>WNEZ01003085.1_pt1 | contig 14334 bp, 9 predicted proteins | sample 5400521 | NCBI WGS metagenome assembly WNEZ01 (sample SAMN13153339, study PRJNA577476) | soil metagenome | isolation source: 120 cm saprolite under Douglas fir tree site 2 hole 1 replicate 1 | place: USA:California | collected 2015-04-18
ATTCGGCCACGATCTCGCGCGCCCGCGCGTCCCACTCGAAAAGGACGGCGACCGCAAACTCGCCCCCGACGAGGCGATGCGGGACCTGGATCAGGAGACCGGCGCCGTCTCCGCTCTTGCCGTCCGCGTCGAGGCCGCCGCGGTGGGAAAGCCGGGCCAGCGCCTGCACCCCGAGCGAAACCGCTTCATGGCCGAGCTCCGGCGTGGCCACGAAGCCCATGCCGCAGGCCGCTCGGTCGCTCCGCATCTCCCCGGGCCAGGCGCGGCGCGTGGAAGCGTGTGTGGGGGACACTGCGGGAAGCTTACCGAGGGTTGCCGACCGGCCCTAGTGCGCAACCGACAAAACAAATCCGGAATCGTTATGCGGCCCTCACATGCCGAGCAGCGCTTGCACGCGCAGAGCTACAGCCAGGTTGAGCCGCGTCTCCGGGTCCTCGAGGTCGACGGCGCTGATCTCGCGGATGCGGTCGAGGCGGTAGCGAAGCGTGTTCGGGTGCACGCGCAGCCGCGTTGCCGCCTGCTGCTGCTCGCCCGTCTCGAGGTACGCGCGCAGCGTGGCCACGAGGCTGCCCTTGCGAGTGCGGTCGTGCTCCATCAGCGGTCCCAGGTGGCGGCGGCTGTAGTCGACGAGCCGCTCGTCGGTCACGGCTGCGAGCAAGCCGGTGAGGCCGAGCTCCGGCACCGAGACCACCTGCCCCCAGCGCTTGAAGCGGGCCAGCGAGTCCATCACCGACACGACCTCTCGCTGCGCGGCCGCCACCCCTGCGGGCGCCTCGGTGGGACCGCTGAAACCGACCGAGACGGTGAAGCCGGGCTTCCATTCCGCGATCGTCTGCCGGACCTGGTTGCCGAGCGCGTGGCCCCGCGCCTGATGGTCGCCCGGCTCGGTGCCGAGCGGCAGCAGAGAGACCACGCTGTCGGAACGTCCCTGCACCAGCGCGCGCGGGTAGCTGGTCCTCACGACCCCGGTGACCCGCCGCAGGAACTCGCGCTTGAGAGCCTGGATCGCGTCTTCCGAGACCTGCCGGGCCTTGTTGAAGCCGCGGAAGTCGTCGATGTCCACCAGCATCACGATGTGGCTGCCGTGCATCGGGAAGCCCAGGTGGCGCGCCCTGCGCTGGGCCGCCGCCTCATCGCCATAGGTGCCGTGGAGCAGGTCTTCCAGGAACTCGCCGCGAACACGGCCCTCGACCTCGGACAGCTCGCGCTCCTTGGCCACCGCCAGCGCCAGCACGAGCGCGGCCTGCTCGATGGCCATGAAGGCAAGCTCCTCGTGGTGCGGCGGGTGATCGAGAACCGAGATGTAGCCGAGCACCTGGTTGGCGGCCAGGATCGGGGCGATCAGGCGCTCCCGCGACATGCCCACATGGGGGAAGGCGGGCACCTTGACCGGGCCGCGCTTCTGCTCGACCTCGCGGAGCATGCGCTGGATCTGGGGATCGAAGAGAACGCGCTGAGGCGTGCCCTGGCGCTGGATGGTCTCTTTGCGGTGCGGATCACCTGAGCCACCAGCGTGTGCGAGGAGGTGGAAGCTCGCGTCCTCGATGACGACCGCGCTCTCCAGAAGCTCGGCCAGCGTGCGGCAGATCTCGTTGACGCCCTTGCCGTCGAGCACGAGCTCCGTGAAGCGCCGGTGGATGTCGAGAGAGCGCTTGAGGCGCCAGTGCTCGGCATTGATGATCCGCTCCAGGAGCGGGGTCATCAGGTCGACCATCTGGACGTCGGCGGCGACCGTGAAAACAGGCACGTTCAGCCGGTCGGCTTCGGTGAGCATTTCGGGCGGCAGCTTGCGGAGGTAGGGGTGGGGCCGAACCACCAGGCCGGCGCCGCCGCCGTCTGCGATCCGGCCGATGAGGCGCACCTGCGCGTCGCGATCGTCCTTGATCGGGAACCCGGTCGTGAGCATGAGGTCGCCGGCTCGGGGCTGGACCTCGGGCGTCTCCATCATCCGGACCCACTCGATCGGGCGGTCGAGCCCTTCGGCGCCCGCGACGAGCTTGGCGTTGGCGAAGGCGCCAAACCGCATCGCCTCGCGGACGGTGGGCCTGGGCTCGGTGAGCTCGGCCGCGGCCTTCTTGGTCACCACAGCGTTCTCATTATGTGTGTGTGTGGGGGACAAGTGCTGTGGCTCGGCCGTTGTGGCGGGAGCACTAGGCCCCTTTCGACGCAGTGCGTAATCTGGTTGCGTGCCCCACGAAGACGCGCCCGCGTGCGAGCGCCACGAGTCATCTGTGCCGATGCAGCTTCGAACCCTGCACTCGGACTCGTCCCAGCCGGACACGGTGGTCGCGCTGTACGAGTGTCCCGAGTGTGGCTACGAACGGCGGCTGCCCATCCGCACGGACGACGCCGCAGCCTAGAGCCTGACTAGGGTCTAGTCCTCTCATCGCTGCCTTGATCCGGCAGCGTCAGCCGGCGCACGACCAATTCGTCGATCTCGAGCCGCCGCACGCGCGCCCGACCGATCACGAGGCGGCCAATCGCGACGGCGCCGATAGCCAGCGCGCCGAACGCCACCGCCCCCACTGCCATCGCCCCCAGGGCATTCGCTGCTCGCCGTAGTTGGTCGGGGCGTTGATGTCGGCGGACATTCGCGAGCGAGTGCGCACGACGGCCGAGGCGAGCGGCCTGGGTGGCGATGCTCTGGCGGGCCAACTACTTCTCGGCGATCAGCTCGCGCAGAACCAGCGGCAGGACGCCGCCGTGGTGCATGTAGCCGACCTCGGTGTCGTTGTCGACGCGCGCGTGCGTCTTGAAAGTGGTGGTCTTGCCATCGTCCGCAGTGGCTACGACCTCGACCGTCTGGCCGGGCTTGATCGCGTCGATCCCGCGGATGGCGAATCGCTCGCGACCTGTCAGCCCGAGTGACTGTGGGTTCTCCCCCTGGACGAACACGAGCGGCAGGATGCCCATGCCGACCAGGTTCGAGCGGTGGATGCGCTCGAAGCTCTCCGCGATCACCGCGCGCACTCCCAACAGGAGCGGGCCCTTCGCCGCCCAGTCGCGTGAGGATCCCGACCCATATTCCTTGCCGGCGATGACGATGAGGGGCACGTTTTCGGCGTGATATCGCTCGGAAGCGTCGTAGATGGTGTGCTCTTCGCCGCCGGGAAAGTGCCGCGTCCAGTACCCCTCTCGCTCCACGAGCTTGTTGCGCAGCCGGATGTTGCCAAATGTGCCTCGCACCATTACCTCGTGGTTGCCGCGCCGCGACCCGTAGCTGTTGAAGTCCGGCTTCTGCACGCCATGCTCGATGAGGTACTTCCCGGCGGGACTCTCGTGAGGGATCGCACCGGCCGGCGAGATGTGGTCCGTCGTCACCGAGTCGCCGAGCACGGCGATCACGCGCGCGCCGCTGACATCGGTCAAGGGCTTGGGCTGCGCCGCGAAGCCCTCGAAGTACGGCGGCTCCTTGACATATGTGGAGTCGGGATCCCACTGGAAGATCGGTCCGGTCGGCGCTGACATCGTCTTCCAGTGCTCGTCACCGTCGAAGATGCGCGAGTACTCGCGCTTGAACATGTCCTGCTGCACGCACTTCTGGACGACCGCGTCGACCTCAGCCGGCGACGGCCAGAGCTCCGAAAGCATCACCGGTTTGCCATCGCGAGTCTTGCCCACGGGGTCTTTGGTCAGGTCGATGTGGACGGTGCCCGCGAGGGCGTAGGCGACCACGAGCGGTGGTGAGCCGAGGTAGCTGGCCTTGACCAGCGGGTGAATGCGGGATTCGAAGTTGCGGTTGCCCGAGAGCACCGCGACCACGCTGAGGTTTTCCTTGACCACGGCCGCTTCGATCTCGGGCGTGGCCAGGGGGCCCGAGTTCCCGATGCAGGTGGTGCATCCGAAACCGACCAGAAAGAACCCAAGCTTCTCGAGCGGCTCCATCAGGCCGGCCATCTGCAGGTAGTCGGTGACCACGCGCGAGCCGGGCGCAAGGCTGGTCTTGACGTACGGACGCACCTCCAACCCGAGCTCGACCGCCTTCTTCGCAAGGAGCCCCGCCGCCACCATGACCGTGGGGTTGGACGTGTTCGTGCAGCTCGTGATCGCGGCGATCACCACGGAGCCGTCCCGAACCCGTGCTGCCGGCTTGGCCTCGACCGCGACCACGGAGCGGCCGTTGACAGGCCCGCCCTCATCCGACAGCCTCGAGACCGCGTCTGTATCGGGCTTCGGCCCGTTGCCGAATGCGGCGGTGAAGCTCGCCCATACATTCGGCAGCGACGCGCGGTCCTGCGGCCGCTTTGGTCCGGCCAGGCTCGGCTCCACCTTGCTGAGGTCGAGCTCGAGCAGCTCCGTGAACTTCGGCGTGGCGCTGCCATCGACGCGAAACAGCCCCTGTTCCTTGGTGTACCGCTCGACCAGCTCGATGTGCTCACGGCTGCGGCCTGTGACTTCGAGGTAGCGAAGGGTCTGCGCGTCAACTGGGAAAAGCGCCGACGTGGCGCCGTACTCCGGGCACATGTTGCTGAGCGTCGCGCGGTCGGGCACCGACAGAGTCGACAGGCCGTCGCCGCAGAACTCGACGAACTTGTCGACGACGCCGTGTTTGCGCAGCATCTCGGTCAGCGTGAGCACCAGGTCGGTGGCCGTTGACCCTGCGGGCAGCGCTCCGTGGAAGCGCACGCCGACGACGATCGGCGAAGCCAGGTACGCGGGCTGGCCGAGCATCGCGGCCTCGGCCTCGATGCCGCCGACGCCCCAGCCCAGCACACCGAGCCCGTTGACCATCGTCGTGTGCGAGTCGGTGCCCATCAAGGTGTCGGGGATTGCGATCTTGCGGCCTTTCGCCGCGTCGCGGACCTGGACGACCTTGGCGACGTACTCGAGGTTCACCTGGTGGCAAATGCCCATGCCCGGCGGGACGAGTGAGAAGTTGTTGAAGGCTTGTTGCGCCCATCGCAGGAGCGAGTACCTTTCGCGATTCCGCTCGATCTCCTTCTGAATATTGCGCGTGTATGCGTCGCGGAACCCGAAGGCGTCGACCTGCACGGAGTGGTCGATGATCAGGTCCACCGGCACGAGCGGATCGACCTTGCCGGCGTCCTTGCCGGCGCGCTGCATCGCCGATCGCATCGCCGCGAGGTCCACCACCGCCGGCACCCCGGTGAAGTCCTGCATGAGGACGCGAGCGGGGAGGAACGGGAGTTCTGCGCCGTGCGATGGAGGCGCGGGCCAGGCGGCCAGGGCGCGCACGCTCTGTTCGTTGGAGGTCCCGGCCTCGCTCAGGCGGAGCAGGCCTTCGAGGAGGACCTTGACCGTCATCGGCAAGCCCGAGGCGTCGGGCAGCTGGGCCAACGGGTAATAGTCGAGGTCGGTGCCGGGCAGCTGCTTGCGCGCCGAGGTCATGATCGAATCGTACTAGCCTCCATGGGCACGACCGCTGATCCCAGCGGCCCGAGCTCGACCGGCTCTTCGAGGCCCGGCAGCTCGCGACGCTGAGGTCTCTCGCTGAAATTGAGCGCGACCACCACGCTCTCGTCGCCCGCTCGGCGTTCGTAGGCGAACACCTCGGCGTCGGCGAGGACCGTCCGTCTTTCGCCCCGGCGCAGCGCGACCGAATCGCGTCGCAGGCGTCCCAGGGCCTGGAAGTGCGCCAGCAGGTCCTGGTTCTGTTCGCCGCCCCACAGCATCGGCAGGCGCGCCTCGGCGTTCTCGATCACGCCGTCGAAGCGCTGGCTCAGCCCGACCTCGGTGCCGTAGTAGATGACGGGCATGCCCGGCAACGTGAGGAGCAGAGTCGCCGCCAGCTTGAGGCGGTCGGCGTTTCCGCCTGCCATCCACAAGAAGCGGTTCATGTCGTGGTTGTCCAGCACGGTCGCGAGACCGAGGCCTGGGTACGCGCGTTCATGCTCATCGAGCCACGTTGCAAATCCGGCCGCGTCCATCCGGCCGCGCGCCAACGCCTGGCGCACGTAATAAGCGAGGTCGAAGTCGAAGATCGCGTCCAGGCGGCCCGCGTAGCGGCCCAGCCAATCCGGAAGGCCTGTGGCCTCGCCGAGGACAAGGGCGTCCGTCTTGACCGCACGCAAACCGCGCCGCAGCTCAACCCAGAAGGCCGGATCCACTCCGGCCACATGGTCGCAGCGGATGCCGTCGGCGCCGTACGCGGTCAGCCAGTGCTGCGCGGCCCGCACGAGCTGCTGCTGCACATTGCGATCGCCGGTGTCGAGCTCTGGCAGCGAGATCACGTCGGAGAAACAGCGGTAGTAGTGAGGCCACTGCCAGAATCGGTAGTAGGCGGCGGCGTCGCCATCCTTCTCGATCGCATCGCGAAAAAGGTGATGGCCGCGCCCGGTGTGATTGGGCACGAAGTCGAGCAGCACGCGTATGTCGCGGTCGTGGGCGGCCTCCACGAGGCGGACCAGCGCCGTATCGCCGCCGTAGCGCGGCTCCACCGTGAGGAAGTCCTCGTGGTCGTATCCGTGATGCGAAGGGCTCTGATGGACGGGGCTCAGCCAGAGAACGTTGCAGCCCAGCGCTGCGATGTGCTCGATGTGCTCGCGGATGCCGTCCAGCGTTCCGCCATACAGCGCGGTGGCATCGCCGGGCGGTGGCAACGTCTCTCCCGGGCGCGCGAATCGGTCGACCATCACGTGGTAGCACACCGCGTCGCGCGCCCATTCCGGGGGAGGAGGTGGTGCCGCCTCGAAAGCAAATTCCTGGCCGCCCGGCCGGGGATCGCTGTCCGACGCCCAGATCGGCGTGGCCTCTGAGTCGTGGAGGTGGACGCGGATCTTGTAGCGCGAAACAGTGCCCGCTGCGGTCGGCGGTGCCGGCGCGCTCCACTGGGTTGGGTGGCCATGCCTCGGTGGAGCGGGCTCGAGCTCTCCGGCGGGCTGCCCGTCGACCTCCAGGGTGACCGCCGACACGTCGAGATCCGATCGCACCTCGGCGGTCAGACGGCCTCCGCCGAGCTCGAGCATTCCGGAGTGGAACGCACCGCCGTAGAGGGCGCGTGCATGCCGCGCCTTCTGCACCGACGCCTGGTGCTCGAAAAAGCCGTCGTCGACGGCAGCGGTCGGAGGGAGCAAAGCGTGAACCGTGAGCAGCAGCAAAGCGTGGGCTGCGAGGTCGACCCCGCCACCGGAGGCAAACAGCCTCAACGACGATCGCCTCGCGGCCGCCCCCTGCAGCGCCGCGACCGCGTTGGCCCGACGGCCGGCGACCGCGTCCTGCCATGCCGCCCAGAGTGCCGCGCCGGTACCCGTCGTCGGGGGCGATGACGGCGGCTCCACGCTGCGACCCTGCTCGGCGGCCCATTCGAAGAAGGCCCGCGCGGCGCCGCGCTCGCCACAAGCATCGAGCGCGTGAGCCAGCAGGACGTCCTCACTGCCACCGCCCGCAAACGCGCCCGAGCGGTCGTGATGCTGCGCGATCACCAGGACGCTGCGCGCGTAGAGATCCGCGATCGCAGCGCGATCCGCGAGGTCAGGGACGCGTGCGACCACCGACGCCCGCGTGGCCCCGCCCAGTGGTGGCGGATCGAACCCCTCCGGCCACGTGCCCTCGAAGCGAATGCCCGCCGGGGGCAGGACCTCACCGAGCCGGCGCTCCCAGCCCACAACGCAGTCGCCGTCGCATCGGCAGGCCAGGTGCAGGCTCTCGCCGATGGCGGCGAGGCGCCTCTCGACTTTGATGCCGGACGAGTGGCGCGACAGCACTCGCAGCACGTTGGTGCCGCGCACGTACTCGCGGCGATGCTTCCAGCCGCGCCCACCGATCCGGCGCCTGCGCCCCGCGCCCACCTCGAGCACCGCATGAATTGGCTTCTCGAGCAGCTCGTGGTCGAGGTGAGGAGCGCAGAGGCCGATCAGGCTGCCGTCGGCGCCGATCCTCGCGAGGAGTCTGCCGTTGCCGACGGTGGCGACAAAGCGGGCGCTCATGCCTGCGAGAGGTTAGCCGACCGGCCCGTGGCCCTCATCGCGTCTGCAATTCGATTCACGCCGTCCGCACGTTCGACGTCTTCGAGTGCGATCGGCAGCGCGAGCCGCCAGTTTGGGAATTCGGTTGTCGTGCCCGGGACGTTGGGACGCTCGGTCACACCAAGTGCATCCTCGAGCGAAGCGAGAACGATGCGCGGACGCCCTCGGGCAAGCGCGGTGTAGGCCGCCACCGCAACGTCAACCGGCGCGGTGCCGTCAGGTAGGCCGGTGATTCTGACCAGCTTCTCGCGCAGGTGGTGAAGCCGATGCTCGGGCTCGCGCAAAGTCCAGATGCCCGCCACCGTGGGCAGGTCATGAGTCCCGACCGCGGCGATCGCGTCGCGTGGCCAGCGCGCAGGCTCCGAACCCTCGAACCACAGCAGGCGATAGGACAGCGACCCTCGCCGGCGCAAATGCTCTCGCACCGTCGGCGGCACCAGGCCGAGGTCTTCGCCGACCACGAATGCGTGTGCGCGCCTGCTCTCGTTGGCGAGGAGTGACAAAAGCGCCGCCGCCGGGTAGCGCACGTAGGCTCCATCGGCCGCGACTTTGCCGTTGGGAATCCAGAACAGACGGAACAGTCCCATGACGTGGTCCAGCCGCACGCCGGCCGCATGAACTGCGGCGCCGCGGATCGCATCCACGAACGGTTCCCAACGCGCGCCGCCCAGCAGCCACGGGTTGAAGGCCGGCAACCCCCAGTCCTGACCGTCGCGAAAGAACTCGTCCGGGGGCGCGCCGACCCGCACCTCCGGCGCCAGCAGGTCCTGCCATCGCCAGGCGTCAAACCCGTCCGAGGCGAAGCCGACGGGCACGTCGGTGATGAGCCCGATCTCACGCGCTGCGCGCGCGAGCTGGCGATCGACGTGGAACTGCAGCCATTTGTGAAACGCGAGGCGGTCGGCGAGCCTTCGGCGGCTGGGCTCGATCCCGTCGTCGCGCGGGTGCCGGAGGTACGCGGGCCAGGTTCCCCACGCGGGCCCATGCACCTCGGCCAGCGCGTTGAATGTCGCGAAATCGTGGAGGGCGCGGCCCTGCCTTCGGACCCATGCATCGAGACCCTGAGGCTCGGGCACGGCTTGAAAGATGCACTCGAGCGCGTGCGACTTGAGCTGGAAGACCTGGTCGTAATCGATCAGGCGCTTTTGATTGAGCTCGACGGCGGCCGCTCGCAGCGGCTGAAGGTCCCAAGCGCATTGGTCCGCCCCTTCGATCTCGTCGACGCGCAGGTAGAGGGCGTTTCGAAAGCGTCGCGACGATGCGTAGTAGGGCGAGGGCTGGTAGGGCAGTGTTGGCGTTTGTGCTCCCAGGGGGTTGAGGAGGATTACGGAGGCGCCGCTTCGGCGCGACCACCGACCGAAGCGCCGGAGGTCGGCCAGGTCTCCGATGCCCCAGCTGTCGCGCGACCGAAGCGCATACAGCTGGATGGCCCAGCCCCAGGCGCGCTCGGGCGCCGGGCTGCAGGGCTCGTCCGGGAGCTTCAGACGCCGGACGCGAGGCGGCTGGTCGCGCGTGGCGCCCATGGCGGCGAGGATGGCGTCGGTGGTGGCGCGAGGGGTCTCGACCAGGTCACCCTGCCAGCCGTGATAGGCCGGCAGGATCCCCCAGCGCCCGGCACCGTCAAGCATGTACCGGCCAAGCTACCATTCGCCCCGATGACGAGAGGTACGGCCGGCAAGCTCCATCACGTGCCCGCCGAGGCGTGCACGCCTGCCACCGCGCAGACGCCTGGGATGTCCCGGACGGCAGCGCTGTCGGGCGACACGGTCGGCAGCCGAGCGATATGGATGGGCGAAACGCGCGTAGCGCCGGGCGTTGCCTCGGGACCGCATCACCACGGCAAGAGCGAAACCGGCATCTACATCGTTGCGGGCAGCCCCGAGTTCGTCTATGCGGAGGGCGGGCACGAGGTGCGGCTGCGGACGAAGCCCGGCGATTACATCTACATCCCACCCTTCGTCCACCACATCGAGTCCAACGCTCACTCCGACGAGGAGGCGGTGGTAGTGATCGCCCGCACCACGCAAGAGGCGATCGTGGAGAACCTAGAGGAGCTCTAGTGACGCACCACTAATGGCTGTCAGCGCCGCGCTCGGGGGCGCAGTCCGCCGGCGCGAGGACCCGCGTCTCGTCACTGGGGCGGGGCAATACACCGACGATGTGCGCCGCGATGGTTGCTTGCACGCGGTCTTCGTCCGGTCGACGTTCGCCCATGCCCGGATCACCAACTTCGACGCTGCGGCCGCGACCTCGATGCCCGGTGTCGTTGGAGTGTTTCGCGCCGGCGACCTCGGCCTCGAGCCGGTCGACGCACTGGGCGCGCTTCGAAGCTCTGAGCCGGCCCGCTTTGTCGGCGATGCCATCGCGGTGGTCGTTGCGGAAACCCGCTCGCAAGCCGTCGATGCCGCGGCCTCCGTGTTGGTCGATTACGAACCGCTCCCCGTGGTCGTCGACCCGGAGGCCGCCCTGGAGCCGGGCGCGACCGTGATCCACCCCGGCCGAGGTGACAATCTCGCCTTCGCCGGCGAGCTTGGGGAGGAGGGTGCGTTAGATGGCGCCGACGTGATCATCCGGGGACGCTTTCTCAATCAGCGCCTGGCCGCGGTTCCGATAGAGGCCAGCGCCGTGCTGGCGGAGCCCGACGATGAGGGCGGAATCCGAATCTGGGCTTCGACCCAGGTGCCCTTCAGCGTGCGGATGGACGTCGCGTCGGCCACCGGGCTACCGGAGTCAAAGGTGCGGGTGATTGCGCCCGACGTGGGCGGCGGCTTCGGCGCGAAGTTGATGACGTACCCGGAGCAGAGCGTGTTGGGTGCGCTGGCTCTGAAATTCGGTCGTGCGGTGCGCTGGTTCGAGTTTCGCAGCGAGAACATGGTCGCGATGACGCACGGCCGTGGGCAGATCCAGGACGTGGCTTTGGGCGCGACGCGGGACGGCAAGCTGGTCGGCCTGGAGGTGGCCGTGATCGGCGACGCCGGCGCCTATCCCGGTTTGGGGGCGATCCTCTCCTTCACCACCGGGCAGATGAGCTCGGGCGTGTACGACATCCCCAAGGTCAGGTTCAGCACTCGCGTCGCCATCACCAACACGACCGTGATGTCGGCGTACCGCGGCGCCGGTCGACCCGAAGCCGCATCGTTGATCGAGCGCGCGATGGACATGCTGGCGGCCGAGCTGGGCATCGATCCCGCGGAGCTGAGGCGTCGCAACATGATCGCGGGCCCGTTCCCGTACAAGACCGCCACCGAGGTCACGTACGACTCGGGCGATTATCGCCGTGCGCTGGAGATGGCGCTCGAGGCCGCGGGCTACGAGGATCTGCGTCTGGAGCAGAAAGCGCGCCGTGATCGCGGTGAACCGCTGCAGCTCGGGATCGGCATCGGCGCTTATGTGGAGATGACCGCCGTCCCGCCGCCCTCCGAGTCAGCGGCGGCGCGCGTGGAGGTTGACGGAACCATCGTCGTGAGCACGGGCACGACGTCGAGCGGCCAGGGCCACGAGACGGCCTACGCCCAGCTCGCCGCAGCTTTGCTCGGCGTGCCGATGGAGCTCGTCCGCGTCGTGCTGTCGGATACGGCCGAGGTGAGCACCGGTCGTGGCACCTTCGGATCGCGCTCGCTGCAGCTTGGCGGCAGCGCAATTCGGGGTGCTTGCGTGGCGCTGGTGGAGAAGGCCCGCGAGGAGGCGGCGCGGCGATTGGAGGCCGACGAGGAGGACATCGTTCGCTTCGATGACGGGCGTTTCGGGGTCAGCGGCGTGCCCGGCTCGGCGCTGAGCTGGGCTGAGCTCGCCTCCTCGGAGGTGGCTTTGGTCGCCGAGCATCATTTCACGCAGGACGACCAGTCCTATTCCTTCGGATGTCATGTCGCGGTGGCCGAGGTCGACATCGAGACCGGCGACGCGAGGCTGGTGCGGCACGTGGCGGTGGACGATTGCGGGACGATCCTCAATCTCATGCTGGTGGAGGGCCAGGTGCATGGGGGCGTCGCGCAAGGGGCGTCGCAGGCTCTGTATGAGGAGTTCGTGTACGACGCCGACGGCAACCCCCTCACGACGAGCCTGGTCGACTACGCGATCCCTGGCATCGGCGACCTGCCCTGGATTGAAACCCTGCACATGGAGACGCCGACACCTCTCAACCCGCTCGGCGCGAAAGGAGTCGGCGAGTCCGGCACCACCGGCTCGACGCCGGCGGTGCAGAACGCGGTCATCGACGCGGTGTCACACCTCGGTGTGCGGCACATCGACATGCCGTTGCACCCGATGCGGGTGTGGGAGGCGATCCGGGCGGCTCAGCGCTAGTTGGTTCTTGTCAGGGGCAGTTGGCGATGAGGAACTTCGCCTCGCTTATCAACTGGCTCGCAGTCGTGGCCGCCACCTGGTTTCCGCTCTGGGCCTTCAACGTGTTGATGAATGCGTTGTAGATATTGGCCGCGGTCGTGCATTGACCGCGAGAGCGAGCCGTTTCGGCGGCGCTTAGCTGGGCGAGCAACGCGCCGGCGAAGTCAGGGTTGGTGATCGCACCGGACGCCAGTGCCGTGCGGACGTCGGCCTTGATGCTCTCCGGCGTGATGAGGACAGGTTCGAACGCGATGGCGGCAAGGTTGGTGCCGGTCGTGCCTCCGAGGACCCCGGCTCCTGTCTGGTCGTTGATGGAGGCGATGTGGGCGATCGGTCCCTGGACGGGGTCGTCGAACATGTCCTGGACCTTGAAGAACGTGTGGGTCGCCGGATCGAGCGCGGTCGCAGGCTCGCCGAAGAAACCGAAGTTGTAGCTGCCAAGCGACGTCTCCGCGCCCGTGATGGGATCGATCCGCACGAATTGCGGAGGGAAGAAAGTAACCCCAAACAGCGCGCCCAGCGACGTATCAAACGCGAGTGAGCTGACGCCGCGGGCGAGAGGAGGGCTGCTTGTGACAAGGCCGGTCTGCGTGTTCACAGTCAGGAGCGTGTTGATGGGCGGATTGGGTGGAGGTGCCGCGAAGCTCTCGCTGTTTATGTAGAGGGAATGGGTGGACGGCGAGAACGCCATGAAGGAAAAGCTGTTGCCGATCACATCAGCGATGTGGGTGAACGTGCCGGTCACGGGGTCGATGCTGACGATTTGGTTTGGGCAGCAGTCGCCGGTAAAACCAAGCAATGTCCCGGTGGAGGTGTCGAAGGCCAGCGCGGTCACCGGGTGCGCAAGGCCGGGGCTGACCGTCAAGGCGCCGGTGCGGGAGTCCACGGTGATGAGCTGATCCGTGATGGTCGGCGGAAACTGGGAGAAGTCGAAGACGACGCGCACCAGGAAAAGCCTGTGGGAGGCCGGGTCGTCGACCATCGAATCGCTGAATCCGGGGAAGAGTTGGCCCGGGGGCAGAGACAGGTCGGCCAGCGGAGTCAAGGCGCCGGTGCTCGGGTCGATGCTGACGACGGCGGGCCGCCGGATGTCGATGCCAAACAGGGTGCCGGTCGCTGAAGCGGCGACAGGCAGCGGCTGAAACAGAGCCGGCAGTGCCGCGAGCGATACGGCGACGATCAGCCAGAGTCGACGTAATGCCAGCTTGCGAGCCATCGAGTTCCCTCCCCAGCGAACCCCCACCTGAACCAAGACTGAAGTTAACAGGTGCAGTGTGGACTGGGAAGACCGTTGGCCATTAACAGGCAGGGTTCACAGGCTGAACGAATGTTCGTAGCATCGCGGCATGGACCAGACCCCGATCGACCCGGAAGTCACGGGCGAGGAGCTGCGCGAGCGGATGATCTGCAAGCGCAAGGCCATCGACCTGATGGAGCTCTCCTTTGCCGAGGATGCGGCCCGCTTCGCGGCCACGGACGAATACGACGAGCTGGGCTTCGTGAGCGCCATCGACTGGATCCGCTTCAACTGCCACATGACGAGCGGCGCTGCAGCCGACCGGGTTGCGGTCGGCAAGACGATGAATCGGTTGCCGCGCAGCGTCGAGGCGCTGGCCCAAGGGGAAATTGGCCTTGCGCACGTGACGGTCATGGCCAGGACGGCGGAGGCGCTCAGGGACCGCTTTGACGAGCGGCCTTTGATCGAGTTCGCACGCGCGAACTCGCCGGGCAAGTTCCACTTCTTCTGCCGTCACGCACGGCATGCCGCGGACCCCGACGAATATGCAGCCGAAGAGGCCGACCAGGTCCACGAGCGGCGACTGTCACTCAGCACGTGGATCGACGGTTCGATGGTGTTGAGCGGCGTCCTCGACGCTTTCGGCGGCGCGGCGCTGCGAGCGGCGCTCGAGCCGCTGGCCCAAAGGTCAGGCGACCACGACGGGCGAGAACGCGAGCAGCGGCTTGGAGACGCGCTGGTCGAGCTGGCGTCAGGCGGAACGCAGCGAGCGAGCCTCCAGGTCACGACCTCCGTCGAGACGCTGCTCGGCCTAGCCGGCGCCGCGGCGGC
>WNEZ01003088.1_pt1 | contig 14332 bp, 12 predicted proteins | sample 5400521 | NCBI WGS metagenome assembly WNEZ01 (sample SAMN13153339, study PRJNA577476) | soil metagenome | isolation source: 120 cm saprolite under Douglas fir tree site 2 hole 1 replicate 1 | place: USA:California | collected 2015-04-18
CTTGGCAAGCTTCTTCTCATTCTTATAGAACAATTTGGGGTTGCCGACGGTCTCGCCAGTGGAGAGGATCACGAAGTCTTTCAAGCCCAGATCAGCCCCGATGGACTGCTCGACAGGCTTCAAGGGAGCCATCTCTTCCTCTATCAGGATGGAGACAAAATAGCGCTCAGCACCATCTTTGCTGACCGTCACGGAACTCGGCTTGCACCCTTTCGGCAAGGGACGCGACCACACAATCTCAAGAGGGTCAGCCATTTTTGCCAGGGTGAGCGTGCTGCCATCCCACCTGAAGGCGGTATCGACATAGGTAGCCGCTTGCTGCTGGCGTTTCTTTTTGTAGGTGGGGTAGTTCCCACGTCCCTCAAAAAAGGTGAGGAAGGCTTTCTCCAGATGCCTCAAGGCGTGTTGCAACGTCACAGATGACACATCGCAGAGCCACACGGTCTCTTCCTGCTGCTTGAGTTGGGTCAACAGGGCACTCAAATCTTTGTAGTAGAGGCGTTGACCGTCTTGGTAGTAGGCATCGGTTTTCTTGCGCAACGCCCAATTGTAGACAAAGCGACAACAGCCAAAGGTGTGGGCAAGCATGCGCCTTTGTTCGTGCGTTGGGTAAAACCGATACTTGTAGGCTCTTTTCTGTTTCATGGGTGACATCTTATGTGTTACGATGTAGATCGTCAAGAGTCGAACAGTGTGACGCTCTCATCCCCATGCCTGGAAGGGCAGGGGTCTTCTCGCACCGCGTGTGATAAGAGTAGAGATTCACCGTATTAAAATACAATTAAATAGTACTTTCGTCTATTCTCCTCGCAAGGAACCTGAAATCAATTATTTCATCCCGCGTACATAAGCGACGAAGTGATCGCCCCGGTCGAATTCATTGAGGAACATGCCGAAGCTGGTGAAGCCGGGTGAAAAGAGCAGCACGTCCCCTGGCCGCGTTAATGCAACCGCGGTATCCATGGCCGGGATCAAGTTATCGAATACTCCACGCACAGGGTCAGGCTTGCCGAGCTTCCGCGCCTCCTCTTGCACCGCTTGCCGTAACTCGTCTGTTCCAGTACCGCGCAACAAAATTACATCCCGGCAGCGCCGGACAATGGTCTCCGGCCAATCCTCCAGGGGGAGATATTTTGTATTGCCACCCGCGACCAGCACAACCGGCGCATCAAAGGCCTGCAAACCCGTCCGCCCAGCTACTGGCGTTGTACTTGCGCTGTCGTTGATGTAGCGCACTCCATTGAGCACGCGCACCTCTTCCAGGCGATGGGGGATGCCCCGGAAATTGCGCACCGAGGCGGCGATAGTCCGAGCGGGGACACCTAAAAGCTGCGCCGTCGTCGTTGCCAGCAGGATATTCTCAAGGTTATGCTTCCCCACTAATGGCGTCTCGGTGTAGACAAAAGGTTTAGTGTGATCGGAGCCACGCGCAAAACTACCCCCACGTTCTAAGCTCGTAAACCAGGTTTTACCTGGCGCCTCTTCGCCAAAGCGGCGCGTCCAGGGGTTATCGTAGTTGAAAATCGCAAGGTCAGTTGCGCGTTGATAGCGGAAGATGTTCGCCTTGGCTTCAGCATACTCCTCTATATTCTCATAGGTGTCGAGATGATCTGGATATACGTTGGTCATTACGGCAACGGACGGGCTTATAGCATGGGGGGCCAGGCCTTCGAGCTGCCAGCTCGATAATTCAAGCACAACCAGTGTTTCAGGCGTAATCTGTGGGAGCAAGGAAAGAGTCTCGACGCCTGCAACGTTGCCTCCTAAAACGGCTGGCACGCCGCTGGCATGTAGTATTTCATAAATGAGAGTCGTAGTTGTTGTCTTGCCACGAGTGCCGGTGATGCCGATAATGCGGCCCGGGCACTCCTGAAAGAAGAGTGCTATCTCCAGTTCGATAGCCGCACCGTGTTCGCGAGCAATTTGTAAATAGGGTGAGTTTCGCTTTACACCTGGAACACGTATAACGATTTCAGCCCAGAGGAAATCCTCATTCCGATGTTGCCCAAGTACATATTCGATTGGTAGGCCAGCCAGCGCCTGGATGCTCGGGGCAAGTACCTGCGCGGATCTCAAGTCGGTCACGCGTACAATCGCCCCATGTCGTGCTGCATAGCGTGCCGCTGCTATGCCCGATCCATGCAAGCCTAATCCCATCACCAGCACACGCTTGCCTCGAATATCTATCATGTCGTTTTCCTCGGAGACACCTGACTATAACAAAAAGATTTGGATGCGTTATAATAGTTACAACGAGTACCGCTGTGTATGCGCACAAACAAGCAAGGTGAGACTGCTCATACGCCCCGGATACCTAGAAATACAGCGTTATGGAACCAGAGCAATCGAGGCAACTTGAATACATTCTGGGGCACATGACGATCGGAGTTGCCATTCTCGATTGTGCCGACTTACGCGTTCGTTATGTTAATTCATATCTCCTGTCGCTACTGGAAGAAGCCTGGCATTGCCAGGGGGTGATTGGCCTGCGCCGGGCTGAAATAGCGCCGGGCGAGGTCCTGACAGTAGCACTGCCAATATTACAACAAGTTTGTTCTAGCGGTCAAAGTACCAGGTTCTGCGATGTGCCCTACGAGGGGCTCCTCAAAACACGCGGGCGTACCTACTGGCATGTGAGTGTTGAGCCATCGCCGGAAATTGTGACCAATGCAGAGGCTGAGAAGCGGCCAGATAGCGAAATCCAGTCGTCCCAGCGCGTTTGTGATGCCCTCCTCGTGACTGTAGAGGATAACACGAGCCTGGCACGTTCGCGCCTGCATATCAAAGCCATTCACAACGTCTCGTCGGCTATTGCCGGACCTTTTGCGCTCCCCCAGGTGCTTGACCGCATTCTCCAGGCCGTACAAGAGATGGTCGGTTCGACACACTGCGCGGTGATCTTAATTGATCAGCCCATCTCAAGTCTTGAATTGCACGATGCAGTTCTGGAAGAACTGCAACATTTTGAGAAGCAGCACCCGTCAGGCACCGCTTCTACCATCAGAGTAGCAGCGCAAAGAGGCGTACACCTGCGCTCGCAAGACTGGCATCCAGAAGTAAGTGAGCAGGTACTGGTGGGCCTTGTCATGCGCCACCGCCGCAGCCTGGTTATTGAGGATACAAGCGTCGTACCTGAGATTGAAATTCCCTTGCTCAATGACGAAGGTATACCACGGAGACCGGGTTCTGTCCTGTGCGTGCCGATTTTTGAGCCGACGGCTGTCGATAATGCAGGAGAAGGTTCTACCAGCGGCGGCTCCCCTTCTTCGGCAGGCGCGGTGCTGGGCACGATAGAGGTATATCACCGGCGCGCACGCGGTTTCCCCGCCGAGGAGGTCGAGCTGCTCGAACAGTTCGCCCAGCAGGCAGGATTAGCCATTCAGAATGCCCGTCTTTTTCGCAGTATCAATCACCTGGCACAGGTTGCAAGCCGCAACGCGCGCCAACGCGAAAATATTATGCAGGCCATCCCTGATGGCGTCATTATCTATGATACGCGCTGGCGCGTGGCCGATGCCAACCATGCTGCACGAAAGCTATTGGGGTGGTCAGAAGACGTGATTGGCCTGCATGTCACCGAAGCGCTGGCACGCAGCAGCGCGCTCTTTGAACGAGATCTCAGCAGCGTCCCGGACCTGGTGGCAGAATTAGAACGCCGCGCCTTCAAGAGGCAGGTTGACGAATTTAAGATAGTAGGAGCAGACAGCAAACGCTATACGATGCGCCGCTCTGAGGCGCCTATTCACGATGCCCTTGGCGATATCTTCGCATTTGTTGTCATCTACCACGACGTGACAGAACAGGCCGCGGCACTAGAACGCATCGAGGCCGAGGTCATTGCCCGGACAGCAGAGCTGGCGCAGCGCAACCAGGCGCTGGAAATGGCAAGGGCTGCGCAGGAGTTGGAAAGCGCACGTATGCAGCTTCTGCTGGAACGACTGCCTTCGGGCGTCATGCTAGTTTCCGCTGGTGACGGCCATATAACCATCATCAATCACCTGGGAGTACAGCTTCTGCAGCGCATGGGCTGGACCCTCGAACACGGGGATTTAGCGGAGAAATCCAATGAGTCACAGCCAGGAATAGTCAACGAACGGTTGAATGGCAAAGCTGCTCCTGGAGCTGTCTATGATACTGATCTGGCCGCTAAAGAGGTTATGGGTGTAGATATCGAAGAGCTACTGCGCATGATTCCTATGTATGGAGCATCTGGCTCAGTAGTTCCATACGAGGAGCACCCGCTATTTCTCGCTCTACACAAAGGTGAGGCCAGGGAAGCCGAACTACATGTAACGCAACCTGGGGGCCAGGCGTTGTATTTACTCGTTAACGCGGCGCCCCTGCGGGCCAGCGATGGGTCTATTAGCAGCGCAGTATCAATCTGGCATGATATCACGCAGTTGAAGACACTGGAACGCACACGAGATGACTTCTTTACTACAATGGCACATGAACTCAAAACGCCGCTCGCCAATATTCGAGCACACGTGAGCGCACTTTTAACCAATGATCTCGAATGGTCGCCTCAGGAGCGGCATGACTTTTTAGAGGCCGCCGATGAACAGGTTGAGCGGCTGGTAAGCATGATTAACCAATTTCTCGATGCATCTCGCGTCGAGGCCGGTGCGCTGCGGTTGGAGCTCGAGCCTATCCTATTAGCGGAGATGTTCGAGGACCTGCAAGATCGCCTGGAAGCATTGATCAGCTCTTCACAGCGCCGCCTGGAGCTCGATGTTCCTGCTGACTTACCCAGCGTGATGGCTGATTACGAACTTATTATGAGCGTGCTCACTAACCTGCTCAGCAACGCCTTTCGCTATACTCCAGAGGGTGATATAGTACGCCTGGAGGCGGAAACAGTTTTTAGCAAACCAGGGCAGGAAGCAGGGGGCGTTGAGTTGCGTGTCATTGACCATGGGCCAGGCCTGACGCAAGAGCAGCAAGCAGAACTATTCACACGCTTTAGCACTTTTGCAGCAATGAGCCGACCGGCGGCGGATCGCCCGGGTCAATCAGCACCAGCAAGAAGGCGTGGTAGTCTACGCTGGAGTCCGGCCACGGGCCTGGGGTTGTATATTAGCAAGGGTATCATCGAAGCCCACGGCGGCGCGCTCAGCTTGAAGAGTAATCCAGGGCAAGGCGCGGTCTTTGCATTCATCCTGCCCACCGCAAATGCAGCCAGGAGAGAGGTTCAATAGGAACACGGTATGCCCACTATAGAAAAAAAAGCTCGTATCCTCTGCGTCGAGGATGATGCACAAATGCGCGCTTTTCTCCTGGCCCAGTTGAAAGCTAGAGATTTCCAGGTGCAGGCGGTGACCGATGGCGCGCAAGCCATTGACCTGGCGGCCATCTTCCAACCTCAACTGGTCCTGCTAGACCTCTCTCTGCCCACATTGGACGGCCTTGCATTCCTACGACGCCTGCGCGAATGGAGCAGGGCGCCGGTGATTGTGCTCTCTGCGCATGACGAAGAGCCGGTGAAGATCAAGGCTCTTGACCAGGGAGCAGATGATTACCTGACCAAGCCCTTCAGCATGAACGAATTGCTGGCCCGTGTACGGGTGGCCTTGCGCCGGGCCGATGAAGTAGAACGCCTGCGCAGCGGTACGATGAGCAGCGATATGCAGAGCCCTGTCTATCGCTGTGGCGGAGACGACGGCTTAACCGTGGATTATGCCCACCGCAGGGTGCATTCTGGCGGCAAGGATATTCACCTGACGCCAACCGAGTACGATCTGCTGTGCGAGCTTACTCGCAATGCGGGCAAAGTTCTGACGCATCGAGAACTCCTGCAACGCGTGTGGGGCCCTGACTATGGCGGCGAAAATACTTATCTGCGTACTTTTATACGTCACCTGCGCCGCAAGCTAGAACCAGACCCGGCACAACCGCGTTTCCTGCATAACCAACCAGGCGTGGGTTATTACGTCCCGCCACCGGATAGCCCTGAGATATAGAGATGGCTCATTGATACATTGCACCTTCAGGCATCAAGCAATTCGTGGCGAGGTTGAGAGGGCAATTGAGACAATCAGCGTTTACTGTTATCTTTAGTAGGTGGCGTATTTGCCGATAGGTTTGACCGACGCAAGCTGTTGCTAATAATAGAGGCGGCTATGGCTACCTCATCAGTTGTTTTAGCCTTATGCACGCATTTTCGAGTAATTACTATAGCCATTATTTATATTGTTGTGCTGATATCTGCCAGTGTTTCCGCATTCGAGTTTCCAACACGACAAGCAATTATTCCCACGCTGGTACCACGCTCACAATTGGCGAATGCTTTTACTTTAAGTTCCGCCATGATGCAACTAACATTTGTGATAGGTGCTGCTTTTGGTGGCTACACTGTTGCCTGGCTTGGTGTCGTCAACACCTACTGGCTTGATGTTTTTTCATACCTTGCTGTTATTGGCAGTATTCTGCTTATGATAGTACCGCGTATTCCAGTAGAGAAGCGTGCGCAGTCGAGCATTAGTGCGCTCATTGATGGGATACACTTTCTCCGTTCTCACCCCATTATCTTAGCAGTGCTCTCTCTCGACTTTTTTGCTACCTTCTTTGGTTCACCTCGCGCACTCCTACCCATCTATGCGAGTGATATTTTGCATGTTGGGCCGCAGGGCCTGGGTATCCTGCTGGCAGCAACCTCCATTGGAGCAGTAGCCTTTACACCATTTTACCGGATGGATAAGCCGCATTGTCCGGCGAGGATTGGGAGTCGCGCTTGCCATTATTGTATGGGGGGGGTATTGTTGCCTTTGGCCTGGCCCCCGGACCGCTCTGGCTCTCAGTACTCCTTCTCGCTGGTGCTGGTGCCGCCGATATGGTGAGCATGATCTTGCGTGGACTGATAATTCAGCCCATCAGCAACACGTGAGGAACTTATGCAGTGTCTTCCCGCCAGAAGCTACACCGCAATGAAAGGACGGGCGAGTACACTTCGTATCAAGCGCAGGGTAGTAGACAAGGGAGAGATTGCACACACATTCTGTTTGCACGACCTTGAGATTATGGCAGAGCGCGGATTGACTGAGGAGCAGTTACGACAGGGAGAAGGTGCAAATTTGCTCACGTGGTCTGGTTCTACGATCCCGAAGTGACGGGAAGTACGATTATTTCCTGTCCCGGCTTGAGCGGCGTTGTCAGCCCAGCCGGGCTCGTAATCAGTTGGTTATTGACGAAAATCCTGACATGATCGCGCAGCAGGCCTTGCTCGGTACAAAGGTGCTGCCATACCTGCGGGTGCTGCTGTTCCAGGGCTGCCAGGAGTTGCTCCACGGTATCGGCATGCAAGCGAATCTGGCTCTTTCCTCCACTATAAGCGCTCAACGTCGAAGGCAAGCGTAACACTACAGCAGCCTTTTCTTCGTCAGTCACGGTATACCTCGCCCCGCTAAGTAGCTAGTCTCACAATCCTGGATTGTTCCACATTATACCGCATATCCCCTGGCGATTTCTATAGCCTCGCCCACGGATTCCGCGACAGTAGCCCCTGCTTGCAGCAATTCTCCTACCAGCTTCACTCCTTCACCGTTGATGTAATCCCGAGACGTTATGCCGGTGCGCTGTAACAGGTCAGGCTCTTCGTTCTCACGATCTACCGCTTCTGGCAGCCTTGCACCGGCCGAGGAAGGAGCAAGTATTAGCACACGCACTCCCTGCGAAGCTGCCGATACGGCTTCTCGCAACAATGCGAGGTTGCCCGGGCCGATGTGTACCGGGCAGAGGATCAGCAGTGCCATATGTGCGAGGCTGCTCCGCACCTGTTCCAGGATTGCAGGCGAAATGGGCGCATAGGGCTGTTCCGTGATCACTTCTTCCGCAAGGTGCAACGCCAGGGTGTGGTCGCTATCGGCAATATTGAGTGCGCCAGCGACGAATGGCACATGCGCATCCGCCAGTGCTCGCATCAGTAATTCTCCCGAACCTCCACCCGCCATCACGTGGACCTGAGCCTGTTGGGACGGCTCATGCTCATCACCTGTTGCCTCGTTCCCGGGCGGCAACACACTGAGGTGTTCGGCGCCGCGCAGGATACCCACGCGCACATTGACCCCGTACACCCGGCGGAGCAGGCGCGGCTCAAGCACTTCTGTAGGTCCGGCATCGGCTACAATGCCATGCTGGAACAACACCAGGCGTGGGAAGTAGCGAGCCGCCAGGTTGAGATCGTGCATGGAGGCAACAACGGTGACGCCAAGCTCGCGATTCAGCCGCTGTACCAGTTCAAGGATATCGATCTGGTATTTAATGTCGAGATGCGAGGTGGGCTCATCCAGGAGCAGCAGCCGGGGCTCCTGTGCCAGTGCCATCGCCACCAGGACACGCTGCCGTTCTCCGCCGCTCAGCTCATTGAAAACCCGTCCGGCAAGAGGCGTGACTTCAGCCGCGCTCATAGCCTGCTGGATGATCGCCCGGTCATGTTTCTTCTGTGAGCCCAGTAAGCTGATGAATGGCGTACGACCCAGGCTCACCAAATGCTCGACAATAAAGGCGAAAGGGACGTGCAATTCTTGTGGGACTACCGCTATATGCTGTGCAGTCCCCCGCCGTCCCCACTGCTGCAGGTCGCGGCCCTCCAGCAGCACCTGCCCCTGCTGGGGAGACAGCACACCGCTCAGCAGGCGCAGCAGGGTCGTTTTGCCCGCGCCATTAGGACCCAGCAAGCCGACCATTTCGCCGGCTTGCACCTGCAGATGCACATCATTAAAGAGCGGCTGGCGGCCATAACCGAACGTGACACCGCGCACCTCCAGCACATGAGTGATTTTGTTCACCATCGATATGCTCGCTTACTGCTCCTGAGCAGGAACAAGAAAAAGGGGGCGCCAACGAGCGCGGTGAACACTCCGACAGGCAGGACGGCAGGAGCAATGACCACGCGCGCCAGTAGATCAGCCAGTATCAGGAAGATTGCCCCACCTAAGGCGGAAACCGGCAGCAGCAAACGGTGACGTGGCCCCAACAACAGGCGCATTGCATGCGGAATTACCAGGCCCACAAAGCCGATCAGACCGCTGATGGAGACTGCTGCCGCCGTCAACAGCGAACCCACAATGATGATAAGCAGTTTGCGGCGCTCGACATGCAGCCCCAGGTGGGCCGCGCCCTCTTCTCCCAACGCAAAAGCATCCAGGGAGCCCGAAAGAATGAGTGAGAACACGATACCCGCGAGGGTAATGGCTCCCACGATGAATACCGGCGGCCAGCTAATCACCTCGATGCCACCGGAGAGCCAGTTGAAGAGCGCCTGTACAATGACCTGGGCGTGAGGACTGAGCGTCAGGATCAGGGTCTGTAATGCTACCAGTACTGCATTGATCACAACCCCGGCCAGCAGCAGTGTGACGACGGGGGTTTGACCGCCGCTGCGAGCGATAGCATAGACAAACAGCACCGCGAGCGTCGCTCCAGCAAAGGCCAGCAGTGGCGTCAATGGGAAAAATGAGCCATAGATGGTATCAAAAGGCAGCACGAAGGCTACCGCCGCACCCAGGGCCGCGCCCGACGAGGTGCCGATGAGAAAAGGGTCGGCCAACGGATTGCGCAGCATACCCTGAAAAAGCACGCCGGCAGTTGAGAGCGCGGCTCCCACGCACGCCGCCCCTATCACGATGGGCATGCGTACCTGCCAGACGATCTCTTCGGCCGTGGGGTCCCAGTGCCTGGCAAAATGGAAGATGCCCGTGCCATTCAGCAGGATCTGGGCAATTGTGCCAACAGGAATAGCTATCGAGCCGAAGCTGACCGCCAGAAATATGGAGGCGAGCAGCAGTGCGCCTAAGATCAACACAGCCAGCGGGGTAGGCAACAAATGCCTACCCACTATATTATCCTGGTGTTTGAGTTGTGCGCTCGGGGTCGCTAGTTTCATCAAGAACTCGGCGCGGAGACCCGTCTGCCTTTAAGCGACGGGAGGAAACGCCGCCCTTCTTTCTACCAGTGAGGCTGAAGCCCTTTGGACAATGGTCAACTGTTTGTAGCTGGCACTGGCACTGATCTTGACTCCATCCAAGGTACGCAGATCAAAGTAGCCCGAACTCCTCCTGCCAAACACAAAACAAAACTTGCCTTGATAGTTCACGCAATCAAACAAGCGAAAGCCGTGGACATACCTGGGAGCCGTGTGACGCTGCCTCTTGCCGCCCCTTCTGATGGTCGCTTTGTGCAACTGACGGTTATTTCTCCGAACAAACTTGATCAGATACCACGTCCCATCCGAGCAAGCTAGAGGGTGAGTGCTGATACACCGCGCATCAATCACGTGAGACTTCTCCAACTGATGCGTTATCCGTGTGTGTTTTGTGAGATACCCATACGTCAGATGCACCTGTGGGAAGAGTTCTTTGGCTTGCTCGTAGATGCACCAGCGAATGATGCCCATCTGCGTCGCGTCCCGAAAGCTCCTGGACTTCCGTTCAATCGTGTGCTCCTGATGGGTCCTATGAATGAGATCATGGCAGGTCTCACATAACGTCACCAGGTTCTCGGGGCTATCCCCACCAGTCTTGCGGGACTCGATGTGATGGACAGTGAGAATGCTGTCTTGCGACTGGCCCTGACACCACTGACACACATGTCTATCTCTGGCCAGGACATATTCCCTGACATTCCAGAAACCGAGCTGTGGACCGTGTTGGTACTCCTTGCCCTCGATCGAAGGCGTGCGTATCTTCTGGATGTCGAACTGCGCCACCTCGATGGTGTACCTGCTCACAGGCAACAGTTGGTGAACCAAGCGGATCGTTTTCAGATGGGCTGCTACTTTGTGCTGCACAGAAGGCGCGAGCCAGCCTGATCGCTTCTTTCTATTGAAGAAACGGCACTTGCAATAGCGCGTCTTGCGTCTGCGCCTGGCACGGCGGAACTGACGGCGGGTCGAAAGCCTCGCCTGGATGTCAGTTCTGGGCTGTACCTCTGCTTCAAAGAGCACCCTCTGCTCCGTCGTGGCCGACACGCCGATGTGCTGTGACCCTGCATCGATCCCGAGAGAGATTTCCTGTGTATATCCACTACTGCCATAGAGCAGTTGCAGTGTGAATGGCACCATCCTGACCACTTTGGCCTTGCCTGCCTTGAGCAGCAATCGTGCTGTACGCGGTTGGCAGGGCATGAGCGGGTGCCCGTGACAATTTAAGACGTAAACGAACACACCGTTTACCATCCTTTCGGACGTGTGGTACTCTTCGCCAAGGTTCAACAGGCTTGTCGGGTCTGCACCACCGTTCCTACCCATCAGAACTGTTAAGCACAGACGCTAGAGCGACGGGCTAGAGTAGGCACCCGTAGGTAGCATGACCTGTCGAACGTAGTGTAGACTCAGGCTAGTCAAGCAAGGCTTGTTCACACAAGCCCATCGCCTTAAGGCGATTGGGTTCTTGACAGGTGCGTTAAGCAGTGACCGCTGTGGTGACACGTCTGTAACGTCTCGCTAACATCTCCCCCAGGCCTATCGCTGCAAGCCCCACCAGCAGGTGCAATATCTGGATTACCCAGTGAGTAGAACCAGCGAGCAGCGTTCCCTGGGTCAGTCCCAGAGCAGCGACGAGAATTCCCCATACAAATGCCCCAATCGCCAGCCCTATGCCACCCTTTGTGCTGGCAATTGCAGCGCCCAGCGTCCACAGGGACAGTACCGCGAGAATACCCAGTCCCATGTGGACAAGCACCAGGCTGGTCGCGTTGCCAGTCCAGAATAAGATGCCAAGGATCAGCGCCAGCAGCACACTTGCACGCAATACATTGACCGCAATACGTACTACCATTTTATTCCTGCCTTTCAAAGCGTTTGAAAAGATTACTATATTGATTCTATGCCATGCCCTGGCATTGCACAAGCTGTTCTACCAGATTACTCTGTACAATCTCAACGAATGTGTCCATACACGTCAAGATAACGAACCGACATCCACTCATAATTCTTCTGGCGGGCCTGCGGCCCGTTTGGGGAAGAGAGAGTGAGCGAGGACACCTCGCGCTCCGGCAGGGGGACTTCGTCCCCTGCACCCCTATTTATGAGTGGATCTCAGAACGAAAGCACATCACGAACTGGCAAACTGGCCTTCTGGACAGTTGACAAGTGACAGGGACGGGACGATACTACTTGCAAGAGCAGAAATGTGCAATAGGACAGGCGCAGCAAAGTGCAATTCCCAATTGAAGGACAACTGGCTAGATGGCTATAGAAAAAGACTTTTTCCGGCAGGTAATGGGCCGGTTTGCAACAGGCGTTACAGTAGTAACCACACGTAGTGACAAGGGGCTCTCCGGTCTAACTGTGAACTCATTTTGTTCAGTTTCTCTTGATCCACCGCTCGTTTTGGTATGCGTTGATCTCACCAGCAATACACTCTCCTACATCCGTGAAAGCGGTGTATTCACCGTGAATATCCTGACCAACCAGCAGGAAGATTTCTCGCGCTGTTTCGCTACATCTTCCGAGGAGCGCTACACATATTTCTGCCATGCCAGCTTCCACGAAGCCGCCACGGGTTCGCCCATCCTTGATGGCGCACTTGCATTTATCGATACCCGCGTTGTCGCTGAGTACCCCGGCGGGGATCATATCATCTTCCTCGGCCAGGTTGAAGCAATGGGGGTCGGTGGACAGGTTGCTTTTGCCGATGAAACAGGCGCAGAACGTTCTAACTTGCTGAGCAATAACGGCAACATCGCAACAGAAGACAGAGCAGCCCCTCTCGCCTATTATCGCGGACAATACCGCCACCTCGCTCGCGATTACCAGAAACCCAGCCTGGCGCCCTCTCATGATGAAGCTCTTAAACGATCAAGAAGCGATGGATAAAGAGGCTGCTATTGTCCTGCTTCAACAGCGTATTCACGCGTGCCGTCTTTGCCAGGAACATGGCTATATTCGAGAAGCGCATCCCCTCACAAGCGGGCGAGGCAGCGACCGCGTGATGGTGCTCGGCCAGGCCCCAGGTCATCGCTCGATCACAAAGGGGCGACCATGGAGCGGACCAGGTGGCCGTATCTTGCAAAAATGGCTTGAACAGGCGGGCTTTCCGCCAGGTTATCTCTATGAACACGCCTACTTGAATTCGCTCACGCGCTGCGATCCTGGACGCAACCCGCGTGGAGATGGGGACCGGCGCCCTTCTCCTCAAGAAGTGGCGCTGTGCAGGCCCTTTCTTGAAGAAGAATTACAACTGTTACAGCCGAAGGTAATCCTGCTTGTGGGGAGTATGGCTATAGAGACTTATCTTGGCAAGGGACGTTTAGAGGATATTATTGGCACTTTCCAGGAACGCGACGGCATGCTGCTGCTCCCCTTACCTCATCCCTCGGGAGTAAGCCGCTGGCTCAACCCTCCAGAGCACCTGGCATTGCTCCAGCGAGCACTCCAGCTTTTGTCGACCTGGCGGATAGGGTACAACCTTTAAGGGGTCACCATATTTTTTCGGGCAAGACATACGCTTCATATCACCTCAAAGGCGCTCTGCTGGTGGAGGTGTTCATGGATCAGGTTGGACTGGAGCACTTGCAGGGGTGCCAGATTTGTGGTAGACTACCCCCATACCCGGCGGGTAAGGGTGAAACGAGAGGAGAAGAGAGATGCGCGCTGACCAGCAAGATGTACTCAAGCGGCTCAACTATATCGAGGGACACATTGGTGGTATTCGCAAGGTCAAGGACTCAATCCCCTAAAGGGGATAAGCTTGCGTACTGTTGGGAACCTTATCCCAGGCTGTTGCAAGTTTCACTTGACCAGGCTCAGCGTTTGAGAACAGTAGACCGGGCTAGCAGACGTTCTATTGTTCGTTGAGAGCGCTACGATATCAGGAAGCGGCAAAGCACTGACCCGTGGAATGCTGCCCCAGTTCCCGGCTCTCGGAGTCCTGCTTTAACCAGTGGTGGTGAGTAGCCGCAGTGAGCAGGACATACCCCGCCTGATATCTTTGCCGAGGGGACTGCTTGACCCGGCGCAAGCCGGAGCTTTACGGTTTGGGCATTCCGTTTCAAAATGCCCTCCCGTACGGGAGCGTTCACACCTGTCGCCCCATGAATGGAGGCGGGTACCCAGAACGGAGGTTCTATGGAGAAATATTTTCCTCTCTTGCCAGATTATTACCTATCCTTAACCTGAACATAACCGGCTTACTCTTGAGATTGCCTGACCTGCCTGCTATCATGGCTTCGCTCAGGTAGGCTTTTTGGCAAAAACAATGATACATATGCACTCTTGCACATCAGCGTGAACTGATAAAACGTAAGGGGGAAAGGTTTTCTTTAAACATGGGCGGATTGAATAGTGCGCAGAAAAAGTTTTTAATAATACTCACCATTGTAACAGTAATCAGTATCG
>WNEZ01003090.1_pt1 | contig 14328 bp, 13 predicted proteins | sample 5400521 | NCBI WGS metagenome assembly WNEZ01 (sample SAMN13153339, study PRJNA577476) | soil metagenome | isolation source: 120 cm saprolite under Douglas fir tree site 2 hole 1 replicate 1 | place: USA:California | collected 2015-04-18
ATAGCTCGATGCCTTTCATTGCCGCATAGATGTTGGGCACGGGAGGGGAACCCGCCTCGAACCTGCGCGCTGAAGGGCTCGGATCGAGCCGTTTCACGTCGAAGGCAAAGGGATTCGCCTGCGCGAACCAGCCAGTGATGGTGGGCTGCAGCGACTCGATCAACTCTTTCCGGACATATAAGAATGCCAGGCCAGGCGGGCCGAGCAGGTACTTCAACGTTCCGGTTACGTAGAAATCTACGTCCGTCGCGCGCACACTCACCGGGCGAGTGCCGCAGTCCTGGTAGTCATCGAGCATGACGAGCGCGCCGTTCGCATGGGCGAGTTGAGCAACCTCGTTAACTGGCGAGCGGAACCCGTTCATGAAGCAAACGCCGGTCACTGGGACGATGAGAGTGTTATCGTCGATCGCGCGTTCATAATTCACCACTGGGATGTGGTTGCCGACTGCGCTAACAAACTCGATTTGGGCTCCGCGCTTCCGCTGGGCCAGCCAGATATGGCCCATCGTGGGGAACTCGAATTCACCCATCACCACTTTCTTCCGGCGATCAAAGGACAAAGCGCTGGCGATGGAGTTTATGCCCGCCGACGCGTAAGGGACGATAGCAACTTCGTCGGCAGTGGCGCCGATAAATCTGGCGAACTGAGTTCGAGCGGCCTCGTATTGTTCGACCCAAATTTCCCAAGGCGATCCGTGCTCGTGCCAACTGGTGATGTATTCCTGGATACCCTCTTCCACTGCGTGGGACAGCGCTCCCTGGGAGCAACTGTTAAGGTAGACCTTCTTTTGGAAGATAGGAAACCGGGCGCGGATAGTACTCACTTCTCTGCTACTGAGCATAGGCGGAGTCCTGCAAGCACTGCAAAATCGAGTGAACTGCTGGAGGCTGTTTACGAAACTCGGTTTGTCGGCTGTTTGGACCTCGGCGGCTAAAGTCGAAGTACGAAGAGAGCACTTACCGCAGCGCCGAAGCGCTGCACTACCCAACTCATCTCCATTCTGGAGTTTTCCCGCAGCCTCCTAGACGCACAGCGCCGGAATGTCATCCCGGCGCTGCTCGATGGAGTACTCCGTCGCATGCCTTAGAACCGGAATCGGAATCCGAACTGGCCGGTTCGTGGCGGCGTGATGATGTTGATGGGTTTGCGGAAGTTAGCACTGGTGACGTCGTCGAAGAAATTCTGGCCGAAGTTCGCCTTGTTCGTGAGGTTGAAAACTTCTCCGAGAATCTCGATTTCAGCGCTGCGCTTGAACACTCTCTCCAGGGAAAACGTTTTGGCAAAACGCATATCCCAGGAGAACGTCGGATCACCTCGCAGTGTTCCGCGGCCGCCGGCACGGTCATTTTCGGTTTGGAAAGTACGCGATCCACCCGGACCGTTGCTGATGGCGCCGAAGACTGTCGGCACGCCGTCACCGTTGACGTCGCCGCCGCCAGCACTAGACGTTGGCGTGTAAGGACGAGCAGAGGCTGCCTGCAAAATGGCCGAGTACTGCATGCCCCAGGGCAGGTTCACCGTGGCCGAAATCACGCCGCGGTGATGCTCATCGAACTCGCTAGGGCCAAGTTCACCGGGCGCATGTGGGTTCAACTGGTTGAGCACGATGAATGTGAATTGGTTGGTATCCGTAGTCGAGCGCGAGACGGTGTAGTGCGCGAGCAGATGGAGGCGACTGCCTAACCTGTGCTGCACAGAAAGCATCACACCGGTGTAATCATTGCGGCCACTCGTGTCTTGCAAATAGATCTGGCGCGGAAGATTCGTGATTGGATCGTTGGCTCCGGCCTGAGGGAAGTTCACCCCGTTGGGATCGAAGCTGCCGTTCAGGCAGTTCTGGTAGGCCGCAAGATCTCCTTTGTCTACGCAGAAGTTCAGATTCCGACCTTGGGTAAGCCGACGAGTGCGCGAATAAACTGCGTCCAGGCCAAAGGTCATTCCGGAGAGAGGACCATCCTGGATCTGATAGGTTCCGCCCAGGTTGAACTGGTCGGCGCGGGCTAGCTTCATATCCGGTGTGTTCACAAAACCGATCGGGAAGCTAAACGGCAGAGTCGCGGCATCGAATGGAGCTGGCTGGCACTGAGGCGTGGCCGGGGTGAGAGTTGAGCAGGGAATGTTGAAGAAGTGCGCCACTGAACCCGGCACAAACTCGAAGTTAAAGGGTGGATTGCCGTTGACCTGCTGTACTTCCAGGTCGGCGAACAGCGTACTGGCAAGAATGGATGCCGGATCAAACAGGCGTGCCCAACCCGCGTGGAGCACGACTTTCCCGGCGCCGGTCACATCGTAAGCCAGCGAGAGCCGCGGTCCGAAGTTGGTCTTATCGTCGTGCGGCACACGACCCTTCGGACTCCCGGGGAATTGCCCGATGTTGTCGCGCACGATCTGCTCCGACAGCGTTCCGCGGTTGTAAATCAGATTGTGGACATAGTCGTAGCGCAGACCGGCTGACAGGGTCAAGCGGTGCAGGCGAATCTGGTCCATCACGTAAAACCCGTTGTGGACCAGCGTCCGGTTAACGATGTCGAACCCAGGTGAGCTCCAGGAGCGGTAGTTGAGGAGCGTGGTGGTCGGGTTGCTAGGATCCAAGCCCGTACCGATGGTATTGGTATCAGGGTCGTAATCATCGCTGTTGAAACGGTACCGGTTGTGGCGAAAATCTCCTTCAATCCCGATGTGCGGTTGGATCACAAAGTTCGCACCGAAGCGGATGTTGTGCCGGCCACGAGTCCAGGTGAAATCGTCGCTAACCTGGTAGCTGATTTCCTTGGGCTTCTGAGTTCCGGCTTGGCTCGCGCCAAATGTCACTCCTGACCTCAGAATGATCGTCGGTGTAGACAGTGAACTGGCGTTGTTGTTGATAGCGTTGGAAAAAAAACCGTAGTGGAATCGGATGTCATTCAACTTGTTCGATCCTAGAATGCTCGTCCAGGAACCGACCACATCGTGCAGCTTGTTAACTTCATTTGCGCTGGAACTGGGTGCATCCAAATCGCTGAAGAACTCGTTTGCCGAAACATTATCCTGCTCTGCGTAGCGCACAAAAAGTGTGTTGTTGTTGTTGGCCAGGAAATCCAGCCTCCCCATGTTGAAGTTCTGCCGGAAGGGTTCCGCTGTAGCCGTACCATCCAGAGTGGCGATTTTCGGGTTCGCCGATCCGCTGTTGAATACGCGCTGGTTGTTCTTGCGTTGCCGCTCGTAGCTGTAGAACGCAAAGAACCGGTCTTTAACTAGCGGTCCGCCTACCGTTCCCCCGTACTGCTGGCTGCTCTGCGGAGGCTTCGGCTTGTTGTTTTGTTGAGAGATCGGGTCAATGGCGGCAAAAGCAGAGTCGCGGAAGAATCCGAATACCGAACCGTGCCAATTGTTAGTTCCAGACTTAGTGACTACGTTCACCACGCCGCCAATGCCGCGTCCATAGTTGGCCGGGGGATCGTGCGTGATGACTTCGAACTCCTGCACGGCTTCGAGCGACAGCGAGATATTAGTGCCGCCCATGAAGATGTCGGTGTTGTCACCACCGTCGATGGCCATGAACAGGTTGCGCCCGTTCTGCCCGTTGATGCTGATCGCAGGGACGTTCCGCTTAACCGGATCGTAGTTCTTGTCGGTGGCAGTGTTTCCCGTAGTCACTCCGGGTACGAGCGTGGCCAGCGTGGAGAAATCTCGCCCATCGATGGGCAGGTCATCAACCTGTTCCGGCGTAATCGTCTTGTGGACAACCGCACCGGTGGTTTCCACCAGGTGCAGTTCGTCCTGCACCTGGACCGACTGCTGCAGGGTGGCCGGCGACAGGGTTACGTTCAGCTCGGGCGCCTGGCCCACCAGCAGGTTGAGCTGGTGGACGTTGTTGGCAAATCCGCTCTGGCTAACGGTGACCTCGTAGGGGCCGGGCGGGAGGCCGGCAATTATGAATCCTCCATCCACGGATGTGACTGCAGATCGCTGAAGACCCGAGTCTTTGCTTAAAGCCGTGATGGTAGCACCGTTGATGACAGCGCCGGAGTTGTCCTTAACGGAACCGACAATATCGCTGGTTCCACCCTGGGCCAGCAACAACGGACACAAGGACGCAAATATCACACTGAGAGAGAGGTATGCCACAATCATGCGTTTGCGTGAGCGGTGCATCTGGGCTCCTCCTATATTGCAGACGCCACAACTGCCGAACAATCGCCCGACTCGGCTGCGGAAAACCGATGAATTGTGGCCTGGGAGCGAAAACGTACACCGGTCTTTATTCGTATGTCAAGAGGAATCAGAATTGTATACAATGTAGTATCTCAGTTGACCTCGATTCGTTGCCGCGCCACAATTGCAGGTGATCGGCAGAGCAGCCTGCATAATGGGACATTGCTTGGGATCTCTACCCTGCCGGAGCGATCCATACGATCAAAGAGGTAAACGCTTGGGAGCTGCAAAACCCGCAAGAACACGCCCCGGTGGTGATGGCAAAAGCCGCCGTGACCGTCGTAGCAGATCTCGCAAGATCGCCGGCACTAAACTGCCTCTTGCTACAAATTGCTCACTCAGCGAACGCGTATATAAGGCTCTTAAGCGGGACATTGTCACAGGCGTCCATCAATCGGGTGAAGCACTCACTGAAAACGTCTTATCCAAGCTATACAAAGGCAGCCGCACGCCAGTGCGGGAAGCCGCCGTGCGTCTCCAGCATGATCATTTATTGCGAATCGTTCCAAATCGCGGCTACTTCGTCACTCACATTACATTGCATCAACTGAATGAGATCTACGAATTTCGCCTCGCAGTTGAATGCAGCGCCGCTGAACTCGCGGCGAGGAGAACCCTCGATTCCGAGTTGATAGCCCGGCTAACGCAGCTTGCAAATACGAAATACACGATTGATGACCGGTCCAGTTACGAGCGCTTTATCGTAGCCGATACGGAATTCCATGTCGGAATCGCGAAGCTCAGCCGTAATCACTTGCTGCTGCGAGCTGTAGACGACGCTCGTTGCCAGATGGAGCGGATAATGTACGCGGCGATCGATATTGGGTATTACGGTGAACTACCCATTCAGGAGCACATCCAGATATTGGAGGCGATCCAGCAGAGAAACCCGCAACTGGCAAGGGATCTCATGTACCAGCACATCTTCGCGTCGAAAGACAAGGTACTCCGGTTGGCCTGTAGCGGTTCCTAGAGCACCATCGAAAACATTTTATCTGCCTTATCAGGCAAGCCTGAAGGGAAACGATGCCGGGCTGGAATCACAGCATCCTGATTCTCCCCGCACCGGAAAACACGTCGCTCCAATCGCGCTGCTTAACTCCTGCTCGCGTTGGCTTGCACTTCCCTTGCGATCCGAGATATTGCCTCTAAGCTGACATCCACATCATTTTCCGTGGTCGCCCAGCACGAAACACTAATGCGCATCGCTGTCTTGCCATGCCACTCCGTGCCTCCGCACCAGCACGTGCCATCGCTTTGCACCTCGGCAATCACTCGCAGAGTCGTCTCAGGATCGCCGAATGAGACCATGACTTGGTTCAGCTCGACATGATTCAGCACGTCGTAGCCGCACCGCCGCAAACCGATAGCGAAGCGTTGCGCGAGCCTGCAATTTCCCTCAATTAGATCTGCCAAGCCTTTGCGTCCGATCGACCGCAGCGCAGCCCACACCTCCACGGCCCGCGCACGACGGGAAGACTCGGGTGTGTAGTGCGTTGGCTCGCGCCTGCTGCCCGACTGCAGATAAGCGGCACTCAGCATCATCGCAGCACGAAGGGACTTCGCATCGCGAACAAATGCTACACCCGAGTCGTACGGTACATTCAGCCACTTGTGGAAATCGGTGGCCCAAGAGTCCGCGTCGCAAACGCCTTTCATGAGATGAGAGCGCGCCGGTGCAGCCGCCGCCCACAAGCCGAAAGCGCCATCCACATGAACCCACGAACCTGCGCCATGTGCCCGGGCACAAACCTCTTCCGCCGGGTCAAAGGCGCCAGTGTTGACGTTGCCTGCCTGCAGACAAACGATCGTTCGATCTTCTAATTTCGGAAGCTCTTCATGTTTCATACGACCCTGTTTGTCCGTTGGAACCGTTAATACTCGCGTACGGCCGAGCCCCAGCAGCGAAAGAGCTTTGAGCACCGACACGTGAACTTCGGCGCCGACCACTACCGTCAAAGCTGGGGCACCGAACAAGCCGTCCTCCTCGACGTTCCAACCGGCACGCATGAGCAGTGCGTGCCGCGCGGCAGCTAGAGCCGCAAAGTTCGCCATCGTTGCACCCGTAACAAACCCAACGCCGCAAGTGGCCGGAAATCCGAAAATTTGAATAAGCCAATCGGACGTGATTTCCTCAATTTTCGCCCCGACCGGAGAAGTTGCCGATAATCCCGCGTTCTGGTCCCAGGCTCCAGCCAGCCAATTCGCCGCGACTGTTATCGGCAATACTCCTCCGGTAACAAATCCAAAATAGCGCCCGCTTGTCGAAGCTATCGTTGCCGGCGAACCCAACTCGTCGAGTAATGCCAGGACTGCGGCCGGGTCACAAGCATCCTCGGGAAAGGTGCCGCCAAGTGATTCAAGTTTTGTTACCCACTCAGGTAGGGGTGCTACACGCCTGCTCTTAATTTCTGAAATGTATCGCGCAGCTCGAGCCGCAGCGTCAGCGAGCAACTCTTTCATGAACACCTCCTAAATGTCCTAATTAGGATATCTTTGTTGCTCGATTACTGAGAGCTTCGGCTGGAATTAGTACAAGCCTGGCAGGCCAGTTCACGCAAATGTGGGCGATGTACGGCAATAGCATCCAAGAGTTTCAGGGACGAAGGACGACGCGGCGCACGCGATCTGAAGCCTGCTTCAGCCGCGCACGATCTTCCGCAGTTCTTCCGCGAAGCGGCCGATCTCCTCCAGCGTGTTGTAGTGCGCCAGCGAGGCACGGACCACCCCGCTCTCCGGGACAATTCCCAGCCGCTGCAACAGCCTTGGTGAGTACATGTTCCCGTCCCGCACTCCGATGCCCTTGTCGGCGAGTGCGGTGGAGACGTGCGACGGAGCCACGCCCTGGACGTTGAAGCAAACGGTGGGCACACGCCCGCGGATAAGCCCGGATTCCCGGATGCCGTAGACGCTGACACCGTCGATCTGCGACAAAGCCTTCAGTACTTCAGTGGACAGCCGGGCCTCGTAATCCCGAATCGACTCCATGGCGCTCACCAGAGACGCGCGGCGCGTGGGCGGACGCCCATTCGCCGAAGCTCGGGTGCCCAGTGCTTCCAGATAACTGATCGCCGCATCCATTCCGGCGACGTTCTCGTAAACCACAGTTCCGACCTCGATCTTCGTAGGCACTTGGTCAGGAATGAAATCCTCACGGAAGGTAGGCAGCGCTTCTAGGGCATGACGCTTGCCCCAAAGAAAGCCCATATGCGGAGCAAAGATTTTGTACCCGGAGCAGACCAGGTAATCGCAATCCATTTCCTGCACGTCGATCGGCCCGTGCGGCGCGTAGTGCACTGCATCCAGAAAAACCTCGGCGCCCGCAGCATGCGCCATGCGCGCCACTTCTTTCACATCCACAATCGAGCCCAGCGCATTGGAAGCCACGGTGCACGCTACCAGGCGCGTCCTGGAGTTGAGCAGAGGGGCCAGATCGGCGAGGTGGAGCATGCCATCCTCGCGCATGCGCCACCAGCGAATCTTGACACCATAGCGTTGCAGGGCCAGCCAGGTGGCGACGTTGGCCTCGTGGTCCATATCGCTGACTACGATCTCCTTCCGTTCGCGTAACGTGTCAGCCAACGCCAGGCTCACAATTCGGATAAAAGAAGTCGCATTCATGCCGAACGCTACTTCCTCCGGCTCGCGGGCATTCAGAAAAGTGGCCACACTCTGCCGCGCCCGTTGGATGGCCGCGTCAACCTCCTGACTCTGACGGTAGCGTCCGCCACGTTGCACGTTGCAAGTCAGAAGATGATGCTGGACGGCATCCAGCACAATTCGCGGGACCTGCGCCCCAGCTCCGTTGTCAAAGAAGACGAATTTCTCTTCGGTATTGAGTGCGGGGAAGGACTCGCGAACCCAGGCGATTGGAAAGTCAGGCATAGTGTGCTCAGTGTTGTTGGAGCTGCCGATAGATTACCTCAGCATTGTCTGCGAACATCGCGTGGTACTGCGGATACTGGCGGAAGTCGCTGTACCTCTCCATATGAATACTTCGGCGTACCTCTTCGAGTGACGCCCCCTTCTTCTGAAGAGCCTGGACTTGCGTGAAAAGATCGTTGAGGTAGTCGCGGAAACGCCGCAGCTCTTTCTTGGTGGCCAGCTCAAAATGGCCGGGGACGACCGCGTCTATAGGCCGGGCCAAAACTTGATCCAGGGCGCGAATCCAGTTTTCGACGCTGCCGACGTCCATCGCGGGAGAAGACCCGTTCAGAAACAGATCTCCCGCCGCGATGGCGCGTTGCTGGGGGAAATACACCAACGCATCTCCAGAAGTGTGGGCCTTGCCCGGGAAGTAAACCTCGGCGGAGTAAGGATCGAGGTGGATGGTCAGCTTTTCCTGAAAGGTTACGTCCGCCGGCTGAAACAGAGACCGCTCGTGCGCGGGCGAAGACTGGATGACAGCAAGTGTGCGCTCGCGAGTCCAGTCGGTGCTGATCACCACCGCTGCCGGGCCGACCACGAAGTTTCCTCCATGGTGGTCACGGTGGTAATGCGTGTTCACGATGAACTCGACCGGCAGGCTGGAGACGCTGTGAATCGCCTGCAGCAACTTGGTTCCTTCTGTGGCATCGAACCCGGTATCGACCACCAGGATTCCTTTGCTTCCGACCAGGAAAGTGGAGTTCGCACTCGAATCGTTGTCTGAAATGTAAGCGTAGAGACCAGGTCCGATCCGCTTGACCTGTGGAGCGGCCCACAGCTCGGCGCCAAAGAGCAGAAGCACGAGAAAAAGCATGCAGGACCTTTTGCACATCGAAACCGGAAGCATCGAGTTAATTCCCGACACGTTGCACTCCCCCGAAATGTAGCGCCGGCGCCTCGCCGGTCGTCCCGAAGCACCCTGCCCTCCGAGGGCGGGCACGACGCCGCCCTGCCTGCAAGGTGCCGGCGCTACTAAAAGCTCAGCTTCACTGCTAACTGAATCAGGCGCGGACCGCCGGACCCGAGGCCCACATTGTCTGCACCGTATCGAGCGTCTGGAATAGCGTTCCGAAGTTGGGTGCAGCCAGAAATGTTGGCTCCGGCAGCGCAAAGTTCGGGTGATTTGCGATGTTGAAAAACTCGGCACGGAACTGCAGGTTAGTCTGTTCGCCGATGCGCGTATTCTTCATGACCGAGAAATCGAAGTTACGGAATCCCGGCCCGACCGCGATGTTGCGCCCGGCATTGCCGAAGGTCAGCGTCGCATTGGGCGTGAACGCAGCCGTGTTAAACCATTGCGACAGGCGACGATTCAAAACCTGCGGACGTATGTTACGTCCGTATTTTGACCATTGTCCATCCAAAAATAAGTTGATCGAAGTGATAGAAATATAAAGACTTAAACTCCTGCGCTCGGTGGGGGCTACGGTATCACCCTTGTCATGAGGCGCGAAGTTTCTTAGCTTTACAAGGCTCTATCTTTGTGATCGTGAATACAAGATCACAATCGTTTCCCTTGTGATTTTCTTGAACCAGAACGATCCAGATAACGGGAGCCACTATGGTGACCAAAACGCGTCTGTTGCTAATGCTGATGTTTTCGCTTGCAACTATTGGGATTGAAAGAGCCCAACAAACCACGGGAGATATTCTCGGCACAGTCACGGACAGTTCGGGTGCTGTAGTGTCCCATTCTACTGTCACTGTCGAAAACCTAGGAACTCATGAAAGAAGGACCACGCAGTCGTCCGACGGCGGAGATTACGTTGTCAACCTGCTAAATCCCGGAACCTACAGTGTTACGGTGACCAACAGTGGCTTTAAAACCTTCACCGTACCTTCCCTGGTGTTAGCGGCTGGCGATCGCGCTCGTATCAATGCCCAATTGTCGGTTGGACAGATCACGGAAAGCATTACAGTGGAAGCGCAAACCTCGGCTTTGCAAACGGATAGTTCAGTCCTTTCCCACACGATCAGTGAAAAGGCAACCCAGGACCTTCCACTCAACGGTCGCAATTACATCCAGTTGGTGCAACTAGCGCCAGGCGCCAATGAGGGTCCACCGGACAGCTTGACCAACGGATCGAAGCTGGATGATCGCCGCCAATCTGCGTCCGTCTCGGTCAATGGACAATCTGACATTCTCAACAACCAAATGATTGACGGTGTGAACAATAACGAGCGTTTGATCGGCACCATTGCGGTGCGCCCTTCGGTGGAAGCGATTAGCGAAATGCGCGTGCAAACGAACACCTACACGGCGGAGGTAGGACGCACCGGCGGAGGTATCATCAATGTGATCACCAAGTCCGGCACCAACAGTCTGCGCGGTACCTTGTTTGAATACTTCCGGAACGACATTTTCGATGCCAACACATACGGTTTCGGAGCCACCTTGCCCAAGTCCGAGCTTCGGCAGAACCAATACGGAGGCAGCATTGGCGGGCCGATCAAAAAGGACAAGATACAAAGTCAGTGCGGTTCTTCGCCCTGACGGTTCAGCAGAGAGGCCAGCCCGAAAATCGAGCTGGCCCTGTTCTGGTCGTCTGGGGGAGGACTTCTAGCGTGCAACCAGTCCGCTCGCGGACGAGGGACTGGCCGTCACCTGCGTCAACGGAGTTAGTGAACCATCCGACCTGAGCGAGAAGCCCTGGATGTTGTTGGTGCCGGGCGTCAGGACATATAGGAATCGGCCGTCATTGCTGAAGGCGGCATCCAGTGGGTACTGCCCGCGCCCGTGGAGGCGGTTACTCCGCTTGCATTAAGCAGCTGCAGTCCGCCGTTAAATCCGATCTTGTTAGCGATTCCTGTAAGTAGTCGATCAATGGACAGTCATAACGAGCGAGGGCGGAGAAATTGGGCCTCTTCGTTTAGCTATCGGCCTTGTTCACAGCGCCCAACCATACAACGTTCGTGGCACCGACCGAAGTGGCAGTGGATCGATTTCCCAAAAAGGGCTTAAACTGATGAGCCAATGGTAGAGTACAATGTCGGCCCCCGGGCAACCGCGAACACAACAATGAGAGACGCCAAAGTCCACGAAATCGACAGAATCTTTCGCAAGCTTGAGATGGAAACGCGCAATTCCTACGACCTCTTGGCGTTTTTTGTACATAATGGAGTCCGGATTCTTAAGACCCGCCGTTCCCATGGCAAAGGTAAGTTTGTACCCGCCAATAAAATCCGTCAGCAGCTAAAGGTAAACGAAGAACAGTTTGCCGGTTTGATTTCCTGTGATGTATCCAAGCAGGACTACATCAAAATCCTTACCCAGAAGGCATCATCCAAAGCTAGAACAGAATGGGAATCCTCTATCCGAGAAATCAAGCAGTCGCTGTTGCCCGGCGTATTTTCCCTGCGTGGCGATGAGGGATCCGTCGCGGCTTCGCCATTCGCGGCTCTGCCAGAAGCTCGTGCCGGGTTCTGGTTGACAGTGCCTTGACGATTAGCTCGGGAGTGAATGGAAGCGCCTGCCGAGTGAAGCCTTCGGCCAGGATTGTCGCCTTCGACGGCCGTCCGCAGGTCGGACACAAATAAAACTTCTGGCACACCACACCGGAAAAGACCATCCGCGGCGCAATGGACGTGCACCCAGAGCACCCGCCGGTATCCCAGGGCCATCAGCCCGAGGCGAACGCCATCCCAGCTCTGCATCGCTCGCCATCATACACTGCACGATTTCCGGTGCAAATAGCGCGAACGGAGCGAGGGCCCTGTCAGCAAGGTTCCCCCCTCGGCACCCGAAGGCATGATGATGGGGATGGCGATGGTCCTACTTTCCCGCGAGGCCAACGTCACTTCCGACACCGGTAACAAAATCGTATCCGGTATGGGCGCTGAAGCTGCCGGCTGTCCCCGAGGTGATGTCGGTGAAGTCGCTGGTATTGGTGTAGTCGCCGTAAATGGTCGTCAGTTCTGTCACGGTGTTGAAGGCAAAGTTGCCGGCCAAGTTCACGATTCCGGCTAATGACGGCGACGATACACTAGTGCCGCCAAAAACCAGCCATCCGCTCGAACCCTGGCAGCGGGTACTGTCATAGACAGCGACTCCCGAGTTCGGGTCCGCGTCGAAGGAGAAGTCTGGCGCTGAACGCTTCGTGGGATCGGTGTTGGCAACGTTCTGGTACGACACCTTATTTTCGTACTTGCTGGGCCCGCCGCCACTGCCGCTCCAACCGGTCTCACCGGTGAACTGCCCGGAACTGTTCCTGTGAATCGTAGTTCCACCAGCCGAAACTACGTAAGGCGAGACGGAAGGATAGCCATTCACTCCTCCGGTATCGCCCGAGGAGGCGAAGTACACGACGTTGTTATTCCCGCTGAAATGACCATCAAAGCTCGGCTCAGTGGAGAACTCGCCGCCACTCCAGCTCATCGAGACCTCACCCTTTCCCCCGCCGGTCGTGACCTGGCCCGTGGCTACGTCCACGGCTGTAAACAGATCCGTGAAGGAATTCGATGCGGCCTCTACCAACACGATTTTGGCGCTGGGGGCCATGGCATGGGCCCACTCAATATCAAGTGCGGCTTCCTGGCCCCAGCCACAGTTGGCGGCGGGCTTCGAACCGCTGGCGAAGACTTTCTTGAAGCAGCCATTTGCCGTGGTGCAGGCCGGCAGACCAAACTGGCCGGAGAATACGTTCAAGTCGTTTTCAGCCGTGGGATACTCAAACGCATCCACGATGGCGATAGTTTGCGATCCGCCGGAGGAAGGCAGGGCATACACGGCGCGGATAGATGCCGGAGTCTCGCCGGACGGGCCTTTGCCGCCACCGCCAGGCCGCTCGGGTTTCACATCCATTCGGATCAGGTGATTGGTATGAGCGCGGATGGCCCGGTCTTGAGGGCGTTCCACGGAGCTGTCCGGGACCAGCACAGAAGCATGCTTAGGTGACTCGCCTTGCGACCATAAGGAGCAGGTTGCGAGCAAAAGGAATGCAGTAGAAATCTGAAAAATCCGTGAAGGCTTCATGTTCGACTAATCTCCTTCCGACCCAAAATTTGGAGAAAAGCGGCTGTTATGAGACGGGGGAAACCGCGCGGTTCAACACTAAGGGCTTCGGCGATGCATGTGTATGGCACGGATGGGCTACTCACGGAATAGCTCAATGGCGGAGTAGTGCGAGTAACCCGAACGGAAAGAGGGCTTTCGGCCCGACTCAGTCTTCTCCAGCCAAACTTAGAAACGCTTCCCTCATCCATTCAATCTTCGCACCCGTCGAACCCAAACGCCTGGATGGGTTGTGAATCGCCCGGCACAAGGTGTCGAGAGTCACGCTCCGTAGTAAAGCCCTGCTCTGATGGGCTGCCTCTGAACATAGGCCCGCTGGCGACATCGTGGACTGCATTGCTTCTGCCAGAGTCGCTTCCGTTTTTCTCCAAGACCTCCTAGACCGTAAGAAAGGAGGTAGACTTGATCCAATTCCAGAGTTCGGGTCTGAAAGTCCCCTAGCACGTCAACTTGCGATGGATTGTTCTCGCCTGTGGGGGTATCGACTCCTTGAGGAATTGCTGCGATCCACGGCTTCCTCGCCAACCGGCGGTGCACCACTTTCTTGCCCCTTTGCTTCGCATCACTCGGCTCCCAACCACCGACCCAACCCGAAGCATCCCCGGATCATCCCTCTCGCGATCTCCGACTCTGTCCTTACTGTGGTGCCCCGATGGTGATCGTCGAAAGACTGACGGCCGCCCAGATCCAACTCCGTTCTCCACCGATCTTGATCACGGTTGCCGCATGAGATCGCTATCCACATCCCAAAAACCTTGCGTGCTTCGCCGCGCTACGCCGCCCTGCGCCTTGTCCCCGAACCGGTTCCTGCTTTATGCAGATCGACATCCCCCAAACCACCATACTGCCGCCCTTGACAGTTGCCGAGTTCGCGACTGGCTCCTCCGACCTCAAGCTCACCATCCCCACCCTCACTTGCACCCCTTTCCCTCGCCGCATTCAATTTCCATAGACCCGCGTCCGCCGCAAACGCGAGCGGCTTCCTTCTGACGGCTTTATCGAACGCGCGCCACGTAGCTCTCCTTGTCCCCACTCTTTCTCGTGAAGGCGCGCGTCGCCGGGTAACCGAGCGGCCTTGCGACCGCTCAGTCCCCTAAGAACCGGACTTGAAAGTTTCCCTTCATCCGGCTCGAGCACTCAATAACGCCCCCTAAAAAAGGACGCAGCCTCATTCCATTGCAAAATAAGACCTA
>WNEZ01003091.1_pt1 | contig 14328 bp, 15 predicted proteins | sample 5400521 | NCBI WGS metagenome assembly WNEZ01 (sample SAMN13153339, study PRJNA577476) | soil metagenome | isolation source: 120 cm saprolite under Douglas fir tree site 2 hole 1 replicate 1 | place: USA:California | collected 2015-04-18
TCAATCTCGTCGAGTTGGTCGCGATAGACGGCGATGTCGCTTCCAGAGCGGACAGACCCCTGCCGCCGCGCGAGCGGCCACCACACAGCGATGACCGCCCCAAGCGTCATCAGCGTCAAAATGGGCCACAGAATCATCTGGTCACTTCATTGGGGGGTGCCGCGGCAGCCTCGCTTGAGCCAACTGGCATTCAACTACCGGCCGGACAGAAGTTCGTCTTGATACATATCAGACGTCGGCAGGACAGCCTACCAAAACACGCCTGCAGTGGATCTTTCAAGAACGAGATCGCGTCCCGTCGATTTGCCGATGCCTGCTACCAGGTATAGGAGAGCGACGCCGTTATCAGATGGACATGCAATTGGGATTTTCCGAGGCGAGCCATGACGATATCTTGATCAAACTTGAATATCGCGGTCGCATCCAAACGCTGGAACCGGGTGGTCACGTCGGGGAATTGGCAGTTGCTCCCAGCCGGCATCGTAGCCGGGCATGTCGGGTTGGCACCGCTGCCCAAATTGAGCCGCTGAGCATCGACGCCGAGCGACGCCGCATAGCTGCGGGCGTCCGACATTCGGTCGCGGTCTAACCACCGTCGCACGTCTGATATCTGCAGACCGACATGTATGAGGCGAGGCCAGCCGGGTGTCTTCCGGAAAAGGCGGCGCATCGAACAGCCCTCCTCGGCCGTTGGTAAACCAGGCGTTAAACCCGATGCGCCGCCGGCGCCGATGGACGGACGTCAAAAACACCGAGTTTCCAGCAGAATCCGCCAACAAAGACCCCGCCGAGGCGGCCCGGCAAATCGAAATACTGACCAAGATGTCGCGGATTTGACGAACCCGGGGTTCCCTGCGCTTAACCGTTTCTCCAACCCGAAGCTGCATAGTCATGCACTGATGTGAATTCATGACATGCCGGATTTAGCCACTGTGACATCCTTCGGACGCGTAATTTTGGTGCGTGGATCCCTCGCCCGGGTCGGACTGCTGGCGGTGGGCCAGATACCCGCCTCGGAAATAAGGGCGACCGTCGGACGGTTCGTCAGCATCCGCTGCGCAAATTCGACCATCGTCGCGATGATCACGGAGGTATCCTGCGAAGACCTGCCGACGTCCGACACTTATATTGCCAGCGCCTCGGTCGATCTGCTCGGCGAAATCCTCGGCGGGCCGGACCGCCCCAAATTCCAGCGCGGTGTCACCAACTATCCCACGATCGGCGATGCCGTCGAGCTGATCACCAATCAGGAGCTCCGCACGGTCTATGCCCCGAGCGGATCGGATCAGATCAATGTCGGCACCTTGCAGCAGGATCCCTCCGTCATCGCCTATGTCGATGTCGAGGAGATGCTCTCGAAACACTTCGCGGTGCTCGGCTCTACCGGCGTCGGCAAATCGAGCGGCGTATCGCTGCTGCTGAATGAAATTCTCAAGGCAAGGCCGAGTTTGCGGGTTTTCCTGCTCGACGTTCACAACGAATATGGCCGCTGTTTCGGCGACCGCGCGCTGGTGCTCAATCCGCGCAATCTGAAGCTGCCGTTCTGGTTGTTCAATTTCGAAGAGATCGTCGACGTGCTGTTCGCGGGCCGGCCCGGCGTGCCCGAGGAACTCGACATTCTCGCCGAAGTCATTCCGACGGCGAAGGGAATCTATACGCAGTATCAGAACAGCGATCGGATGGGATTAAAGCGCGCCGATCCCAAAGCGATCGGCTACACCGTCGATACGCCGGTTCCCTACCGCCTGGTCGACCTGATTTCGCTGATCGACGAGCGCATGGGCAAGCTCGAGAACCGCTCATCGCGCATCCTCTATCACAAGCTGATTTCGCGCATCGAAACCGTGCGCAACGATCCGCGCTATGCGTTCATGTTCGATAACGCCAATGTCGGCGGCGACACCATGGCGGAAGTGATCAGCCATCTGTTCCGGCTGCCGGCCAACGGCAGGCCGATGACCATCATGCAGCTAGCCGGCTTCCCCGCCGAAGTCGTCGACTCCGTGGTGTCCGTGCTGTGCCGCATGGCGTTCGATTTCGGTTTGTGGAGCGACGGCGTTTCGCCGATGCTGTTCGTCTGCGAAGAGGCCCATCGCTACGCCTCGGCCGACCGCAGCATCGGCTTCGGACCGACGCGCAAGGCGGTCTCGCGTATCGCCAAGGAAGGCCGCAAATACGGCGTATATCTCGGCCTCGTCACCCAGCGTCCCGCCGAACTCGATGCCACGATCATTTCCCAGTGCAATACCCTGTTTGCGATGCGGCTTGCCAACGAACGCGACCAGGCACTGCTGCGTTCGGCGGTCTCCGATGCCGCGGCAAACCTGCTGTCGTTCGTTCCCTCGCTCGGTACCCGCGAAGTCCTGGCCTTCGGCGAAGGCGTGGCGCTTCCGACCCGGCTGCGCTTCAAGGAAGTGCCGTCGCATCAATTGCCGCGCAGCGAAGCCACGATTGCAACGGTCCCGTCGGTTGCCGCCGGCCACGACATGCATTTCGTCGGCGCCGTGCTCGAGCGCTGGCGCGGAGCTACGTCGCAACGCGACGTTCCCAACGATCCCGGCCTCAACGTCAACGACCGGCCAGCCGCGCGCACGGTGGAGGCGCCGATGCTGCAGCCGTCGATGGGGCTCGATCCCGACCGCTTCTCGCTCTTGAAAAAGCCGCTGCGCTGAAGTTTTGGAGCCGCTGTTTTCCTACGCCGTTCGCGCCTGCAAGCTTTGCGCGAGATGCGGCCATCGACTATGATCCCGGACAACCGCATCACGCGGCGTGAAAGCCGAAATCCCTCGATGACCCAGCCCATTGCAAAGCGCTTTCCGACCCCCTCGATCGACCAACTGCCGGACGATATCCGCACCCGCCTGCTCGCGGTGCAGGAGAAATCCGGCTTCGTTCCGAACGTGTTCCTGACGCTGGCCTATCGCCCCGACGAATTTCGGGCGTTCTTCGCCTATCACGATGCCCTGATGGAGAAGGATGGCGGCCTGACCAAAGCCGAACGCGAGATGATCGTGGTGGCGACCTCCAGCGCCAACCAATGCCACTATTGCGTCATTGCGCACGGCGCGATCCTGCGCATTCGGGCCAAGAGTCCGCAGATCGCCGACCAGATCGCGGTCAACTACCGCAAGGCGGATATCACGCCGCGCCAGCGCGCCATGCTCGACTTCGCGATGAAAGTGAGCGCCGAGGCGCACAGGATTTCAGAAGCGGATTTTATCCAGATCGCCGGCCACGGTTTCAGCGACGACGACATTTGGGATATTGCCGCGATTTCGGCGTTCTTCGCACTGTCGAACCGGATGGCGAACGTCACCGCCATGCGGCCGAACGACGAATTCTATATGATGGGGCGCGTGCCGAAATAGGCCGTTCGAACCTTAAAAAGGAGGACATCGCTTTGCTTGACGGGTCCGAGATTGTGCTGCGTCTTGGCGTCGCCACGCTGGCGGGCGGCCTGATCGGTCTTAACCGCGATCTGCACGGCAAACCGATTGGATTGAAGACGCTTGGCCTGGTGGGTCTTGCCACCGCCATGGTCGTGATGCTGGCGGATCCATTTGGCGACAGCACGAAACTCTCCGATGCCGCCAGCCGAATCATCCAGGGAATCCTCACCGGCATCGGTTTTCTCGGCGCCGGCGTCATCGTCCATGCCGAGCATCATTTTCGGGTTCGCGGGCTCACCACCGCCGCCTGTACCTGGTTCGCGGCCTGCGTCGGCATCGCCTGCGGCATCGGGCAATGGCTGATCGTCGCGGTCGCCCTTGTGATCGCGTTCGCGCTTCTAAGCGTCGGCCGCCGGCTCGAGCATTGGCTGCATCACGCTCTCGGCGGCAAGGCCGATCGGACGCCAGAATCCGCCGCGTCAGTCAAGCCGGCGGATAAGCCGCCGGCTTAGCCATCCTCAATCGTCGGACGCCGGTCCGCACCAGCCCGGCAGATAGACCGCGTCCTTGCTCTTCGCCAAAGCCAGCGCTTTTTCGAGGGACTTTTCGAAATTGGCTTCCACGTTCTTGCGCGACAAGCTTCGGCGCAGAAAATCCGCCCACAGGAATTCGCTGAAGGGCGTGGTGTCCTTGGCAAAACCGCCAGCGCTTGCGTTTTTCCTTAACTTCTCTCATTCCGACGGTCATCTGGGTCGGATGCAGCGAGAGAATCGGAATCGGATGAAGGATCGGCTCGCGCGTATTCGCCATGACTTGAAACCCCTGACCTGACGGCAAAAAACCCTCTGAAATGGGTTCGATTATGCCATGATGGCACAGTCGACTAAATGCCTTTGCCAAGTGCCTCAAGAGATTGGAGAAAGATGGCCAAAAGCGAGAACGAGCGGACATCCGAGCGGTCGTCCAAGGCACGGGTCGTCCAGCTTGGCGGCCGCGAAATCGTTACCGAGGGCCTTCACCTCAATTTTTGGGCCGACATTAGCCATCGCTGCATGACGGCCTCATGGCCGGCTTTCATTGGCGGCGCCGCACTGGTGTTCATCGCCTTCAACGCGGTTTTCGCAATGCTCTATTGGATCGGAAATCAGCCGATCTCGAACGTGCCCGGCGGCGCCTATATCGACTATCTCTATTTCAGCATCGAGACGCTTTCGACCGCCGGTTACGGCGACATGCATCCGGACACCCACTACGGACATTTTATCGCGACGGTGGAACTGTTCACGGGCATCTTTTCGATGTCGCTGATGACCGGGCTGATCTTTGCCCGGTTCTCACGACCAAACGCCCGGTTGCTGTTCGCAGAAAACCCGGTCATTTCAAATCATGAGGGCGTGCCGACCCTGATGATCAGGCTCGCCAACGAACGTCACAACATCATCAGCAATGCCACCGCCAGGTTGTGGGCGTTCAAGACCGAAGTGAGCCTGGAAGGGGTGTCGTTTCGCCGGTTCTACGACCTCGCACTGCTGCGAAACGAGAACCCGGCGCTGGCCTTGAGCTGGACGCTCTACCATGTTCTCGATGAGGAGAGCCCGCTCTACGGACTTGACGCCGATGGCCTTGAGGCATCGAACGTTTCGCTGGTGGTGGTGGTGTCGGGATATGACGTCGTTGCCGCGCAAACGGTCCACGCACGAAAGTCCTACGATCACCCGGATATTCGTTTCGGGCAACGCTACGTGGATATCCTCGGCACCGCGGAAGATGGCCGACTCAAAATTGATTACGGCAGGTTCCATGACACCCTGGAGGGATGATTATCGCATCCGTGCCATGTCAACAATTTCTGCCTGGCGCATCGCGAGCGTGCTAAATTGGATAAGGTGAGGAAGTCCCGGAGCTGGCAGCAGTGAAAACCCAGCAACCCATTACGGCGCAAGACGAGCACCGCGTGCTCAAATTCCGGCCGCGCACCTCGGTTCACCCGCCGGGTCGGCGGGGAGAATCCTTGGGCAAGTTGGGCAAGCAGGCTCAACCAGAGGACGACCTGGCGCGCTACGAGCGGGACCGGGATGAGCCGGACGACTTTGGTCATCGCATGCTGGCGAACATTGCGGCCTTTGCCTTTACCGTCGCGCTGACCGCGATCGGAATATGGCTCGCCATGAGCATTGCGGACCTGCGCAAGACCCAGGACTGCGTGCTGATGGGGCGGCGCGATTGCGCGCACATTTCTGCACCGCACAGCTAGCCTTCCCAGTCGGCACACGCTTTTTTGCCTCAATCCGATCCGACCACCACAGCGCGCCTCCATTGAACTCGGCGCGGCGCTCCGATATACGGGCACCTCGACTCCGGATGGCGGACCGGGCATTCGGGGGCCCCGCACCCGCCTCCCGTGCCATCTCGGAATTTACCTTCAATATATCAAAGGTTTAGTGATGTCCGATACATTCGATCAGGTCGCCACGATTATCGCTGAAACCTGCGACATACCGCGCGACACGATCACGCCGGAGAGCCACGCGATCGACGATTTGGGCATCGACAGCCTCGATTTTCTTGACATCGCGTTCGCGATCGACAAGGCGTTCGGGATCAAGCTGCCGCTGGAAAAATGGACGCAGGAAGTCAACGACGGCAAGGCGACAACCGAACAGTACTTTGTCCTGAAAAACCTCAGCGCCCGCATCGACGAATTGGTCGCGGCCAAGGGCGCGTAATCGCCCATCATGCAGCTTGAATATTTCCAACTGATTGACCGCATCGCCGACCTCAATGTCGGAGAGCGCACCATCACGGCCGAGGCGCAGGTACCGCTGCAAAATACCATCTTCGAGGGTCACTTTCCGGGCCATCCGATCATGCCGGGTGTATTGCTGATCGAGGCGATGGCGCAGACATCCGGCTGGCTCTTGATCGCCCTGACGAAGTTCGAGCGCATGCCGTTCCTGGCCGCGGTCAAGGAAGCCAAGATGCGAAGTTTCGTCAGCCCCGGCGAACTGCTCATGGTCGAGGCGAACGTCGTTCACGAAGGGTCGGGTTATGCGATTACGGCCGCCAAGGTCCGCGTTGGCGGCGAATTAAGATGCAACGCCACGATCACGTTCGGTATTGTCCCTTTCCCGAATCCGGAACTGCGCGTGCACATGGACGCGATGGCCAAACGCATCGGCTTTCCGCAGCAGGCTATCACCCATGACTGAGACGAAGTCTTCGAACGCGGGATCGGTGGAAGTCTGGATCACCGGTATCGGTCTTGCGACCTCGCTCGGCGAGGGGCTGGACGCCAACTGGGAGGCGCTCAATGCGCGGCGCATCAACGTCGACGAGAAGGGTTTCGCGCCCTACATCGTTCATCCCTTGGCCCCGGTAAACCTGGACGCGCAGATCCCCAAGAAAGGCGACCAGCGCCAGATGGAAGCCTGGCAGCGGATCGGAACCTATGCCGCCGGGCTGGCACTGGCTTCGGCCGGCGTGAAGGGCAACAAGGAAATCCTGGGGCGGATGGACATGATCGTCGCCGCCGGCGGCGGCGAGCGCGATCTCGTGGTGGACTGCAACATTTTGAATATGGAAGCCAAAGGTAACTGCGCTCCCGGGTTTCTCAATGAGCGGCTGATGAACGATCTGCGCCCGACGCTTTTTTTGGCGCAGCTTTCGAACCTGCTGGCCGGTAACATTGCCATCGTCCACGGCGTAACCGGGTCGTCGCGCACCTTCATGGGCGAGGAAGCCGCGGGCGTTGACGCAGCAAGGATCGCGCTCGCGCGGATCGCCGCCGGCCAGAGCGACATCGCGCTGATCGGCGGCTCGCAAAACGGCGAGCGCAAGGATTTGCTGGTTCTCTATGAATTCGACGATTTCAACCTCCGGGACAAATTTGCTCCGGTTTGGGCGCGCCAGAAAAACGCCGGTTTCGCACTTGGCTCGGCCGGCGCGTTTCTTGTCATCGAGTCCAAAGCCCATGCACGGGCGCGCGGCGCGAAACCTTATGCGCGCCTGACCAACGTCGTCGCCGATCTGGCGCACCGCAAGCACCCCGGCGAAGTCACGGCAACGCTGGAAAAACTGTGGTCGAAGCTCGGCAAGCTTGGCGATAAGGGCGCCATCATCACCGGCGCAACCGGCGCCGAGCCGGTCACTTCCGAGGAGCGGGCGTTCCTGGGCGAGCATCCGGATTTTGCGGTGCGGGCCAGCGGCACCATGTTCGGGCACACCATGGAAACCCAGTTTCCGCTCGGACTGGGCCTCGCCGCACTCTCGATATCACGCGGGGCATTGTTTCCGCCGAACGATCCCACCGGGCTGGAGGTTGAAATATCCAAGCCGCCGACCCAGATTGTCGTCATCGGGGCCGGTCATTGGCGGGGCGAAGGCATGGCCCTGGTCGAGGCGATCAGTTGAGCACGGCGCTGGGCGGGCGGGGAAAACATGACAGCTACGCGCGATAAATTCGGCAGGCCGATCGTCGTCGTCACCGGCATGGGTGTCGTGACATCGCTCGGCGCCGGCAAGACCGACAACTGGAAAAAACTCACCGCCGGCGAATCCGGCATTCGAACCATTACGCGTTTTCCGACCGACGGCCTGAAAACGACGATGGCCGGTACGGTCGATTTCGTGCCGGTCGAGCCTTTTTCCTCGACCGATCTTTCGGAGCGGCTTGCCGATATCGCCACCGAAGAAGCCATCGCGCAGTCCGCGATCGGGAGCAAAGGTGATTTTCCCGGACCGCTGTTTCTTGCCGTCGCCCCTGTCGAGGTCGAGTGGCCGCAGCGACTGGAACTGGGACGCGCGATCGGCGCGACGGTCGATTATGACGGCATGCTTCGCGTCAGCGGCGGCGGAAGGTTCACGCAATATCACCGGCGTTTTCTGTTCGGTTCAGTGGCGGATCACCTCGCCGAGACATTCGGCACCAAAGGTTCGCCGATTTCGCTTTCGACGGCATGCGCATCCGGCGCCAGCGCCATCCAGCTTGGCGTTGAAGCCATTCGCCGCGGCGAAGCCGACGCCGCGCTGTGCGTCGCAACTGATGGCTCGGTCAATCCGGAAGCCCTGGTGCGGTTCTCATTGCTGTCGGCGCTATCGACCCAAAACGAGCCGCCCCATGCGGCGGTCCGGCCGTTTTCGAAGAACCGCGACGGCTTCGTGATGGCGGAGGGCGCCGGCGCGCTGGTGCTGGAAAGCTACGAGGCCGCCGCAGCGCGCGGCGCCAAGATCCTTGGAATCGTCGCCGGCTGCGGAGAACTGGCGGATTCATTCCACCGCACCCGATCGAGTCCCGACGGCAAGCCGATCATCGGATGCGTGCGCAATGCATTGTCGGATGCCGGCATCGTCGCCGACCAGATCGACTACATCAACGCCCACGGCACCGGAACGCCGGAGAACGACAAAATGGAATATCTGGGCATCTCGACGGTGTTCGGCGAACGCACCAGCCAGGTTCCGGTTTCCTCCAACAAGTCGATGGTCGGCCATACCCTCTCCGCGGCGGGCGCGGTCGAAGCGGTGTTCTCGCTGCTGACGCTCGAACACCAGCGGATTCCGCCGACTATCAATTACGATATTCCGGACCCGGCGATACCCTTCGACGTGGTTCCCAACACCGCGCGCGACGCCCACGTCACCGCAGTGATGTCGAATTCGTTCGGCTTCGGCGGCCAGAATGCTGTGCTGATTCTAACGCGCGAACCGGTTTAGCGGCTTAGTCCCTTCCCATGTCGGCGGCTGACGTCATCGTACCAACCGGCGACACGTACGCGATCATCCATCCTTCGTCTTGCCGGAGACACGGCCTCATGCGTGCGCTCACTCTTGTTGCCGATCGTCAGCTGGTGATTGCGCAAGTGCCCGCGCCGCCGCCCCCGGGCGCCGGCGAGGTGCAGATCCGCGTCAAGATGGCCGGCGGCATGCATCCGGCGATCGACACCGAGGTGCCAATCGAGGATGTTGCCACCGCGCTGAAGCGCATGGAAAGCCGGCAAGTGTTCGGCAAGATCGTCGTTGATTTCTGATGCATCCCGTTCTGCTTCGCACCAAGGCCCGTATCCGCGACGCGACCAAGCCGCTGGGCGAGGCCGCGGTGGGCGCATTGACGATCGGAATGCTGCGCGCCACCCGCTATTTCGATCCGATCAAGACCGCGAACCTGTTCGGCCGGATTCTGCGTCTTGTCGGACCGATGACGCGCGAGCAAAAGATCGGCCGCGCCAATCTCACCGCCGCGTTCCCGGAAAAATCGCCTGCGGAAATCGAGGTCATTCTCGCCGGCGTCTGGGACAATCTCGGCCGCCTCGGCGCCGAATTCGCGCATCTCGACCATATCTGGGAGCACGATCCCGCGCACCCCGAGGATAGCCGGATCGAGATCCAGACGCGCACGCACGAATTGTTTGCGCAGCTGCGGCTCGATGGCAAACCGGCGCTGATCTTTACAAGCCACCTCGGCAATTGGGAGCTGCCCGCGCTGGCTGCCGTCGCGCATGGGCTGGATGCCGCGATCCTGTATCGCCGGCCCAATATCGCTGCCGCAAACCGCATCATCGAAGAGATACGCGCGGTGAAGATGGGAACGCTGATCCCCGCCGGTCGTGACGCCCCGCTAAAGCTCGCGGATGCCCTGCAAAATGGCCAGCACGTCGCCATGCTGGTCGACCAGTATTTTACCAATGGTGTCGACGTGACGTTTTTTGGCCGCAAGACCAAAGCCAATCCGACGCTGGCGCGGCTGCTGCGGCAGATCGAGTGTCCTGTTCACGGCGTCCGCATCATCCGCCTGCCCGGCCATCGTTTTCGCGCTGAACTATCCGAAGAAGTGCAGCCGGTTCGCGACGCCGCCGGGAAAATCGATGTCCAGGGAACCATGCAGGCGGTGACCTCGGTGATCGAGGGCTGGATTCGGGAATATCCCGATCAGTGGCTATGGCTGCATCGCCGCTGGCGGTAGCTCTCCAGCTTATGTGAGCAGTGCGCTTTCGTCTCGTCATTGCGAGGAGCCAACGGGTCGCGCGAATGCGCGCCCGATGACAGGCTCCGCGACGAAGCAATCCATGCCACGCACGAAGGTTTGGATTGCTTCGCGGAGCCTGTCATCGGGCGGCGCTTTGCGCCGACCCGTTGGCTCGCAATGACGGAGAGACCTATCTCCCCGTCTTGACCCGCGTCCAGAGCCGGTTGATGACGCGCTGGGTCGCCGGATCGCGCGCAGTAATCACGAACAGTTTTGCAAGGGTCGCCTCGTCCGGATAGATGTTCTTGTCATTGAGGATTTTCGGGTCGACCAGCTTCTGGCTCGCCAGATTGCCGTTGGCGTAGGATAGAAAATCCGAATTCTTTGCCGCGACCTCCGGCCGGTAGAGATAGTTGATCAACTCATAGGCCTCGGCGACATTCTTGGCATCGGCCGGGATTGCGAGATTATCGAAAAACATCTGCGCGCCTTCCTTTGGAATGGCGTAGCCGATCTCGATATCGCTTTTTGCCTCGGCAGCTCGGCTTCGCGCCTGCATGATGTCGCCCGACCAGCCGACCACGAAGCAGATTTCCCCCGTCGCCAACGCGCTCAGATATTCCGATGAATGAAATTTTCGGACATAGGGCCTGATCTTGATAACGAGATCGGCGGCCCTTTCGAGATCGGCCTGTTTGGTCGAGTTCGGATCGAGCCCGAGATAACCGAGCGCCGCGGCAAAAATATCATCGGCGGAATCCAGCATGTGAATGCCGCAGTCCCTGAATTTTTCCAGGTTCTCCGGCTTGAACACAATATCCCAGCTGTCGATCTTGGCATCGGGACCGAGGATCTTTTGCACCGCCTTGACGTTGTAGCCGATCCCGGTGGTGCCCCACATGTAGTTGGCGGCATAGAGGTTGCCGGGATCGTAGGTGGCCAGCCGCTTCGTCACCACGCCCCACGCGTTGGCAAGGTTCGGCAGTTTTGCCTTGTCGAGTTTTTGGAAAACATTCGCCGTGATTTGCCGCTGCAAAAAATAGGCAGTGGGAACGACGACATCGTAACCGGATTTTCCCGCGAGCAGCCGCGTCTCCAGGGTCTCGTTGGCGTCGAAGGTGTCGTAGACGACCTTGATGCCGGTTTCCCGAGTGAAGTCTTCGAGCACCCCCGGCGCCATATAGTTCGACCAATTGTAGAAATTGACGGTGCGCTCTTCCGCCCTCGCGGACGGCGCAACCAGTGCAACGACCACCGCGGCAATCGCGACAACAGCCGGGATTCGAGGACGGCACCGTCGGTATATCATTCGCTACCTCTTATCGCCGGTGCACCGCGTCCGACAGGCGTTCCAGCGCGGTGTCGAGCGTCTTGTCTTTCTTGGCGAAACAGAAACGCACCACCGAGGTCACCGCATCCGTCTCATAAAAGGCCGACACCGGGATCGCCGCGACCTTGTAGTCGGTCACGATGCGCTTGCAGAACGCCTCGTCGGTCTCGTTGAGACCGAGCGGCGAAAGATCAACGGTAAGGAAATAGGTGCCCTGCGACCGAAGAACGGGAAAGCCGATGCGCTCCAATCCTTGCGTGAGACGGTCTCGGCTGCGCGCCAGTTCCTTGCGCATCTGATAAAAATAATCCGCCGGCTTGCCGAGGCCATAGGCCACCGCGACCTGAAGATTGGGCGCGGTGGTGAAGGTGAGAAACTGGTGCACCTTCGCAGCGACGCGCAACAGCGGCGGTGCGGCGCAGACGAAGCCGATCTTCCAGCCCGTCAGCGAAAAAATCTTGCCTGCTGAACCTACCTTGATGGTGCGGTCGCGCATTCCCGGAATTGTAATCAGCGGAATATGTTCGCGGCCATCGAAGATCACATGCTCCCAGACCTCGTCGCAGATCGCAACCGTATCGAACTCCTGACAGAACCGCGCCAGCAATTCGAGGTCTTCGCGCGGATAGACCACCGCGGCCGGATTGAGCGGATTGTTGAACAGGACCGCCTTGGTGTTGTGGTTGAAAACGCCCCGCAGCGCTTCTTCCGTCAGCCGCCACTGCGGCGGCTCGAGGCGCACCAGGCGCGGTATGCCCCCGGCCTGGCGAATGATCGGCAGATAGGAATCGTACACCGGCTGGAAAACCACCACCTCGTCGCCGGGCTCGACCACGGCAAGGATCGCGCTGCTCAGCGCTTCGGTGCCACCGGACGTCACCATCACCTCGGTCATCGGATCGAGGGTGAGGCCATGCCAGCGCCCGTAATGGGCCGCGATCGCCTGGCGCAGTTCCGGAATGCCCATCATCGAGGGGTATTGATTGTAGCCGTCCATGACGGCATCCGCCGCCGCGCGGCGAATGTCCTCAGGCCCGGGATCATCGGGAAAACCCTGGCCGAGATTGATGGCGTCGTTGTCGCGCGCGAGCTGCGACATCGCCTCGAAGATGGTCACGGGAAGATCCGCAAAGACCTTGTTCATGGAAGTCATGGGGAAGTCAGCCGCCGGTCTTGGTCGGCAGTCCCGCGGCCTTCCAGGCCAGCATGCCCCCTGCGAGATGTTTGTCGTAGGCCAACCCGCCGGCTTGCGCGGCCAGCGACGCCGTTACCGATCTTTTCCCTGACCGGCAGGCAAAAACCACCTGCTTGCCTTGGGGATCGGGAATATCCTCCGGATCGAAACTCGAAAGTGGAACGACGACCGCGCCGGGATATGCTTCGGCTGCGACCTCGTTCGGCTCGCGGACGTCGACGAGAAGGTAGCGGCCCTCGGCCATTCCCTTCGATACCTGTTCCGGCGTCAAATCGTGAACCCGCCCCTGATCCGCCACTCAAATCCTCCCAGTCTCATCTCTTTCAGCATGATCTCCGGGCAAACGCGTCGCGTTTGTCCCGAGGGAAAGCCGGTTCTGACCCCCGGATCAAGTCCAAGGGCATGCTTTTCCGGATCATGTTCCAGCAAGAGCAAATTCGGCAATGCCGCGCGCTTGCTCGCCCTTGCGCGCCAACCTCGCCCCTCGCGCGGCGAAAATCAAGCGCCGGGAACCGGCCTCAAAACCTCAAACCGTGACTTGCGTCCCCACCTCGACCACCCGACCGCTCGGAATCTGAAAATAGTCGGTCGCATCGTTGGCGGTTCGGCTGAGCGATATGAAGAGGTGATCCTGCCAGCGCGGCATTCCCGAATGCGCCGCCGGCTTCAGCGCACGCCGCGAGAGGAAGAACGACGTCGACATGATGTCGAAATGCCAACCGAGCTTTCGCGCGATCGCCAGCGCTTTCGGCACGTTAGGCGATTCCATGAAGCCAAACCGCAGCGTGACCTTGGAGAAGGTCGCGCTGATCTGTTCCAGCCGGACGCGCTCGGCGGGGTCGATCCGCGGCGTCGGCGCCGTCTCGATGGTGAGAATGACGTTCTTCTCGTGCAGCACTTTGTAGTGTTTCAGACTGTGCATCAGGGCGGTCGGGGCGCTGACGGGATCGCTGGTCAGGAATACGGCGGTGCCGGAGACCCGCTGCGGCGGCCGCTTCTCCAGCATCGATACCAGATCGGCAAGCGGAAACTCCAGCTTGCGCGACTTCTCGAACAATAGCCGGCTGCCACGCCGCCAAGTGTACATCAGCAGCATTACCACGGCGCCCAGCGCCAGCGGCACCCAGCCGCCCTCGAATACCTTCAAGAGGTTCGCCGCGAGAAAGGTGAGATCGAGAAACAGAAAAGGCGCAATCAGCGCCGCGGCCGCAAACGGCGACCATTTCCAGACTCGCCAGATCACGACAAAACCCATCATGGCGGTGACCACCATGGTTCCGGTCACGGAGATGCCATAGGCCGACGCCAGCGCACTGGATGAACGGAACAACAATACCAGCAGCACCACGCTGATCAGCAGCAGCATGTTGATGCGCGGGATATAGATCTGGCCGGAATGGGATTCCGATGTGTGGCGGATTTCAAATCGCGGCAGCAGGCCGAGCTGAATGGC
>WNEZ01003092.1_pt1 | contig 14327 bp, 13 predicted proteins | sample 5400521 | NCBI WGS metagenome assembly WNEZ01 (sample SAMN13153339, study PRJNA577476) | soil metagenome | isolation source: 120 cm saprolite under Douglas fir tree site 2 hole 1 replicate 1 | place: USA:California | collected 2015-04-18
CGTAGTAGTCGCGGTCCGGAAGACCGAGTCCGTCCTGGTCCAGTTCCGCGATGACTTGGGTGGACTTCTTGAAGTCCTGGTCGGATTGGAAATCGAACAGGGCGCCCCGGTTGGGCATGCTGGCGGCGAGCCGGGCAATGTCCCGCTTGGAATGCATTCTGGCGATTCGCTCCAGACCCGCCTTCAGCGGCACCGTCCCCGCCGCATCGATCGCCTTTTCATCCATACAGGCGGTGTAATAGTCGCCGATCTTTTGCTTGACCGGATCCTTCTGCGCCGCGGGCGTCGCCGCTTCTTCCAGAATCTCGCGCAGCAGCACTCGGTTGTCATCCGCGAGCTTGGAAGAAAGGCCCCAACTGGTCTTGTCGGGCGGAATGGGATTCTTCTTAAGCCAGCCTCCACACGAGTAAGTAAAAAAGTCGGTGCAAGGATCCACGCTGAGTTCCATGGAATTGACATCAAGGACGGACTGGTGTGCCGTCGAGGCGCTCTGTGAGTATGCGATTGGGGCGGCGAGAATCAGTGCAAGGACAATCAGCGCAAACGCGGTTCGAAACATGAATCTCCCTCGGCGAAACAACCCACACGTGGCGATTTCTCGTGCCTATGACTTCTCCAGGCGAATCGAGCCATCCCCCGTTCGAATGGTGAGCAGGTTCCCGCCACCGTTGAGCTTGCCACGAATATTGTTGTGTCCCAACTGCCCTTCCACGCTGACGGGCATATCTAAACTAATGTGGCCGTCGCCGGTACGCAACTCCACATCGGCGGCAAAGGCTTCCGGCAACTGCACCGTGACGCTTCCGTCGCCGGTATGAAGATCCCAATTTGACTTGATGGTTGATCCGGCCAGGGCGCGTGCTTCGATGCGGCCGTCACTGCTGCTGAGTTGTAGCGAGTCGAATCGTCCGGCAATCTTGATGTGGCCGTCGCTCGCGTGAGCCTTCAGCGCACCGTCCACCCCCTCAACTTCCAGAGCACCATCACTCGATTGCAGATCCATGTCGCCCTTGAAATTGGCCAGCCGGATGGAACCATCGCTGCTGTGCAGATTTACCCGTCCTTCTCGGGGCATGTGGATTTCGACATCCACCCGGTGGTTGGACTCGTGAATACAGACAATACAAACGGTGCGCGGGAGACGAACTTCCAGTTCAACCGAGTCTCCCGTCTGATGATCAACCACCTTGACGCCGTGTTCGCCGGTCCCATTCTCACCGATCTTCCAGCCCTCAGCCGTCACCCGGGCTTCGATGGTGTTCTGGTCCCAGGTATCCACGCGGATGTTGGCATCGGACGTCGTCACCCGCAGGTCGGGCTTTCCGGTGAGGGGGAAGGTCTTCGACCACTGCTCCGCCTGGGCCAATGGTGCGGCCGCCAGGCACAGGCCCAAAATTACGCACGCAATTCGCTGCATACCCTGCCTCCTACCCAGGCAGATACACGCCTGCCTCGGTCTCAGACGGTGATACGGAGCTTTCGTGAGCAAGGTTCCGGAAATGTCAGCAACCCTCTCGGGTCATCAGCCGCGAAGCGGCGGCAGATTGCAGCCCACGGTGCGAGCCGTGGGTCCCGGAGTAGCGGAAGTTGAGCCCTGAAGGGGCGAAAGAGGCGTCAGCCGCGAACTTACCCGCGCCCACATTACCCCGGCGAAGGATACGCCATCCGCACCAGCGTCCGCTCCGAAAACGGCACATACAGAAGCGCTGCCGCCGCCGCGAATGCCGCCCCAAATCCGATCTTGTTGGCCAAAAGAAATGGTGCGATCGCCCACAACTGGTCCATCACCAAGATCGCCAGGAAGATCCGCTGGAATTTTTCCCCGATCTGCTGATGATCGAAAGCGACCGCCGAGAGCAAATAAAAGCGCAGCGGGATGCCGACCCCCGCTGTGACCAGCACTGCGGCAAAAATGGCAAACGACCCCCACCCTGGCAAAAACGCGCTTGTCACCCGATCGATCCCCGTCAAACGAAATAGCGCAGCCACATAAAAGCACAGATACATAATCTGAATCAGCCCAAAAAGGCCTCGGATCAGACCTCGATTCGGCAGGGGCACGGCCAGATCGCCATGCAGCCTCGTGACCGGCGCCACAGCTGCCGGCGCCGGGTTGTTAAACTTCGCAGTCGGCGCATTCACCTCATCTCGTTCTACCGGAGCCAGAAACCGGTATCCCCGCCGCGCCAGCGTTTCCACGTAACGCGGGCTGGACGCCGAGTCCCGCAGCGCCTCGCGCAGCTTGTTCACGGCGGTATTCAGGCTGTGGTCGAAATCCACAAAAGTGTCAGCAGGCCAAAGCCTCTGGCGAAGTTCCTCCCGTGTGACCACCTCTCCGGGGCGTTCCAAAAGGAATGCCAGCACCTGGAACGGTTGCTCCTGCAACCGTATCCGGACTCCTTCCTTGCGTAGTTCTCCCGCTGCAAGGTCCGCCGCGAACCCGCCAAAGCGCACGATTTTCCCCGCGGAACTGCTCTGAGGCGTCGACACGGCAGCACGAAGTTTAGCATTTGCGAATTTTGGGCGGAATGTGGGCGCTACAATACTGCGGTGCCTGGAGCCAGCCCACAGCCGCAGCCGGATCACCCCGCACGACGGCCCGGCAAACACCACATCTTCAAGCTGGAGGCTGCCGGTCTTCTAATCATTGGTGCGCTAATTCTGATTTTCACTCTGGTCCGCTACTGGCATCACATCGCCTGGAGTGCCCGCTAACCGTGTCTTCCGAACCCCTGCTGGTGGTGATCCTTGGCCCAACCGGAAGCGGGAAGACCGCGCTCTCCCTCGCGCTTGCAGTGCGCTTCCACGGCGAGATCGTGAACTGCGATTCGGTCGCCATGTACCGCGAGTTTGAGATCGGCACGGCGAAACCAACCCCCGCCGAGCGCGCCCGCGCCCCTCACCACCTGCTCGATTTCGTCGACCCCGCTAGCTACATTACGGCTGGCGAATATGCCCGCCAGTCCCGCGAAGTACTACAGCAAATCAAGTCGCGGCAAGCCTTGCCGATCGTAGTTGGTGGAACTGGACTGTATCTTCGCGCGCTGCTGGAGGGCCTCTTCGCCGGGCCGCAGCGTTCGGAAGAACTGCGCCAGCGTTTGCGCCGGCGTGCTGAAGAGAAGGGCTCGCCGCATTTGCACCGGGTCTTGAGCCACATGGACCCAGCTGCCGCAGCGAAGATTCACGCCAACGACTTGCCCAAGCTGGTGCGCGCCATCGAAATCTGCCTGGCCTCGCGCACGAAAATGACCGAAATGTGGCAGCAGGGGCGCGACGCATTGCGCGGCTTCCGCATCGTGCGGATAGGTCTCGACCCCGACCGCAACGCACTGTATCAGCGAATTAACCAGCGCGCTGAGCGCATGTTTGCGGCCGGGCTGGTGGAAGAAACTCGAACTTTGCTGGCGAAGTATGGCGGGACGGCGCGTCCGCTGGCTGCCCTCGGCTACAAGCAGGCGGTACAGTTGCTACGCGCCGAAGTGAATTTCGAAACGGCGTTGCAAGCCGCGCAACAAGCACATCGCAACTATGCCAAGCGCCAGATGACGTGGTTCCGCCGCGAGCCTGACGTAATCTGGCTTGCCGGTTTCGGAGATGACGTGAGCGTGCAGAACGAGGCGTTTTCGAAGGTTGCGGGCTTGAGGTGAGCCGTTGCGGGCGTAACGGCATTTTGTAGGACAGCGGGGCCGTGTCTGCGTGGCGCCGGCGTTTAATGTGTGGGGCGGACACTCTTGTCCGCCGCCTTTGAAGTTGCTTTGGTTGGGGATCTCGGTTACTGCTTAATTACATCGGCTTCGAAGCTATCTCGAATACCTGAAGTCCAATTCAAAGGCGGCGGACAAGAGTGTCCGCCCCACACCGGCGCTACTCACTCCTTCTTCAGAATCTCTTCCAGCGTTCTTCTCAACTCCGGATGCTGGAACTGGTATCCACTTGCGGATAGTTTGGCCGGTTCCACACGCTGGCTGGCGAGAAAAAGTTCGTCGCCCATCTCTCCAAAGACCACTCGGACGGCGAAGGCGGGCATGGGGAAAAGCGCCGGGCGTTTGAGAACGGCAGCCAGGGTCTTGGTGAATTCCGCATTCGTCACCGGAGTCGGAGCGACGGTATTGACCGGCCCTTGCAGCAAGTCGTTATTCAGCACGTGATGAACTGCGCCTACGAGGTCACCGACCGCCACCCAGCTCCACCACTGGCAGCCATCGCCCAGGCGGCCGCCCAGGCCCATGCGGAACGGAAGAAGCATTTTCTGCAAGGCGCCGCCATCCGCGCTCATCACCACTCCCAGCCGCATCTGCACCGTGCGAATCCCTGCCGCGGCGACTGACTGGACGGCAGCCTCCCACTGGCGGCACACCTCCGTAAGAAATCCGCTCCCTGAAGGGCTTTCTTCCCTCAGGATTTCATCGCCGCGATTGCCGTAGTAACCCACCGCGGAGGCCGAGATGAATACCCGTGGGCGCTGCGCTGCTTTGGCTACTGCTTCCGCCAGGTACACCGTGCCCTGCTTGCGGCTGTCGAGGATGCGCCGCTTCTTGGCTTCGGTCCAGCGGCCGACAATCGATTCTCCAGCCAGGTGAATCACCGCATCGAAACCTGAAACCGAATCCGGCGAGAGGGGTTGGGCCGGGTTCCACGCGATCTGCTCCGTACCAGTTGCCGCGCCGCGAACCAGGCGTGTGACCGCGCATCCGCTTGCTTTTAAAGATGGCAGAAGCGCCGCCCCAATTGGGCCCGAAGCTCCACTCACGAGAATTCGTGGCGACTTCATGCGGCCTCTCACGCTAACTCTAGCAGATCGTTTGCACGGCAGTGCATAGCCCACCAGCGGTTTCCACCGGGCTCTGACCGCTTCTCAACACGCTATAATCATGCATGGCGACCCTGCGCCAGCAGTTCGCAACCAATGTCCTCACGGTGACCAAGTTCCGCGAGCTGATGCGCAGAATGCGGGCCAACCGGCCCAACGACGATCTCGAACTCATCCGCAAGGCTTACGAGTTTTCCCAAAAACACCACGCCGGACAGAGCCGCGCCTCCGGCGAACCCTACCTGATTCACCCCCTGGAAGTGGCCCTGGTTTTGGCCGAAATGAAGATGGACCCCGTCGCCATTGCGGCCGGCCTATTGCACGATTCCGTGGAAGACACCTCCGTCACCGTGGTCGATATCCGAAAGGAATTCGGTGAGCAGGTGGCGCATATCGTCGAGGGTGTCACCAAGATCAGCGCTATTGATTTCGCCACTCGGGAAGAACAGCAGGCGGAAAACCTCCGCAAAATGATGTTGGCCATGGTCGATGACATCCGCGTCGTACTCATCAAGCTGGCCGACCGCCTGCACAACATGCGCACGCTGGAGCATCTTCCGCCCGAACGTCAGCAGAAGATTGCCAGAGAAACCCTCGATATTTACGCCTCAATCGCGCACCGCCTTGGCATGGGAAAAATTCGCGGCGAACTGGAAGACCTCGGCTTCCGCTATGTCGATCCCATTGGATACCAGCAGGTCCACGATGCGGTCGAGGCACGGCGCAAGGCCGGCGAGGCCTTCCTGGCGAAGGTAGAGGCAGTATTCCGCGACAAGCTGAAAGAAGCAGGAATCACCGCCACGGTGGAAAGCCGCATCAAGCGCCTGTACAGCATCCATAAGAAGCTGCAACGCCAGCACATCACGGTGGAACAGGTCTACGACCTGTATGCCATGCGCGTGATCACAAAATCGGTCCAGGATTGCTATGCCGTGCTGGGCATCATCCACAATCTGTGGCGCCCCGTACCCGGCCGGATCAAGGACTTCATCGCCATGCCCCGTCCCAACTTTTACCAATCGCTGCACACGTCGGTGATCTCGGAAGAGGGTATGCCCTTCGAAGTACAGATCCGCACCGAAGAAATGCACAAGATGGCGGAAGAGGGCATCGCCGCGCACTGGAAATACAAGGATGGCCCGGTCTCCGCCCAGGATGAGCAGCGCCTGGCCTGGCTGCGCCAGGTCGTGGAGTGGCAACGCGACGTCTCCGATCCCAGCGAGTTTCTCTCCACCCTCAAGATCGATCTTTACCCGGAAGAGGTTTACACCTTCACTCCCAAAGGCAAGGTCGTGGTTCTGCCCCGCGATTCCTCGCCCATTGACTTCGCCTATTCCGTCCACACCGAAGTCGGGCACAGCTGCGTTGGCGCCAAGGTGAACGGACGCATGGTTCCGCTCCGCTTCAAATTGCACAGCGGCGACATCGTCGAGATCCTCACCCAGGCCGGACACAAACCCAGCCGCGATTGGCTGGCCATCGCCAAGTCTTCCCGCGCCCGCAACAAGATCAAGCACTGGCTCAACGTCCATCAGCGCGAGCGCGCCATCGAAATAGGCCGCAAGCTGATTGAGAAAGAAGCGCGCAAGTACCGCGTTTCGCTGAAGGACATCAAGGACGAAGAACTGCTGAAGATCGCTGCCGACTACGGTGTAGGCCGGGCCGACGACCTCATGGCGGGCATCGGCTACGGCAAATTCTCCGCGCGGCAAATATTGGGCCGTCTGGCGCCGGCAGCCAGCGAACCCGTCGCCGAGGAAGAAACAGAAAAATCCAGCGGCCTGGCCAGCGTGGTGCGGCGCGTCTTCGGCGGCGACCAGAACAACAACGCCATTCGCGTCACCGGACAAGGCGACCTGCTGGTCTATCGCGCCCGCTGTTGTAACCCGATTCGCGGCGAAGCCATCGTCGGCTACGTCACTCGCGGGAAAGGCGTCGCGGTTCATGGGCTCAATTGTCCCAACGTCGTGAATCTGATGTATGAACCGGAACGGAAGATTGACGTGGAATGGGCGCACGACGACGGAACCCCCAGCGCCTACCCGGTAAAGCTCACCGTCTTCTGCGATGACCGCTTCGGCATGTTGAAGCAGATCACAGCCGTAATCAGCGACACCAAAACCAACATTCGCAACATCGAAGCCCGCACCAGCAATGGCCAGGCCAACGTCGATATCGTGCTCGATATCGCCGACTTGAAGCATCTGGAAAATATCGTCAACGGCGTCCGTAAAATTCCCGGTGTACACGACGTGCAAAGACTGCAGAAGATCTAGTCGTCTTTCATCGGTCGTCAGTCATCAGCAAGAACCAGCTGAGAACTGAGAACCAGAAACTGACTACTGGTTTTATCTTTCGATTGGCGATTGGCATTGACAGCCGAGCGAGTTGACTCCAACGGCGCTGATCTGCATTAATTCTGACCACCGACGACTAGCCACTGATCACTGATTTTTGGAGGCTTCATGCGCGATGTGATTGCGACAAACGAAGGCCCGCAGGCGATCGGCCCTTATTCCCAAGCCATCCGGGCGAACGGATTTGTATTCGTCTCTGGGCAGGTGGCCATTGATCCGGCCAACCAGCAGGTCATCAGCGGAGACGTGGCAGCGCAGACCGAGCGCGTTCTCAAGAACCTGTCTGCGATCCTCACTGCGGCCGGGAGCGGCCTGAAAAAAGCGGTGCGCACCACCGTCTTCCTGAAGAGTATGGGAGACTTCACCGCCATGAACGAAGTCTATGGACGATATTTTAACGTCGCTCCGCCAGCCAGGTCCACCGTCGAAGTCGCCCGCTTACCCAAGGATGTTCTGGTGGAGATTGACGTGATCGCACTAGCGTAAGAAGTCCGGCAACCTCAGTTCAGCCCCGACTGCTGAGCTTTACGGCGCAGCCGCCACCAGCGACCGAGTTCCAAAGTCGCCCACTACCACATCGCTGGCCACTAACCCCGCTCCCATTTACAATCCCTAGTCCCGCACTTCTCACAAGTATTAGATCGACATCGGGGAGATACGCTTTGATCCCACGCTACACCCGTCCCGACATGGGCCGCATCTGGAGCGACGAGAACCGCTTCCGCACCTGGCTCGCGGTCGAGGTGGCCGCTACTGAGACCCTGGCCGAAGCCGGCATGGTGCCCAAGGACGCTGCCCACGCCATCCGCGAGCGCGCCGACTTCAACATCAACCGAATCGCGGAAATCGAAGCTGAAGTTCGCCACGACGTTATTGCCTTCACCACCGCCGTAGCCGAGATCGTCGGCCCCCACGCCCGCTGGTTTCATTACGGCCTGACTTCGAACGACGTAGTCGACACGTCCCAGGCGTTGCTTATCCAGCAGGCCTCCGCCATCATCGCCGCTGATCTGGAAAAACTTTCCAATGTACTCGAACGCCGCGCCTGGGAGTTCAAAGACACTCCTATGATCGGGCGCACGCACGGCATCCACGCCGAGCCCATCACTTTTGGTTTCAAGCTGGCCAACTGGTATTCCGAAACTCAGCGCAACATCGCCCGCTTTCGCATCGCCGCCGAAGACATGCGAGTGGGGAAATTTTCCGGCGCAGTCGGCACCTTTGCTCACCTCAGCCCCGAACTGGAAGAGAGCATGTGCAAGCGCCTGGGATTGAAGGCCGCTGCCATTTCATCCCAGGTAATTCAGCGCGATCGTCACGCCGCCTACCTCGCCACCCTGGCGGTCATCGCCTGCACCCTGGACAAGATCGCCACCGAGCTCCGGCATCTGCAGCGCACCGAAGTCCGCGAAGTGGAAGAGTTTTTCAGCGAAAAACAAAAGGGCTCGTCCGCCATGCCCCACAAGCGCAACCCGATTACCCTGGAGCAGATCAGCGGGCTCGCTCGGGTGGTGCGTTCGAACGCGCAGGCGGCGTTTGAGAACGTGGCTCTGTGGCACGAACGTGATATTTCGCATTCGTCTGTGGAACGCGTCATCATCCCCGATTCCACCACTCTCGTGGATTACATGCTGCAGAAAACTACAAACGTGCTCGACACCATGTTCGTTTATCCGGAACAAATGAAATTCAATCTGGAAAGCACTCGCGGCCTGGTCTTCAGTGGCCAGCTCTTGCTCGACCTGGTCGAACACGGAGTTTCACGCGAGGAAGCCTACCGCGCAGTGCAAAACCACGCCATGCGTGCCTGGAAGGAAGGCCTGAACTTTCGTGAGCTGGTGTTGAAGGACAAGGCCATCACCAGCCGGGTCCCGCGCCAGCAGATCGAACGCGCCTTCGATTTAAAACGGCAACTAAGGAATATCGACAAGATTTTCGCGCGGGTATTCGACGGGAAAACCAAGCAGAAGCGCAAACCCCTGGAAAGGGCGCGAAAGAAGTGAAGTCCCGCAGGGACGTCCGATAGTAGCCAGGCGTTTCAAACGCCGGACCGTGGCGCAAAGGACTTTTCGGCCTCGCAAGAATTCGTCTATAAGGAACAACGAGGAAACCTTCCTGACAATTGCGTCCAGTGGCGGTCAGGTATACGTTGTCAGTCGCACGGGAAGTCGATAACGAAATTCCACTTAACCTTTAAGGATAAATGCAGACCGAAAGGAGCGCGGCGATGCAGCCTTCACAATTAAGCGAGGGGAGAGATCGATTTGACCGCCGGGCCTTTTGCAAGGCTGCCGGCGTTGCGACCGCTGTCGGGGTAGTAGAGGCCGGCTTGGGAAGCGCGTTGGCCCACGCAGACCTCACCAAGGAGCAGCGTGACAAGATGACGGCGGACGAAATCATCCAGCAGATGAAAGCTGGCAACGAACGCTTCCGGTCGGGCAAACCGCAACATCGCGATCTCATGCGCGAAGCTAAGGCGACTGCGAAGGGACAGTATCCTGCCGCGATTGTCTTCAGCTGTATTGACTCGCGAGCACCCGCCGAGTTGATTCTCGACTTTGGTATCGGCTATATCTTCAGCGGTCGTGTGGCAGGCAACGTTGCTGACGAGGACGTATTGGGCAGCATGGAATTCGCTTGCAAGGTGGCAGGCTCGAAAGTCGTGCTTGTCATGGGCCACACCGCCTGCGGCGCTATCAAGGGTGCCATTGATGGCGTGCAGCTTGGCAATCTTACGGCGTTGTTGGCGAAGATCCGTCCAGCCGTTGAAGCCACTCACTACCCGGGGGAGCGCTCGGCCAAAAACTACGCGTTCGTAGACGCTGTGGCGCGAAAGAACGTGTCACTGACTATCGCCAACATTCGGGAAAAGAGCCCTGTGCTTCGGGACCTCGAATCCAGCGGCAGCATAAAGATTGCAGGCTCGATGTACAACCTCGAAACGGGAATCGTTGAGTTCCTCGAGTAGCGGTTACGCAGGCTTACTTGACCTTCGGTTCCCCCCTTGCGCATAAGAATCCGCCTTCAGCCTGGCGCATCTTACGAACGGATGACTCGGCGTCTGTCAGCCTTAATCGCGAATCAGCTTACTTCCGTTTCGCCAGGGCCCCGTCCACCGAAGCCGCTCCCGGTCCAAGCATTACCAGCGCGACGCACGCCGCCAGCATGACCAACGGGTGCTCAAAACCTCCGGGCTTGAGAAAACCGTTTTTGAGGTGAACCACAAGGATTGCCACCACCATGTCAAAACCATTCAAAGCGGCGGCCCAGCGCGTCAATAATCCAATTATCAGCGCCGCGCCTCCAAGGAACTCAACCAGAGTCACCACCACCGCCGACACGGCCGGCAACGGTATACCCATTCCGCCAAACATTCCGGCCACTCCATGGAAGCCAAACCCAAACAGCTTCTGCCAGCCATGCGCCAGAAACACAATCCCGACTACAACTCGCAAAATCGTAATTCCGCACGACGGACTAAAAAACCGATTCGAAGACTGATTCGAAACGCTGCTCATAACGTCCCTCCAGAACCGTCTGTCTTTCGTAGAGTGGCTAACTTCTGGAAATACTCAGAGGGCCCTGCCGGGCCCTCTGACCTGATGAGTGCATTACATTACGCCTTTTCGACGGCGAAGCCTGCGCCTTTCCATTCTTCCAGTCCGCCCTCGTAGGCGCGAACGTTCTCATAGCCGAGCTTCGCCAGTTTCTCCGCTGCCATGCGGCTCTGCGGACACTTCGGGCCGCCGCAGTATACGACGATCTCCGCGTTCCTCGGCAAATTCGTGCTGCGCACCTCATTCCCGACCTTGTCCAGGGGCACTCGGCGCGACCCTGCAATGTTCTCGCCCTTGAACCACTCGTCGGTCAGAACGTTCCAGAACTGAAAAGAACGCTTGCTGTCCAGAAGCTGCCGGACTTCCTGGGTTGAAATGGTCTTTACCGCTACTTCAGTGGTTGCTGTGGGATTACTCATGTTTGCTGCTCCTTTGTGTAGTCTATACAACAAATGTCGTGATAACGACAACATAAACGAAAAATCACCCTGCCTGCTCCCGCACAGCTTCCAAAAGCTTGACCAGCGCCCGAAGCTGCTGTTCGCTCAAATGCCCCAACTGCTTACGGTTGAACTCCTCGATTGGCCCGTCCAGGCCCCGCAGAAGTTCCAGGCCCGCCTGGGTAATGCGCGTGATGATCACCCGTCGGTCGCGGCCCTCGCGGCTCCGCACCACCAACCCGCGGTGCTCCAGACGGTCTAGCAGGCGCGTGATATCGGGATCGCGGTTGATCATGCGCTCCGCAATCTCGCTACAGGTGCGGCCCCCGTCCCCGGCACCGCGCAGGATGCGCAGCGCATTGAATTGGGTAGGCGAGAGCCCATGCGGCTTCAGCATGTCGCCAAAACGTCCATTCAACTGGTCCGCCGTGCGGTGCAACGAAACCACTGCCTCGTCCTCCAGAGAAGTGAAAGGCTTGGTCTGTTGTATCTCGGCCTGAATGCTCTTCCCCATAACTTCAATATATTCGTTATAACGACTACTGTCAAGCTGAATAATTTCTTGACCCCCCGTTGTTAGGCGTCATCCCGAAATCGGGCTTCAGCCCGGTTGAGGGATCTTGCGCGCTTTTCGGCTGCACTGCGGAGGCGCGCCCCGTCCTCTGGCATCCCTGCCGCGAATCACCGCATCGAATCATTTAACTAACCGGTTAATAATTGGACGGAGGAGCAACACTATGAAGAGCATTCTCAGGACTATGGCTTCATTTCTTGCCGTAGGCATTCTCGGCGCGGGACTGGCCGCCCAAACCTCCAGTACCCGCTACGACAGCGACATTCAGACCCGTGTGACGCAGCAGTTGGCGAAGAAGGGTGAATTTCGTATCCTGCAGGCGAGCACCGAAGATGGCATCGTGACCCTGTCCGGTACCGTAGACCTGTACCAGCAGAAGCTGGACGCAGCCAAAAAAGTCCGCAAGCTGGACAAAGTCCAGGGCGTACGCAACGAGGTTGCGGTGAGCACCACCGCGCCCGATGCCGAGCTGACAGCGAAACTCGAGCGCAAGCTGCACTACGATCGCATCGGCTACGACAACGAGTTCAACTTCGTCGACGTTGCGGTGAATAACGGCGTCGCCACGTTGAACGGAGAAACTCGTACCGACGTAGGCCGCGATTCGGCGTTGTCGTTGGTGAACAACTTGCCGGGCGTAAAAGATGTGGTCGACAACATCAAGGTGTCCCCAGTGTCCGGCTTTGACGACCGGATCAGGATCAGCGCCCTGCGTGCCCTGTATCGCGATCCAGTGCTAAGCCGCTACGCCAGTGACCCGGCAAAGCCCATCCGTATCGTCGTAGACAACGGGAAGCTAAGCCTCTTTGGCACAGTCGCCAGCGCGATGGATAAGCAGATCGCCGGCATTCGCGCCAATCAGGTATTCGGCGTATTTAGTGTGCAGAACAATCTGGAAGTGGTCAAAGGCTCGTAAGAAAGTTAAAGGTATGGATCGGAGGGAAAGGCACGGCTTCGGCCGTGCCTTTTTTGCTTTGCGGGGGCCATCCCTGCACGTGTGGGGACGGGTCTCCGACCCGTCCAGGCCGAGCGCAGCTCGGCAGTTTTGCTCCGCAGTTCCATTACAGCCGGTTAATCAACGCCGCCACGTACCCCGCCCCAAATCCATTATCAATATTCACCACGCTCACATTCGACGCACAGGAATTCATCATCCCTAAGAGCGCCGCCAGCCCTTTGAACGCCGCGCCGTAACCCACGCTCGTGGGAACTGCAATTACTGGCACGCCGACCAACCCTCCCACCACGCTGGGCAGCGCGCCTTCCATCCCAGCGCACACAATCACCACCCGCGCCCGCGTCAGCGACGCCCGGTTCGCCAGCAGCCGGTGAATCCCGGCGATACCCACGTCGTAAAGATGCTCGACGTCATTGCCCATCATTTCAGCGGTAACCACCGCTTCCTCCGCCACCGGAATGTCGCTGGTGCCGGCGGAAACCACCGCGATGATCCCCTTGCCGTATTTCTTCCGGTCGCGCTGCAGAACGATCGCCCGTGCCAGCTCCCGATACTCGGCCTTCGGAACTCTTTTCTTTACCGCACTCAGCTGTTCCTCACTTGCCCGTGTCGCCAGGATGTTCCCCCCGTGCTTGGCCAGCCGGGAGAAGATCGACGCCATCTGTGCCGGCGTCTTTCCCTGGCCAAAGATCACCTCCGGCATCCCGTTGCGCAGCGCACGATGGTGGTCCACCTTGGCGAATCCCAGATCTTCAAATGGCAGATGCCGCAGGCGCTCGACCGCTTCATCGGGAGAAAGCTTGCCCCGGCGGACCTGCTCGAAAAGTTTGCGGATGGAATCGGCGTTCACAACAGCACTCAGCCGTCAGCATTCAGCACTCAGCCAACGCGAGTCTAGATTAGCATCCGGAGGCTTTAACCACAGAGGACCAGAGGATCACGGAGGTTTTTAAAAAACGAGTTACTCTGTGATCCTCTGTGTCCTCTGTGGTTAGAAGGGTTGCAGTTATCGGGTAACCGAGGTGGGCAGCTTCTTGGCGTTGCAGCGCACTTTCGCGGCGATTTCACGAAACATCTCTTTCGCGACGCCCGGCTCTTCCAGATGAATCAGAAATAACCGGCGCAGCATACTCCGGGGAACTCTTCCCTTGAGATAGGCCTCGTACAGCGCGTCACCCAGCATGTAGCCGAGCAGCTGCGCGCTGGAATCGATTCTCTTGCGCTCGGACTCCGAGGCGTCGTGCAACTCACGGCCGGCACCGTCCTCGGGCGCCGGGCGCGCTGGGTACAGCACCCGCGATCCGAAGTATCCCAAAGCGCATTCCAGCGCTTGAGCGTAAAAACGATTTGCGTTTGTGCCGGGCTGACCATTCCCCCGCGCTGGTAACCCGCGGCAGGCATGATGCAAAAAGCGCGTGGCTTCTTCCGCCACATAGGTCATCTTGAATTCGCGCACGTAAAAGACATTTACCTGCGGTAGGTACACGCTGCCCCGCTGTTCCACATGGCGCAGCATGGCTTCGGTTTCCTCCTCTGTCGCCGAGTGGCGAGAGAGCAACTGGCGCAAGCGGGCGTCCGAAGCGCGGCAATAGACTTCCGGCATCAAGTCGACCAGAAACTGCGGCTGGCTT
>WNEZ01003653.1_pt1 | contig 14324 bp, 11 predicted proteins | sample 5400521 | NCBI WGS metagenome assembly WNEZ01 (sample SAMN13153339, study PRJNA577476) | soil metagenome | isolation source: 120 cm saprolite under Douglas fir tree site 2 hole 1 replicate 1 | place: USA:California | collected 2015-04-18
ACCAGCCGGCCCGTCGAATCGAGCGCGACCTCACCCGACACGTACAGCGTCGGCCCGATGCGCACCGCGTGCGTGAAGCCGGGGAGCGCCGCGAGAGTGCCGGGATTGATGTAGCGCGTGGAGACGGGGTCGGGCCCCTGGCGGACCGCACCCGGGGTCGGAGCGACGCAGGCGACGAGCAGAGGGATGATGACGATGCTGAACGACGCGATGCGCATGCGATGCTCCTCAAGCGTCCGGGGGTCGGGGGTCGGGAAGTTACGCCATTCTGTATACGCCGGGGAGGGCGCGGAGTTCAGGGGTCCGGCCGTGGCGCGTCAGGGCAGGGCTACCCGCAGCGACAGCTGCATCGAGACGTAGCGCCACTGCGCGGTCGTCGCGGACTCGGTGGCAACGCCTGAATCGTCGCTGTCCAGCTCGAACCGGAGCTCGCGCCCCGGGGCCAACGGCACCGCGATCAGCGAATACAGGCGCAGCGCCCGCCGCCAGGCTCCGAGCGCGGCACCCTGCTGGGCCACCCGTTGCACGCCTACGCCGAGATCGAACGCGAGCACGATCGACCGCGCGGTCTCGATCTCGATGTACGATCCCGCCTGCGCGATCTGGATGAGCCGGGGAGCGAAGTACCCCGCGCTGCTGGGCCGGGAGTAGCGGATCTCGTGCATCTGGGCCGACACCTCGACACTCGGCGTCACAGCTAGCGCCGCCACCCCGGCGAAGGTCGTCCGGTGGTTCACATCGAAGGCGCTGCTCAACGCGGCGCTGCGGCCGATCCCGCGGAGCTTGAGTCCGCTGGCGACGGGCACCTCGACGATGGCGCCGATCTCTGTTCGCACAACCCGGTTCGTCACGAGGAGCGGGCTCGCATCGATTACGTTGCGCCGCGCGCGGAGATCGACTGCCGGTCCGCCCATCGGATCCCGCCATCGGGCACGCAGCTGGCCCGTCGGGGTGATTGTCGCCCCCGCACCGCCCACGGCGTCGACCCGGGTCGCTCCCCCCTCCGCTTCGATCTGCAACGCGCCGCTGGGCCGCGCCGCGGCACGGAGCGCCAGCTCGTCGAGCCCGATGTCCGTCACCCCGTCGCCGACCCGCTCGCGGGTCCCCCGCACCCCGACCCGGACCGGCCCAGGGGCCCCGAGCTCGGCTGCACCGCCCAGCCGGAGCGTGGTGTTCCCGTCGGAATCGCGGCTGCCGCCTACCAGGGGCGTTATGGCGGGGGCGGCCGCCACCCGCGCTGCGGCCAGCTCGCGTCGTACCTCGGCGTCCTTGGGATGGGTGGCGAGCCACTGCTCGTAGACCACGATCGCGGCACCGGTTCGGCGCGCTCGCGCCAAGGTCCGCGCTCGCCCCACCACGGCGTCCCGCTCGCCGGGGGCGAGGCGCAGCGCATCGTCATAGTAGCGCAGCGCTTCGCCGTAGCGACCCGCGCGCGCCAGCACCTCCGCCACCGCCATGTACCCCCATGGGTCCGACGGCTCGAGCGCGACATAGCGGCGGAACAGCCGCAGCGCCAACCGGGGATCATGGCGGTGCAGCTGCGCGAGACGATACGTGGCGTGGGAATTCCAGGGGTCGGCCGCGAGCACCGCGGTGTATTCCTGTGCGGCGGCCCGCGCATCCCCGGCTGTGTACGCCGAGTCCGCGCGGCCGAGATGACTAGTGGCGAGAGTTGCACCCTGCGCGGCCGCCGGGCGCGCGTAGGCCGCGACGACCGCTCCGAGGACGAAGGGCAGGATCCGGCTCCGGCGCTCGCCGGCTGCGACGGCACGCCGGCTTTTGTACTCGTCGATGGTGCTCTCGGGATCGGGGCGCCGGCGGACCCACAGGCGCAACATCTCGACGCCGAGGAGCACGACGGCCAGGGTCCCGACGCTGAAGAGGAGCGCCACGGCGGGCAGCAGGTTGCCCGAATGCAACGTGGCAGCGACGGGGAAGACGCGATAGGATGCGCGGAGCGCGAGGCCCAGGAGCCAGCCCGTGGCCCATAAGCCCGCGAGGATCGCGCTCGCGAGCGTCGTCTGCGCGGCAACCAGGCCCCACCCACGGGACCTGCGGCCTCGCAACCGCAAATAGCCTTCCCGCAGGGGCGTCGCGAGCGCGCTCATCAAGTAGAACATCCCCCCGATCCCGGTCCCCGGCAGCCCGGCCGTCATGGTCAGTGCCCCTTCTCGTACACACGCAGCGAGCGACCGAGCAGCAGCTCGGCGCAGACGGCACGCAGAAAGAAGACCGCGTTAACGGTTCGCAGCACAAAGAACGCCGGGATGCTAGCGATCGCGCGCCGGATCTCCCGCCGTCTTGCGGCCCCGGCCAGCACCGGAACGAGCACGGCGGGAGCATCGATCACGTAACCGATCAGCACCCAGGGCTTCGCGAACAGGAGCGCGAGGATTGGCAGGAGCACGAGGTAGAGCGCGGCGGCGATCGTCGCATCCCAGAACGCCACCGCCACCGCCGAGCGCAGATAGGGCACCCCCAGGAGCCCGCGCCAATGCAGCTTCACGTTCTGCACGAACCCGTGGGACCAGCGCCGCAGCTGCTTTCCCATCAGCGTGAGGGTGCGAGGCTCGATCGGGTAGCACACCGCCTCCGGCACGAACCGTACCTCATGGCCCGCCTGGTACAGGCTCCACGTCAGGTCCACATCCTCGGCGAGGGTTCGGTTCGACCAGCCGTTTTGCGCGCCGAGGATCTCGGTTCGATACATCGAGAAACAGCCCGAAGAGATGAGCGGCTTCCCGTAGTACTCCTGCAGCTGTTTGTAGTAGGTGAACGCGAACAGATACTCGATGTAGCGTCCCCGCTCCCACACACTCCGCACCCGCTGCGGGACTACAAAACCACACGCCGCCGCGACCGCGGGACGCTGGAACGCCGGCAGCAGGCGCTCGAGGGCGTCCGGTGCGAGTACCGTATCGGCGTCGATGGCGACGGTGAGCGGTGTGCGGACGTAGCGAAGCCCGAAATTTTGTGCGCCTGCCTTGGACCCCGTGTTGGTCGGTGGTCGGACGACCAGGACGCCGAGCGCGCGGGCCACGTTGCTCGTCCCGTCGGTCGAGCAGTCATCCACTACGATGATCGCTGCGGGCGGCGTGGTCTGGGTTTGCACGCTCCTGATCGTGTCGGCGACGCTGGCGGCTTCGTTGTACGCCGGAATGATCACCGTCACGTCGATACCGGCTACCGGGCGGAGGAGCGGCCCCAACCTACGGTCGCGGCTCCATCGGTGCTTCAGGCGCCCTGCGCTGGAAGACAAGGTCGCCTCCGCGGTTTCGAGTCGAGCGTTCTGGTGGACTTGGGGGTTTCCTTGCTAAAGAGGCGGTTCGGCTGGGCGGGGTAACGCAGCCGAGGGGCAAGCCCGGCCACCGGGGTGTTGCATGTCGCAACGGGTCTAAAACATGAACCCGGCGCGAACGTAAATCGCGGTGCGCTCGGGGCTTCTCGCGGCCGCGATCGACAGGGTATTGGCCCGACGGTGCTGCCAGGCGAGCCAGAGCCCCCCGCCCGCCGCGGCGTGCCAGCGATCCGAGGGGTCCCGCCGGATCCAGACCCGTCCCGCGTCCGCCAGGCCCAAGATGCCCACGTCAGCGAACGGCAGGCGACCGACCAATAGGCGCAGCTCAGCGTTCCCATATGCGCCGCGCCGCCCGGCGAACCGCTGCTCGGCGTAGCCCCGGACCGTCGTCCCGCCCCCCACGTACACGAGCTCCTGGAACGGGACGGTCCCAGTCACCGCGGCGCCGCCCGCGCGGAGGGCGAGGGTCGCGGATGCCGGGTCGCCTGCCGAGAGGTAGGTCGACGCCTCGGCCGAGACGCTCCCGAACTGGTGGACGGCGTTCCAGACCGCAGGATGCCACAGCCCGACGACGCTCACACGCAGGCCGCGAGCTGGCGCGACCACGTGGTCACGCGTGTCGAGCTCGAGCCCAGCGCTCGCCCCGACCTGACCGAAGTCCCCCGTGCCGTAGGGATTCGTCGTGGCGAGCACTGTGCCGGGATCGCTCGGGGTGTGAGCGTACTTGAACGACGATCCGACGGTCAACCGTAGTCGCGGTGTGAGCGGTATCGCCACGCGCGGCGCGATGAGGACCTGCTGCTGGCGGACCCGATAAACGCTGTCGGCCTGCGAGCCGTCGGTTTCGTTGCCTACTCCGTAGAATCGAACCAGCTCGAGACCGGAGGCGCGCAGCTCGATATACAGAATCGCCGGCAGCAACGGCCGCCGGAACTCACCCGCCACGTCGATCCGGTACGTGCTGGCGCTGGTCGCGTAGGCGGCCTCCGCAAGCAATCGCGTGCTGGGAGGTAGCGCGCGGAATCCATACCGGGTGTGACTGACGCCCGCGCCAAGGAGCAGGCCGATATCCGGGGAATAGCTCGCCCCGAAGAGCGGGACTGTTTGGGGGCGCCACGGGTCCGGGCCGCCCTGCGCCGCGACGTCGCTCCCGACGAGGGCGATAGCCGCGAACAGGGGTAGGCGGCGGATCAGCCTGACCATGAGCGGGAACATCCCGCCACGGCGTCGCGGCAGCAAGGCTCGGCGCATACTATTCACGCTTGATGAGATCGGCGGTGGTCACGGCGCTCGTCGCCGGCGCGTTGACCATACGGGATTAACGCGGACAGCGGGCCAGATGCACACGCACGACGACCATCTTCACCATCACCATTCAGCGGGTCACGACACCGGAGCGCGCCCGCCGGTAGCCCACGCTCCGTCCCATCACGCCCACATGGTGGACGACTTCCGCCGTCGTTTCTGGATCTCGCTCGCCCTGACGGTTCCGGTTCTCGCAACGTCCGAGATGATCCAGCACTTCCTCGGTCTCCGGGGGGCGTTTGCGTTCCCGGGCGATCGCTACGTGGAGTTCGCCTTCGCCTCGGGCGTCTACTTCTACGGCGGCCGGCCGTTCCTCACCGGGCTCGTCGACGAGCTCCGGCAGAGGCTGCCGGGGATGATGACACTCGTCGCGCTCGCGATCACGGTGGCCTACGTCTACAGTGCGTTCGTTGTCTTCGGGCTCCCAGGGAGCGTGTTCTTCTGGGAAACGGCAACGCTGATCGACATCATGCTGCTCGGACACTGGATCGAGATGCGCTCGGTGCTCGGCGCCTCGCGGGCCCTCGAGCAGCTCGTGCGGCTGCTCCCGGCCGAGGCGCATCGCGTCCGGGCAGACGGCTCCGTCGAAGAGGTCCCGATCGATGCGCTGCGGCCTGGTGACCGGGTGCTCGTCAAGCCCGGCGAAAAGATCCCGACCGACGGGCGAATGGTTCAGGGCCGTACGAGCGTCAACCAGGCAATGCTGACCGGCGAGTCCCAGCCCGTGGAGAAAGGCGAGGGCGACGAGGTTATCGGCGGCGCGGTGAACGGCGAGGGCGCGATCACCATCGAGATCCGGCGGACGGGTGCAGACACCTACCTCTCTCAGGTGATCGAGCTGGTGCGCAAAGCGCAGGAGACCCGTTCCCGCACTCAGGATCTCGCAAACCGCGCCGCCCTCTGGCTCACGTTGACGGCCATCGCCGGCGGAGCGCTTACGCTCATTGCATGGCTCGGCGCAGGCCGCGATTTCAGCTTCGCGCTCGAGCGCATGGTGACGGTCATGGTGATCACCTGCCCGCACGCCCTCGGCCTCGCGGTACCGCTGGTCGTCGCGGTGTCCACCGCCCTCTCTGCCCGGCAGGGACTCCTGATCCGCGACCGCTCCGCGTTCGAGCGAGCCCGTGAGCTGGACGCGGTGGTGTTCGACAAGACCGGCACGTTGACGGAGGGGCGCTTCGGCGTCACGGACATCGTACCGCTCGACGGGCGGACCGAACACGAAGTCCTGCGCCTCGCAGCCGCGTTGGAGAGCCGCTCGGAGCACCCGATCGCCGCCGGCATCGTGGGGGCGGCGACGGAGCGCGGCGTGAAGTATCCGGCGCCCGATGGGTTCGCCGCCATCCCAGGGAAGGGCGCGGAGGGTAGGGTGGACGGCGTCCCTGTCAAGGTGGTGAGCCCCGGCTTTCTCAAGGAGCACGGCCTGGCCGTCGGGGACGCACGCGTGGCGCGGGTCGCCGAGCAGGGGAAGACCGTCGTGTTCGTCCTGGTGGACGAAAAACCGGTCGGAGCCATCGCCCTCGCCGACATTGTCCGCAAGGAGTCGCGCGAGGCATTGCAACGCCTCAAGGCGATGGGCATCAAGCCGATCATGCTCACGGGCGACTCCGCCGCCGTGGCTCGCTGGGTCGCCGCCGAGCTCGGCCTGGACGACTACTTCGCCGAGGTGTTGCCGGATCAGAAGGCGGCGAGGATCGAAGAAGTGAAGCGACGGGGCCTCACCGTCGCGATGGTCGGCGACGGCGTGAACGACGCCCCCGCCCTCGCCGCGGCGGATGTCGGGATCGCGATCGGCGCGGGCACCGATGTGGCCATCGAATCCGCGGACATCGTGCTGGTACGCTCCGATCCGCGGGACGTGCCGACGCTGGTTCAGCTGGCTCGGGCTACCTATCGCAAGATGGTGCAGAACCTCTGGTGGGCCACGGGCTACAACGCGGTCGCGATCCCGCTCGCGGCCGGCGTGCTGGCCAACGCGGGGATCCTGCTTTCACCGGCGGTCGGCGCGGTGCTCATGTCGGCGTCGACCGTTGTGGTGGCGCTGAATGCCCAGCTCCTCGGGCGCGGTCACCGCGCCGTCGCCGGTGTATAATTGACGCGATGATGGCTGGTCGGGATCATCCGATGCTCGTGCGATTCCTGGCGTCGGCGGCGGCGCTCGCCGTTGCCGCGCAGGGCGGCGCCGTGCCGATGTGTGTTTCGCTCATGGCCAGAGCGGTGGGTGCCTCTGGGCCTCGCTTCCCGGTGCCACTCCTACCTCGTTCCTCCGCCTTCCCCGCCTCCGCAAGCCTGAGTCGGCTCTGGTAGAAGCAGTGCGGGCGCGCCGGCCTCCCGGCGCGGCTTCCGAATTAGACTTGAGGAGAACACACATGCGAATCGCCCTGGGCGCCTGGGTGTGCGCCGCGCTGACGTTGCTCGCCGGCGCCGCGTCACCCGCACACGCACAGATGCACATGCAACACCCGATGTCGACAGCCGAGACGCCGCTCGGCATTCCGGAGACGCGCCAGGGATCGGGGACGTCCTGGCTGCCGGATTCGTCGCCGATGCATGCTGCCCACGTGACGCTGGGAGCGTGGACGCTGATGCTCCACGGCAGCGCATTCCTCCAGTACGACCGCCAAGGGGGCGCTCGGGGCGACGACCAGGTAGCCCTGCTCGATTGGGCGATGCTTGCCGCGAGCCGCCCACTTGCCGGTGGACGGCTTCACCTCCGGGGCATGCTCAGCACCGACCCTTGGGGGGTCGGCTCCGCCGGCTACCCGCTGCTGCTCCAGACTGGCGAGTCGAACCGGCGTGTTCCGCTGCACGACCACCAGCATCCGCACGACCTGTTCATGGAGCTCGCGGCGCTGTACGAGGCAGCGGTGGGGAAGAACCTGGGCGTATCGCTCTACCTCGCGCCCGTGGGGGAGCCGGCCGTCGGTCCAGTAGCGTTCCCCCACCGCCTATCAGCCGCCGACGATCCCCTCGCCCCAATCTCCCACCATTGGCAGGACGGTACGCACATCACGTTCGGTGTCGTGACAGCGGGGGTGTTCACGCGTGGCGTGAAGCTCGAGGGCTCGTGGTTCAACGGCCGGGAGCCGGACGAAAATCGCACCGATTTCGACTACGGTGGCCGCCGCCTCGACTCGTACGGCGCGCGAGTGAGCGTGAACCCGGGACCTCGCTGGAGCGTCTCGGGGTGGTATGCCTTCCTCAAGAGCCCGGAGCAGTTGCACCCGGACGAATCACTGCATCGGTTCGGAGTCTCGGCCCTCACGACGCAGCCGTTCGGCAAGGACGGACGGTGGGCGAGCGCGCTGATCTGGGGCGCGAACGACCCGCTCGGCTCCGGACGGGTGTCGAATAGCGTCGCGCTCGAGTCGAGCATCGATCTCGACCGAATGAACACGATCTTCGGCCGTGCCGAGTATGTGCGGAAGAGCGCTGAGGATCTCGTCGTTCCCGCCGCGCCGGCCGGGGCGACGTACGACGTCGCCGCGCTGGCGCTGGGCTACCGGCGTACGGTTGGAACCTTCGCGGGGCTCGCGGCGGGCGTGGGCGCTCGCGGATCGGTCAATTTTGTCCCGGCGAGCCTCCAACCCGAGTACGGCAGCCGCACTCCAGTCGGACTGGCGGTCTACCTGGAACTGCGGCCGTCGGACGCCCATTGATACATCAACATAACTTGATATATTGTAAACATGTCCACAACGACCGTTCCCGACACCGGCCGAGCCGTACAGCTGTTCCACGCGCTCTCCGATGAGACGCGACTCGAGATCGTGCGGCTGTTGTCGCACGGGGAGCGCTGTGTGTGCGAACTGCAGAACGTCCTCGATGCGGCGCAATCACGCCTATCCTTCCATTTGAAGACGCTGAAGGACGCGGGGGTCGTGAGCGACCGGCGGGACGGTCGCTGGATCTACTATGCCTTGAACCGCGATGCCCTGGACGAGATCGCCGAGTTCGCTTCCAGGGTGAAGCCGGGGAGGCACGCCGGGAGCTGCGCGCTGGCCTGCTGTGAATGAGGCGAGGTGACCGTATGCGCGGCGACGAGATCAAACGGACAGTGAAGGAGAAGTACGGACAGGCTGCGCTGCGCGTGGCCGGCGGGGAGCAGGGGAGCTGTGGCCGGGCCAGTAGCTGCGGGTGTGACGCGGTCAGCTCGAACCTGTACGATCCTGCCGAGACGGCGACGCTTCCCGAAGGGGCTGTGCTCGCATCACTCGGCTGCGGCAATCCCACCGCACTGGCCGAGCTCCACGAGGGTGAGGTGGTGCTCGACCTGGGGTCCGGAGGGGGCATCGATGTCCTGCTATCCGCCAGGCGCGTCGGGTCGACCGGAAAGGCCTACGGTCTCGACATGACTGACGAGATGCTCGCGCTGGCGCGCGAAAACCAGCGCAAGGCGGGGGTCGCGAACGTGGAGTTCCTCAAGGGCGAGATAGAGCACATCCCTCTGCCGGATGGGTCGGTGGACGTGATCATTTCGAACTGCGTGATCAACCTCTCGGCCGACAAGCGCCGGGTCTTGCGCGAAGCGTTCCGCGTTCTCAAGCCGGGCGGGCGGTTTGCCGTGTCGGACGTGGTGGTCCGGGGGGAAGTGCCGGCTGCCGTGAGGCGCAGCATGGAGCTGTGGGTGGGGTGTGTCGCCGGCGCCCTGGAGGAGGCTGAGTATCAGCGGCTGCTGGCTGAGGCCGGGTTCGACGGGATCGGTGTGGAGCCCACGCGGATCTACCAGGGCGAGGGCGCGGACCAGATCATGGGAGCGTTCGTGCGCGCGCGGAAGCCGCTCGACTAGCCGTGTTCCGCGTTCTGTTTCTCTGCACCGGGAATTCCGCCCGCAGCCAGATGGCCGAGGCCCTGCTCAACTGGAGGGGCAGACAGAGATTTCACGCCGAGAGCGCCGGCTCGCGCCCCGCCGATCGCGTGAATCCCCACGCGATCGAGACGCTCCGCGAATACAACACCCCCTGGCAAGGCCGCGCTTCACGCATTGGGGCATGCCGGACCCCGCCGAGGTCACGGGCGACGATGCCACGAAGCGGAAAGCGTTTGAAGCTGCGTTTCTGTTGTTGAGTCGCCGGATCGATCTACTGCTGGCGCTCCCGATAGAGAAACTCGAGCGGCTCGCGCTCGAAGCCCAAGTGAGGGCAATCGGCCATCAGCCCTGATCGGCCGACCGTCGCCACAGCGACGACCCGAAGGCCAGGCTGGCCACGATGACGTTCGCCACGACGATCGGGAGGGAGTGGATCAACATTCCGTAGGTGATCCACGCCAGGGCGGCGAGTCCCTGGACGCGGCGGAGCGTGGTTGTTCGTTTGCAGAAGTAGGAAATCGCGAAGATGGCCGTCGCAAGCCACCCGACCGCATCAGGCATGCCTGTACCCCCGAGTCACGCAACCAGCGGCGGCGCCGTGTCCGTCTCCCGGATCGTGAGGAGATCGGTCTGCACCTTGTCCCATTCCTGGAGCACCAGCCCGCGCGACTCGAATAATGCGTGAATGCCGCCCGCGTCCATGCCGACGATGTCTTCCAGGATCGGGACCAGCACACTGACCGCATCGTCGCTCAACACCGTGCGCTTCGCAATCTGCGCGAGATACTTGTTCTCCGACACGGCGATCGTGAGGCCGTTGAGGCGGTTGACATGCAGCATCACGTGAATGTCGGAGCTGCCGTCACCCACGTAGATGACCCGGTCGTGGCCCACCGGGAGCTTCGCGCGGAGCTCCTCGAGCAGGGCCACCTTGCCGTATCCGGCCGTGACCCGTTCGATTGCCTCGATCTCACCCGACGCGGGGTCATAGCGGAACCGGGTCCCGTAGATATGGTCCGGCGGGACGATCCCGTCCAGCGCCGACTGGATCACTTCCTGGGGAGCGGCGGAGATGACGTAGAACGCGAAGTCGTACCCGTCCAGCTCGCCGAGCAGGCGCGGCAGCAGGCTCAGGTTCTGCTTCAGACGGACCCGCTTACCCACCTCGACCAGGTGCTCTTTCCGCACCCGCCGGTACTCCGGGTCGTGGAGCAGCAGGTAGGCGAGCTCGGCCCCTTGCTGCACCAGATGGATGCGGGACAGCCCGGCGGTCTTTTCGCGAAAGTCGGAAATGCCCAGCAGCTCGCTCAAGATGATCCCCGAGTCGTTGAAGCTGAGGGTTTGGTCGAAGTCGCTCGCCAGCAGATATCGCTTCATCAGTCGTTCCTCACTCGTCGATACCAAATCAACGCCCCCCACCGGGGACAGCTCCGGAGGGGGGCGTTGGCACACGATGGTGCCACCCAACGGGCCGGCTCGCTCAGGGACTCGCCCAGCGGCAATTGCAGTTGAACACCGTGTTATGCATCCTGGGTTCCAGTCTCTCGGGTTCTGGTACGCACTCTAGACACGACCGTAACATGTGTCAAGGCGCGCGCTGCGATGATAGCTGCCGCAGCACGTACTCGAGGATCCCTCCATGCCTGTAGTACTGCAACTCCTGTGGCGTGTCGATTCGCACTGTCACGGTGAATTGAACGCTCGAACCTTCGGGCCGAATGGACTTGACCACCAGCTCCTTGCCGCGCGGAAATCCTTCCGAGAGCACAGCAGCGAGTCCCGTGATCTCGAACACTGCTTTTCCGGTCAGCCCCAAACTCTCCGGCGTCTCGTTGGGCAGGAATTGCAGCGGCAGGATTCCCATCCCCACCAGGTTGGACCGGTGGATCCGCTCGTAGCTCTGCGCAATCACGGCGCGCACGCCGAGCAGCCGCGGTCCTTTGGCCGCCCAGTCGCGCGACGAGCCTGATCCGTACTCCTTCCCCGCGATCACGATGAGGGGCACGCCTTCGGCCTGGTACTTCACCGAGGCGTCGTAGATCGTCATCTGCTCGCCGTCGGGGAGGTGCAGCGTGACCGGCCCCTCGGTCCCCGGCGCCAGCAGGTTCTTGAGCCGCACGTTGGCAAACGTGCCGCGCACCATCACCTCGTGGTTGCCTCGCCGCGCGCCGTACGAGTTGAAATCTTCCGGCTTCACCCCGTGTGCGATCAGGTACTGGCCGGCCGGGCTGGTTTTGCGGATGGAGCCGGCGGGCGAGATGTGATCGGTGGTGATGCTGTCGGCCAAGAGGCACAGCACGCGCGCCCCACGAATGTCGGTCACCGCCGCCGGCGTGCGCGGCATGCCGTCGAAGTACGGCGCCCGGCGGATGTAGGTCGAATCGGGCTCCCAGGCGAACCGATCGCCGGCTGGCACGGGAAGCCCGCGCCAGCGCTCGTCTCCCGTGAACACCTCGCCGTACTCCTTGTGGAACATCGCCGACTTGACGGATGCGCCGATCACCTCGTCTACTTCCTTGGTGGACGGCCACACGTCGCGCAGATAGACGGGCTTCCCGTCTTTGCCCGTTCCCAGCGGCTCCGACTGCAGATCGAGATCGATCCGTCCCGCGAGCGCGTACGCGACCACCAGCGGCGGAGACGCGAGGTAGTTCGCCCGCACTTCTTGCTGGATACGTCCCTCGAAGTTGCGGTTCCCCGACAGCACCGCGCACACCACCAGCTCGCCCTCGGTGATGGCGGCGGACACGGCCTCCGGCAGCGGTCCCGAATTACCGATGCAGGTGGTGCAGCCGTAGCCCACGAGGTGGAACCGCAGCTGCTCGAGATACCGCATGAGGCCGGCCTGCTGGAGATAGTCAGTCACCACCTTCGATCCGGGGGCGAGGCTCGTCTTCACCCACGGCTGCGACTCGAGGCCCTTCTCCACCGCTTTCTTCGCCACGAGGCCCGCGGCGATCATCACCGACGGATTCGACGTGTTCGTGCAGCTGGTGATCGCGGCGATGACGACGGAGCCGTGGTGCAGCTCGCAGTCCACGCCGTCCAGCTGGAGATCGACATGGGTGCGGCGTCGGGGCGGCGCCTCCACCGCGGTCGCCACGTGGCCGCCCTCGGCCTCCCACCGGCCCGCGTTGACCGGCGGCGCGATGGGCGACGTCGGCTTGACGAGCGCCGGGAGCGCGAGATGGAAGTTCCGAGGCAGATCGCGCAGCGCCACGCGGTCCTGCGGCCGCCGCGGCCCGGCCAGGCTGGGCTCGACGGTCGAGAGCTCGAGGGACAGGGTGTCCGAGTACACCGGCTCCGGCGCGCCGGCCGAATGAAACAGGCCCTGCTCCTTCATGTACGCCTCGACCAGCTGCACCTGCTCCCTGGGGCGGCCGGTGAACTCGAGGTAGCGCAGGGTCTCCTGATCCACCGGGAAGATCCCAACGGTGGCGCCGTACTCGGGCGCCATGTTGCCGATGGTCGCGCGATCGGCGAGGGGCAGGGTGGCGATCCCGGGACCGTAGAACTCGACGAACTTCCCCACTACGCCCTTCTTGCGGAGCATCTCCGTCACGGTGAGCACGAGGTCTGTGGCAGTCGCGCCTTCACTCAGCTTGCCCGTGAGCCGGAATCCGACGACTTGGGGAATCAGCATCGAGACCGGCTGGCCCAGCAGCGCCGCCTCCGCCTCGATCCCGCCCACGCCCCAGCCGAGCACGCCGAGTCCGTTGATCATGGTGGTGTGCGAGTCGGTGCCCACGAGGGTGTCGGGATACGCCTGCGGCATGAACCCCTGGCGACTTGGCGACTTGGCGTCGTGTGAGGGACCTTCGGTGGTAAAGACAACTCGGGCCAGGTACTCGAGATTCACCTGGTCGCGGTTGCGCTGGAACTCGAGGTCGGCATTCACCTGGAACGCCGTCGGGGTGCCGAACTCGTCCACGATCACGGAATGGTCGATCACCAGCTCGGCCGGGAGCAGCGGGTTGACCTGCTTCGGGTCGCCGCCCATCTGCTGCATCGCGTCGCGCATGGCGACCAGGTCCACGACGGCCGGAACGCCGGTGAAGTCCTGCATGAGGACGCGCGCCGGCATGAAGGCGATCTCGTCTTCGGGCGTCTTTTTCGGGTCCCAGCGCGCCAGCCGCTCGATTTCGGCCGGCGCCACCGTGCGGCCGTCCTCGCGGCGCAGCAGGTTCTCGAGCAGGATGCGAAGCGAATAAGGCAGTCGAGCCACGGCGAGGCCGCGCTTCTCGAGCGCGTCCAGGCGGAAGATCTCGAAAGTGCCGCCCGCGGTCTTGAGGGGCGCGCGGGCCCCAAAACTGTTCGCGGTCGTCATTCTACCGGCTGCACGTTCACGACGAAGTATTCGGTCTCGCCGAAGCAGCTCGTCGGGATGCCCTTGTGCTGTCGGTACGTCAGCTTCACGCGCTTGCCCACGGTCAGATTGATGAGCGCGGCGACCGAATCGTCCCGCACGCTGAAGTAGAACTTCTCCGTCATGGTTCCCGGAATAGATACGAGGGCGAGCTCGCCCTCCCAGGTCTTACAGATCCAGCCCTTCTTTGAGAACTTCTGAACGTACCCGGCGCGCTCCCCACTCGAGTACGTCCACGTCAAGGCGGACCAGGTGTATAGCGCGAACAGGAGCACGAGCACGATCGGTACGGCGGCGATGATCAGCTTGTGCGTCCGCGAGAGCGTGAAGTTCACGAGGGGAAGCTAACCTCGTAGCTCTCCGTCTTGTACGGCGCGAACCCGCGCTTCTTGTAGTTCGGCAGAGCGGCTGGATGATCGAGGGTGCAGGTGTGCAACCACACGCGCGCGGGCCCGAGGGCCCAGGCGTCCCGCACGGCGCAGGACAGCAGGTGCTTGCCCAGGCCTTGCCCGATCGCGTCCGGGAGGAGCCCGAAGTAGGCGATC
>WNEZ01003094.1_pt1 | contig 14323 bp, 14 predicted proteins | sample 5400521 | NCBI WGS metagenome assembly WNEZ01 (sample SAMN13153339, study PRJNA577476) | soil metagenome | isolation source: 120 cm saprolite under Douglas fir tree site 2 hole 1 replicate 1 | place: USA:California | collected 2015-04-18
CGACGGCGCCGACCGCTCGAAGCCGGTGCGCATCAAGGTGACGGCGCGCAAGCGCGGTGAGCGGCTCACCCTCGATTTCTCCGGCACCGACGCGCAAGCCAAAGGTCCGGTCAACACGCCCGGCCCGACCGCCCAGGCGGTGTCGCTGCTCGCCGTGATCGCCGCATCCGATCCCACGATCCCGATGAATTCCGGCGTGCTCGACGCGGTCGATTTCGTCATGCCGCCGGGCACGCTGGTCAACCCGCAATATCCGGCGAGCGTGAACCATTATTTCCCGACCTCGCACGTGGTCTATACCTGCGTGCTGGCCGCGCTCGGCAAGCTCAATCCGGCGCGCGCGGTGGCGCCCGCCGGTGTCGGCACCGGCGCCATCGCGATCGGATACAGCAAGGGCCGCGCCGGCAAGCCGACCGTGCAATACGAGCTGATGGTGACCTCGCTCGGCGGCACCAGCACGCACGACGGAGCCTCGATCGTGCTGGCGATGAACCATTTCACGCCGGGCACGCCGGTCGAGATCGTCGAGACCGAGTATCCGGTCATGGTGCGGCGTTACGACATCTGGCGCGACTCCGCGGGGCCGGGACGCCAGCGCGGCGGCGTCGGGAACGTGCGCGAATATCAACTGCTCGTCGACTGCATCCTGACGGCCCGTACATCGAACCATCGGCAAGGCGCGTGGGGCGTGAATGGCGGTGAAGGACCGCCGCTCTCGCGCACGGTGATCAATCCGGACACGCCGCAGGCCGAGGAGATGGACTGCATGGAGACGCGCATGGTCCCGGCGGGCACCGTGATCCGTCTCGAGCAGACCGGGGGTGGCGGCTACGGCGATCCCCTCGAGCGTCCGAAAGAGCTCGTCCGGAAAGACATCGAGGACGGCTACGTCTCGCCGGAGGCGGCCGCCGCGCAATACAAATGCAGCCTGCCGTGAGCACAAAGAACCGTCTGGGAGAAAGACGGTGGGTTTATCTCCATTGTGCGGGAGCGCTGGTCGTCCGCCGCAAGGTCAGCCCGCCCGCCTCGCCGCGTGGCCCTCTTGCCAGAACCGCTTGTGCCGGCCGACGAGCTTGCGCTCCGGGATGCGCACCAGCTTCTCGGGGTCGGCGACGGCGTAGCCGATCCGTTGCGCCACGCGACCGTGCTGCTTCAGGATCCGCATCGTCGCCTCGGCCGCGGCGGGATCGACGACATAGCAGAAGCCGATCCCCATGTTGAAGACTTCGAACATTTCGCTGTCTTCGACGTCGGCATGCCGTTGGATCAGGGCAAAGATCGGATGCGGCTCGATCAGGCGGTCGATCACGAAGCCGGCCCCGGCCGCGACCCGCGTCAGGTTGAGGAGGCCGTCGCTGGTGATGTTGATGAGCGCTTTCACGCCCGCGACCGTCTCCAATATCTCCATCGCCTCGGGAACATAGATGTCGGTCGGGCGCAGCAGCTCCTCGCCGATCGTGGCATCGAGCTCGTCGAACCGGTGATCGACGGCATAGCGGTCGTTCCCGAGCAACGCCTTGCGCGCGAGGGTGAGGCCGTTGCTGTGCACACCGTTGCTTCTGACCCCGATCACCACGTCGCCTTCGCGCACATGCCGGCCGTCAATGACCCTGTCGAGGGCGACGCGGCCGACTGCCATCCCCACCAGATCGAAGCCGGTGACGACGTCCTTGAGCTGCGCCGTCTCGCCGCCGGAAATGGAAATCCGCGCCATCCTGGCGCCCTCGCACAGGCCGGCGCCGATCGCATCGAGCATGGCCGCGTCGGTGCGCGACACCGCAATGTAGTCGACGAGGGAGAGCGGCTTGGCGCCCACGCAGATCATGTCGTTCACGTTCATGGCGATACAATCGATCCCGATCGTATCGTACTTGCCCATCAGATCGGCGATGATGGTCTTCGAGCCGACGCCGTCAGTGCAGAGCGCGAGGCCTACGCCGTCCAGCTCGATGACATTGGCGAAGTAGCCGATCGGCAGCAGCACGCGGCCCAGCCCGGATTGCGGCCAAGTCTTCCGTACCCGCGCGATGATGTTGTCGAGACCGGCATCCGCCTCGGCGGTATCCACCCCGGTCTGCTTGTAGCCTTCCTTCCGCACGTCGGCATATCCACTGTCGGTTGCGCCGGGATCGGCGAGCCTTGGGTTCGCGCTCGAAAACGGTACCACGTCCCCGCGCTTGATCGCCATTGCTCCCCGCCCGAATTTGCCCGCCCCGTGTGGCGACCAACGTCCCGTACGTCTGCCAACGAAGTCGGTCAGAGCATGTTTCCGGTGGCAGCGTGCGGGCTTTGATCGCGATTCATGCAGCGAATTGATTAGTCCGCGCAGGCCCCGGAGTCAAAGAGATTTGTTCACGGAATTAATGGCTTATGGGAAGCCCGGAAGACCGGCGGAGTCGAAATCGATTCCGTTTCAATGACATAGCGACCAATTGCCCGCAAAATCAGCCGCCGCCGACACGATCCGAACCCACAAGATTTTGCCGCGCAGAGCAGCCGGGCCGCCCTCGCGGGCATGGCATCGTCAAGCATGCGACGCCGAGTATTCGCCGGCAGCAGCAGCCGGGGTATGCGCTCTCTCAGTGCGTCTTGAAGACGTAGTGCAGCGCGAGATGCACGAGCTCGGCCGAGATCACGAACACGAGCAGCAGGAACACCCATTTGCGGGCCTGCGGCGAGGTCGCGAGGCGCGCGCCCAGAACGCCGCCGGCGATGCTGCCGAGGCCCATGATCGCGCCGAGCGTCCAGTCGACGTTGCCCTTGAAGGCGAACACGGCCATCGCGATGACCGTGGTGGGGACCAGCGTCGCGCTCTTGACGGCATTGGCATGGACGAGCGGAAGGCCGACGGCCAGCGTGAGCGCCAGCAAGAGGTAGGTGGCGCCGTCGAGCACGATGAAGCCGAGCCAGACGCCGATGCCGACGAACAGCAGGAACTCGCGGGCGCCGTAACGCACGGTGTCGGAGGCGGCGGACTCGATCGCCTGCTTGAGCTTGGTGAACAGGAGCAGCAGCGCCAAGAGGACGGCCGCGGTGATGATCAGCGCGAGGTCGCGGCCGGGCAGGATTTCCGCGAGGCCGGCGCCGACGAGCCCGCCGATCGAGACCGGGAGGCTGATCTTGAGCGCCAGCCCCCACGGCAAGGCCTTGCGCCGGTGAAAGCTCATGGTCGCCGCCAGCGCGCCGATCAGCACCGGGATGCGGTTGGTCGCGTTGGCGGCGATCGGGTCGAGCCCGATCATCAAGAGGATGGGCAGGGACACGGCCGAGCCCGACGACGCCGCGGTATTGAGAAAGCCGCAGGCAAGGCCGGCGCCCAAGCCCAAGAGCAAAGACCAGACGTCGTAGCCCAACCCGCCCGCGATCATGGCGCCTCTTTCGGTCTCGACCGCCCGCTCGGTCAGCAGCTCGCCCGCAGCAAATCCGCTGCGCTGGGTTTATACACTGCGAGCGTGCCGCAGGCTCCGCCTCTCCCCGCTTGCGGCAGATCCGGTCCCCATTGCCAGAGCACCAAGTTCGCCATCTCGGGTCGGGCGCCGATCGCAAAGGACGGAACGAGGACACCGGCGGCGCCGTTTCGGATCAGCCGTTCGGCGATGCGCCATGACGGGGGCTCGCGACCGTTCGCGCGATCAAGAGCCCAGGCGCAGGCCAAGTCGGCCAATACGACCCCGGCAGCCTTGCGATCGTGCTCCGTCCTGAGATCGACGACGTCGTCGACATCGACATCGTAGGAACAGACGGTCAGCGGATCGAACCGGTGCGCGAAGCCGTGTCCCATCTCGAGGAACATGCCCTCGAGGGTCAGGCTGAGATAGAGCGCCGGGGTGCCGATTGGATTGAAGCGGCCGCCTTTGGCCTTTGCGCCGTCCCCCGAGAGCGGCGAGAACGCCCATCTGGGATCGTGTGCTCGAAAGCGCGTCCCCTGAGATCTCAAGCGAAGCCGCCCACGGCCACGTGGTCGAGGTAGTCCCGCACGGCGGCAGCTTTCCCTTCCTTCACAAGCGACTCGGCGGTTCGCCCGCCGAACGCCGGCAACGGTTCGGCCCGGTACCATGCCATGGCTTGGTCCTTGCCGCCGGCCCAATCGGCGACCCTGCCCAGGATCTCCAGCATTTCCCTGACGCGGCTCTGCGTCTTCGGTCCGGCGACGCGCTTCACCCGCTGCAACGTCTCCGGCCGCACGCCGACGGTAGCCGCAAGCTGCCCCTTCGACATGCCGAACCATCTCGCCACGTCGTCCACCGCCACGATCCCGTTGTCGTCGATGAAACGGGCGACGAGCCTCGCGCCCCGAACGGGGTGCCCCTCTCGTGGCCGGGCGCCCTTCCCGCCCCGCGCGGCTCGCGGCGGTCGTTTGACGCGGCGCATTTGCCGTCTCCAATGTCGGACCTTTCCGACATCTCATACGGCACTTTCGGCTCGCCGTCCATATCTGCGCGCCGTCCGGCCTTGTTGAAGTGAACGTCCGCAGTGAAAGTCTTGTGAGTTCGTCTGTGACCGTGCGTCACACTCGCCGCGTAATATCATTGCAGCCGTCGAACAAGGTCACCGGGAGGGTTCGCATGAGGATGAAGTCCTTGGCCGGCGTCATGGCCGTCGCCGCCGTGCTGGCGGCGGGCACCGGCGCGGCGGCGCAGAGCTACCCGGACCGGCCGGTGCGCATCGTGATCGCATTCCCCGCCGGCGGCACCATCGACACGCTCGGGCGCATCCTCGCGCAGAAGCTCACCGAGGCCTGGGGCCAGAACGTGGTGATCGAGAACCGGCCCGGCGGCGGCGGCAATATCGGCGCCGCGGCGGCGGCGAAGTCGGCGCCGGACGGCACTACGCTCCATTTCGGCGCGCAAACGCTCGGGGTGAACGTGACGCTGCAGCCGAGCAAGGACTTCGATCCGGTCAAGGACTTCGACCCGATCATGCTGGTCGCCACCGCGCAGGACGTGCTGCTGGTGCCGACGAGCTCGCCGTTCCGCACGGTCAACGAGCTGATCGACTACGCCAAGGCGCATCCCGGCGAGCTCAACTATGCCTCGCTCGGCACCGGCACCAGCGGGCACCTCGCCACCGTGATGTTCAGCGACCTCGCCGGCATCACGCTGCAGCACGTGCCCTATACCACGGTATCGCAGGCGACGACCGACGTGATATCCGGCCGCATCGCGGTGTTCCTGCCGACGCTCGGCGGCCACATCGGCAACGTCACCGCCGGCCGCATGCGCGCGCTCGCGGTGTCGGGCAAGGCGCGCGCGGCACAGCTGCCCGAGGTGCCGACCTTCACCGAGCTCGGGGTGAAATTCGTGGACGAGACCAGCTGGTACGCGCTGTTCGCGCCCAAGGGCACGCCGAAGGAGATCATCGCCAAGGTCAATGGCGACATCGCGCGCATCCTGGCGATGCCCGACATGAAGGAGAAGGCGGTCACGCTCGGCTATCGCTATGTCGGCGGCTCGCCCGACGCGCTCGCGGCGTTTCTCCGGAGCGAGATCGCGAAATGGGCCGAGGTGGCGAAGAGCGCGTCGTTGAAGTAGCCGACAGCATTGCCGCGCACTCGGTGCGCTCCCTCTCCCCGCTCTTCGCGGGGAGAGGGTGGGGGTGAGGGGCAGCCTTCCAAAGCGGAGCGTGTCGAGAGCCCCCTCACCCGACGCGCTTCGCGCGTCGACCTCTCAGCCGAAGTCGAATTTATCCGACTTCGGCCAATCATAAACTGACCGAACTCGGGTAAACCCGAGTTCGGTTGCAAGCGGGGCGAGGTGGAGCCTGCGGTGCGGGCGGAGAATCAATTTACGCGACGTTGCCTTGCGCGAACGGTCCTACTCCCCCGCCGCCAGCGCACCACGCGTGCGAGGGTCGGCGGCGCCGACGGGCCCGTCGGGCGTCACCGCGATCGAGTTCGCGGAGGTGCGCGGCCCGTCGATCGCGACGTGGTGGCCGCGCGCCGCCAACGCGCGCATGAGATCGGGCGCAAAGCCGCGCTCGAGCACGACCTCGTCGGGCAGCCATTGGTGATGCAGGCGCGGCTCGGCGACGGCGTCGGCGAGCGCGAGCTTGCGGTCGACGACGTTGACGACGACCTGCAGCACCGCGGTGATGATGCGGCTGCCGCCGGGCGACCCGGTGACCAAGAGCGGCCGGCCGTCCTTGAGCACGATGGTCGGGGTCATCGACGACAGCGGGCGCTTGCCCGGCCCCGGGGCGTTGGCCTCGCCGCCGACGAGGCCGAAGGCGTTGGGCGCGCCCGGCTTGGCGGCGAAATCGTCGAGCTCGTTGTTGAGCAGGACACCGGTCCCTTCGGCGACGAGGCCGACGCCGTAGCTGAAATTGAGCGTCGTGGTGTTGGCGACCGCGTTGCCGAAGCGATCGACCACGGAGAAGTGCGTGGTGTTGTCGCCCTCGCGCGGCGGCGCGAGGAGCGGGCCGAAGCTTTCCGCCGGCGCGGCGCGATCGGGGGCGATCTTGGAGCGCACCGAGGCGGCGAAGCGCTTCAACGTGAGATAGGGAGGCGGCGTGACGCTCGCGGGATCGCCCAGGAACCTGGCGCGGTCGAAATAGGCGCGCTTCATCGCCTCAACCATGAGGTGGAGGCGCCCGGCAGCGTCGATCTCGCCGAGCTTGTAGCCCTCGAGAATGTTCAGCATCTCGATGAGCGCGACGCCGCCGGAGGAGGACGGCGGCATCGAGACGATGCGATGGCCGCGATAGCTGCCCGTGACCGGCGCGCGCTCGATCGCGGCATACGACTGCAAGTCGTCGCGCGTCATCACGCCGCCGGCGGCGCGCACCGCCGCGGCGATCTTCTCGGCGATCTCGCCCTCGTAGAAGGCGCGCGGGCCCGCGCGGGCGATCTGCGTCAGCGTCTCGGCGAGGTCGCGCTGCACCAGGGCGTCGCCGGGACCGAGCACCCCGCCCTCCGCTTTGAGGAAAACCTTCGCGGACGCCGGCCAGCGCGCCAGGCGCGCCTGCGCGCGCGGCAGCGAATCCGCGACGTCGTCCTCGACCGGGAAGCCGTCGCGCGCGAGCCGGATGGCCGGCGCGATGAGCTCGGCCAGGGTGAACTTGCCGGAGCCGTAGCGCGCGTGGGCGAGGGCGAGGCCGGCGACCGTGCCGGGCACGCCGATCGCCAGCGCGGAATCGCGCGACTTCGCCGGGTCGGCCCCGCCCTTCTCGTCGAGGAAGGCATCGCGCGTGATCGCGGCCGGCGCGGTCTCGCGATAGTCGATGGCGGCGTCGACGTTGCGAGCGGCGAGATGGATCAGCATGTAGCCGCCGCCGCCGATATTGCCGGCGCGCGGATAGCTGACGGCGAGCGCGAAGCCGGTCGCGACCGCGGCGTCGACGGCGTTGCCGCCGTTGCGCAGGACGTCGGCGCCGATGCGGGCGGCGCGCGCCTCCTGCGCCACCACCATGCCGTGGCGCGCGGCGACCGGCGCCGGCGCCGGCGCGGCGAGCAGCGTGAGGCCGGCGAGCGAGACCGCGAGCGCGAGCAGCAGCGATCGGCGGGTGATGGTCATCCGTCCATCATCGCTATAATGCCTCGCAATGGCGAGGGGCCGATCGGCCGCGCGGGGCAGCGATGCGGCGCGGCCGGGCTGTGGCGACGGGGCGCCTCTCTGCTATGAAAGATCGTCCGATCCGGAGAGAGAGAGCATGAGCACCGCCACGCTGGGCCTTGCCCGCATCGCCGTCCTGATCCCCGTCTTGGCCGCAGGTCTCGGCCTGTTGGCCGGCTGCGGCGTCAACAACATCCCGAGCTACGAGGAATCCGCCAAGGCGAGATGGTCGCAGGTGCTCAACGAGTACCAGCGCCGCGCCGATCTCATCCCCAACCTGGTCGAGACCGTGAAGGGCTATGCCGCCCAGGAGCGCCAGGTGCTGGAAGCGGTGACCAATGCGCGCGCCCGCGCGACCCAGATGCAGATCCCGCCCGACATCGTGACCAACCCGGAGGCGTTCAAGCGCTTCCAGGAGGCGCAGGCGCAGCTCAGCGGCGCGCTCGGGCGGCTGCTGGCGGTATCGGAGCGCTATCCCGATCTGAAGTCGAACCAGAATTTTCTGGCGCTGCAGTCGCAGCTCGAAGGCACCGAGAACCGCATCGCGGTGGCGCGGCGCGACTACATCGAGGCGGTGCGCCAATACAACACGGAGCTGCGCACCTTCCCCGGCGCGATCTGGGCGTCGACGCTCTACCGGGGCAACAAGCCGATGGAGACCTTCACGGTGGCGGAAGAGGTGCAGCGTCCGCCGCAGGTGAAGTTCTGACGGTCAGGCAAGCGACGTGAGCGAGTGCCGATTAGGCGCGTTCTCTCTCCGCGCACTCGGTCTGCTCCCTCTCCCCGCTCTTCGCGGGGAGAGGGAGGGGGTGAGGGGCTCCATCGACATGCTGAGCGCGTGGAGAGTCCCCCTCACCCGACGCGCTTCGCGCGTCGACCTCTCCCCGCAAGCGGGGCGAGGTGGAGCCAGCGGCACGTGCGTCGCGCCGTTCGCACTGCTTGGATTGCTGCTGCTCGGTCTGTTGCTGGTCCTTCCCGCCTTCGCGCTCGACTTCCCGCCGCTGACCGGCCGCGTGGTCGACCAGGCCGAGATCCTCGATCCGGCAGCGCGCGCGGCGCTCACCCGCAAGCTCGCCGACCTCGAGGCCAAGACCACCGACCAGCTGGTGGTGGTCACGCTCAAGTCGCTGCAGGGGACCTCGATCGAGCAGCTCGGGGTCGAGCTCGGCCGCCGCTGGCAGATCGGGCAGAAGGACAAGAACAACGGCGTGCTGCTGATCGTCGTGCCGAGCGAGCGCAAGGTGCGCATCGAGGTCGGCTACGGGCTCGAAGGCACGCTCACCGACGCGATCGCGCGGCTGATCATCGAGAACGCCATCATCCCGCGCTTCCGCGCCAACGACTTTCCCGGCGGCATCACCCGCGGTGTCGACGACATCATCCAGGTGCTCAGCGGCGATGCCGCGGAATGGAAACAGCGCGCGGCGCACCGGCCGGATCCGACGCCGCCCTGGGGCTCGATGCTGATCGTCCTGCTCGCCATGGGCGCGTTCTTCGTGGTCTTCATCATGATCGTCGGCGCCATGCCGAACACTTCCAGGACCCGGCGCCGCGGGCGATCGGGCATCGGGTGGCTGGCCGGATCCGGCTCGTCGTGGTCGTCCGGCTCGGGCTATTCCGGCGGGTTCTCGGGCGGCGGGTTTTCCGGCGGGGGCGGCGGATTTTCCGGCGGAGGCGGCTCGTTCGGAGGCGGCGGCGCGTCGGGGAGCTGGTGATGATCTCGGAGGCCGACCAAGCGCGCATCGCCGAGGCCATCCGCGCGGCGGAGGCGAAGACCTCGGGGGAGATCTTCTGCGTCATCGCCCGGCACGCCAGCGACTATCGCCTGGTGCCGCTCGCCTGGGCGGCGCTGATCGAGCTCGCGACGCCGGCGCCGCTGATCTATCTCACGCGCTCCCCGGCGGCGCTGATCTATCTCGTCCAACTCGTCGTCTTCGTGATCGCGGCGCTCGCGCTCTCGCTGCCGGCGATCCGCTTCCGCCTGGTGCCGCGGCGCGCCAAGCACGACCGCGCCCATGCCGAGGCGCTACGCCAGTTCTTCGCGCAAGGTCTCCATCACACTAAAAACCGCACCGGCATCTTGATCTTCGCCTCGGTCGCCGAGCGCTATGCCGAGATCGTGGCGGATGAAGGCATCAACGCCAAGGTGGCAAGCGAGGTCTGGGACAAGGCGATCGCGGCGCTGATCGACGGCATCAGGCAGGGACGCGCCGGGGACGGCTTCGTCGCCGCGATCGAGCAATGCGGTGCGGTGCTGGCCGAGCATTTTCCGCCGGGCGCGCTCGCTGCCGACGAGCTGCCGAACAAGCTCGTGGAGATTTGATGATTCACTTCGATTCGTACGCGTCGAGAATGGCGCGCACGCTGTAGATCTCGCGCGTCGACTGGTCGAGCCGCGTCGCCAGGATCTCGCGCAGCCGGCGCGCGGCGTCCGGGAAGCTGTCCAGCATCTTGATGAACAGCGGGCGCGGGATGTGCAGCACGGTCGAGGGCTCGAGCGCGGTCGCCGTGGTCGGACGCGTGGTCTCCGTGAACAGCGCCGCCTCGCCCAAGAGCGTGCACGGCCCGACCGTGACCTCGTGGCCGTCCTCGGGCGAGGAGAGGATGAAGCGGCCCTCCTGGATGACGAAGCCGCCGTCGGCGTCCGCGCCGGCGCTGTAGAGCACCTCGCCGCCGTGGACGTAGCGGTTCTCGGCGCCGATCGCGAGGATGCGCAAGGCTTGCCGCCCCAGCAGGCTGAGCGTCGGCACGCGCTCGAAGAAGCTGATGTCATCCTCGATGGTCATGGGACAGGCCCGGGCTAGCTACGGCACCAGCTTGTAGCCGCCCCCCTCGGTGACCAGGATGGCGGGAGCGGCGGCGTCCTTCTCGACCTTCTGGCGCAGCCGGTAGATGTGGGTCTCGAGCGTGTGGGTGGTGACGCCGGAATTGTAGCCCCACACCTCCTGCAGCAGCGTCTCGCGCGACACCGGCCGTTGGCCGGCGCGGTAGAGATAGCGCAGGATCGCGGTCTCCTTCTCGGTGAGGCGGACCTTGTTGCCCTTGGGGTTGAGCAGGATCTTCGAGCTCGGCCGGAAGGTATAAGGGCCGATGGTGAACACGGCGTCCTCGCTCGCCTCGTGCTGGCGCAGCTGCGCGCGGATGCGCGCCAGCAGCACCGCGAAGCGGAACGGCTTCGCCACATAGTCGTTGGCGCCGGATTCGAGTCCGAGGATGGTATCCGAATCGGTGTTGTGCCCGGTCAGCATGATGACCGGGGCCTTGAAGCCGCTCTTGCGCAGGATGCGCACGGCCTCGCGGCCGTCGACGTCGGGGAGCCCGACGTCCATGATCACCAGGTCGATCTGGCCGGCCTTGGCGGTCTGCACCGCCTTGGTGCCGTTCTCGACCGCGACCGCCTCGAACTCCTCGTGCAGGGCGAGCTGCTCGACCAGCGCCTCGCGCAGCTCGGTGTCGTCGTCCACGATCAGGATCTTTCGGGTATTGGTCATGCCCTGAAGCCCACGGGAATAGCGGCGCCCGCACGCAAATCGCGTGCGTTGCGGTGCAACGGCGTTGCGCGCAGTAGAGCATTCGGGGCTAAAAGAGCAAGCGGGGTCGGAGGCTCGGGGGCCGGTTCCATGCAAGGGCGGGCGTTGTCGCTGATCCGGGTGCGGGCGCTACCGGGCAACCGGACCCGCGGCGTGCTGCTCGCCGGGCCGGCCGCGATTGCGGTCGTGCTCGGCCGCGCGGGCATCCGCGCCAACAAATTCGAGGGTGACGGCGCAACCCCGCGCGGGCGGTTCCGGCTCCTCCGGCTGTGGTGGCGGGCCGACCGCCACCCGCGGCCAAAAACCCTCCTCCCGGTCCGGCGCATCACCCCCGACCTCGCCTGGTGCGAAGATACCACCGACCGCCGCTACAACCGCCCGTTCCAGCGGTCGGCCAATGAACCAGGCGACCGGCTCTGGCGGGGCGACCACCTCTACGACTTCGTCATCGAGATCGACCACAACACCCGCCCGCGGGTGGTGGGACGCGGCAGCGCGGTGTTCATCCACGTGGCGCGGCCGGAACGCTCGCCGACCGCGGGCTGCGTGGCGCTTGAGCCGCGCGACCTGCAGCGGCTGCTCCCCCGCATCGGACCGGGGACGCGGATCGCGATCTCGTCCTAACCCTTCGGTCGTTCGCCGAAGATCGCGGTCCCGACCCGCACGTGGGTGGCGCCGAACTCAATGGCGAGCGGGAAATCGGCGCTCATGCCCATGGAGAGGAAGCGCAGGCCGTTGCGGCGCGCGATCTTGGCGGCGAGCGCGAAATGCGGCGCCGGTGCCTCATCGAGCGGCGGCAGGCACATCAGCCCGGCGATGGCGAGGCCGTGCCGCTCGCGGCAGGCCGCGATGAAGGCGTCGGTCTCCTCCGGCAGCACGCCCGACTTCTGCGGCTCGGCGCCGGTATTGACCTCGACGAACAGCGTCGGCTGGCGGCCCTGCCTGGCGATCTCCTTCGCGAGCGCCTCGGCGAGGCTTGCCCGGTCGAGCGAATGGATGGCGTCGAACAGGGCCACCGCCTCCTTCGCCTTGTTCGACTGCAGCGGCCCCACGAGATGGAGCGCGACATCGGGATAGCGCGCCTTCAGCGCCGGCCATTTGGCCCTCGCTTCCTGCACGCGGTTCTCCCCGAACACGCGCTGCCCGGCGGCGATCACGGGCTCGATCGCCTCGGCGCCGAAGGTCTTCGAGATCGCGACGAGGGTGACGGAATCCGGGTCACGCTTCGCCTTGGCGCAGGCGCGAGCGATCTCAGCGCGCACCTTGGCCAGCGGGGATTCGAGGGCGGTCGTCGGGGCGGTCATGGTTCGACCCTAGCACGATCGCATGCGCATCTACGGCTCGCCAACCGCGCAGCAATCTCCGACCTGTCATGCCCGCGTAGGCGGGCATCCAGTAACCCCAATGCAAGCGATCGAGGCGAATTAGCGCCTTTTACGTCAGCTCTCGGGTTACTGGATCGTCCGCTCCCCGCCTTCGCGGGGACATGTTACGCGGACGATGACAAACGGAGAAGTATTGCGAAAACCGACGGCATAATCTCACTTCGCGTCGTGAAAGATGATGCCGAGGGTGTGGCGGTGGCCGGAGCGCAGGCGGCTCACGCCGTGGCGCATGGTGACGCGGTAGCTGCCGCGGGTGCCCTCGACCGGCCGGTGATGCACAGGGAAGATCACGCCCTCCCCTTGCGCGAGCGGCACCACCTCGGCCCGCGACTGCATGCGCGGCCGCTGCTCCGCGAGCACGAACTCGCCGCCCGAAAAATCGCGGCCCTGCCGCGACAGCAGGAAGGCAACCTGCAGCGGGAAGACGTGCTCGCCGTAGAGGTCCTGGTGCAGGCAATTGTAGTCGCCGGCGCCGTATTGCAGGAGTAGCGGCGTCGGCTTCGCCTGGCCGGCCTGATGGCAGCGCGCGAGATACTCCCGGTGCGCGCGCGGATAACGCTGGTCGACGCGCAGCGTCTCGTTCCAGCGGTTGGCGATCTCGGCGAGCGGCGGATAGAGCGCGGCGCGCAGCGCCGCCACCTGCTCCGGCAGCGGATAGGCGAAGTACTTGTACTCCCCGCGGCCGAAGCCGTGGCGCGCCATCACGATGCGGCTGCGGAACAGCGCGTCCGCCGCGTACGACTGCGCGAGCGCGGCGCATTGCTCGCCGCTCAGCAGCGCGGGCGTGGTCGCGCAGCCATGGGCATCGAGCTCGGCGGCGATGCACGCCCAGTCGAGCGCCGCGACCTTGGCCGCCAGCGCGCCCGCCGGCGCGGGCGCGCGCTCGCGTTGAGCAGCCGAGGTGCGGGTCATGCCGCCCGCTCGCGCGTCAGCAGCGCGCGCTTGCGCGCCACGCCCCAGCGATAGCCCGAGGGCGAGCCGTCGGTGCGCACCACCCGATGACAGGGAATCGCCACCGCGATCGCGTTCGACGCGCAGGCCTGCGCCACCGCGCGCACCGCCTTGGGCGTGCCGATCCGCTTGGCGATTTCCGCGTAGCTCGCGGTCGAGCCGGCCGGGATCTTTCGGATCGCGTTCCACACCCGCTGCTGGAAGGCGGTGCCGCGGATGTCGAGCGGCAGGCCGAGGCCTTGCGCCGGCGCCTCAACGAAGCCGACGACCTCGGCGACGAGCCGCTCGAAGTCCTGGTCGCCGCCCGTAAGCCGCGCCTTCGGAAAGCGGTCCTGCAGGGAGCGCACGAGGGCATCGGGGTCATCGCCGAACTCGATCGCGCAGACGCCCCGGTCGGTCGCCGCGACCAGGATCGCGCCGAGCGAGCACTCGCCGACCGCGAAGCGGATCGCCCGGCCGCTGCCGCCGCCGCGGAACTCCTTCGGCGTCATGCCCAGGAGATCGGACGCGGCGGCGTAGAACCGGCCGTTGGAGTTGAAGCCGGCGCCGTAGATCGCCTCGGTCACGGTATCGCGCTGGGCGAGCTCGGCGCGCACGCGCCGGCCGCGCCGGGCGTCGGCATAGGCCTTCGGCGTCACCCCGGTCGTCGCCTTGAACACGCGGTGGAAATGGAAGCGGCTCAGCCCCGCGGCCTTGGCCAACGCGTCGAGGCTCGGCATCTCCTCCGCCGCCTCGATCAGGCGGCAGGCATTCGCGACCGCGGCGGCCTGGCGCTCGGCGAGCGGCGCCTCGTTCGGCCGGCAGCGCTTGCACGGCCGGGACCCCGCGCGCTCGGCCTCGGCGCAGGTTGCGTGGAACGCCACATTCTCGCGCCGCGGCCGGCGGGCGGCGCAGGACGGCCGGCAAT
>WNEZ01012925.1_pt1 | contig 14322 bp, 8 predicted proteins | sample 5400521 | NCBI WGS metagenome assembly WNEZ01 (sample SAMN13153339, study PRJNA577476) | soil metagenome | isolation source: 120 cm saprolite under Douglas fir tree site 2 hole 1 replicate 1 | place: USA:California | collected 2015-04-18
TGCTGGCGTCTGCAAACGTATCCAAAAAGCAATACGAGGTCGCTGGCAAGCTTTTCCAGACTTTGCTCACGAAGCACCCCGACGATTCCGTCCTAAACTATGCGATGGGCTCCCTCCTATTCCTTGAAGTAAGGCTCAGTGAGGCAGCGAAGTATCTCCGCAGGAGTGTCGAACTCCAGCCGGACCAAAGCGCTGCCTACTATTACCTGGGCCTGGTCGCCGAAGGAAAGGGCGAAAATGATCAGGCGATCGCCACCTTAAGGGACGTATTGCACCGTGATCCCGACTACGGTCCGGCGTACGAAGCCCTGGGCGGAATCCTCCTGAAAGAGCAGAAGTACCCGGAGGCGGAGCAGGCTCTCGAGAAGGCAGTTCTTCTCAATCCGAATTCAGTCAAAGCCCATTACCAACTCGGTATTGTGTTGGGTCGCACTGGCAGGCAGGACGATGCGAACAAGGAGTTTGGGATCGTCCACCAGCTTAATGCCGAGGAAGAAAAAAGGTCAGGTACGCGCCTACGCATCCTGACTCCGCACTGAGTTATCTAAGGCCATCAGTATTTTTTGTGCTCTTAACAAGGTTGCTATAATGAGGTTTCTTCGGGATTTCCAAATTGATAGGAGCGACGTCACGGAGCAGGCAAGGGCCCATGACCGTTCATCCCGCAATCTAAGAACTTACCTCGGACTCCAATGGCGGCCAGCCATTTCCCTAAAGGTATGAGCAGCAGGCGCCTGGTTGGCTTTCTCTCCGCCGTCGCTGTTTTGATGAGCGGTGCATGGGGGCAGGTCAACTCTTCGCCGCCGGGAGTCAATCACTCCACTCACCTGCCCGTCTTTACGGATATCACTCGCCAAGCCGGATTGGCGCACAAGATTATCAACGGGGACAAGCTGAGCGAGTATTTGATTGATATCAATGGCCAGGGGGCTTGCTTCCTTGACTACAACAACGATGGTTTTCAGGACATTTTTCTGGTAAACGGCACCTCGCGGAAGTTGGAGGCGGCTGGCCAGCATCCACATGATTACCTGTTGCGGAACAATGGCAACGGAACGTTCACCGACGTAACCCGCGAAGCTCATCTGGGCAACAGCGGCTGGCACAGCGGATGTGCCGTCGGCGACTACAACAACGATGGTTACCTGGACATCTATGTAACCAGCTTCGGCCCGAATAAGCTTTACCGCAACAATGGTGACGGCACTTTCACCGAAGTGTCCGAGGCAGCCGGTGTCTCCGATCCTCATTGGCCATTTCCCAAATGGAGCATGGGGGCGGCTTTTGGCGACTACGATGGCGATGGTTATGTTGATCTGTATGTCGCGAACTTTGCCAAGGTCGACCCTCAGCACCTTCCTCCGCGGCCGGGTGAGCCGGGCGCATGCATGCTGAAAAATGTCGCGATTGCCTGTCCGCCAGACAATTATCAAGGCGAGCAGGGCATTCTCTACCACAACAACCGGAACGGCACGTTTACCGATGTGAGCCAGGCCGCCGGTATTGTTCGTAAAGACCCGGGTCGAGGTTTTGGCGTGGTGTTCGGCGATTTCAATAATGATGGCCGCCAGGACATCTACCAGGTTAATGATTCCGGCCCGAACTTCTACTACGTCAACAACGGCGACGGAACCTTCAAGGATGCCAGTTGGACCTCGGGGCTGTCGGTGGACTGGGCGGGTAACCCCCAGGGCTCGATGGGTGTCACCGTGGGAGACTACAACAGTGATGGGCTTTTGGACATTTTCGTTACTAACTGGATCGAGCAAAACAATACTCTCTATGAGAACCAGGGATCGCATCAGTTTATGGATCGTACTTCCGTCCTCGGCCTGAGCCCGCTGGGATTCGAGTACTGTGGCTGGGGCACTGGATTTTTTGACTTTGACAATGACGGATGGCTGGACCTGTGGATCGGCTATGGGCACACCAATGAACAAGTAGAAATACGAAATCCGTCCATCAGCTTTGCCGAGCCCAACTTCCTTCTGCGGAATCTCGAAGGCCACAAGTTTGCTGATGTTTCTGAAGCTGCGGGACTACGAAAATTGCCCGCGCGCAGCGGACGAGGTGCGGCTTTTGCTGACATCGATAACGACGGCGATATCGACGTGCTGCTGATCAACAAGAATGATATCCCGACCTTGCTGCGCAACGACGGCGGTAACACCAACAACTGGTTGGTGATAAGGACGGAAGGAGTGCGCAGCAATCGCGCCGGTATCGGAGCCCGTGTCGCGGTAACCGTGGCGGGCAAACGCCGCATCTTGGATGTCCGCGGCAGCGAAAGTTACCTCTCAGGCAACGATTTGAGGGTGCATTTCGGCATGGGTGATCACCCCCGCGCTGATGTCGTGGAAATTCGATGGCCGAGTGGCCAACTCGACCACTACGCCGACGTTCCCGTGAACTCCTTCTATCTGGCTCGAGAGGCGGACGGGCTGAAACCTGATCCGTGGATCAAGCCCGCCCACCATCCCGAGAATCAAGCAAAACCAGGCACGCGGGCCAGACCTTGACGATCTCTGCAGATGAAGTCGCCGTGACCGCCATGCTCGACCAGACGCGAACAAGGAGCTTGGGATCGTCCACCAGCTTAATGCCGAGGAAGAAAAAAGGTCAGGCATGCGCCTATGCATGCTGACTCCACACTGAGTTATCAAAAGGCCGTCGCTGTACGAAGTTGAAGCGAACTCTTCAACCTCCTTCAATGGGCTTTTTGCTGTAGTTCCGAGATGAAGTCGTCGGCGTATTTCTGCATCGGTGTGCCACGGCCCAATTCTGATGCTTTCTGGAGACTTGCGATGGCCTCCGAGACATGCCCCTCGCTGGCGTAGGCCTCCGCCAAGCGATAGTAATATTGGAAGGTCGGCTTGCTGGTCGAGGAAATGGCGGCTTGGTACTCTGCCACGGCTTTGTCGAATTGATCTTGCTGCATTTCCTCCATACCCAGTGCGAAGTGTGCCTCCGCGGTGAGGGATCCTTTCCGCGCCTGGAATTGCTCGTCAGTCTCTTTGGGCCGCTTCTGCAATTTCTCAAGAAGTGTCAGTGCCCGATTGGCGTCCGCCGCTGCCTCCGACAGCCGTCCTGCCACTTCATTCGCGCTTCCCTTCAACTTGGGCTGCGGCAGGACCAACGCCATAACGATCAAGGAAAAGGTGTTGTCAGGATCGAGCTTCAGACTCTTCCGGCAATATTGGATGGCTTCGTCAAAAGCGCCGTTCTGTTGCTGAGCCTTTGCCGCTTCCGTGTAGACATAAGAAAGGAGTGGACTATTCGGGAACTTCTTCTCAAATGCATCCACCATTCGAAGGCGGCGGTCAGGAGCACCTTCGTTTTGAATCTCCTGCAAGGCCATAGCCTCCCCGGCTGACGCCTGCACATCAGTACCGGTTGGACTGGTCAAGAGCGCTCGCACATTCGCTTTGCCGCCCGGTGTGACTTTCCAAATGTCAGCGAGTAGTTCATCATCCGCTCCTGCTTTTCGCAGCTTTTTCTCAGCCTTTTCGTCCAGCTCAAAGTCAACGCTTCGTGTAGCAATGGCGGACGCTACCGACTGCGAGTCGCTCTTGCTCTTCTTTATCAGTTGTATGACACCATCCAGCGTCAGCGGCGAAGGGGGAGGTTGAGCGACTGGAGCGGATTGGTTGGATTGAGGAAGGGGAGGGCGTGCTGGCAGGGGGGCACGAAAATTCCGACCAATAAGACAGCAATTCCAAGCCCAGTGAGCAGCTTATGATCTTGTCTTGTATTCGGAATAGGCACCACCCGTTGATTACAGCCGGCTCTAAGAATTCTTGTACAACACTACGAGCCAGCATCACGATAAGTTACGTCTTCGCCGAAAGAAAGCGGCAAGACCCCTGGGGATCCTGCCGCCACTCGAGAAATGCCACGTGAAACTGCGGCTAAAACTCCAATCTTAGTCCGAACTGGATATTCCGCGGTTGATCGCACTGGGCAAACACTTGGCCAAAGGTTGAGCTGCTCCAGTTAGTGTCCGGATTACACCACAGATGGCGATTGAATATGTTACCGAACTGGCTCTCGAAACGCGCATCGACCCGTTCGGTTATCGGGATCATCTTCGCGATACTGAGGTCCTCATTGAAATAGTGTGGGCTACGAATTTGCGGGTCGTTTTGCGATGCGTTCCCCAATTGAAGCGCACCGGGATCAGCCCAGCCGCTCTTCAGCAGGTACTGGTCGCCGGGTCTGACATTGGAGGTCTTTCCATAGCCAGGCCCCACCTTGTTAGGCCGTTTCTCGTTGCTGAAAATGAAGTTGCAGAAGTCGCACGCCATAGTAATGCTCAGCGGACGCCCCGAGTCGTAACGTTGTGTGCCCGCTATCGTCCAACCGCCGACGATCTTGTCCAGGGGTCCGGTGAAGTTGAACCTTTTCCCCTTCCCGAATGGCAACTCGTACGACCACGCAATGATCAGAGACTGAGGGATGTCGTCGCGGCTCAACGCCCGGTCGTCTTTTGATCCCAGAAGTGGATTTTGAATCCCGGGATCCTCCCCCGCGAGTACGTCTTCCGCACCGCTATTGATCAGCTTGGAGTTGGTGTAAGCGACGCGTCCGATCAGTCCGCCAGTGAACCTCTTGTCGAGCCTGACCGTGAAAGCGTTATATGTGCTGTATCCGAACGGAACACTCCTGACGTTGAGATTCGTGAACTGAGGCCACGGGCGCAGAGCCTGTGCCACGTCTCCCTGGAACCCAGCGTAGGGCGGCAGAATTCCAGCTGCCACTGCCGCCGGTGAATTGATGTCAGCCCCGAGAAGAGCAGCTCCCAAGGCCAGCACCGAAGGATTGTTCATGTTGTCGAGCAGCCCCAGGGTTGCGGCATTGGAAGGCAGCCGGGTCCCGTGATTGCCGATATAAGAAGCGCTCAGCAACACAGTCGAGCCGAATTCATGTTCCACAGACAGAGAGTAGTTCTGGTATCTCGGAAGGTCCTTGCTATCCTTGGTGATCCAGGTCGGACCTTGGCCATTGCCAATGGTCGGATCAATGGAGGGCGGAAGCTTGATCGAGGACTGGGGGAAGCCACTGTCCCAATAGAAAGCGGGAGCGAAGCCATTGGTGAAATTCGGAACCGTTGGGTTGGTGGAGAACCCGAGTTCGGCCGAACCTGAAAACTGGTTTGCCGGGATGCCTCCGTAATAAATCCCGTAGCCACCGCGAATGGAGGTTCCATTGTTGATACGATAAGCGAACCCTACACGGGGTCCCCACGCATCCTTCTTAGGCTCCTCAAAGCATGTCTTCCCAGTCCGACCCGTTCCCTTGCCGGCGAAGATGACCGCTCCCAGGTGACCGCCAGCCCCCGGGTTCGGAGTGGTGGGATCGAAGGTTGACTGGTTACCGTGCGCTTCCGACAGACAGCCCTGGTAATCAAAGCGCAATCCGATGGTCAGGGTGAGGTTCTTGGTGGCTTTGAACTCGTCATTGAACCAAGGAGAAATGTATTGCTCGTTCTCCAAGTGTCGAAAGTTGACATTGAAATTAGCATTGTCAACTTGCCCGAGTAAGAAGGAAGCGACCGGATCTCCCGTTGAGGTCAACTGGTTGCCTTTGGAGTCCCATCCTGCGGTTTCCGAATAACTAAAGTTATACCTGCCCGAGGTATTACCGTTACCGAGGGTCGGAAATTGATGGTGCCGGTATTCGAAACCCGCTTTCAGCGTGTGCTTACCTTTGACCCAGGTAATGTCATCAAGGAATTGCCAGCGGTTCGCGATACATCCTTCGGCAACGGTGTCTGACTCCCCATAGTGTGAATAGGGAATATTGGGGCTATTACCGGTGCCGCCGTCGAAGTTGCTAAAGTAAACCCTCGGCGCACCACCCGTGTCAACAAGGGGCCCTTTAAGCCCCAGTCTCGACACCCAGTGCTGGCCTGCGGAGACCGGATTCGCGGGAAGAACCCAGCGGTCGAATGAAAGAGTAGTATGGTTGAACAGATTGGGCCGGATGATCCAATTGAACTGCTGATGGACGGTCCGCGTGGTGATGTCCTGGTAAAACCCCTCCCCGAAATAGTTCGCCGGGTTTGTAAAATTGCAGCCCTGTGAGAAGCTCGCGCACTGCCTCAGCGAGGGCCGCGTGTTGGCATTGACGGAAGTAGACATGTTGAAATTATTTCCCAAGGCTTGGTCAACCCTGACGAACAAGGTCTTCGGGTTGATGTATTTGTTTCCCGAGGGTGAAAATGAATTGAAGGTCAGACCCGGCCGGTCGGGAGGCGGGATCAAGGCCGCAAGCTGGGCAGCGATCGCGCTCCGCAGCGGATCATTGGCGGGTATGATATTCGCCTGCCCCGCGATAGGCAATCCTGTCACCGGATCAAAGCCGTAGCCGTCCCGCACAGGAACGCCGCCCACCGTTCTGCTGGTGGCGGGGTTGAAAATCTCGCCTGCGTATACCGGCCGTCCAAGAGCATCGGTTGCGACCGGCGTCGAGGTATTTAGAAGAAGAGGACTCGAAAAGTCCCCCTGAAGGAAGGCGGGGAGAGGGTTGGTAAGGCCGAAACTGGGCAAGGTACCTTGGGAGAAGTGAAGAAGGTCGAAGTTGGCGAAGAAGTAGGTTTGGTGCTTCCGGCCGTCGTACACTTTGGGTATTACAACCGGTCCGCCTATCGTAAATCCCCAGTTCAACTTGCGCTCGGGAGTCTTTTGCGGAATCAGCTCTCCGGTGGCATTCAGGCCCTGGTAATTGTAATAGCCGTAGCCGCTTCCGTGGAATGCGGAGGTACCCGACTTGGTCGTATATTCTACGAAGCCACCGCTCGTTCGCCCGTACTGCGCGGAGAAATTGCTTTCGATGACCTTCGTCTCTTTGACCGAGTCAAAAGGGACAGAGCGCTCCTGGGTGTTGTTGTGGTCGATGGCGCTGCCAAAAGAAGCTCCGTCGAGGTAATTCTCCATGGCCATGGTCTGGCCACCGTTCATACGGGACTGGAACTGGCTCCCACGGAATATGGGGTCGCCGTTCGGCCGCATCGGGACGTAGCCAGGCTGCATGGCCAGTAGCGCCTCAGCCAGACGGATATCCGAACCCATCACGACCGGCAGGTCGTGGTAGAACTTCTCTCCGAGCACCTGCGAAACCTCGGCGTTTGATACATTAATGTCTACGGTCGATGTTTTTACTTCCACAGTTTCCGTCACTTCACCCAAGTCAAGCACCGCATCCAGCCGAACCGTCGCCCCGCTGGCAACCGCAACGCCGGGGTGGACGAACATCTTAAAGCCTGTCTTCTCGACCTGCACCTTGTAGTTGCCGAGAACGAGTGGCGGGGTAGTGAAATTGCCCGCCGATGAGGTGTCGACGACGATTTTCTCGCCCGTAGCCTCATTGCTGACGGTGACCGTCGCCTGAGTAACGGCGCCACCTGTCTTATCGCTCACAAGCCCAGTTATGACGCCTCTGTCCTGACCTTGCCCGAAAAGCAAACCTGCAAGGGCTAAAAGGGAAACACCTGTCAAAGCTTAACGCAACCATTCCCTCTGGCCACCGCTTCCCAGAGCGCTGGGCTGTGTAATCGATTACATATGTCGTGACGTTTATATTCGCCCCAGGCCAAGCGCGCAATCGGTCGTTTCCACTCTTCTGAGGTAATACATTTGTACTAGATACACTTCCGAGGGAGCAGCATGGGCTCGGCACAAGTTAAGTGTGCTTGATTTCGTAGAACTGACATTGCTGAGGTGTGAGTGAATTGTCGATACGATCTGGATAATCAAATTCCTAGCACAATACGGTCTTGCAGATTCCAACTATCGGACTGTCGGCAAAACCCCTCGTCCGGCCCACTTCTTCCAGGTTCATTGTCAGTCAGCATCTTGCAAGAACACCCACTTGACCACTGAGCTCGCGTCTGAAATGCACGATGCTTTGCCAATCCGTCAAACCCACCTGAACGCAACTCCACTGGTAACTGGATCGGTCGCCACCCTTCATCCACCAGTGCTGCGTTTGAGCTTTTTCTGAAAAGCGAGGGAGCGAGCGGCCTCGTTGGCCTGGAAGTTAAGAGCTTGCATCGCGCGGAGAACTCGGGTCGCCGTGGCCGGAGACACCTTTGCAGCACCAGTGATCACCCGCGACACCGTCGCAGTAGAAACGGACGCCCTTTTGGCCACCTCCCGAATCCCCATGCTTTATCTATCCGCAGTAAGTGCGCTCTCGGCGACAAGATCGCGTCGGGAATTTCTTCTCAATACATCGACCATCCGAGGACGACTGTCAGGTTCAGCCTGATGTCGAATACCTTGACGTACAATCCATCACGCTCTCTGTTTTGAAATAGTACGAGTGTACTAGTTGCTGGGACCCGACATTTTTCCGTTGCCTCCCTTTTTGACGAAGTGCATTTGACTCGGATGCGCGCCGCACACGAGCGCGTGAGCGACAGATTCTCGGCCATACGTAAATGTTTTCATCGCTTCTTCTCACGCGGAGTATAATTCGCCTCGCGAGTCCGCAATGAGAGAGGGACCAACCAGACCGATCCGCGTGCTAATCGTTGATGACCATGTGGCGATACGCGTTGGCCTAAAAAGCATGCTTGAAGCCCAAGGTGGCATCGAAGTGATGGGCGCAGCGGCTAGCGGCTTTGACGCTCTCGTGAGCCTCGCTGCCGGCATTCCAGACATCATGTTGGTCGATCTTCGAATGCACGGTATGAGCGGGTTTAGCCTGATCCAAGAAGTGCGGCAGCGGTACCCTGCCGTCAGGATGATTGTCCTCACCAGCTATGAAACTGATGAGGATATCTACACCGCCGTCCGCGCAGGAGTGCAGGGATACCTGTTGAAAGATGCGCCGGAACAGGAATTACTGGATGCAATCTTTGCTGTTTACGCTGGCAGTCGTTACTTTCCCCCGCACATCGCGTCGCGACTTGCGGACCGACTTCAGCGGTCCAGCCTCTCGCGTCGAGAGCTGGAGGTACTAGAGATGCTATCCAAAGGACTAACTAACAATCAGATAGCTAAAGCACTCTATATTAGCAGTCACACTGTTCGATGCCACGTAGCTAGCATTACCGAGAAATTAAAAGTATCTGATCGAACAGAGGCAGTAACGGTGGCGTTCAAGAATGGAATCATTCAGCTGGAGTGACTGGAGCCGGTCTCATGGCCATCTGTTTCCCTCGAATAACCTCGGAGCGCCTCCACTCTTCGATGAAGCCTCACACCTTGCACCTGTCTAGTAGCATATTGAGAAATCACCGTCGCCGCCGTTCGTATAGCAGTCAACAAACCGTCTGTCTCTGTCTCTTCCTGCTGCTCGCTGCTAGCTGTGCACAGCGGCCTCGAACAATCGCATTTATCCCACCGGAGACAGCGGATGATGTTTGGGAGCCCGCGCATGTGGGCGCTGAGAATGCGGCACGCGGAAGCGGATTCAGGATTTATTGGAATGGACCGACGCGACCCGACGATCTCCAGAGGCAGATTCTGGTCCTTGATCGGGCGATTCGAAGAGGCGATCAAGGCATCGTGATCGCTCCCGGCCAGTCACTGGCTCTGATGACGCCCGTACTCCGAGGGATTTCTGCTGGACTGCCTACGGTAGTTCTGGGGTCCCAACTCCCCATGCCTGCAGCCGGCACACTGTCTTATGTGCTCAACGACGAGGATGAGGAGGGGAGGATTGCTGCCGCGCGGCTATGCGAGCGCTTGCACGGAAGAGGCTCGATCGCCGTGCTCGGAGTCGACTCCGGCACTCCGGGCATAGTTCTTCGCCTGCACGCTTTCCAGATGGCAATACACCGTCAGTGTCATGACATAGCAATAGTCGCGGTTCGCATGGGATCTGAGGACAACGGTCAAGCAGAGCACGCTGCGCAAGAGGTCTTGGTTAGCCAACCACATCTGAACGCGATCTTCGCACTAACTAGGTTCGCGACGCTAGGTGCATTTCGTGCTCTCCGGGATGGACACAAGAGCCAACAGGTACTGCTTGTTGGCTGCGACCAGCAGTTTGGGCAACTCTACTACCTAAGTCAGGGCGCGATCGATTCCATCATTGCTCAGAATACTTATGAAATGGCAAATCTTGCGATCAAGATGATCATCGCCCAGAGGAATGGTCAAGGTATAGCTCATCTTGTGCTTGTAAAACCCGTTCTGATAACCCAGGACAACCTCTACGACCCACAGTTTGCGTACCTTCTCACGTACTGGAGGTCCGTACCGTGATTATCATGAAACTAGCATCGCGATGGGTCCTCCTCTCGAGTTTGTGTCTGTGTGGTGTCACGACGGTTGGGTTGCTTCTTGTGTGGCGGGCCGCCGCGCACAGCCATTTACCCTATCATGACTCTTTTTCTATGGGCAAAGCAGATGAATGGGAAAGCTATGACGGTACCTGGAGAGTCGTTGGAGGTGCAGTTCGCAATGATTCGGACGAGCGTGGCGCGAAATTCATGACCGGCTCTCCGAATTGGAAGGATTATTTGACCGAAGCCGACGTTCAACTTCTGGGAGATAAGGGTGATGCTGGCCTGATTGTAAGGTCAATGGACGAAGAGCCAGGTGTCGATTCCTACAACGGGTATTACATAGGGCTTCGCGTGACAGATGGATTTCTGATTATTGGACGGGCTGACCATGGGTGGTCAGAGTACCAGGATTCGCGAATGCCCGGGGGGCTAAAGCCTTTCCATTGGTACCATCTACGAGTTGTGTCATTCGGGTGCTCTCTCGCAGCATCAGCGGTCGATCCAAGTACGGGTGCCACTACTACTGTGGCTCTCAAAGATGATCAGGATTCATGCGCCTCGATGGGCCGCATTGGGTTGAGATCGCTGGACACCGGAGGAATTTGGAAAAATATCCGCGCCGTTCCCGCTTCGAGCCATGATCTGACCAGCCTGGTAGGTGGACGCGACATTCCGCCGTCAAAGCTGGTGCATCTTTCCATTAAACAAATACTTGAAGTCCGTAGGGAAATGCTTACTTCACAGGAGCGTCCAACGCCAGGACAGCCGGGTCTTAATCCAGTCGAGCCACTGAGGAATCTCCTCTTGGCGGCCCCCAAGCAGAATTCGACCTTATCCGCCCGTGGCGTCGTAGTTCTGACCGAGCCGGTCTTGTACATCCAAGATTCCACTGGGGGTGTTTCAATACCAAGCGCCAAAGGTCCACTATTGAAAGTTGGTGATGAAGTCGAAGTTACCGGAACCGTCGAACCACACGACTTTAGTGCTAGTCTGGCGAACGCTACTGTCCATCTCCTGTGGGCCGGAGTGCCCGACCCTCCTTTAGCCGTCACAGTTTCTCAAGCAGCGACAGGGGCTTTCGACGCGCGCTTTGTTGAATTGGAGGCCTATCTTGATGGGATTGACGAAGCGTCGGATAACAACTTGATTCTTAGCCTGCACAATGGCGACCAGCGCTTCCGGGCAATCCTCAAGGGTTCGTTTGGAAATGTAGCGCGACCTTCTCTAGCTCAACACAGCCTGCTGCGTGTTCGAGGCGTTTGTTCTACTTTGTCAGAATACACCAGCAACCGCACTCCATTTGCCCTGCTGCTTCGTTCGATGGACGACATAGAACGGGTCGCCGGGCCACCTTGGTGGAGTGCTCGGAATCTTATCGCAATTGTCGTCGGCGCAACTTTCGTCGCGCTGCTCGTCTACTCGTTTTACATTCGCGCCGAACACTGGAGACTTCGCGCCGTGATCGAGGAGCGACAAAGGCTGGCTCATGAGTTACATGATACGCTCGCGCAGAGTTTTGCCGGAATCGGTTTCCAACTGGGGGCAATCCGTAAACGACTGCCGAGCAATCTTCATTCACTCCATAATCAGCTGGAGGTCGCGTCACAACTGGTTACGCAGGGCCATCAGGAGGCAAGACGCAGTATTTCCACTCTGCGTCCAAACTGTATTGAGTCAATCGAACTATTGCCCGCTCTAACCCGCTCGGCTGCAGTCATGGTTTCGGGTGACTCAGTCACTGTTGAGGCTTCTACAAAGGGCAAGTACCGCCAAATACCCCTGAAGCTCACTGACGTTCTCTTCAGAGTCGGTCTAGAGGCCATTGCAAATGCTGTTCGCCATGCCCGTGCGACCCACATCGGGGTCACCGCAGAATACGCTATCAATGCTCTCATACTTACGGTTGAAGACAACGGAATTGGATTCGTACCGGAAGAAGTGTCGGACAGCTTCGGATTGCGAGGTATGAAGAAAAGGCTGGAGAGCGTCGGAGGTACGATTCAGATACACAGCGCTACGGGTATCGGAACTCGAATTGAAGTCGCGGTTCCGCTTCCGCGATTGTATGGGTTCGGCTTCCCTTATTTTGGCCGAGGACCTAGGCGATCGCAAGAGCAGTCACCTGTTTTGACGACACCATCAGGTACTCAATGACCTCGTTGATTTGCAGGCGCTCGTAACAGTTCCGATGGCGCATGATCCCAGCGAACTGGACTGCAACGGCGGTGATTCCTCAGGACCCGTCCCCATCTGGGAAGCCACGTCGGAATCCATAGGAAACGATCGCTGTCTCTTTCGCAGAATTACTTCCGCTCAGTATGTCTCCTCCGCTTAGTGCCGAACCACCGAATCGGAATAATTGATCTGACACAATAGTACATGTGACCTATGGAAGGCATAGGACTTCCTCAAGTAAACTGCGATCTGGTCAGAAACGCATTCAAAGATGTTTGCTTCGTAGCACTCAGGACAACTTTGTATTGATGTAAATAGAGTTGTAACGCAACTAGTGCGGGCCCATTCAGGATGCGCATTTGGGAATCAAGGCTCCTGAGGCACCGTTGCTCGACACTTCCGTGAGGTCAACGTGAGACGCCGGAGGGCATTTTAAGATGCGATCAAACTCGATAGTAGTTGCCATGTCGCTAGTGTTGCTCCTCCCGGGACGGATGTATGCGGGCATTCAGAGATGGTCTGAGGTGCAGGCAAACGCGTGGTACACGCAGCAACCGTGGCTGGTGGGTAGCAATTTTGTGCCAGCGGACGCGATCAACCAGCTTGAGATGTGGCAGGCAGACACGTTTGATCCGCGTGAGATTGATAAGGAGCTTGGATGGGCGGAAGAGCTGGGTATGAACACGATGCGTGTTTTTCTGCACGACCTCCTTTGGCAGCAGGACGCGCCGGGGTTTCAGCGCCGGATCGATGCGTTCCTAAAAATCGCCGACAAGCACCATATCCGGCCAATGTTTGTCCTGTTCGATTCCTGCTGGGAGCCGGCACCGAAGCTCGGACCACAGCACCCTCCGATTCCAGGTGTGCACAACTCGGGATGGGTACAGAGCCCGGGAGAGCCTGCACTGCAAGACCCTTCGCAGTATCCGAGACTGAAAGCGTACGTGGAAGGCATGGTAGGTGCGTTTGCGAATGACAAGCGCATCGTGGCTTGGGACGTGTGGAACGAGCCGGCGGGAACCAAAGAAGTGATTGCATTGCTGCCGCAGGTGTTCGAGTGGGCTCGCGAAGCCCATCCTTCGCAACCGCTGACAAGCGGCATCTTTCAGGACTCCTTCACGCCGGCCAACACGCCTACGCCGGTAACCGCAATTCAGATCGCCGAGTCGGACGTAATTTCATTTCACAACTATTCTTGGCCCGAGGAGTTCGAAAAGGAAATAACTGGGCTGGAGCAATATCATCGCCCCTTGTTATGCTCGGAGTATATGGCACGGTCAGTGGGCAGTATGTTCGACACGATTCTGCCTATTGCTAAGACGCACCGCGTCGCCGCGATCAATTGGGGCTTCGTGGCGGGCAAGACCCAGACATATCTGCCGTGGGACTCCTGGGATCGACCATATATGAAGACACAGCCGCCGGTGTGGTTCCACGACGTGCTGCATGCAGACGGGACGCCGTATCGGAAACGCGAGGCGGAGATTCTTCGCGAACTGACAGGCAGGATCTCTGGGAAAACGATAACGAATCAAAGGCACCGTGGATCTCCACGTGCTATCGCTGAAGTCCAGGCCCGGTGAACTCCCCTCACAGTTGACATGGAAAAGACCCCGACAGCTGCCTCAGAGGGGTCTGCCGAAATGGGTCGCACGCACAGATCACACGGCCGTGTTGAACCACATTAAAAGTGTCCCCCTGAAACCACATTAGAAATGGCCCCTTAATAGAGTGCCCTCTGCAAGGAGGGACTCAGAATCGCAGCTGGGCGATTCCCTGTGCGGACGGGACGTCTACTACACCCGTCATCGCGCCGAGTGGCTGAGCAAGATCCGGGAGGCGGGCATGCGCCGGTTTCGCGGCCGACTCCATTAGGAGCTGATAGGATGTGAAGCGCAGGAAGCGGGATG
>WNEZ01003096.1_pt1 | contig 14321 bp, 16 predicted proteins | sample 5400521 | NCBI WGS metagenome assembly WNEZ01 (sample SAMN13153339, study PRJNA577476) | soil metagenome | isolation source: 120 cm saprolite under Douglas fir tree site 2 hole 1 replicate 1 | place: USA:California | collected 2015-04-18
ACAAACCTCGCTACTCTCGTCGGCCAAAACACGATGGGTAATGTCCTCGGGTCCACGACGTTCAACGTAGGAAACGGGTACACCCTCTACATACCGATATTCGGTTGGTACAGTCCGAATGGAAACTACACCGAGGGATCTGGCGTGCAGCCTGACGTTCTCGTGGACATTGATCCAGAAGCCCTTGCTCGCGGAAGTGATGCCCAACTCAACAAGGCCCTCGATGTCCTTAAATAAAGGCGCGGCCGAGAATTCTATGCGCGAAATGGAGTACATCACCACGAATGGTTGCTAATGCGAGCGCATGATACGCGTTCGCTCCTCGGTGAAGACTTCCCTCGCGACTCGCAAGAGATTCCTTACTAGCGGAGTGCGGATATTCCTTCGGTAGAGCTGCGAGAAAGTCAGGTCCATGCCGTACAAGGTTCGGTCATTCTTTGTAAGGCCCTGCAGCCGCGTCAGAATTCGCGTCCCCTGTGGATTGCCGTCGAATTCCAGGAAGTCTTTAACTAGGACTCTAAGATTCTCGTTTACCGCTAGGTTTTTCCCAGCGGTGGTTTCCCAGTTATCCCGAAACCAGGCCTGAATCGCGGCCTCGCCAAAATGACCGAACGGAGGGTTGCCAATGTCATGCGCCAAGCAGGCCGTTTCCACCAGCAATACGAGAGCCGCTCGATATCGAGGTTCCAGGCCAGCAAGCGGGCCGTCTACAACCTTCTGGGCTACCCATCGTCCAACGCTCGCAACCTCGAGGGAATGTGTGAGCCGAGTCCGCACCGCAGCGTCCTTGGAAACGGCGAAAACCTGCGTTTTCTGCTGAAGTCGGCGGAATGCGCTGGAATAGAGCACGCGGGCTCGGTCACTTAACGCCTCTTCGTCGATCTCGCGGTTCGGAACCGACGACTTGCCTCTGTAACGGTCAGGGGTGATCAGGCTTTTATGCCACGCCACGGCATCGATCGTTTCGGTCTTGGTGTTCCTATCCTGCGCGTTAAACACGCTATCATTCTACTTCGATGTGCACCGCTCCGCGCCAGTCATGCTCAGCAGATTCAAGCTTTGGGTTGTGTGCCGCTAGTGTGCCAGATGAGGGCAAATACGCACAGGCCGAAGAGCTCTGGGGGCAGGCCTTGGATATCCAGCGCCGGGCGCTCGGCCCGGAACACCCTGACACCCTTGAGACTCTTTCGAATCTTGCATCTACCTACCAGCAACAGCGCAAATACTCCATGGCTGAGAACTATGCCGTACGGGCTTTAGCGGGACGAAGACATGCCTTGGGCAATGAAAATCCGGATACGATGGGCTCACTGGCGGATCTGGCATTGGCTTGTTTGTCAGAGGGGAAGTTTGCCGAGAGTGAGACGCTCGCACGCGAAGCTATGGACATTGGGAGCAAGATTCAGCCCGATAGCTGGCAACGATTCCGAGCCGAAAGCCTGCTCGCCGCTAGCCTCGCTGGACAGAAGAGATTTGCCGAGGCGGAACCGCTGCTGCTTGAAGGCTACAAGGGGATGGCTGCGCGGAAGTACAGGATGGCCGCCGCGGACCGGTATCATCTAGACCGTGCCCGTGAATGGATTCTCGAGCTCTATAAAGCATGGAGCAAGCCGCAGATGGCGGCCGCGTGGCGAAAGAAAATGGAAGTTCGGGACGAAGCCCGTTAGTGCTGTATCGACTCTGCCCTGCGAAACGCCAGACTGTGACGCATCCGTACATCGCTTCCACCTCGTAGGCATGCTACCTAGCTTGGTCTCATCATATTTGCAAGCTTTCGAAACCTAGGTCCTGCAGCCAAAACCACCGTAACCAGTAAGGAAGGGTCTTCGTGAGCTACGTGGAAAACATGACGACACGAGTCGAGATCTTTGACCAGTTCGGCCAGAAGAAAGCGGAACTTCCCAGCCTCTCCAACAGTACCACCACGGCCGAGGCGCGCGATGCGAGTGGTCCACAGCGCTGAGGTTGAGGCGTTTTGTGGGCGTGAGCGTTACGAGGGGAAGGCCGAGGCCCGCAGCCGAAATCCCGAACCGCAGGATCTGAAAATGATGAGCCCTGCACCGCGAGCGAACGCAGGAAACAGGGTCGCGAAGTCTTCATCTCGTTTCGAGGTGAACCTCTTCGCGAAGTTGCGGGATGGGTGCATGAGTACGAGCGGTTCTGGAATAAACGCCTCGACCAGTTTGAGCAGTATTTTAAGGACAAAAAGAAGAAGGAGAAAAAGTGATGAAGAACCCTAAGAAAGACCCTTGAATTTAAGTTTGAACGAACAATCCCTGCTCCTCCGGGTGAGGTATTCGATGGATGGCTGGATCCGAAGATCCCTGGCAATCCCTGGAATGCAGCCGAGAAGTTCTTGCTAGATCCGAAAGTCGACGGGCTCTTTTTCTGGAGGGCGGGAGTCCGGCTGAGCACCACGGTTAGTACTCAATCCACTCGGTAAAATATGCCGCCAAACCGGCTCGACGGGACTTGCTCTGGTCGTAGTAGTCGGACCACCGGGTGATCTTTCCGTCCTTGACCTGCACGATCGATGCGCCTTGCAGGGAAATTCGGGAACGTAGGTGTATCGACCCATAGGGCATAGTCTGCGTCGCCGTAAGCTTCCATTCAGCAATGGCGCGATCACCGGACTCGAAAGCAGAAACTATTTCCACGAACGTGTCGGGGAAGAGTTCGCGTGATTTCTGCAGAAATTCGGTCAAGCGGCTCTTTTCCGTAAACTCGAGGTCAAGCGCATGGTCGGTGAATGTGGAGCGCTCGGCAAATTGATCTACGGCTCCAGAAATGTTTCCCTGACTTAGCGAGGCTAGCGCTAATTCCAGGATGCCTTTAGGCGGTTTCACTTCAATCAATGCAGTGTCTGCGTTGAAGGTTATGGTATTCATTGGTATTTACGCTCCTTCTCGATTTGGTTGTCTTGGAAATATTGTGCCGCTTCAGTGCGAGGCGAGTGCCGGGTCGGACCCTGCTTCGACTCCTGACAACTTGTGTGCGGTGCGCAGTATCTGGCCAGCACGCTCGCCGATGATGACGCAGGGAGCCATCGTGTTGCCGGTTGTTACGCGTGGCATGATGGAGCCATCCGCAATGCGAAGGTTGTCGATTCCGTAGACTCTAAGACTGCCATCAACCACGGACAGGGAGTCTCGTCCCATCTTGGCAGTGCATGTTTCGTGCCAGTAGCTCTCGGCGGCATCCCGGACGAAGTTTTCGAGCTCCGCACCTTTCAAGTTCCCCGGCATCACCTCGCGCTTGGTGAATGGCCGAAGCGGTACAGAATTACCGATCTCGCGGCACAGTTCCACGCAGACTATCGCAGCTTTGAGATCGTCTGGATGTGACAGAAGGTTTGCGTCAACCTCAATGGGGTCGAGCGGATTGGGCCCTGTCAAAGCAATGCGGCCTCGGCTCTTCGGCCTGACCACAGAACCGGCCAAGGTCCATCCACTGGCAGGTAGACCAAATTGTGCTGCATTCTCGGGGCTCGCCAGGGATCTCGGCGGGTAGTTCGGGCGCCAGCAATGGTGCGGACTTACCTTCGCTCCGCGCCGGGGCTATGTCCCTTCCGATGTTTCAGATAAATCTTCACCGCTCGGCAAGTTGCACTCTTGGGTGGCTTCCAGCTACGTCCGTCGGCGAACGTGAGGCTCTTCAGAGACACCCGCACCAATCCAGATAGGTGGGCTGGGTAGGCATAATTGACCGTATACTGTGTACCCGGGAAGAACAGAGCGTTTTCCTCATCGCAGTGAATGGGACCGGTTTTTTCTGATCGAGTGCCAGCCAGCTTGCAGTTGAATTCCAGCTGCCTAATAAGCAATTTTCCAGTATTCATGAAAGTGATAGAGAGGGACTGCTCACTGCCTGTGCCGGTGATCAGGGTGACCGGGCACGGGCCGCCAGCGCGAGCCAGCGGGCTCAAGAATACAAAAAGAATAGCGAGTTTGGTGCCTTCCGACATGAATTGAGTAAAGTACAAATATGGAGAGCGCTAACGGTGCCAGCTATTCTACTCCGAAGGGGGTCAAACACAACCAGCCGACCTGTCTGCGCACAGGGCGGGACTTTAGTTGAATACAGCCGCAGACCCACACGGGCCGCGGAGTCCTCTGCCAGGGTGAATGGACGCCGCTCGCATACACACCGGACACCCTAAAGATCTCATTACCGCCAGCGGGGTGAGCATCGCACGCAAATGCGTGGTGCGCCTCACAATGAGGCCTACCTGATCTTTCAAACCGTCGAGTTGGTGACAGGCACTATCGGTCGACCTGTTTTCACAACGGTTCGCTGATTCTTAACATATTGAGAGTGAGACAGAATTGACTTTTGACAGTCGCATCACTACCCTCTGCTCTGATTCCTCCCGCGCAGCTCTCGAGGATCAACACTGGGAACGTGGGGCGTTAGAATGCAAGAGTCCTCCTCGGATACGGGAATCGAAGTGGCCTCTTCCGTGCACCCACCTAGAACGGAGCGGTAGTATGGCTAAAGGCGATTCGGATACTCATTCTTCGATCCCTTGGACGGTCTTTGACTTGGCCGAGGGGCTTTTTTTGGCGCATTCTCTGTCGGTCCTCGAACGCTTGGGAATCCTTGAATCGTTACAAGAGCCCTTAACCGTCGGTGAGCTGGCAGCTAAGCATCATGCCGATGTCGGCGTTTTAGATGCCGCGCTACAGATGCTTGCAGTGAGAACCCGATTGATTGTACAACGCTCGGGAAAGTACAGCGTGACAAGCAAGTACGGGGAAGTAGAACGCTTCCAGTTGCTCCAATATGTCGGTGCATACAGCAACAATGCCGTCGCACTGGACCAAATCCTACGCGACCCCTCGGTGGCAGGCGGCCTGGTTGATCGCGAGCAGCACGCAAGAGCTTTCGAGCTGGAGAGGACATGGGGGCGCGATACGCTTGCCGATGTGATGCTTCGGCGCGGACTGAATCACGCACTAGACCTCGGATGCGGAACTGCTTCGATGCTCCTCTATTTGGCATCCCAGCGCCCGGAATTTAGAGGTTGGGGCATCGATAGCAACCCCTGGGCGTGTGCAGTAGCGCAGAGACGCGTTACTGCCGCGGGTCAAGGTAAGCGAATCAAACTCTTCGAGGGCGATTGTCGAGATGTGAAGGACATTCTCCCCTCTAAGGTGGTTAGGGTGGTGGGAACGTTGACCGCCACCGGTGTGGCTAATGAATTTTTCGCAAACGGTAATACTAATGCGGTGGCATGGCTTGCACGCCTGAAGTCGCTGTTCCCTGGAAGGATCATGCTGATCGCGGATTATTATGGTCAGCTCGGGAAGGCAAAGAAAATTTCGTCAAGAGAGGTAGCGCTTCACGACTTCGTCCAGGTCATTAGTGGCCAAGGTGTTCCCCCGGCTAATCTTGAGGAGTGGCAGATGATTTACCGAACGGCCCAGTGTGATTTGATTCAGGTGATTCAGAGCCGCAACTCGCCTTCGTTCATCCACGTTTTGAAATTTTGACCATGCCTAACTTGGCGCGCGGATCCCTTGATTTGACGTCGGACGTCCCCGCCGGGTCCTGGGGAGGAGGGGGGATTTCGGAGGAACGCGTTTCCTCACCCAGCTTATCGACAATTGCCTGCGTTAGTCCCCCTACCGTAGGCATGTCAAAGAAGGCTCTCAAAGTTAACTGCAGGCCAAGACTGCGACGTATGCGAGACACGATCTGCATTGCCTGCACAGAGCTTCCGCCTAGTTCGAAAAAATTGGCATCGATCCCAATCTTTTCGATGCCTAGAACTTCGGACCAAATCTGTGCCAGCACCTCCCGGGCAGACGGTTCGACCTTTCCATTCGATGATGCGCCGCCTGTTTTTTTTCGCATATCAGGAGCAGAGTAGCTTGTGTCAACGCCGTTCACGCGCCACTCAAGCCAAGCAATGAGTCATAAATCGGCGTGCCTCTGACAGTGGCTTGCACGTGCAATAAGGTTGGGATCACATCGTACAGCGCAGTCATACCGTAGAGTCAATCCTGCTGCTTCTCCTCGTTTGGTGAGATTAATTCGCGCTTCATGATCTTTCCGCCAGGACTCATTGGAAAGCTGTCACAGAATTCTACCAAGGTTGGCACCTTGAAATCTTCGAGCTGCTGAGCACAATGCCGAACAACGTCCCCTTTGGCCAATTGCGCGCCGTCCTTCAATCGGATGATTGCCTTGATCGCTTGGCCTAGAATTTCGTCTGGCACGCCTAGCACCGCAGCTTCGGCTACTGCTTCGAGGGAACAGATGACTTCCTCAATTTCTCTTGGACTCACCTTTTCCCCGCAGGTCTTAATCATGTCATCCTTACGGCCCACGAAGTAGAGGTATCCTTGATCATCCATCCGGAACAAATCGCCTGTGTGAAGGACCTTTTCCCCCGTAATGGGTCCCGGCTTGAGGCTCTTTCGCGTCTCGTCCGCCTGTGCCCAGTATCCGCTCATCACGTTGGATCCACGTACGATCAATTCGCCAGCCGCCCCGGGCCCCAGCCGCTGGCCCACTTCGTCAACAATATAGACTTCCTGATTTGGCATGCCTCGTCCGATCGAAGTGGGCCTGATGTCAACCTGATCAGGTGGCAGATAGGAAGCCCTTATGCATTCAGTTAACCCGTACATAGAGAAGAGGTCAACATGAGGAAGCATGGCTCGCAACTTACGTATTATTGGCGTAGGCAGAGCAGCGGCTGCGTTGGTCATGTAGCGAAGCGAGGAGAAATCGTAGTCTCGCAGGTCAAGCTCTACCAAGCTGCTCGCAATGGTGGGCACAAGAGCGAAGCCTGTGACCTTTGTCTGCGTAATGGTTTTCACAATTTTGTAAGGACTGTGAAACGAACCTTCCAGAACCAGAGTTGCACCAACGTGGAAAGCCGTCATCAGCTGGGTCAGAGCATAACTGTGGCAAAGTGGCAAAACGTTCAGGATAACGTCGTTGGAGGTGTTTTTGAGATAGTGCACGATAGAAGTAGTGGCAGAAACGATATTTAGGTGCGTGAGGACTACGCCCTTAGGATTGCCTGTGGAGCCGGAAGTGTAAATCAAGGCCGCAGGGTCGATGTCAATGGCTCCGTTCTGAGGAGGGCCTTGCGGAACATCTTTCTGTTCAATAACGATGCGTAGCGGAACGAATCGGACGCCCTCGTCAGTCGAGGCATCAAGATTGCCGCCTGCGGTAAATATCACTCTTGGGTGACAGTTAAAGCGGCAATCCTGATGGAGGGAATCGAACTTGGACGCATCAATTATCAGTGCTGTCGCGCGGGAATGATCCATGACAAATGCCAGCTTTTTTGGTCTGATGCTTGGGCCGAGCGGAAGAAACGCCCCCCCCACTTTTGCGACTGCAAAGATGCATATGACCGCCTCTGGTGAGTTGTCCAGACAGATGGCCACATGGTCCCAACGTTCAACCCCATGCTTGATCAGCCCGTGAGCTAACCTGTTTGCCGCCGCTTCCAACGCTCCGAATGTCCAACTTTGGCCATTGCACACGAGCGCGATCTTATCTGGGTTAAGCTGCGCGCTCCGCTCCAAGAAGTCCTGGATCAGCATCTCTTCTCCCACTTCCGTGCCACTAGAGACGTCGAACGTTCAATCAGGCATGACTGATGAGCTACCATGCGGTTGTTGCGGAAGGTAACTTCGCAGATCGCCCACTCCAATGTCCGCTATGTTACACCTAAGGTAGATGATCCGTCCGGAGATCCGAAATGTCCTTACATCAATGATGAGTGATCGGGGTTTTCGTCGCGACTAGTCAGTCCTAGGCTAAGGTGGTCGTGTTTTTGTTCGCACCCGGGGCTACGCGAGGAAAGGTTGGTGCGACAATCGCCAAAGCGGTTCGAACGACAGCTCGGGGCCAGTGATCTCAGCGTCGGTCTTTCGCAACTCCCGTTCCGCCAGCACTTATGTCAGCACGGCGATTGAGCGCCAACGAATAATCACAGGGCACTCGCTTTTCGACGCTGCCGTCTTACGAGTTTAGGTTGTTGAAACAAGAGCATTCCCGTGCTGGGTGGTTTTCCAGCCACCTTTTGCCCGCAATGAAAGACCTCCGCAACACATGCGTGGAAACCATCCCCAATTGCGCAACGTGTTCCGCTATCTCCATGAGTTCAGTGGGGCTATGCTGACTACACTTTCGCGGTCGAAACTCCTCTAATTGTTTTCTCCTCCAATCTTTCTTGGCGTGACGTATTTTCTGGCACGACTCTCTAAGGCTGCTAGCCTAATCGGTTCGTTGTAGAATTCGTGAATGTCTGCGATCGGACAACCTACCGTCCCAGGCTTTCGCGGGCCGCTGGCGGTGCGCAACTTCCGCCTATTGTGGGTCGGCGAGACCGTATCAATGGTTGGCGACCAGTTCTACTTCGTCGCCCTACCCTGGTTGGTGCTGCAGCTGACCGGATCCGGGTTGGCGCTGGGTTCGGTGCTTATGACGGCTGCGATCCCGTGTGCGGCGCTGATGCTGGTGGGAGGTGCCGCCACTGACCGCTTCTCCTCCCGAACGGTTATGCTCGTGTCGAACGTCATGCGCGCCATGGTCGTTTCGATCCTAACCGTACTCGTGTTTACGGACAGCGCACGCATGTGGCATCTGTACGCCCTCGCTGCGGCCTTCGGGACGTTCGACGCGTTCTTCTATCCCGCTGATATTGCCATGGTACCCAGCATGCTGGAGCCTGAGCAGATGGTGGCGGGCAATTCGCTGGTGCAAGCCTCGGTGCAGTTGGCGAGCCTCATCGGTCCGACTGCGGCAGGGGTGGTGATTGGCAGGGCTGGAGTAGCCGCGGCTTTCGGCGTGGACGCCGCCACCTTCGTGGTGTCGATCGTGATGCTGGCGTTGATCACCACCGGACACGTTGCCGCGGCTGCCCGACAAGAACCGCTGCTGACCTCCATCCGCAAGGGCATCTCCCATGCCCTGGCGCATGCGACCATTCGCTCGTTACTGGTAGCGTACGCCATGATGAGCCTGTTCCTGACTGGACCGTTCATGGTCGGGGCGCCACTGCTGGCGAAGCAGCGCTTTGGCGGCGTAACAGCCTTGGGCGTACTGTATTCCAGCTATGGCGCAGGAGCGCTCGTAGGAACGCTAATCGCTGGACGCGACCGCGATGAACGCCGTTTGGGTCCGTTGCTAGTGGTGCTCTATGCCGCAGCCGGGTTGGCCATGATTGCATTGGGCCTGCTGTGGCGACTGTGGGCGTCGGCGACCGTGCTGGTGCTGCTGGGTATCATCGTGGGATATGGCAACGTACAGATGCTGGCGTACCTCCAACGGCAGACGGAAACCGGCAAAATGGGACGAGTCATGAGCCTGATCACGTTTTGCGCCGACGGGCTGTTGCCGGTTTCTTACCTCGCCGCAGGCGCAGTGAGCAGCATGGGGACTCTGGTGCTGTTCTTGGCTTCCGGAGTCAGCGTGATTGTCACAACGTCAATGCTGTTCCGGGCACCACAATTCTGGCGCAAAGAGACTGCCGCTACAGGGCTGCCAATTGCGTGAAAACCCCCGAGCCCAGGGTGAATGTCTTTTCAAGAACATCGCCGTCGCCGACGTGCGGGGTTTCGTCCAACACGGTCGAGCAGATTGGTGACCGGAAACGCGATGCGCATAGATCGCAACGGCCCGCGGCATCAGTCTGATTATTAGGATGACTGTTCGTCGCCGGACAATTTACTTCGACGGAACGGGCGTAGGGCACGAAGAAGTTAGGAGAGATCTGAGCGCCAATATCCGCGAGCAGTTCACAGAAAACGAACTGGAACTCTTCGACCTCCCTGAAGTGGGACAGGATGACCACCAAGAAACCGCAGGCAGAGAAGTCATAGTCGTTTCGCCCGAGAAGTGCCCAAACACTCGAGCACAAGGGCTGGCTCAAGGAGGTGTAAGCCAAGAGCCGTGTACGTCAACCGTGACATCGGAATTTGGGGATGCACATCAGCGTGAAGGCTAAGGCGGCTTCCGAATTAGTTTTCAATACGCGAGGGAGTCGACAGCCGAATCCCTACCGTCAGATTGGATGAATTAGCGGCGCGAATTGTCCATATCGTCTGCAAGACTCTTCGGCCGCATGTCAGTCCAGGTTTCTTCGATCCAATTCAGGCACTCCTTCCGCCCACCTCGCGGTCCCACGGCGTTCCATCCTGCGGGAATTTCGCGGAAGCTTGGCCAAAGCGAGTATTGCTGTTCATCGTTTCTGAGAACGAGGTAGTCTGCGTTTTCATCCTCGAAAGGATTGGTCATTTTCGCACCTTCGACAGGATAATAACATGGGCGCCGGAGACGACACACTCTTGACACAGTTGGCCCACCCAACAAGCGAACCCGGCAATGGGCAAGAGACAAAGAAGTTTTTTGCTTAGTTTGCAATGGAATCTCTACACCGGACCACCCACGTGTCATTCCACCTTCACAAACTTTCGGCGCCGCCACGTTTGCAGCGTTCGTTCGTGGCCTTACGCGATCCACCATAGCGCGACTGGTTTTGGTGTGCCGAGTATCGAGGTTTCCCTCCAAAGGGACCCAAGACAGATGCCAGATCTATCCCTGTCGCAGAGCCACCAAGGGATTAATAGCCATGGCTCGCCGTGCCGGGACGTAACTCGCAACCAGCGCTACCACAAGGAACAGTACTGAAACACCCGCGAACGTCAGGGGATCGGTGGCACTGATCTGGAATAGCCAGCTTTGCAATGAACGGGTTAGGACGAATGCCGCGCACACGCCAAGCATTACGCCCGCCAGGGAAAGGCTTAAGCCCTGTCCGACCACCAGCGAAAGGATACGGCTTCTTGGCGCCCCCAATGCGGACCGAATGCCTATCTCCCTTGTCCGTTGCAGAACGGAATAAGAGATCATCCCATAGAGTCCTACTATTGCGAGGAGTGCAGCGACGCCGGCAAATGTTCCCAGCAGCCTCATCATTAGTCGCAGCTGCCCCTCGGACGCTTCTAGGAGGTCCTGCATAGTCGAAACCGCCGACACCGGTTGGTCACGATCAACTGCCAACGCCTGCCTTCGCATTGCATTAGCGAGCGAGAGCGGATCTCCGTTCGTTCGCAAGGCCAGCATCGCAGATTGCGGAGGCGTCTGTGCGCAGGGGAGATACACTCCAGGCTTCGGATCCTCGTCTAGGCCTGTTTGACGTACGTCCGCAGATATGCCGACTATCTCTATGGCCTGAAGGCTCGCGCCAATCATGATTTTCTGGCCGGTGGGATCGGGGCCACTTGGATACTGGGGCCAAAATAGGCGAGCTAGGCTTTCGTTGATGATCGCAACCGGCACCGAGTGCAGGTTATCGTGCGCGCTAAACTCCCTGCCGCGTCTCAGCGGAATTTCCAGCGTGCGGAAATATTGTGGTGTGATGTTCTGGAAGATGGCGATAGGTCGTTCATCAAGATTTACAGGTGGAACACCTGCCAACTGCACGGGAGATCCCGAAAATCCTGTCGTCGGAAGCGTCAGCGTCACGGCAGCACTGCGGACTCCTGGTAGGGCCTCGGCGCGGTGTACAAGTTCCTCATAATACTTAGCTCTCTTTTCGTCCGTGTCATAATGAGTCGGCGACAAAGCGACACTCATTGTTAGGAGGTTGGTGGGTTGAAATCCTGGATCCACTCCGTATAGGTGAGCGAGGCTCTCGATCAGGAGCGCAGCACCGATCAACAACAGGATTGACACCGCCACCTGTCCCACGACCAACAAGCCTCGTAGACTAACCCGCAGTCCGCGCGTTGCGCTCGTTGTGCTTACCCACTCACCGCTCCCCTTCAAGACACCAACAATGTCCGGTTTGGACATCATGACCGCAGGTGCTAGTCCGAAGAGCACGCCAGTAACGACAGAGAGCCCCACTGCAAATGCGAGCACCGTACTGTCCATGCGGATTTCTCCAGCCCGCGGCAGATCAATGAAAGTCACCCTTCTGATGAGGCTCGAACTGCTGCCCGCGAAAAGTATTCCAAGCGCGCCACCCAGGGACGCCAGCAACATACTTTCAGTAAGTAGTTGTTCCATCACCCGCCCTCGACGAGCCCCGAGCGCCGCTCGCACAGCAAATTCTCGACCACGGGAAGTGGCGCGAGCCAGTAGCAAGCCCCCTATATTGGCGCACACGATTAGCAACACAAATGCGCCGGCCCCAAACAACATCCACAATTTCGAACGCACGTCGGACAAAAGTTCATCCTTGTAGCGCCGTACGAGTTCGGGTGCAGTGCGCTTAGCGTCGAGCATTTCTGGATGGCCCGCGGCGTATTGACTATTCAATACGGCGAGTTCAGCACTTGCATGCTCTATGTCTACGTGCGGTTTTAGCCGTCCAAACACACTCAAAAAGGGACTGCGGGGCCTTGACTCAGGAAGAAGCACGGGCCACTCTGTCGGCTTTGTTAGCCACACGTCTGCCCCTGAAATTGGGAATTGGAAGCCTTCTGGCAGCACTCCAATGATCACGTGTGGCATGCCCGACAGAGTTACCGTCCGGCCGATGATTGACGGATCCCTGCTGAACCGCTGCTGCCACAAGTTTGCACTGATCATCGCCACCGACGGCGCGCCAGATCTGTCTTCTTCCGCGAGAAAACTTCGTCCTCTTAATGGCTCTACCCCCAAAATGTGAAGGAAATTAGCCGAGACCCGTGCGCCCTTCAGAACCTCTGGCTCGGCCATACCTGAGAGTGTCACGTCCTCCAGACCAACCGGGAATGCTCCCATCTCCACATAGGATTGGCTGGTTGCCTTCATCTCCGCGAATCGCACCGGCGTGGCCCCGTCCGTAAGGAGCACTAGTCGATCCGGTTCCCAGCCCTGCAGGGGCTTGAGCAAGATCGAGCTTATTATCGAAAACATTGCGGTATTGACTCCAATGCCCAGGGCAGCCGTCAGCACAACGGCAACGGAGAAGACGGGAGCCTTCAGCATGGTCCTAACCGCATATCGTAAGTCTTGCCAGGCACTGTCGAAGAATCTGAACCCGTTCATGAACAAATCTCCTTGCATGGGGCCTCATTAGAAGCTCAAAAACTGCATTTCGGATTAGGACGAAATGTACACCAGCTGGTTTTTGATCGTTGCGCGGCCTGAATAATCGATTGCTAGAAAGAGTACCTGTCGCGGGTGTCTCTTCTTCAGTGGCTTGCCCCAGGAGTTCCGGAGACTTTCTTGTTTCGATTGAGCGCTTCAAATTCGGCCTCTGCCACACCCGCGTACTGTTCGACCAGCCTGCCGATTACACTAATGGGCCCCGGATCAGTGATTTGGTGATGCTGGCAGTCTACCTCGTGAACATGAACCTGGCCGGATGCGTATGGGACCCACGACTGCGATAGATGTGCGTTTTCAGTCGACGTGAAGAGAATAAGGTCGCCGATGAATTTACGAGGCTGAAATGCCTGAAAGAGACCAGCCGTGTGCGTCATCAACTTTATAATCCGCTTTTTTCTGTCGGGGCTAAGATACCCAGGCAATCGACCTTCGACGTCTGCGTATGCTTCCGCAGTATCCTCCGCCACCGGCGGATAAGTATCGAGTACAACCAGCAATGCAACGCTCTGATTCTCTTCCTGAAGCCGGCAAGCCATGGCGTGAGCGACCAGGCCGCCATATGACCAGCCGAGCAGATAGTACGGGCCGATTGGCTGTATGCACCGTAGGAAAGTGAGATAGTCTTCGGCCTCCGCCTCTATACTAGCCGCTAGAGGCAAGTCGTCGGCGATCCCTCCAGCCTGCAGACAGTATAAGGGCCGTTTGGGATTGATCTCGCGCACCAGGCCCGCGTATACCCAGCCGAGACCACCGCCAGGAGGTAAACAGAAGAGCGGCAACATGCTCCCGGAGCGCCGCAGGGGTAGAACCCGATCGAAGGCACTTTCCGTGAATGCTCTTGTCCTAAGGAGCGGTGCTAGTCCTGCGACAGATGGACGCGCAAACACCGTTTGGACCGGCGGTTCCACGCCCAGCGCCGCGCGGATCCGGCTCACCAAGCGTGTCGCCATCAGCGAGTGTCCTCCCAACTCGAAAAAGTTGTCCTCAATCCCTACCCGCTCCAGCCCCAGCACTTCCGCAAACAACGCGCACAAGATATCTTCTTCCGACGTCCGTGGCGCTCGATATCCAGTGGTCGCGTTAAACTCCGGCGCCGGCAACGCCTTCCGATCCAGCTTCCCATTGGGCGTCAGCGGCAATGCCTCCAACACCATGATCGCCCCCGGCACCATGTACTCCGGCAACGTCCGCCCCAGTTCCCGCCGCAACTCGCTCGCTTCTAAACTCGCTCCCACCCCCGCCACCACATA
>WNEZ01006271.1_pt1 | contig 14321 bp, 10 predicted proteins | sample 5400521 | NCBI WGS metagenome assembly WNEZ01 (sample SAMN13153339, study PRJNA577476) | soil metagenome | isolation source: 120 cm saprolite under Douglas fir tree site 2 hole 1 replicate 1 | place: USA:California | collected 2015-04-18
GTTTGGTCTCATCAGCGCAGGAATCGTTTTACTGAGCTTCGTCTTGAGCAGCGGGCTGGTCGTTGCGCTGGGCGTAGCATTGTTCAGCGGCGGGTTTGATCGCTTTACCATGAGCGGCGGGTCGGTCGCTGAGCTGTACTTCGTTGAGAGAGGCGGGCTGTTCGGCGAGCTGAGCACCGGGCTGGACCCCACGCTGGGCATTGCGCTGAACGTTTTACTGAGTGCTGGACTCCTAGCAGGACTACTCTACGGAGGGCTTGCCTATCTACGGCATAGCGTGATACGTCACCTTCTCTGGCGTGCTGGATCTATCCCCAGGAACTACCCGCGCTTCCTCGATTATGCCGCCGAACACATCCTCTTGCGCAAGGTAGGAGGGGGCTACATCTTCGTCCACCGCTTGTTGCTGGAGTACTTTGCATCGTTGGACAGCACACCAATACATGATGAAGCCGGGGCGCAAAGGCAGCCCGTACTGCCAGTTTCGTGAGAGCGCAACCTATTAGGCTCTGCCGGGAGCTTGACAACATTTCGTGCGCAAGGCCGTGGAAGAGAGCGGTTTCCCTGTGATAGGAGCTTGCTGTAGAGATCAGAAACTTTCCCCGCTCATAATGCAGCTCCGGGCAGAGTTTGCCAACGCTAACGTTGTACAATTCGGTCGCGGGCCTAATAGGGCTTACATGGCCCTTCCTACGATACTCTGGCCAGCGCCTCCTTGACCAGGTCGGGAATATCAAAAATGGTATCCGCCACCGGAACCCTCGCTGCCTGCAGCGCCGCAACCTTCCCCTGTGCGGTGCCGGTATTGCCGGAGATAATCGCGCCCGCGTGACCCATGCGTTTTCCAGGAGGAGCAGTGCGTCCCGAGATAAAAGCTACTACTGGCTTGCTCATCGTCTTGATATACTCCGCTGCATCTTCCTCGTCGCTTCCGCCAATCTCACCGCACATCACCACGGCCTTCGTCCCCGGGTCCGCTTCAAAAAGCTTCAGGTAGTCTACAAATGTGGAGCCAATAATGGGGTCGCCTCCAATCCCAATACAGGTGGATTGGCCAAGACCCGCCTCGGTCAGCAGAGCGACAACTTCGTAGGTAAGCGTCCCCGAGCGCGAGATAAAGCCTACCGGTCCCGGTTTAAATATCTGGTAAGGGATAATCCCGATCTTGCCATAACCCGGTGTACACATACCCGGGCAGTTTGGACCGATCAGGCGTGCGCCGTGCTCGCGCACCACCAGCATAGCGCGTGTCATATCGACTACAGGAATGCCCTCGGTAATACAGACGATCAACTCAATGCCCGCGCTGGCGGCTTCCATAATCGCATCGGCTGCGCCTGCTGGCGGCACGAAAATACAGCTCGCCTCTGTGCCTGTGGCAGCTTTCGCCTCTTCAACCGTGTCGAAAACCGGTACATCTTCAATCATCGTGCCCCCCTTGCCGGGAGTAACACCGCCGACTATGTTTGTGCCGGCCGCCTTCATATTGCGTGTGTGAAACAGTCCCTCGCGCCCGGTTATGCCCTGCACGATTACTCGCGTAGTATTGTCAAGCAAAATACTCATAACTCTTACCCTCTAATCCCTCGATGTAACCGCAGCGACAATCTTTTGAGCCGCCTCGCGCATATCTTTGCCCCAATCAAGCCCGGCATCCTTCAGCAGCGCCTTCCCCTCCTCCGCCCCGGTACCGGAGAGGCGCACGACGATTGGCATGCCCTTGGGCAGATCCACCTGGGCCATAATCACGCCTTTTGCCACTTCTTCGCCACGTGTGATACCGCCGAAGATATTCACCAGGATGCCCTTGACCTGTGGATCGCGTGCCACAAACGTCAAAGCCTTGCGCATAACTTCGGCCTTGGCGCCGCCGCCTATATCGAGGAAGTTGGCCGGCCTGCCGCCGACACGCGCAACCATGTCAAGCGTCGTCATCACCAGTCCCGCGCCGTTGCCGATGATGCCGACGTCGCCATCCAGTTTGACATACGTCAGGCCTTCCTGCTTGGCCTCGAATTCCAGTGGGTTCGACTCTTCCGATTCTGCCCACGAAGCATATTCCTTCTGCCGGAACAGGCCGTTGTCATCAAGCAGGATTTTGGCATCGGCTGCCTGTACCTGTCCATCGGCGGTCAGCGCGAGCGGGTTGATTTCAGCCAGGCTGGCGTCACTTTCGATAAAAGCCCTGGCCAGCGCTGCCAGGATTGCCCCTCCTTTCGCGACCACCTGGTGAGGTAGCCCGGCCCGTGCCAGGATATCACGGGCCTCAAATGGGCGCAGCCCCCAGTGCATGTCGATGGGCTGCTTAATAATCTTTTCGGGCATGGTAGCGGCTACTTCTTCAATATCGATGCCGCCTTCCTTAGAAACCATCACGATGGGGGCCTGCGATTTGCGGTCGAGGATGATGCCCAGATAGTATTCCTCTTTAATATCCAGTTTCGAGACCACCAGCACCTTTTCCACGGTCAGCCCTTTGATATCCATGCCGATTACCTTCGCGGCGGCGGCACGTGCCTGCTCGGGAGTGTCAGCAAATTGAATACCGCCCGCCTTGCCTCGACCACCGACATAGACCTGGGCTTTAATCACTACGGGCCCACCAAGTTCGCGGGCAATTGCTCCGGCCTCTTCTGGCGTATGCGCTACTCGCCCGGGCTGGATGGGGATTCCGTAGCGTGCCAGGATGTCTTTGGCCTGATATTCGTGAATTTTCACTGCAACCTTTGCTGCCTTTCAAAATATAATAAAAATGTACTGATTCCTGCACTCACATGCAGTACACCGCGCTCAAAGCTGAGTGTGTGGCGGAGGCCCCGCCACGAACCGCTGGTAGATGTTGACCGGGCTGTTCTCGTCACGGTCCATCAGCAAGCCGCAGTTCTCGTTCTCGCGGCGATACGTCCGTTTCTACAGCGGCATGTTTTGCTTGCGCTCGCACTTGTGGCCTATCTTGATCGTATCGCGCTCATCGATACCACACAGAGCTTTCCCAAGGCGCAGACACCTGATGAATTTTGACGACCGAATAGGGTAATCGTGCTCATGGGGACGCAGGCGTCCCCACCGTTCTGTAGGGACAAGGAGTGGAGTGGGGTGGATGAGGGGGCCTTGTGCTTGTCCTCGTGGGAGAGCGACCATCAGGCCTCACGGAACCCAGGCTAATCGCGTTGCCACCAGGACAAGCACAAGGCCCAATACTGTTCAAATATGTGCAATGGCACGCTCAATTCTATTGATTCTAGCTCTGCCATACACGCTCAGATTCTCCTTATTTGAACAGTATTGAGCACAAGGCCCCCACCCATCCCCACATCCACCCCTTGTCCCTACAGGATAGAGGCGGACGTTTCTAGCTATTACCCGATTCGGTTGTCAAAGATCATTAGGTCAGCATCTGCACAAAGCTGTAGAGGTCCCAATCATTATACACCAAGCGGTCACGGATGTGCTGCTTGGTCCGTTCTTTGGGGGGTTCATCCTCTTTCTTCGGAATGACCATCTGCTTTTGAGAGAGATCGCCGACCACCACGGCCGTTGCATGTCAACGCCTATACTTAGATATGAGATATACTAAGACAGAGGGTGTTTCCCTGGCATGACGAAGAATGCCTTTCTACTTTTGAGAAACTCAGGTTCTCATCGTTTAAATCAATAGCAGGGAAAGGAGCGGGTATGGGCCAATGGTTCCAGAGATTTGTCGCGAGCGGCTTACACGGCGAAGTGAGTGATGCCACGATACAGGGGTATCTGCGCTCCGCAAGCCAGCTCGAAGACATCTGGCAGCAAATCGATGACAGCGTGGACGCATTCATTGCGCAGGGAATAGCCCCGTGGGATGCCTATGCCAGAATGGGGTATGCCCTCGCGTATGTGCGTGCGTGCCGCACAAACGTCGTATTCGTGCAGGAACTATTGAAAGCTGATGCCACCGCGGAGCCTGCGAGCGCGGGCTACCTGCCCAAAATAACGTATGACCAGGCGCTGGCCCTCTGCGAACATATTGAGCCGTATCTCGAGGAGGCAATCAAGGCGTCAACGAATTCGCGCTATGTTCCCGCCACCTATGCCCTCCCGCTCACGCTGGGACCACATATCAGGTATGCCAACCAACACTTCCCGCTGCCTCACTTACAGGGAATCATAGGGGCCGCCCAGCAGACACGAGATTGGGCAGCCGGGCTGCTGGCAAAATACGAGCTTGCGCTGCGCGCGGCCAAAACACCGGTTCCGCAACCTGTATCAACGCATGTGGAGGAGATGAGGAGTGAGCTAGGGCTTGGAGACTTCCACCTGCGGACCGGTATCGATATGGTGGGTCAAATCAGCAACGGGCAGACAACCGATGAATTGAGCAAAAAGGCGGACGGCTTCCTCTGGGAAGCGATGCAAAGCTTTTTCAAAGTGAGCCAACTGGTAGCGATCTCTGGAACGCCTGCGTCTGCGCGACCGTCGCGTAATGCGCCAGGTATAGTGAGCCACGAACAAACATACCAGAGACCTGCCGCGCCGAAGCTAAACCCAGAAATACCCGCACCTCCCTCGCCTGATATGTCCGACATGTTGAACCAGGTGATTACAGCCCCTGGAGCAGTTCAGCAAGTACCGGCACCTTCCTTACCCGATATGTCCGACATGTTGAACCAGGTGATTACAGCCCCTGTAGGGGCTCAAGCTGTACCAGCATCACCCTCGTCCGATGTGTCTGACATGCTGAACCAGGTGATAGCTGATACAGGCACGACTCAGGAAGTACCCAGGCCACCCTTGACTAAAGGGCCTGATGCGGTGGCTCGCGCATCGCAGCGTGACAAATCAACTTCTGGGGACAATGTGCTGGACATGCTCTCCGAGATATGTGGAGAGCAGAAAAACAACGATTAACGAGCATGTGCAGATCCCGCGCTCGGTGCTAGAAGCGGGCCGGGCGCTGGTGAAAGAAAGGACGAATCAAAAAAATGGGCTTGTTTGAGCACTTAAAATTTGTAAGCGGTATGAAGGCCGAGGATGCCCTGCAAAAAGCAGAAGACCCAGCCCAGGTGTTTAATTACAGCTACACAAAACAGTTGGAGCAGCTTCAGCAGCTTCGCCAGGGCCTGGTGACCATTGTTCAGAACGAGAAGCATATCGAAATGCTCGAGAACCAGGTTGAGGCGCAGGAAGATCGCCTGCAACAGCAGTCGCTACAAGCCATGCAGCAGGGGCGCGAAGACCTGGCCCGCCTGGCATTACAACGCAAAGAGGCTCTGCTCACGCAGGTGGCGGGATATAAACAACAACTCGAGCAGCTCGCCGCCCAGCACCAGAAAATCGAACTGCTTGTGCAGCAGGTAGAACAACGCGTCTCGACTTTTGGCACGCAAAAAGAGATGGTTGAGGCGCAGTATCAGGCAGCGCAGGCCGCAGTTCGTGTTGGAGAGGTCGCGACAGGCATCTCAAAAGAATCAACTGAGATGAATCTGGCCATGCAGCGCGCGCAGGAGAAGGTCTTGCAGATGCAGTCACGAGCAACCGCCATCGATGCGCTGCTGGACTCTGGCACGCTTAGCGATCAGGGATTGCTCAGTGGTGGGGATGCAACTGACCTGGATCACCAGCTCGCGAAAATCACCTCTGAGCACAATGTCGAAGAGGAATTAGCTGCCATGCGGCAACAAATCGGTGGGGCCGCCACACAACCACAGCTTCCAGGGCCATCTAAGCAGGCTTAGCGTCTATTCGTTTGTTACACGCAGTCTGGCTTTCGACACATTGCGTGTGAATCCTATGAGGCAGGCATTTGATTTCTGCCCCTGTTGTACGTCCAAAGAAGTTACAGATACGTAAATGAAAAAGGAGAATCACAACATGTCCAACGGAATGAACCTATCCTCGACCGGCCAGTCCGCCCAAAGCGAGCCTGAGAAGGAGCCGATGCTCCTGCTCGACACGACCGGGTCTATGAACTATCGCACATCGGAGACCGAATCGACGCCCCGTAAAGATACGATCCGTGAGGCGATCAGCATCATCGTCTCCGAGCTGGCGGCAGCCGACAGCCAGGCAGCCAAAGAAGAAGAGGGAGGCGGCCTGCGCACCGTCACGTTCGCGGATGGGCAGGCGCACGATATCGGCGATTTGAACCCGAACAATTTACGAGAGAAGTGGAATCATATTCGCTGGGGTGGTGGAACACGCATCATGCCAGGCTTTAATCTGCTACTGAAAACCTACACCGATGAGTTCGGGACAGTGCCGCAAGCGGAGCGCCCGCTGTTACTGGCCCTCGTCATCACCGATGGTGAGGCCGACGACACCGACACATTCAAGAACGTGGTGGCACGGGCAGCCGGTAGCATGTACGTGGCGCTTGCGATCATCGGCTACGGTCCCGAACACGACCGCGCGTTGCAGGCTTACCAGCAGGTCGAAGCGCAGAACGCGCACGTTAAAGTAATGCCCTTCGCAGGTGAGACCGATCCTGAGATCATTGCCCGCGCTCTACTCAACATGATGGAGTAGCCACCAATCTAGACCCAATTGCGCCGCCTCGCCGCCGTTTGCCCTGGTTCGCATTCGGCGGCATCTCGTCAATTGCAGAGAAGATACACAGGAACGTTTGCCTCCCCCACTTGCTACGTCGCCTGGAACGGCAACTGCGCAATCATGCCATACCCGTCCTCAAGCTGTACATAAAACATCATCATAAGATATGGTTGTGATCGATCTCGCCCGGTTGAGATTTCTTCATTTCAGAGCCAGGGAAGGGAACTCGATTGGATACTGTCAAGAATTGCAGGAACCTGCTAGAATAGAATGTAGGGGTGGACCCTCACTGTGGCCCTCCTAACCTACATAGCGGAACAAGGGGTATGCTTATGCCAGAGCAGAGATCAATCATTCCATCGATAGAGGATTCGGGCCAGAAAACGTATATTGCAAACGCCGCGGGTATCAGGCGGAAGACACCTAAGATAGGGCTATTGATTGCCAGCCTGTTTGTGATAGGACTGATCATCCTTGGCAGCGTCAGCTATATCACCTGGAACTGGCTAAAAAATTTACAAGTTGCCATTGGTCCGTCGAGTGTGGCGGCTCCCTCAATTAGTACATTCAGCGTGCAGCGATCCGCACCCTATGCAGACTTAAATTTTACGGTCCTCAACGCCCAGTACGCCACCTCTTTTCCAGATGACACGATTCAGTCGGGGCCGGCAGTGGTTCGTGTCAATTTGCACGTCACCAATAAAACCACCGCTCAGATCTCTGTGATCTATTATGACGTTGCTCGTCTTCTCGCGCCAAAACTCAGCCCGGTAGCCCCTACCAATGTGCATCTCTCAGCAAACCCAAAGCCTGGCTCTAGCGAAACCGGTTGGATTGATTTCCCGGTCGCCAAAGGCACACAACCTGCCAGCCTGAAGTTGCAACTGGGTTCCGTCTCGCTCAATGAAATGCTGGTAACTATACCTTTCAGCGGATCCTATAATCCCAACCGCTATACCGATAAGTTATCTCATCAATCGCTGACCATCTCGTATGACTTCTCGGGCAATACACTCGTCTATCACCTGCAGAGCGTCGATATCCGCTATTCCTATCAAGGTACGCAGTGCAAAGCAGGGAACCAGTACTACGTACTCAACTTCACCGTGGACAACCCTAACGGGGTAGCCGTCCTCCCCGGCTTTGGCTTTGATTATATCCGCCTGATCATCGATGGCTATAACCGACCGCCCATTTATAACACGCTGCCCTATAGCTTTAACTCCGGCGCTCACGGCGTCGGAGGCCGGGTAGTATTTGTTGCGCCTGCAGGCCTGACAACGCTGAATATCGCGTTTTTGCTACAGATCGTGGTTGGGCAGGATAATTACCAGGTGACGGTATAAGCCGATATCAACGTTCAGAGGATACATCAGGAGCGGCCTTCCCAACGCGAGATGTACCGGGCTGGCCTGGCACGAGTTTGCTACGTAACCTGCTCATTTCACACCCGGCTACCCAGCAAAATCCGGCGCTGTTTAACCACTAGCCTCCACTGACCTTCGTGAGATAGTACCAGAGCAGGGCGCCATCCCTGGCCCGCAAGGCATACGCAATGCCGTTGCCTGAGCCAACATAGGCCATCTCCCCACTGAGGACTGGCGTATTGAGAATGGCCCCAAAAATGGTGTAGTGCCAAAGCAGGGAGCCATTGCCGGCTTGCAGCGCATACAGGTCGCCATTCTCTGCGCCGACATAGACCACTCCATTGAGTATAGCCGATGCATTGGTAGGCGGATCATCCGTAGCCTCACTCCACACTAGGGAACCATTGTTACCTTGCAGGGCAATGACATAACCTTTGTACATGTTCACCAACGTGCTGACATAGACGGCTCCATCAGCCACTGCCGCCCAGGAATAGCCTTGAGTCGCATTCCCTGTGTAATGCCAGAGGAGGGTTCCATCACTAGCCCGCAGGGCATACACCGAGGAGGAAGCTGAGATGACAGGCACGCTTCTTTGGAGCAGCAATCTACTGCCACTGGTTTGCCGTGCGTTGCCAGCGGCAGGAGCAAGCGCGGCATAGGCAGCAAATTTGGTCGCGATGACGTAGACGATTCCATTGCTGACCAGTGGTGGCACCAAAGCAGCACCATCATGCGTATACCGCCAGAGTAGGGCACCAGTGCTGGGCTGGAAGGCATACTCGGTACCGTCATCTAAGCTCACATAAGCCACGTCGTTCACGACAATGGGCGACCTGAGAAAGGAACCGCCCATCTTATAGAGTAAGGCACCATCGCTAGCATCCAAGGCAAAGAGGGTCTGCTTGTCTGAAACAGCATAGATCACTCCATTGAAGAGTGTCGGCATACCAATAAGGAGGCCATTCATCTTGTAATGCCAGAGCAGTGAACCATCAGTTGTGCGTAGTGCAGCCACGGTTCCATCTTGTGAACCGGCATAGGCCACCTCACCAACCACCGTTGGCTCGAATACAAGATGGCCACCACTGGTATAACGCCACAGCAAGACCCCATCACTGGCTCGCAAGGCATAGACCGACCCGACGCCCCTGTCGAGAGCCGTACTAACATAGACCACCCCATTAACGACGGGCGGTTGTCCGTCAGCGGAGCCCTTCGTCATGAAGTGCCAGAGTAAGGCACCGTCGCTTATCCGCAAGGCCGACACAACTCCATCGGCCGCCCCAACATAGGCCACGCCATCAACAATCGTCAAGGACACATTGTGGCCTGACCACCAGGGAGAACCGATTGGCGTTGCCGTTGGCGTCACGTGCGCAACGGCAGGAGCAGACCTGGAAGAGGTGAGTTGATTCCAGCGATCACGGAGCGCGGGGAAGATGGGGAGCATGGCGACAAGCAACAGGAGGAGCAGCCCTGCGATTATGACGAAGCGCCAGTTGAGCCAGATACGCTCCTTGCGCCTGTCAATCCGCTTCAAGGAGTCGCTGGCGGTTTGAGGCGAGATCGGCGTCTCTGCTTCCGCCTGCTGCTCCTCGTTCTGGGGGTGAAGGTCCGTAATCTCGACTTCAGAGTCATCCTTTGAGGGTTCATGTTCGATTGTCTCCACAGAATCCCTCCGTTTCTTCTGGTTCATCGTACATCTTCTCATCACTAATATATCTCACCCGCCTGCAATGAACCTGAAAATATTTTATAGAGCAAAAATACTACTTGCTATTTTCAAAAAGAATGGTTACAAGAGATACAAATAACTCTATCAAGAACTATATATCAATCAGTTACCTATGTCAATAAAAACCATGTATCATGGGATTTTTATGTACGAGTGATACATATTCAGAGCATATTATGACAAAATAAGGGAATTCTGAGATCAGTTCCAAGGTATGAAAGCACCAGGGAGTTCACAAAGAGGGCAATCTTATCAGTGTATACAGCACACGTTGAGGGATTTGAACTCACCTCCGGCAAGAGAACCGTATGTACCTCTCTTGCCGGAGGAGTCTTCGTTTTACTGAAAAAGTAAGGGAAGAAGCGCCGCTCAAGTCATTGGTGATGTTGCATCCTACCCCCGGATAAACGCCAGCAGCTCATCCCGTTTCTGCTCCATCAACTCCCTGCTGTTTGCCTCGACATTCAGACGCAGCAGCGGCTCCGTATTGGATGGGCGCACATTGAACCACCAGTTCCCGTAATCGACCGTAATGCCATCCAGGTGATCAACCGAGGGCGCATCCTTACCGTACTTCTCCTCGAGCGCGTGTAGTTTGCCCTCTACATCGCTCACCTTACTATTAATCTCGCCGCTGCGCACCCCTTTATCAAGCGGCTTGAGCAATTCCGAGAGCGGTTTTCCTTCGACGGAAACAATCTCCAGTATAATCAGAAAAGCGATCAACCCCGAATCGGCGTACCAGTTATCGCGGAAATAGAAATGGCCGGAGTGCTCGCCGCCAAAGATCGCATTCAGTTGGCGCGCATTCAGTTGGCGCATCTCCGCCTTAATATAAGAATGCCCCACGCGCGTGCGCACTGCCTTGCCGCCTAACCTGTTGACCAGCTCGGGCACGCTCTTGGAAACAATCAGGTTATAAAGGATGGTTGAACCTGGATACTTTTGCAGCAGGCTATACGCTACAATCGCCGTCACCATTGATCCATCCACCACGTTGCCATGCTCATCCACCGGAAACATGCGGTCGGCATCGCCATCGAAAGCCGCGCCCAGGTCAGCGCCTACCTCGCGTACCTTCCTCTGTAAATCCACCATGTTCTCAGGCTCGATCGGGCTGGCCGGGTGATTGGGAAAACTTCCATCCAGCTCAAAGTAAAGCGGCACCAGTTCGCAAGGCAGATGCTTGAACACGCGCGACATCACCATACCCGCCATGCCATTACCCGCGTCGATTACCACTTTGAGCGGCCTGATCTTGCTCACATCGATGAACGAAAGAGCGTGCTGGACAAAAGCATCAAGCACATCTCGCTGTATCACCCGCCCCTTGTGCGCCGGTTCGACAAAGTCGCCGCTTATCGCCAGGTCGCGTATATCCGCCAGGCCCGACTCCAGGCTAATAGGGAATGCCTGGGCCCGGCAGAATTTCATGCCGTTGTATCTGCCCGGGTTGTGTGACGCGGTAATCATTACGCCCGCCGGGTAATTGAACTTGCCCACCGCGAAATACAGCTCGTCAGTCGTCGTCATGCCAAGGTCAATTGCATCAACCCCCTGGTCGGTAATACCCTGCATCAGAGCAACGGCTAATTGCGGTGATGAGAGCCGCATATCACGCCCCACGGCGATCTGCGGCACCTTCAGATATTGAGCGGCCGCTCGCCCGATGCGGTAGGCTATCCCGTCCGTAAGGTCTTCCCCGTAGATGCCGCGCACATCGTACGCTTTGAAGAGAGCGGGATCGATGTTTGTATTCGATGTATTCACTCTTTATTTCCTCTTCTTCCAGATTTCTAAAAGTACCCAGGGTTCACCCGAACTGCGGGGATCATAGATTTGTCCAACTTCGCCGAAGCCCGCTTTGGCGAATGCGTGCCGCGCCGGTTGATTGGCCATGGCCGTTTCTGCATAGATGCGCACGAAAGTGGGCTGGGAAAAAAGATACGCTACCAGCGTGCGGATAGCCTCCGGTCCGTACCCTTTGCCCCAGCGGGTCTTATCGCCCAGGCCTAAACCCATTTCAAGCTGCCCCACGCGGTAATCAATGTTGAAGTACGTAATAGTGCCGATAGGAATATGCAGCTCATCCTCGATGATGAACCAGAATTGTCGCCCATTCCCTATTACGTAGTTGCGTTCAAAAATGGACAAAAATTCCGCCATGGTCTGCGAGTAGGGGCGATGTGGGTCATAGCGCCACACTTCTTCGTCGCGCTCCCAGTTAAAGACGTAGCGTGCATCCTTCAGCGTGGGCCGGCGCAAATAGATGCGCTGTCCATGCAATACAGGATAAACATGTTGTTTTTGTGTCTCAGTCATACAAGCCCTATCTCATGCGCAAAACTGGTCCCGGCAGTCAGTGGCGAGACAACAAAAGCCTGCGCCAGTGTTTGACCCAGGTCAGCAAACGTAGAACGTGTCCCAAGATTTACCCCGGTATGTACCGGCTGACCATAAGCAAGTAATGGCACATGCTCGCGTGTATGGTCGCTGCCTCGATAGGTAGGATCGTTTCCATGATCGGCTCCGAAAAAGATCGCGTCGCCCGGCCGCATTACCTGCTGCACCTGCGCAAACCAGTTGTCTACATCCCTTAACGCCTGGGCATACCCCTGGCTGTCCCGGCGATGACCCCACAACATATCAAATTCTACCAGGTTGACAAAGAGCAGGCCTGTAAAATCGCGTTCAAGCCAGCGCAGCGTCGCGGCCATACCACCCTTGTTCGTTTCGGTATGGTCTCGCTTTGTCAGGCCGCGCCCCGCAAAAAGATCTTCGATCTTGCCGATGCCAATCACCTCCTTGCCACTGTCCTTCAGCACATCGAGCAATGTTGTTCCCAGCGGTTCCAGCGAGAAGTCGCGCCGGTGTTCGGTACGCGTGAAATTTCCAGGCGTGCCGATAAATGGGCGCGCGATCACGCGCCCCACTGCATGCTCCCCGGTCAGCATTCCACGAGCAATCCGGCACATCTGGTACAGCTCCTCGAGCTGTATCACCTCCTGGTGCGCAGCGAGTTGGAAAACGCTATCCGCCGAAGTGTACAGGATGGGGCGGCCGGTGCGCAGGTGCTCCTCGCCGAGTTCCTTGATGATTTCAGTGCCCGAAGCAGCCTTGTTGCCTAAGACCTCGCGCCCGATAGCCTTCTCAAACTGCTCCACGAGGTGGGCGGGAAACCCATGGGGATAGGTGGGAAACGGTTTATGCAAGACGACCCCCGTCATCTCCCAGTGCCCCGTTGTACTATCCTTGCCCGCCGCCGTCTCGGCCATACGGCCATAAGACCCCTGGGCATGCTCAGCCGGTGGCGTGCCCAGGATGGGCGTGATATTTCCCAGGCCAATGCGTCCCAGGTTGGGCAACTCCAGGCCCCCGACCGCCTGCGCGCAATGTTCCAGCGAGTTGGCCCCGTCATCCCCGTATGCATGAGCATCGGGATTCGCGCCCACGCCTACTCCATCAAGTACGACAAGAATGGCTCGTTTCAGTTTACTCATCGCCTTTGATCCTTATCTTTTCCAGCCACGCATGTTCCGGCAATGGATCACCAATCAGTGGTAACGCATACTCATAAAAGGCCCGTGTAACCATAGTTTTACTCTCATCCAGGTAATCGCCTGGCAGCAGCCGCTGCTCATTTGCCACCCTGGCAAGCTCCACCAGCCCGGTAGTGCAATGATAAGCCGGTTCAGTTTGTCGAACCAGTGTGACCATTTTATCACTCTCACCGGCCAGCAATGCCTGTACCCCCATTTTGCCTACCTGGTAGGCCTCATCGCGGTCCGTACGCGAAACACTGAACGAGGCCATTCTTTGCAGGTCGCCCGGTTTATCGAAACGCGCGCGCAGCTTCAGCTCCCTTATTACTAATTCTACCAGGTATTGTGCAGCGCCACTAAGTAGCGGATGCTGGAATGCATCCGCTCCAACCTGCCCAATAGCGCCCAGCGCCTGCCCTTGCTCATCACGAATCGTTTCAGCAGCGACAACAACCACGTACCCTAATTGATGATAAACCTCTTCAACCTGCGCTAGAAAGTGTTCTGCATGAAATGTTTGCTCCGGCATTAGAATAATGTGCGGCGCATCAGCATAATCGCGTTTACCAAGTGCTGAGGAGGCAGCCAACCAGCCCGTGTCACGTCCCATCGTCTCGATCACTTTGACAGGGTAGTGTTCCGGTATAGAGATGGTATTCATTGCTGAATCCATCGTGGCTAACGCAATGAAGCGCGCCGCGCTCCCATACCCTGGGCAATGATCGGTAAACGGCAGGTCGTTATCAATCGTCTTCGGCACACTGATGGCGCGCATCTCATAGCCCATCCGCTGCGCAGCCTGCGCAATGCGGTGTGCGGTATCGGCAGAGTCGTTGCCGCCAATATAGAGCAGAGAGCGGATATCGTATTTACGCAAAATATCTATAACCTGCTCAGGGTCCTCGTCCCTGAGTTTGTAGCGGCATGTCCCGAGCGCTGCCGAAGGCGTATACAGCAGCCTCTGCCACACGTCTGCCGGTTGACGCCGCAGGTCGATCACATCCTCTTTCAGCAAACCCTCGACGCCGTACCGCATCCCATAAATACCATCGATGCGCGCGTCGGCCATCGCAGCCTCGACAGCGCCGACCAGGCTGGCATTGATGACGGCAGTTGCACCGCCAGATTGCCCAATTATCAGGTTGTTAC
>WNEZ01013800.1_pt1 | contig 14320 bp, 17 predicted proteins | sample 5400521 | NCBI WGS metagenome assembly WNEZ01 (sample SAMN13153339, study PRJNA577476) | soil metagenome | isolation source: 120 cm saprolite under Douglas fir tree site 2 hole 1 replicate 1 | place: USA:California | collected 2015-04-18
TCGATTCCGGCTCGCCACTCTGACTCAGTTTGCCAAGCGAGGTTTCGAACAAGTCTCGATGGAGCGTCCTGAAGTGGCTGACGGATGGTTTTGCGTGGCTAGTGGATGTTTTTACCGCGACGAAGGCCATTGCCGCCGCCGCAATAATGAAGAGCGCGCCCGCGATGGCGATGCGCGGTCTGCGTATCGAGGTTGTTCTGGATTTCATATTGCCTCCTCTGATGTGCGGGCTGGGAGCCGAGGGGCCCGTTCAGTCGAACCACTGCGAAGTGGCAAAAAGTGGATGCGGTGCGGCTGAGCAGGAGAAGTCTATTCTCAAAACGGCTGGTGTCAAGTCAAATTATTGCGGTTAGGACGCTGAATGCCTTGTCAGACGGCACTTTCGCGGCCATGCGCATCACAGCCTGTACGGTAACGATGGCACAATCGTGCCCGTGTGTACGCACAGGGCTTCTACGGCCCGAACAATTTTTGTTAGAAGTTCTAAGGCTAGTTTTCCTTAAAGCGCGGCTGAGATCCGCGCTCCGCTACCGGGATATTGCAAGCGGCTCAGCTGAGTAACTAAGCCTCTCAATTGTTGATACCTTTCAACAATGCCGAACGGAGCAAGGGGGGTGCCAGGAAGAGCTATTCCGATATATAACTTCAAGACGGTATGAAGTGCATATAAACGCAGGCGAAGAGCACTGTTGACCAGCTGTTGCCCGGCAGCCGCAATGTTCGGATCGGCGTTTGCGCGGGCAGCTTCGCCCAAGTGGAGCAGGATGGTTGCATTCTGTGCCGCACATGCAATGTACTCTATGGCCGCCCGAAGTCGTTCGCGCTGGATCGCCCGGAATTCACCGGGTGGCAGGTTGTCGTGCAAGAACTCTTCCTCTTTAGGATCAACAAGATTTCGGAAGGCTTCAAGGTCGACGGCTCGGAGACGTGTAAACTCCTCGGAGGTAACAACGGTCGTGCGCTGCCCGAGCGTAGCGTGCACAAAGAACGCCAATATCAGGAGCGCGGCCACGACGAGGACAATAGTAATCATCGCTGCAAAAGGTGTAGAAGTTCGTGATTCCCGTGCTCAAGCTCGCACCGCGGAATCATTTGGATCGTATGATGTTCCGGCCCTGCCGGCAACACAAAATTATATCCCGCATTACATCTATGGGTGATTCTCCCTGGCCCACAGCATGGATCCCACAATGGCACAGGGCCGCATCCCGCTACCCGGAAGATGGGGGCAACTCCTTTTCAAGTTGAACACATCGTGATAATGTGCACTGGGCAACGGTTTGGCCGCACAAAAATCGAATTACGTTTCACGTTTCCGAAACTGTAACAACGATGAGCTTGACGTCGGCATTAGAGGATTTGCAGGGGACCACCTTAGAGGCGGTGTCGGGGGCGCTGGGAAAACTGGGATATCTTTCTGCTCTGCGCAGTCCGACAGGAGGCTACTCACACTGGGGCCTGGCGCGAGTTCATGGCGATGCGGCAGCAGAGAAAGCTCTAAGGGAAGCACATCGCTCCCTGCTCTCACAGATACTGGCTACACCTGTCCGTAAACTCCGGGAGGATGTGGAAAAGTCCAGCAGACCGATGGGGGTATCGCCTGCAAAGTTCTTGGAAGAGTTGCGAAACCGCGCGCCTGAACTCGTGCCGCCAGAGCCCGGAGCCGGTTCCGCGCGCCACCTCAATTCAGTGCTACACGCCCTTTCGAGCCTGACAAAGACTCGACGGGGTGCCATTCGCCCAATCTCATAGCCACCCCGATCACTTGACCGATAATTTCCGCTTCCTTAGGGTGTTTTAGCAGGCGAACGGGAACCGGGGACAGAGGATGGGGCTGTAGGATAATGTTCTCGCGCTCCACCGCACACCAGCTGCAGGTGTGGCCATCCCGAGTTTCGATGAAATAGATCGGGCGTTCGTACTCTGACCTCCAAACCCCCTCAATGACCCTGTTCTTGGACTCGTCTACCTGCACAAAAGTTCCAGGCGGTAGGATTGGGTACATGGTGAAGTCTTCGCTACCGATATAACCGTAGGTATATTCGTGCTCCATGAACTGGGAGAGGTAGGCGAGCGGAACTAGTCCCCACTGCTCGACCATGCGTCCCAGGTTGGTGGTTCGAGCAAGGTTGAAACTGGGATCCAGACGGAGTGGAATCTGAACCGATGAGATGCTCGCCAAGGCGTCGGAAACATGCGATTTCGGCGGCGAGGCCAGCCCCAGGTCTGGGGCTGTCCGGTTGAAGTCCACACCATACCAGGACAACAGTTCGCGCGCGTCGGTGCGATAAATTACCGCCAGAGAGTAGACCCGGTAAATGCTGGGGACAATTCCCTTGGTTTCTATGTCGGACAAGCGGCTGGGAGGAATAGCAAATTCGTCATTGTGGTGTTTGCCCGCAAGCCGGGCGCTGGCAGTCTCGACATCCCGCATTGTCAAACCAAGTTTTTCGCGCAACGCACGAAGATTCTGGCCCGCTGAGAACATGGGAACCTCCTGGGGCAGGGTGTGGTGAAAACATATGATACCAATTTGCCGTTAACAGAAGCGATGTAACACTTCGGTCCAGGTTACGGTTGCAGAATACGAGAAGCCGCTCTGAATCGAGTGTAGAATCGTTGTCCGAAAACGCTACTTAGCGAAAAGGAACAAACCCCGCTTTCCTCCGGGCGTCACCCGTTCCGATTTTGTAACATTCGCGCCGGTATTCCCAAACTGCGCGAACCCACATGCCCTCGCCCCGTCACATTGTATGTCAAAACAATGGCGCCGTGGCAAAGAGAGCCTGAACTGAAAAACCCTCTCAGGGGAAGCTGAGAGGGTTAGCGAATGGCAGGGAATCCGGCTGGACTAAGCGCGGACCACATTGGCCGCCTGGAAGCCCTTGGGGCCCTTGAGCAGATCAAACTCCACCGTTTCGCCTTCGTTGAGCGTGCGGTAGCCATTCTCCTGAATCGCGGAGAAATGGACGAACACGTCTTCGCCAGTGGAGCGTTGGATGAACCCGTAACCTTTAGCCCCGTTGAACCACTTCACTGTACCCTTCTCTCTCACAAAAACTCCTTTCGACGCATCGCGAAGAATTCATTCTTCGCGGCCCTTGTCGAAGCTCCAGGATTCTGGAGCGCCCCCCAAAAGGACGCGAAGAACAAGGTCGCGTTACCGTGTGCCGCCGAGTCCGAACCAAAAAGAAAAGCCCCAGAGTTCTACGCCGCCCGAAGTAATTACGGTGCGAAGCTCTGGAGCCCTGAAATGTTGGCGCGAATTTCGACTGGGCAACACAGCAATGTCAACCCAAAGCTGCAAGACTCACTGCCGATATTTCGGCAACGAGCACAAGATAATATTCAGGAACATACAAGTTGGCAAGAGAAGAAATTTCCAAATGACCAGTAGTCATACGTTTTAATCACCGGGGCACACCGGACCCAGGCTTCCCCGAGCTGGCATTGCCCAGCGTCACACTTGGTGATTCCAAGAGGTCGTGCTGAGGATTGACGCATGACTGACTCGCTGCAAGTCTTTGATAAGATGAGGGTAAGCGCCTCACTAAACCCCAACCACGATCCCGACGGAGATAGTCGTTCCCCTCGCACGGGAGGGCTCCTCGGACCTACTCTGGGCTGGTTCCTGCGACGAATCTGGTGCTTTCCCTCCAACCGCTCGTACTTGAGGAACCAACTGATTCTCTTGGGCTGGAGTTTGGATGTTGCTCACGGGACCGAATCTATCAGCGCAGGAGCATGTGCTGGCAGGTTTCTCATTGCAGAGTGCTCAGGAAGTTCAGTCGGTGGTTATCACAGGCCCTAGTGATGACCGACACATCCCAACCGACCTCTCCCACGTAGGATTACGTACGTTCCCCGGCTGTACCTCCGAGTGCGCGTCCAACCGACAATTCTGTGGGAGTCGTATGTCTTCCAGCACCTGCTCATGCCTTCTCGCCGTCGCCGTGTTGCTTGTAAACGTTTCCCCCGCTGCTGCCCAGGAACAGCAGCGCAATTTTGCTGCTCCGCGAAAGAGCTACAACTCTGCCCAGGAGCAACGTCGCAACCAGACGCGATACGTGGCCGACCTCCGGAAAGTTACGCGGGCGGCCGGAACCATCTTTGCTGGCATTGTGACCTCAGTGCGGCACACTCCGGCCAGCAAGCTCAGCGAGATTGAAACAGTGCAGATCAGCTTCCGGGTTGACCACGCCATCCGGGGCACGCGCGCAGGAGAGAATCTGACGATCCACGAGTGGGCTGGACTGTGGAGTACCGGAGACCGATACCGCGTGGGTTAACACGTGCTGCTGTTCCTCTATCCTCCGAGCAAGCTGGGACTAACCAGTCCGGTGGGTGGCCCGCTGGGACGCTTCAATGTGGATCAGGCCAACCTCGTCGTGCTGAAGCTCGCTCCTAATAATGCCGGGGCCGGAAAGCCACCAGGCAAAAGTCGGGTGAGCTATCGCGAGTTTTCTCGTGCGATTCATCGAGTTGCGGAGGAGTGAGACATGGTGGAGCATTTTCATTTCCACATCAGTCGCAAAGATGAGCCTGCAACGCCCAGCGGCTTCAGCGATGACACCAAGACTGTCCAAATTACGAAACCCTTAGGCGAGACCATCCGCGAATTACCCAAGATTCTCTGGCCAGCCCTGGTGTTGCTGGTGCTGGGAATCATCTTCTTAATTGTTTTAGTACAAATGGCACACGCGGGTGGTCCGAAGTATGTTGCGGGTGCCAGCTATTTCGACCCGGCTGTAAAAGGTGCGCCGCTCACCTGGGCACAAGGTTCCGTCCAGTACTACACGGATCAGGGGGATTTGAGTCCGATTCTGCTCGGACCGGATGCCGACGCCTTTGTGGCTGACGCTTTCAGCCGCTGGACTTCAGTTTCGACGGCGGCAATCTCCGCCACGCGCGCCGGTCAGCTCAGTGAGAATGTGAGCGGCGCCAACGTTATGGCTAACTCGGATCACACAATCACCCTGCCGATCGACATCCAGTCAAGCGCGGTCGATAAGCCTGTAGCACTGATCTACGACTTCGATGGCCAGGTCAGCGATGCGCTTCTAGGCGCGGGTGCCAGCGACCCCCTCTACTGCTTCACGAACGCCGTTTTCGGTGGGCTCGACAACTTCAGTACCGACGGGCATCTTGCTCATGCACTGGTCATCATAAACGGCAAGTGCACTCAGACTTCCGATCAGTTGCCCGACGTGAAATACCGGTTGGTGCGCGTGCTGGGGAATGTGCTGGGGCTGGACTGGTCACAGCTAAATCTGAATGTGATCACGCGTACTCCGGTGCCCTCTCCGGATGACTTCAATGGTTTCCCATTGATGCACTTTGCGGACCTGATCAGTTGTGTACCGGTTTCTGACTGCTATCCCAACCCGGATCAGCCCAAGATGGACGATCGCGCCGCAATCTCGCGGCTATACCCGGTCACCACGCAAAATCAACCAAACTTTCCTGGCAAGCAATTGTTCTTGGAGAATAGGGTGCGCATCCACGGCTCGGTGCGTTTCGTGGATAGTCTCGGTCAACCCGCACAGCCCATGCAAGGTGTAAACGTGGTGGCACGCTGGATCGATCCTGCCACCGGCATCCCGTCAGGGCGGTATGCAGCGTCATCGGCGTCGGGTTTCCTGTTCCGTGGGAATGCGGGAAATCCCGTGAACGGATACAGCAACCTTCTGGGCCAACGCTTCGACCGCTTCGGCTCTGACGATGGCACGGTGGAGGGGTTCTTCGATTTCGCCGGCCTGGAAATCCCGGACGGCAGCAGCGGCGCGCAATACCAGCTCAGCGTCGAAGCAATCGACTGGAATTGGTCGCAAGGTGTTGGTCCTTACGCGCCGTTGCAGATAACACCTTCGGGCACGGCGCAGCCGATCACGGTCACCGCGAGTAAGGGCGATGACGTGCAGCAGGACCTTCTCATGCAGGGCAGCGCCACCGCGCCACAGGATTGGGGCGAACTCGCGAGCTTCAGTGCACCAGCGGCACTGCCCCTCAGCGGAGACTGGGTTGGTTCGCTGAGCGGCTATGGCAACGTTGACTACTTCCAATTAGCGGGACAAGCTTTCCGCACCATCTCAGTGGAGGTCACGGCGCTCGACGACTCGGGTGCACCGAGCCAGAGCAAGGCACAACCCATCGTCGGAATGTGGGCGCTGACAGATCCAGTGGGGACTCTGGCGCCGGCATCAACACCCTCCGCCTTCAATACCTCGGGCTTCGGCCTCACCCGCCTGAAGGCCAACCTGCTGGTCGCCACCAGCTTCCGCATCGGAATCACAGACGATCGCGGCGACGGGCGCCCCGACTTCCACTATCACGCGCGTGTGCTATATGGAGATACGGTTTCGCCGGCGCAGATCAGTGCAGGAAAAAGCACACCGATTGTTATCTATGGCCTGGGATTCCGGCCGGGCTTATCGGTCAACGTCGGCGGGGTCAATGCGCCACTGCTAGCGGTCTCGGCAAATCAAATCATCATGAGCACGCCCGCGTTCCGGGACGGCAACCAAACTGTTACCTTGACTGATCCGTCGACGGGAGCGTCTTCCGCCATGAGGGATGTGTTGACCTTCGGCGCCGGACCGACCGACACCATTCGCTTGATTCAGGGCTCGAATCCGGCGACGCCGGTTGGAGGAGAAACTCCGAACCCGATCCGCGTGGGCGTGACCTCGGCCGATGGCGTGACTCCAGTCGGCGGAGCTACAGTGGTCTGGAGCGTGGCTTCCGGAGCGACACTTGCGGCATGCGGCGGGGGCACCACTTGTCCGGCGTTCACGGATGCCACCGGCGAGGTCTCGACTCGAGCGATCCTGACCGGGGCGGGAGTCAGTACCATTACCGCGACCCTCGCGCCTGCCTCCTACAAAAGCCCAAAGGCAGTGCAGACCACGGTTCTGGGGACTTCCTCGTCTTTGGACATTGCGCTGACCTCTCCTTTTTTGTGGATTGCGCAAGGAGCTACTCTCGGCGTGCCGCTGAAAGCGCGAGTTCTCAGCAGCGGGGCTTCGAAGAGCGATACCATCGTGAATTACCAGATTCTGAAGGGATCCGGTTCTCTGAGCGCGGGCCGTGCGGTTAGCGACAGCAACGGATACGCAGCCGTTACGTTGACAGTGACAAATTTGACGGGCGATATTCAGGTGAGTGCCTGTGTGGCGCCCGCGAACAATCCCTGCCAGACTTTTTCCATGTTTGCGGTGGCGCTCTCCGCTCTGCAACTCAAAATCGTGCGTGGCACAGGGTCCGGTGCAGGGCGCAGGTGTGACTTTCCAATCTTTTGTGCTGCGGCCGCTTGCGGACCCGCCGATCGACTCCGGCGGCGAATCGAATAACGGCCAACATGCCATGCCGGTAATACTGAGCTCATCACAACTGGTGGTGACGTCAGATTCAAGTGGACTGGCGAGCCTGGTGCCATCGCCTGGTTCGAGTTCGGGAGCGGTGCAGATCGAAGTGGTTGCCAGCGCCGGAACCGCCGCCGCACAGCAATTCACCGCTCTGTCTTTGTGGCCGGTGCCCGCGGCGACCGTGGGAGGGGCCGCACCAGTGCCATCGGCTGCGGGAGTGCCGTCATTTCAGACTCGACGACAGAACAGTGGAGATCCAAATTTTCCAGAGCGCAGTGAGCCTCAAAAAAATCTGCGCTAGGACGAGTGGCCATGGCCGAGCGGGGCTCGGCCGGACAGACGAGGGCGTCTGTCCCTACGCAGCCGACGCAGGTCAAAAACCGCGTCCAAGCGGACTCGCGGGCGAGGGCGCCCGCGCCACACAATCCGATTCACACAATCGATTCACTTTTTCAGCCACTGATCTACCCAGTCGTTCACGGTCTGGTACCACAAACGGCTGTTCTGCGGCTTCAGCACCCAGTGGCCTTCATCCGGGAAATACAACATCTTTGAGGGAATATTCAGTCGCTGAAGAGTGGTGAAAAGCTGGTAACCTTCGGAGACATCGAGCCGGTAGTCGAGCTGCCCATGAACCACCAGCGTCGGCGTTTTGAAGTTGGTCGCTGAAAGATGTGGCGACCATTTCTCGTAGAGCGGGCGGTTGGTGTATGGCATGCCTTTGAATTCCCATTCGTTGAACCAGAGCTCTTCCGTGGTGCCCCAGGCAGATTCGGTATTGAACATGCCATCGTGCGACACGATGCACTTGAAGCGGTTGGTGTGACCGAGGATCCAGTTAGTCATGTATCCGCCGTAGCTCGCGCCCAGCGCGCACTCGCGGTTTTTATCAATGAAGGGATAATGCTCCTCGGCATACTCGAGGCCCTTCATCAGGTCTTCAAACGGAGCGCCGCCCCAGTCGCCGTTGATCGCATCAATAAACTTCTGCCCGTAGCCGGTTGAGCCGTGAAAGTTGATCATGACGACCACGTATCCGTTGGCAGCGAACAGCTCGGGATTCCAGCGATAGCTCCAGTCGTCTCCCCACGCCCCCTGCGGCCCGCCGTGAATGAGAAACTTCAGGGGATATTTCTTGTTGGGATCAAAGTTCGGCGGCTTGACCAGGAAGCCTTGGACTTTGTCGTTGTTAGCGCCTGCAAATATGAAGCGCTCGAGTGGAGACATCGCGATCGTGGAAAGGAGGACGTCGTTCATATGCGTCAACGCCTCGTAAGATTCACAGACCTCGCCGCTTCCCACTTTCGAGCAACCCCATTGTTTTGCCGGGGTGACCTCGGCGGACGATTCGCCGATGCGCGCTAAGAAAATCTCAGTCGGCGCCTTCAGAGACATTCGCGTAAAGACAATTCTCTTGCCGTCAGGCAGCATCGACACATCGTCATCGTAAGCGGCTCCGGTTAGTATGACGGGCCTGCCTCCTGAGAGGCTCAGCCGGTTGATGACACTCGAACCGCGCACCTCGCAGGCAAAATACAGGGCCGAGGAATCCGGAGACCAGCTAAATGTGCCGACCCAAGCGTCGAAATCCTCCGTCAGGTTCTTCTTCTCTCCCGTCTTCCGGTCGTACAGCATCAGACGAAATCGGTCGCTCTCGTATCCCGGACGCTGCTGTGCGCGATACGCGATGTACTTGCCGTCGGGCGAAGAGATTACATTGACTGGAACGATCCACAAATCGTTGTTGGTGCTGATGGCTTCGACTTTGTCGTGGTTCGAGGTGTAGCAGATCTCCTGGCCGTCCGGGGAAAACGCATAGAGCTCCTGTCCGCCGAGATTGAACGGTGGAGCATCGTAATCTCCCGGCGTGAGATCGCGGGCTGCGCCCGCGGGACAGCCGGGGGCGGCTGTCCCCACACAAGCATCGACCGGAATCACAAAGATATGGCTGCGCTTGCCTGCCTGGAACGCGTTCCAGTGGCGGTAGAGCAGGCGGGTAAAGATCAGCGCTTTCACCTTGGAGTTCGCGACGTCGTCCATCTTCTTTTTGTTGCAGGCCTCGTCGGCGCACTCGGGGTAAACACGCGAGGTGAAGGCAATGTTCTTGCCGTCGGGCGACCAGATGGGCCCATCCGCTCCGGTCGCAATGGAAGTCAGTTTGTGCCTGCCGGTGACCGTACCCGCCGAGCTATCGAAATCGGCAATCCAGACCTGAGAGCCACCTTCTTTGGAAGACACAAACAGAAAGCGCTTGCCGTCTGGCGCCCAGCGCGGGCGGTCGGCATCCTGGTCGCTGATGATCTCTCGTGATTCGCCACCTGCGAGTGGGACAATCCAGACGTGCGGCGTCTTGGTATTGGCATCGAGATTGACATCCACCGCGCTGAACAGCACCCACTTGCCGTCCGGTGAGGGGACGGGCTCGCCCACACGCTTGAGCGCCATCATGTCTTCGAAGGTGAAGGGATGTTTGTTTTGTGCAAGACAGGAAGCGGAGAGCAGAAAAGTAAAAATACACACGAGCAGACGGCGCATCCGTTGCCTCCGGAGGAAACCGGTAAGTGTAGTAGTTGGGAGCAGGAGGGTGTCAGTACCAGTGGGTCCTTGGTAATTAGCAGTTAGCATTTGGTCTTTCCACTGTTGTGGCGCTACGCAGCAACTGGTGGGGTCAATCACCCTTCAGTTGTTTGAGCCCACCGAGTCGACCGGAGAGCAAATAGCTAAATGTCGAGTGCTAAGTTCCAGATACCTTTTCCCAGCACCAAGTGCCATCCCCCCGCATCTAATTTTAATAGGCAGAACTGCAGCTTTCCCGCTTCCATCCTTTAACCGAAGGACCTGGGAGTGGGGAGGCCGCGGTCGCATGTTCAGCCGTGTCCCGGCTTTTTCGCTACACTTATCCCTATGAGATCCGTAATGCCGCGTTCCACTTGGGTTATCGCAATTATCGTCTTGTTATCGTGGCTTCTGACCCTCAGCGCTGTCGCCCAGGAGGGTCCGCTTGATCCTTCTCAGCCCAAGGGCACCACGCCGGAGCAAATCATCCAGCGCTTCGCCGCGAAAGAAAAGGAGTTTAAAGAGGCGCGCGACCAGTACACCTATCGGCAGGAAGTAAAGGTGCAGACTCTGGACGGGAACACCGTCACCGGAGAATACCAGGAAGTTTTCGACGTGGTCTTTAATGATCAGGGACGGCGTCTCGAGAACGTGGTATTCGCTCCCCAGTCGTCGCTCGAAAACGGTGGGATTTCCATCACTAAGGAAGATCTAGCCGATATTCGCAACCGCCTGCCGTTCGTCCTGACGAGCGACGAAGTTCCCGAATACAACATCCTCTACGTCGGCCAGCAACAGGAAGATGAGTTGCATTGCTACGTCTTCGATATCGCTCCGAAAACCATCGAAAAGAACAAGCGCTACTTCCAGGGGCGGGTCTGGGTGGACGACCACGATTTCCAGATCGTGAAGACGTACGGCAAGACAGTACCTGACATTCGAAGCAAGAAAGGCGAAAACCTCTTTCCCAAGTTCACTACCTGGCGGGAGCAGATTGATGGCAGGTATTGGTTTCCCACCTACACGCGGGCAGATGATGTCTTACACTTTTCAATGCAGGAAGTACACATCCGCGAGATCGTCAAATACGCCAACTACAAGCGTTTCGGATCGAAGGTGACGGTCACCTATGAAGGGAAAGAAATTCCCAAAGGCCAGACGAAGCCCGAACAACCGCAACCGCCGCAGCCCCAGAGGTAGTAGCTTTGCTGCACGCGATGCAGGAGACTCAAAGTCGCGCCCCGCCTTGAGAATTCTGCCGGTTGATTGAGCATTGGCCTGCTCAGACTGGCCTGCTCAGACCAGGAGCCTGAGCGGACACCTTCGGTTCCAACAGAGAGAGGGTTCATCAGATCACCTCCAAGTCAGCTTCCAGAGCCCCGGCAGCCTTGATGGCCTGCAGGATCGCGATGACGTCGCGGGCAGTGGCTCCGATGGCCTGAAGTCCATTCACCAAATTCAGCAGCACGGACTCTTTTTCTGGTGTCTCTGGCGAGAACAAAGAAGTAGGCACCGACGATAATTCCGATATTGGAACTGAGGCACTGGCTGCGGGGCTCAGCGCTTCGGCCGGCTTGCCCATTGCCCGCATGATAATGAAGGATCTCACCAAAACGGAGGTATTAAGCCACCAGGCGCCTGGGCGGTCGCTGGGGCAAATTCCCCGCCGCTAAAGTTTGGGTTTACCTTAGCCGATTGAAGGCGTTAGGGGTGCAGATCGAAGGCAAATTTGGGACTGGATGAAGACCGGATTAAAGTTTTCTAACCGGCTGCCGATCTTGGATTGCAGGGATACTTCCAGGCGAGGGCATAGTGATGAGAATCGACTTAAACACGAGAATTCCGGAAACTTCGGGGGACGCAAAACCGCCCAGATCGAAATCTTCGGCGGGGGTGTCCGGCGGAAACCGGAGTAGCCCCTGACGAGGCACGGTTGTCGCTCGAACATGCCCGCGTACAGACGCTGGAGGCAAAGGTTAACGGCATGCCGGAGATCCGCAGCGAGAAGGTGGAAGCACTACGCCGTGCGACCCAAGATGGCACTTATGAGGTCGGCCCAGAGAAGATTGCACAAGCGATATTTGACGAACTTCTTGCCCCCTCAACCCGCATCCGGTAGGCGAGGGCTGGGCCGGTAACTTATGAACGACTTGTCCACTGAGCGGTTGGGGCCGACCTCGCGTGTATCAGAGGCGCAGGGACAGCCAAGCAAGCGCGAGTCTCCGTCGAAATTGCGACGTCGGCCAGTTCCGTCTTCTCCCGGCAGCGAAGCAGAGCCCGATCCCGATCCCGAGGGGCCCACACACCAGATTGATCGGCTGGCCTGACGTAAAAAAAAATCATGCCCACGAGAATCACGTGCCAAGACAATCACGGGCCATGAGAAGCATGGTCAAAACTAATGACGCACCAAGAAATTGCGCGATGTTTCGACCTGTTGGAACAGCGCCTCTGCGTCGGCGCTGGAACAGGGTCAATCCGCCTTGGTTACGATGGACGCGGAACAAATTGAACAACAAGTGAGCGACCAACAGGCCCTCTGTCAGGAGTGGCGTTTGGTGGAACACGAGATTCAGGTTCAGTACTGCGCCAGCCCGGGATCCCGCCAGTATGCCACAGCGCCAAGGCGTGCTGACAGCAGCTGGAAACCTTGCCAACAGCTTCCGTAACACAGCTTATGATCCCGAGTTGACCAATGCCCAGAATGCGCGCGATGCAACTCTGGCGGCAGCGGCCAAAGTGTCACAAATCAGTCTTTTCGATTTCTTGAGATAGCTCGAGAAGAGATCTTGCGGGAGGCGCGGGCCCACTCAGCAGCCGATTCCAAATGCGCCCGCTCGGACTCTAGACGTGCGCGCTCGTTCAATAGATTTGCGTGCAATGTCGGGAGCAGACTTCGCAGCCGCTCGACATTCTTCCGGTATTCGCCGATTTGTCTACTCAGTTCGGGATCGGATTCCGCGCCCGCAACCCCTTCTCGCAAGAACTCTCCCGCAAGCAGCAGTTCCGATAGCACCCTGGCGAGGTGCTCAGAGGTAACCGCGACTAATTTTGGGCTCTCCGGCGCAAGCTCATCAAGAAGTAGGCGAAGCCGCTCATTGATGTCGTGCAGAGTTTGGTTTGAGGGGGACATCAGGATTTCCAATTCGACGGCGCGCTGTCTCCGCTTGACTCCGCTGCAGCTACACCTTGGGCGGGAACGGGGGGATGGGCACTTGCCCGACTTGTGCGTTCCACTTCTATCCAAGCTTCACGCAATGAGAGCAAGTTGGTGATCTGGGTCTCGAGAATCGTCTTGGATGGGTTGATCTGCGCCTCCAACAGGCTGGCACGCAGCAAGTCGCTGATAACCTCGTTCAGTTTCACGCTGTCCACGCTGAGCGTACCATCGTTGGCCATGTTCACACCCAGCGAGGCGAGGTTTACATAACCGTTGTTCCCAGTACGCGAAAAGGTGACATCGGGGAGCAGGCTTCCCTGCAAAGAACGAAGGGAGCTGTTGGCGGCCAGCGGCCCAGCAGTGTTTGCTACAGGGTCAAAGGTGAACTGCGAATTGATCGCGCCCATCACTGTGTTGTAGCTCGCAACGAAGGCGTTGACCGCCTGTGTTGCCCTGGCGGTGTCCGCGCCAACCGTGAGCAGGACCGGGATTCCTGGAGCGGCGCTGGCCAGGTTGAGTGTGACCGCCGCCAGTGCTCCGGTCACGGTGTTCGTTGTACTGTTGAATGGCACACCATCAATGCTAAATGAGGCATTCACTCCCGCAGCCGATTTGGTGAAAATCAGCCCGGTTGTGTTTCCCGTTACGGAAAGATCGCCGAGTTCGCCGCTGGCCGTACTGACCAGCGCGAGCCGCGCACCATTGAGGTCATTGATCACACTGGCCGTCACGCCCAACTCATGGCCATTGATGTAGCTGGCCAGTCCGTCTAGTGTGTTGTTGTTACCGTCGACCGGGATGTCCGTACTCGTTTTGCCCACTTTCAAGGTGATGGTGCCGGTACTGAAGGTTGCACTGCCGCTGGGGGCCGGATCGGTGCCCCCAAGCCGATAACGTCAGCAGAGGCCGCAGTGGCTATGCCGGCGCTGCAGGCGAGAGGGATCGAATTGATTCAGCTAACACGTCTGAACAACCAACACCTAACTGTCAATTCGGATTTGATCAAGTTCGTCGAGCAGGCCCCGGATACGGTCATCACGCTGGTTAGTGGCGAAAAGATCGTAGTGCGCGAGAGTGCGGAAGAGGTCCTGAAACGGGTCATTCAGTTTCGCCGCTCCGTAGCCGAACGGACCGTGCCGACCTGGGATAACAACTTTGCCAAATCTCCGCCCGCTAACTGCAACAAGAAACCGGAAGAAGCCTGAGGGGGAAGTTCGTGGACAAGGCCACTTTCGGGGGC
>WNEZ01003100.1_pt1 | contig 14315 bp, 11 predicted proteins | sample 5400521 | NCBI WGS metagenome assembly WNEZ01 (sample SAMN13153339, study PRJNA577476) | soil metagenome | isolation source: 120 cm saprolite under Douglas fir tree site 2 hole 1 replicate 1 | place: USA:California | collected 2015-04-18
GTGACAATGGGGCCAAAAACGAATAAGATACCTGACATTCCCCCAGGAACTACACTTGGCCCATACGAGAGACAACTCCAGCAACTTGGCTTTAATATTTTCATTGTCAAATCTGATGGACTGGACCAAAATGTACCACCGAATACGGTCTCGAGGGTAAGTCCATCTCCTGGTCGTTCTGTTGCTGTGGATACTCAGATTATTATCTACGTGAAGAACTTAATATGAAAGTAGTGAGGGCGGAGGGGATCGAACCCTCGACCTCGGACTTAAAAGGTCCTCGCTCTACCACTGAGCTACGCCCTCAGGCTTAGCTTTAAGTGTATCACGGTTGTCAATCAGGGCTTTTGAATGATTACCAGACATGTGCCCCGGAGCAAGAGAGCGCTTCCATGAGGCCGCATATTGCCCTAGGACTCATTCACAAGCCCTGTTTATGACGATGTGTCCTATTCGTGAGGTGCTGCCACTTCACTGTGGATACGCAGAAGTTCAGGGATCGTCTCGGAAGGCCGCCGACCAAACCCGCATTCGGTCGCAACGCCAAAATCCGCGACCACGCGTTGAGCTGCCTCGATACGCCGCCGGGTGCCTTCCACTCCATCAGTGAAATGCACCAATCCCAGGTAGAGTTCCGTCTCAGAATGAAGCTGCAAGTGCTTGAGCGGCGCGAAATAGGCATCATCGCTCCGATCGCGTGGGACTGGCATGGAAATCCAGTTGAGAGAACGCCCGAGGCCTGCGGATATACCATTGGCGACATCGACCAGCTTGGTGGTGTCTTCCGGCTCCACGAAGTGCTTGTGGCCAGCATCGCCATAGCAGAGGTGATACCCCAGTTCCACATCCACCGGTACTTGATTTCCCAACCGTACGAGCTGGTCAATAATCTCTGTTTTGACATGCGCATAGCTCGTGAATGCGACGCCTTCCAACAGTCCGAACTCGACGGCCACATCCCACTGGATAGCCAGTTCATCGTGTGGAATACCTGACGCGATTCGGTCTAGTTCGGCAAACATGGCCCTATCGTATGCCAGTTGCACGATCGCCCACCCTTCGCTCACCATAAACGCCGTGACAGGAGCCAGGGGTGTAGGCAGACTGACCTGGAAGCGATACTGAGTCGGAAGAACTCCAGCCCGTTTCAGTTGCGAGAACACCTCATAGGATGCAAGAGCAGCATCGGCATAGCCAAGTTGATCAAAGACGAAATCACCAGCGCTGACCCCTGGGCGCAATTTGAAATGCGGTAATGGAGCATAGGCATTTGGATCAGGCGGGATCATCTCTAAAGAAGGATTGCGTGCGAGAACATCGCGTTGCCAGCCAATCCAATTGGTGCGAACACCCGTCTCCCCATCTGGGATACGATGAAGACGTTTGCCCAGAATTGAACTGGTAACCCGGAAAACTTCGTCGGCATTTGTCAAGGGAATGCTGCCGTTAAGATGAACACCACGCGGTGGCTGTTGATCTGCCATCATTGTCCTCCGATCGGTATGGGTAGCTAATAGTTCACTGCATTGCGTAGAAGCAAAGATGCTTCAGCTTTGATAGTCAAGATTATATCACGGAAAGGGCAGACACTCGCTTTTTGCAGAGATGACAGAGGTATAAGGGGTGTATCATTGTGGTCGTCCTTTTGCCTCCCAGCAAGCATTCACAAGCCCTGGCCCTTGAACATCTGATTTATCAAAAAAGTATTGACGAATCTTTGCAGGGTAGTGTATACTGCAAACGTTCGTGAAGAGCATCTATTCCTCGATAGCTCAACGGTAGAGCGACCGGCTGTTAACCGGTAGGTTACAGGTTCGAATCCTGTTCGAGGAGCCAGGATTCCAGGAAGCCAGTTCTAGGGCGCTTCAGTAAAGGAGCGCGAGAAGAACAGCAGGCTTCCTTTTTTATGGCTACTCACAAGTCGAACACATGCAGAAGGCTACCGGCAAGTGTAGCACCTCGCAAACCTTTCCACTTCACACCTGCCTACATACTATAGAGCAATACGGTACGCTGTCTCATGACTCTAAGATAGTTTACAAAGTTCTTAGACGAGTGGTAGCTGCTGAAAAACGGACAATCTATCAAGGATAGGTGTTAACTGTATATCAATATCGATAGCATACTTCCAATGGTGAAGAGATCATACATAATATTGTTGAGTGACCTGAAAGTGGGCCTTCGCAAATGTAGCAGCAACAGTTGGACATGTTCTAAAAAATGAGAGAAGGATCGTCTATCTTACGACTCGTTCTCTACCTATCCTTATGAAGCACGAGCCGGGAGGGAATGAGGGAAGAAACTGGGAGCGAAGAAGTAAAAAGGAGAGTCGACAGCAAAGCCCTACTGTTACTTTTCGCTAAGATGTTCAAGTGAGCAAGAGCGGCAATTTGAGTAAATATTTACAAGACTGGTATGCTTTTCAATCATCACGTATAATATGCTAGGAAACCTTACTAAAGTCGGTATCAGTCGTGCGGTGCTGCATAAGCTGTCGTAGAACGCGTTTCGAGTAAAGAGTTTGAGTACGTTTGTGGAGATACCGGCATGGCCCAATACACGCGTGAGTTATTTAAACCTGGTAACTTTAGCTTAGCCTTCGAACAAATGTGTAACTACGCAGCAATTGCGAAGACCCGGAACGCTGATGAGACGCTCAGCCAATTAATCCTCCAATGTTTTGTGGTTTTCCCCGAAGAAAGATTTCAGAACGCAGCGCAGCTAGCAGAGGCTATTAATATTTTCGGGCTGAGAGTGCCAGAATATCAGATTCAAGTGAGCATTGATCGCCTCATAACTGACGACCGCCTTCAACAATCTGTGGACTCTTTTTTGATTCTATCAAACAGGGATCGTATGAAGCTCAAGGGACGGATTGATGAAGCGAAGACCCTTGAGGAAAGAGTAAAAAATGACTGGCTGGAAAGTATTTCGAGAAGGTTTCCGAGCCTGTCGCCTGATCAAGCCTGGCATGGACTGCAGGGCTATCTTTCCAGGACATTTCGCTGTCATGGCTTACAGGCGGCAGCGCTTTTAGATAATTCACTTGATGTTGCTCCAGCGTACTCGGAAAGCCTTTTTTCTCTCCTAAGTGAGAGCCTCAAGGAAGTATTTTCACCTGAATTACTTGCGCCTGCAAGGGATGCTATTTTAAGTTTTTTTGTCGATCTTGAGAGTCATCCGAAGCAGGTCTCATATATTGAACAGCTCGAAGACGGGGTTTTCAACTACTTCTCGCTGATGTTTGATCCAGAGATCGCAGTTCGTTTCCAAAAGAAACTCAACCAACTCACCCTTTTTCTCGATACCAATTTTTTGTTTGACATTCTGGACATTCATGAGAAAAACTACTACGTTGAGATTTCTCACGAACTTCTTGATATCATCAATAAGAACAAGTTCCCTTTCAAATTGCGCTATCACCAGGCGACTGATAGGGAAATGCGGGCGACCATTGCTTACCTTGGATCTGAACTCAGGGCACAGGAGAGCAATCAAGCATATAGTAGAGCTACCAGTTACTCGCCCCTATCCGATAAGAGTGATTCGCTGTATAGTCGGCGAAATGGAGCAACGCCAATCGATGCTGATTCTTTCCTGAAACGATATGCGCATGTAGATATTCTCCTGAGAAACAAAAACATCCTGGTGCATAGATCGCAATTCGAACGGCGACGCGAACGTGCTGAACTACTGGAGAAGTACAAGCAATTCCTCGAGTCCAGAGGGAGGATGAAACCCTATGAGACAATGGACCACGATATAGCTGTACTGGATACGGTTCACCAAATGCGATCAAAGGCAAAATCTTCTTTGGAAGCCGGAGCGCTGTTCATTACATGTGATAATCTTTTGTATATGTTCGACTGGCAAACGAGCCAACAGCAGGATCAGGCTGCCTGTGCCGTACTTCCCAATAATTTCTTGCAAGTTTTGCTCCCTTTTGTGCCATCAGACGCAGATTTTATCCGCTCCTTTGAGGAGACATTTGTTATCCCCGAATTTCGAGTCATTGAGAGTAAGTCTAGCGAGGCCCGTTCGAAGATGTTAAGTTACCTTGCAGCATACGAATCCTTACCGGAGGAAACCGCCACTCAATTACTTTCTAACGACTTGTTGCTAGAACCTCTGAATCCAAAGGAGAATGAGCAATTCCATAATTACCTGGAGTCTGCTCTTCAAGGCCAGAACGTTACCCTTTTGGAAGAAAAGGCCGCCTTGGAAAAGCAAGTTGAGAGCGTACTTGCCGAAAAAGAGGCGAAAGAGAAGAGGCTTGAACAAGAAAGAATAGAACGTGAAAAGGAGAAAGCTAGAGCTGATAGGGCAGAACAGCTCCTGCGCCAGAGAGAAAAAGAAATCGCAACGCTCAAAACCAAACAAAAAGAATACGCTGGGTCAGGTCCGGAGGTCATCAACCGAGATAAACAGGCAAGAGAGGAAGCCGAGAACCGGGTGAAAGAGGAGGTATTTGCAAGAGCACGGGCTGAACGAAAAGTTGAAATCTATGCAATAATCGCCACTATTACCGTGTGCCTTGTCCTGATCGGTCTTTCCGAGTCCCTTATTTTTCTGCTCAATTTGTTCCATCAGCACCGCGCTGGACTCCAGCTTGCGTTAGGTGCCCTTCTCGCTCTAGGCATTGTGGGTATCTTTCATCCAAAGTGGCGCAAGTGGTGCTGGGGTGGCGGCGCTTTTGCGATTCTTCTCGTCATCATTCAATTGGTTGGATAACTAAAGAATTTTTGATGCCCGGACTACTCCAAATCAACCAACCGGTATTTCTGTGATACACTATCTGTTAACCGGTAGGTTACAGGTTCGAATCCTGTTCGAGGAGCCTTCAAAAGGGCCACCTACGAAACAGGTGGCCTTTCATTGTGTTTGCATGGAATATCAGCTCAGTGAGGAGATCCGAGTTGGTCGAAGATAGCACCATTGATTACCAGCACTTCTTTCAGGAGATGCTCGAAGCAGTACCCTGGCCTCTCTTGATTATTGATCGTTCATTGTCTGTGCATTATTATAATCATGACGCCGTCCAACTGCTGGAAACGCAAGAGCCACTGCAACATCTACAATTGGATCAACTGATTTCCGATAGAGCAATTCTAGAGCTTGTTCAGAGAAGTATACAGGCTGATAGTCCTGTTGAGGAGGAATGTACCAGGAATGGTACTGGCACAGCCTGGAAAGTATCGGTGAAGCCGTTAACGCACAATCTTCACAAGACTAGCATCAGCCAGGAGAATATCAACCTCAACCGGATGCATCATTATTTCGCAATCGCGATTGAAGACCTGACCGAATTGCGACGCCTTGAACGCGTGCGACGTGACTTTATCGCTAACATCTCGCATGAACTACGCACTCCATTAGCTTCTGTCCGCCTGCTGGTTGAGACCCTGGAAGATGCTATTGACACAGACCCTGATCAGGCACAAACCTTTATTGAGAAAATTGAAACAGAGGTGCAACATCTCACGGAGCTAGTATCTGAGATCCTCGAACTTTCACGAATCGAATCGGGACAGGTTTCAATGAGAATCGAACCAGTTGAAGCGGAGCAACTGGTTCGCGAAGTGATGGCGCGCATGCTGACGTTAGCGCAACGTCATCGCGTTCAGCTACGCACCGAAATCGAGCAAGGAAAATCGCTGGTTGTGGCTGATAGTAAACAAATCCTGCGAGTCCTGGTAAACCTTGTTCACAACGCTATTAAATTTACATCCTCTGACGGCATAGTGGTGATCGGAACGCGTTTGGAGGCAGGTGGAAGTACGCAATCCTTCTTTGTTCGTGATACGGGAATCGGTATCTCTCAGGAGGATTTACCTCGCATCTTTGAGCGTTTCTACAAGGTCAATCAAGCTCGCTCGAAGGCCGATTTTATTGGAGGACCAGGAGGAGGAGGTAGTGGTTTGGGTCTGGCAATCGCTCGTCACGTTGTAGAAGCTCATGGTGGTCGTATGAAAGTGGAAAGTGTAATTGGTCAGGGAAGTATCTTTACCTTTACTTTACCTGTAGCTATTCATGTCTTATAAGCTCCCAACCTTCACATTGTGTAACTTTTACCAAAATTCTTAATTACATTTTTATACAAATGTGTTGAAACATGCCAATTCATATGTTACTATTGGCTGGGGATCAGTATTTTAGACGAACGTTCATTTTTCATGCCCTACGAATGCCGCATTTCTCAACTTGAAATCAGGGTTAGCTTCTTGCGATTCCATTTAGTGATATAATCAAGCAGGTTAGCTCTCAATCCTGGAAGTAGGGCCTGATATATTTACAGGTCTATTCTTAAAATAGGCTGGGTTGTAGATAGTAGTGTGGAAAAAGAAAGAGGACGACAGTATGAGCAAACTGGTGATGATCATTGATGATTCGCTTACAGTACGAAAGATCATGGAAACCAGCCTGAAGCGTGAAGGCTTCGCATCTGTAAGCTACCCCGATGGTATCGAAGCGCTACGTGCACTGAGCGAAGGACTTCCTATACCTGACCTGGTTTTACTTGATATTGGCCTCCCCAAAATGGATGGGTATGAAGTGGCCCGCCATTTGAAGACAAAACAGCAGTTTGGTAATACACCTATTGTCATGATATCTCAGCGTGATGGAATGATTGATCGCCTCAAAGGTCGACTTGCTGGCGCAAAAGACTATATTACCAAGCCGTTCAAAACTCAAGAAGTAATGACTATCGTGCACTCGCATCTAAGTAGTCCGACGATTGGCTAACAATGGTGCCTTTACATGGCTTATCGACAAATGACCTTGAACACATGGCTGACGAAGAATTCTGGGACTATGCACGTGCGCAAGCGGATATAGTTTCTCAGATTTTGCCCCAGGAGAGAAATTACCAGGATCAACATCTAGAATGCGAGCTGAGTCGGGGAAATTGTTTGATTCCCTTGAAAGCTATTGTCGAAATAATGCCGTCCCCTCCCCAGTATACCCAACTGCCTCTCATTCCCAAGTGGATGCGTGGACTTGTCGCATGGCGTGGTGAAGCCATACCATTGATTGATCTTGACATGTACCTATGCGGAGTAAGCACCTCTCGTCTTGATGGAAAGCTGTTGGTGGCAAACTATACTGATATAACAGTTGGTTTGCTTGTTCCAGGCATTGGATTGACTACCACTGTTCAGTTTGAGCAAGTGAATCCGTCTACAGAACCATCGGTATTCTATACGCCCATTCGAGCAGGTGTGATTAGAGGAGTCTATGCCGAGGAGCCTGTTCTGGATGTATCAGCTTTGCTTCCCGATGTGGTCCAGCAGATAGAAATGGCTGCCTACTATGGATGATTTAGACTCGCCTGATCATCAAGAGGAACTTTCTAAAGATGATCAGGAAGTGCTGCGGGCTTTTCATGATCTTGAAGAATCCACTACATCAAATGATTCATTCCCCCAGGCAGCAGCGCCTGTGACTTCTATAACATATCAAACAGACACAGACCAATCCGCAGCATTTCTGTCTGAAGATGACATGCTGGCTCTCTTCGCTAGCGAAGCCGATGAAGATATTACAACAATGCGACTGGCGGTTCAGCACTTGGAACAGGCCAATCGATTAGATTCACCTGGTCTGAAAGTTCTGAAACGATGTACACATAAAGTAGCAGGAACGGCGGCAGCGATTGGCTGTGCTTCAATGTCTACTATTGCTCACCACATAGAAGCAATAATCAAGTTAGTTGAGAATGGTAGCCTTGTCTTTCAGACAGGATTGATTGCCCTGGTCCATTCGGTGCAAGCCCTAGAAGCAACCCTGCATAGTATAGTTAGCAACGGCTACGAAAGTAAAAATCCTCTACTGGAACTCGAAGAGGAATACAAGAGGTTCAATATAGATGTACATGTTGTGCACAATACGAAGCGCTCTTCGCTTGAAACTACTGATGCCACCTCTACTCACTGGTTTTCGCAACGTATAGGCGAACATGACCAAACCTCGTCATCGTTGCGTGTAGATGTACAACACTTCAATAAACTCCTGGAACACACCGAAAAATTAATTGAGCTAGATACCCCAATGGAGAATGCTCAGAAACAGGTTGAAACGGCACTGAATGAATTGCAATTTGCACAAGCTCGCTTGCGCCGATTAGAACCGCTGCTGTCAAGCCTGTCCATTTCTGCGAATACCACACCAGATGCTTTGATTGAAGATGCTGGATATCCTCCCTCGTCGCTCGTTGCGCGAATCTTGCAAGATGCCTCAGAACGTACCGGACATGTTCCGCAGAAAAAAAATCTTGTGCGCACTCAACCATTACTACTTCATGAAGCAGCCTTGTGGGATGAGTTGGAAATAGATCGTTTTTCGGAGACGAATGTATTGACGCATTCGCTCACTGAAGCTATTACCGATGTTGCGATGGCTACTTCTCATTTGCGACAGGCATTGATGCATCTCAAATCTATTGTCGCGCAGCAAGTGAGCCAGGCGAGCACAGTGCGTAATGAAGCGTTTTTGCTACAATCATTGCCATTCAGCGTTCTGGTAACACGCTTACGAACAGCAATAGAGATGATGGCAGAAACGCAGAGCGAGCGTATCCAATTTGAGGTTTCGGGTGAGACAGTTGAGATCAACCAGGATGTTCTGGAGAAATTGACAGATCCACTCCTGGAACTTGTTCAGATGTATATAGCGGAAGTCTTGTTTTTCGCAAAGAGATTAGAACAAGACGCCGAACAAAGTCTTCGTATAAGGCTTAACGCGCATACTACGCGCAATGAGTCAACAATTGAAATCGGTTTCTCGCAATCGGTTCCTTCAGGGGCGGTCGCTCTACTACAAGACACTGTTCATCAATTATACGGCTCCGTCTCTCTGCAAGATCAAGCCACGGGGAAAATAACCCTGCAACTCCGTCTTCCACGATCCCAGCGTATGATACAAGGATTGCTTGTACGTGCAGGAAGTCAACATGTTATCGTGTCAGTCTCACAAGTGAAACGAATACATTATAACAAACAGGGAATGAACGGGTCTTCCTCGCAGGAGAGGAACTCTCTGGATATGCTCCTTGCAGATACACATGAGATATTTCATCTCAACAGGTTATTGGGGTTCCATACTGATAAAAATACTGCTGAAAAGACGGTCCAGACCGCGTTAGTGCTGGAGTTGGATAGTCCGCAAATTGCGATTGAGGTGGATGAAGTAGTCAAAGAAGTAGAGCTGGTGATGAAACCGCTCTCAGCTCATCTCTGTCGTCCAGGAATAACAAGTACAGCTATCGATGGTCATGGCAATGTGCATCTAGTGCTAAATTTGCCCGAAATGATCAGACTGAAAGAGATATACCAGCAAGCTGGCGAGCTTGTCATAGAAGCAGATAATGAAAGCGATCACGAACTTTCATTTCTACAACCTGGGACAGAATCGTGCCGCAAAATACTCATTGCGGATGATTCAATGTATATCCGGCAATCTATAAACAAGACCCTGAGCCATGAAGGATATGATGTGCTGGAAGCAGTAGATGGCCTACAAACGCTTGAACAGCTATCGAAAGAATCTCCTGACTTACTTTTGTTAGACATAGAGATGCCCAATCTGAATGGATATGATGTACTCAGTATCGTTCGTACCCATCAAGAATTCTCTGCACTTAAAATTGTCTTGTTGACCTCCCGTTCTTCAGAGAAGCACAAGCGCCGTGCCAGGCAATTAGGCGCTCATGAATACCTCACTAAACCGTGTCCGCAGGATGTGCTGCTCAAAACTATCAAATCCTTGCTTGACGATGAATCTGTATGAGACGTGTTGCCTCAACCCCTCCTGATAGGCTATACTTGCAACAGCAAAGCGAAACCTCTGCAGGAGGAGAGATGAACACAAAAAAAGTAGCTACTGACCATCGGGGCCTACCTCTCGTGCCTGTACAACTGCAACAGCAGGCGCGGAGACGCAAACGCTCTTTTGCCAAGATGCCCCGGTGGCGTCGTCCCTTGATCGGTTATGTGTTGAGTATCCCTTTTGTTGGGGTAACGACGTTGGGAGTACAGTGGGTACAACACCAGTTTCCCAATTTCTACTTCTTGGACGGGCCTCTCCTACTCGTGATCATGGTCATAGCACTGATGTGGGGTGTTGGCCCAGCACTCTTCTCTGCGCTCGTCAGTACCGCGGCTCTCACCTATGTGTATATTCCTGTTTCCCAGAGCCTGGACGTGACCGCCTGGAAGGCTCTCTTGCCGATTGCGCCTTTCTTCCTTTCCGGCGTGATCATTGCTGTCGTTACCGGCCAGCGCGAGTCAGCTCGGCGCCGGGCCCACCTTGCAGAGCAAGAGGAGCAGGATCGGGCTAATGAACTGGAGGCAACCTTTGAAGCGATGGCGGATGGGGTGATGGTCTACGATGACGAGGGGTACATTTTGCGGACCAATACCGTCGCCCGCCGCCTTTTTGCATTGGATAGCAGGCCCAAACCCAAATTCTCGCTCCGTTTGCGGCGTGAACGGAAACCCGTGTTGGAGATGCTCGATGAGCATGGTCAGCCCCTTTCCGAGAAGCAATCGCCGCTCTCGCGCATTCTGAATGGTGAGATATTGACGAGCGCGAATGCAATGGATGTGATGTTGCGCACACAGGATAGGGACGAGCTACAGTTGAACGTCACCGGTGCCCCAATGTACACGTTCGGAGGCCGCCCAATCGGTGCTATCTGTGTCTACCGCGATGTGACGGAGCGACGGCGACTGGAACGACGCACCCAGGACACGCTGCATGCCCTGCTAGCGATGGCAGAGGCCCTCGTGCAGGTCCCTGATGATGCTGACTCCGTACAAGAGCACCTGGCGGTGGAAGAGCAAACACCAGCCACGGTGACAGAAGTAGCACGGCGCTTGGCCGAACTGACGTGTAGTGTCCTGGGCTGCCGTCGTGTTGGCCTCATTGCCGTAGAGCCGGAGACGGAAGTGTTGCGCCCTGTGGTAGTCATCGGACTCTCGGCTGAGCAGGAACAGCAGTGGCGAGCCGATCAGCACCAGTACAGCCGCTTGAGTGACAGCCCATACCCTGAACTCGTCTCTCGGCTGCGCGCACATGATGTGTTGTTGCTCGACATGACGCAGCCACCGTTCCTTGATCAACCGAACCCGTATGGTGTGCGCACCATGCTGATCGCGCCAATGTTCGTGGGCGATCAACTGGTCGGCATCCTCTTGCTGGATTATGGCGGTGTAGAGCACGCATATACACAAGAGGAGACGGCGCTTGCCGGGGCGATAGCGAAGCTTGCGGCCCTGGTGATCGAGCGTGAGCATCTGCTCTACGAACGAGCGAAAGCGCAGGCAAATGAACTCGCCTTGCGTGAAGCCAACCGGCGCATGGATGAGTTTCTCGGCATGGCCGGTCACGAGTTGAGGACGCCGCTGACAGCCATCAGTGGCAACATTCAGTTGGCACTGCGCCAGGTGAAAAAAAGCATTGCTGAGGACGGAACGTATGCCGACGACCTGCCCAGCAAACTTGAACTGATACAAACCCTGCTCGACCGTGCGGAGCGTCAGGTACGGATACAGAACCGCCTGGTAGGGGACCTGCTGGATATCTCGCGTATCCAGGCGAACAAGATAGCACTGCAACTGGGACCCTGCGATCTGGTGGCCATTGTCCGTGAGGCTGTCCAGGATCAATGCCTCCTGGTCCCTGCGCGCAGCATTCGTCTGCATGTGCCTTCGGAGGCGACTATTCCTGTGGTGGCCGATGCTGATCGTATCGGTCAGGTTATCACCAACTACCTGACCAACGCTCTCAAGTACTCAGCGGCTGATCGGCCAGTTGAAGTCTTCCTTGCGATCGAGGGGAACATGGCGCGTGCTTCGGTGCATGATGAGGGACCAGGACTGTCCCCGACAGAACAGCAAGCAATCTGGGAACGCTTTTACCAGGTAGAGAGCATGAAAGTGCAGAGTGGTTCCGGCGTCGGGTTGGGGCTTGGATTACACATCTGCCAGACCATTGTCGAGCAACATCAAGGACAGGTTGGTGTTCAGAGCTCACCGGGAGAAGGGTCCACCTTCTGGTTTACCTTGCCGCTGGCGCGAAAGTAAAGCTGGCAATCGCAAGCAGGAGCAAGAGAACTACTGGTCTCTTCTTGTAGAGGGGGCAAAAGGTGGAAATAAACCCATCTCCTGCCCCAAACACAGACGATGAAGCATCCCGCAATTTAAAACGGCTGGGAACTTTCTTCATCCCTCCAGTTTCGCTGGTGTAGCAGACCATGCTGTGGTCAGTAGCCCTTAAAACCAGCGGTAACGACGACGAGGCCGACCGACGTAGCCGCCACGTCGAGAGGAGCGAGCGTAATACCCATACGCGTGACGATACGCGAAAGCGCTCCATAGAAGTACTACGAATGCCGCAGCCAGTATGGAAGTGATGACTGGCACACCATTGAGGTATGGCTCGCCAATTATGTGCCAGTGCAAGACACCGACGACCAGAAAGATGGCAATGAACCCTACAATGATCGCCCCTACGATCCCAAAGGGGGTACGCCGTCTTGCTAACAATTCACCAACATAGCCAACCAACGCTGCTATGATCAACCAGACGATCAAATCTCCCAAAGTAATGACCATGACCATAAACCTCCTATTCATTTGTCCGCATTCACACCGATGGTTCACTCCGACAAGAGATCGGAGTGAACTCCTACAGATCAGAGGAAGAGCGTCACATCGACGTTCATCCGAGAACTCGCTCTCTTTCAACTCCGCTTTGCCATCTGCCTGGTTTTGCAGGCAGCATCCTGGCTAGTTTGCTTGATCGTTGCGGACGTCTGCTGTGCCAAATCGCCCAGATCACCTCCGGCAACTCTCACTCTCTTCAACGCTTACTTACCATTTCTTTCACATCACTGGCTACCAGCGAAACGCGATCAGCTATTTGCTGGGCATACTGCTGGACGTGTTCAGGTTCTGGAAGATCCCTACGCAGCTGTTGCCAGCGTTCGCGCAAGAAGCGCTGCGTTTTTTCCCCTCGCGTGAGAAGTACGACCAAGCCAGTAACCACACCGACACCGACTCCCATAAGGAGTCCTGTCACAATTCGGTTCATGCTTCAAGCTCCTTTCTTTTCCGAAGCACTGGAGTGTGACATGCCCTGGTCGACGATGCGGATGTTCCGCTGTCGCATGGGACATGTCGTTCCTCACAGTATGAACACGCAGCAACAGAGCTTCACGTTTCAAACACGCCTACCGACCAGGATATCCACCTATGAAACGCTTTGTTTCTCTTTCTCGTGTTACAAAGAGAGTAAATTCAGTGTCTACCGAAAGTGTTGGAGCACGACTATGCCTCAAGATACAGAACAGCTAGCGGAAGAATCGCAGGCAACACCCAAAACGATCCTCCTCGTCGAGGACGATCCGAACATTGGCTCATTCCTTGTGGAGGCTATTGCGCAGGAGACACCCTATCGAGCGATTGTGGCAAGTGATGGCCATGCTGCATTGAAACTCGTGCGGCACTTCACACCTTGCCTCTTTATTCTGGACTACGGCTTGCCGGGTATGAACGGCATCGAGCTCTATGACCGCCTCCATGTCAATCATGAGTTAGCACCTATCCCCGTGGTCTTGATCACAGCGAATCGCAATATACCACAAGAAGAGCTTCGACAACGCCAACTCATCGCCTTCATGAAACCACTCGAACTGGATGCGTTCCTGGCTACGATTGAAACCCTCCTCACTGCGCTGTGAGCGAGGGATGGAAACAAACTCGTCATTTTGTATGGGATGCATGTAATGCTTGCAGAAAGGATGAAGAGGAGTGCCATGGCTATGCCAGTGCAGCAGAATGCTAACAATGCAGATACAGCAATAACGAGAACCGACGTCGTGCGTTTGCTTCAGGAAGGAGGGTGTCCCGAACAGTTGGATGTCAGCGGTCAGGATTTACGAGGAATCAGCCTGATGAATTGCAACTTGAGGGGAGCCAACTTGAGTCAAGCCAGGGTTTGCGAAGCGAACCTGTGCGGGGCCAAGCTTTCCAAGGCCGATTTGCACGGAGCTAACTTGCGCGGAACGTACCTGTGCTGGGCTGATCTACGTGGGGCCAATCTCTCTGAGGCTGACTTGCGCGAGGCTGACCTGAGCTGGGCCGACCTGCAAGAGGCCGACCTGCGCGGCGTTAACCTGGATAGAGCCACCCTGTATGGTGCCTCCTTGGGCAGGGCTGACCTGCGCGGGGCTTTTTTGGACACGACTGATTTGCACGGGGCTGACCTGAGCTGGGCTTCCCTCGGTGGAGCGAGCACCTTTGAACGTACCAAGA
>WNEZ01003101.1_pt1 | contig 14314 bp, 13 predicted proteins | sample 5400521 | NCBI WGS metagenome assembly WNEZ01 (sample SAMN13153339, study PRJNA577476) | soil metagenome | isolation source: 120 cm saprolite under Douglas fir tree site 2 hole 1 replicate 1 | place: USA:California | collected 2015-04-18
CACTGCGCAACGACATCCGGACGCTTCGCGATTTCTTTCTCGCGGCTAAAGGAAACCGCCCCCGATCTCGAATTCTAGAAGCAGCTCATATGGCTGCCGCCTTCGGTGACGGTTTCGGTAGATTTCTGGTCTGACGAAGCGGTGGAGCGTTATTGGCTTAGCGACGTTGTGGCGTGCCCGTGTCGTGATTGAGGAAACCTGTAAAACGTTCATGAGATCGATTGGGGATGCCCCGGCCGATGTTGAAATAGGGAAGTAGGCGTTGCCCACCTTGAGCCGTTAGGCTCGGGGTGTCGATTCCGCAAAGGAGAGCAACGCCATGACGAATCCTACCACACCTTCATCGATTGCGCTCGTTTCCAGCCTGGAAGCCGCTTGGCAAGATGTGGGCAGCTCATTCGAGCGCTTCTGTCTGACGGCCGGCATTGAAGCGATCGAGCAGATGCTGTGCGAGGACGCGCAGCGGCTGACTGGGGAGCGCCACAGCCGCGGCGCGGAGCGTTGTGGCCACCGCTGGGGCGTGACCAAAGGAAAGGTCGGCTTTCACGGCGGCAAGGTCTCGGTGCGCCGGCCGCGGGTGCGTGGCTACGAGGGCCGGGAGATCCGACTACCGACCTGGACGGCGGCCCAGGCCGAGGACTGGCTCGGCCGGTGGGCGATGAACCTGATGCTGATCAACGTATCGACGCGCAAGCTTAGGCGCGCTGTGCGGCTGCCGGACGGCGATCTGTCGGCAGTCACGGGTGACGGCACGTCGAAATCGGCGGCTTCGCGCCGGTTCGTGGCGCTCTCCACAGAGCGGCTTGCCGAGTGGATGGCCTCGGACCTGTCGAAGCTCGATCTTCTGGTGATCCAGATCGACGGCCTGCACATTGGCAACGACCTGGTGCTGGTCGCTGCGCTCGGCATCGACGGCGAAGGCAAAAAACATCCGCTTGGCTTGGTCGAGGGCGCCACCGAAAATGCCGCGGTGGTGCAGACGCTTATCGACAATCTGATCGAGCGCGGGCTTGACCCGAAGGTGCCCCGTCTGTTCATCATCGACGGCGCCAAGGCGCTGAGCAAGGTCATTCGCTCAACCTTCGGCCGGCATACGCCGATCCAGCGCTGTCAGATTCACAAGGCCCGCAACGTGATCGAGCGCCTACCCAAGTCACTGCATGCCTCGGTGCGCAAGGCGTTGAGACAAGCTTGGGAGCTTGACGACGCGGACAAGGCAGAGCGGCTGCTGCGCAATCTCGCTCGCAGGCTCGAGCATGAAGCGCCTGGCGTTGCCGCCAGCATCCTCGAAGGGCTCGACGAGATGCTGACCGTCAACCGCCTCGGCCTTCCTGGCGCGCTCAGGCGCTCGCTCGCCTGTACCAACTCAATCGAAAACATGATGGGAACCGTGCGCCGCGTCTGCCGCAACGTGAAGCGATGGCAAGATGCGGCGATGGCCCTGCGCTGGACAGCTGCCGGGATGATCGAGGCGGCCAAGGGCTTCCGGCGCCTGAAAGCCTACAAGCAATTGCCCATTCTCAGAGCTGCGCTTGCAGCATATCACGGCCATCACGTCGTCACGCAGCGAGTTGAATCGAAAGCTGAAGCCGCATAGCATCGTTCACCGGCAAATGCCTGCTTCGCCTACTTCAACAAAACCTGGGGCAATCCCGATCGATTTGCGCATTCGTCGCGCCTTTGCCACGAATGCGATGTTAGACCGCGACAAGAGCCGACGGGCACTTGCCGCCCTCGATAACAATCAACTCAGCAATTTAAGCGACCTTTGGACGCCAAATACGATGCGAAGCACAACGCGCTGGAAACAAGAGTTGAGAATGTCCGCTCCGGGTCAAAGACGGCGGTCGCAACATTTCCGCAATGAGTCCCGTTACCCCGCGATAGCGGCTGGAGAGCAGACATTGCGCCTGGTCGGTTCGGTGCCATTAGCGGAAGTTGGTCAACTCATTCGGTCACCTCGTCGGCGCGCAATAGCACGGACAGCCGGTCGTTCACCCGCTCCTCTTGAGGAAAGTATAGTCCGCCGAATACGGCACGCTCAGGAACGCACCGCTCGCGTCACACGCTCCGTCGGCCGTGCCACCTTTTGTGTTGATTCTCTGGATCGTCGTGGCGCCGGTGAGTTGGCCCGTCCCACGCTGCGACGTAACCTCGAGTTTGAGCAACGGGATGTCTTTCGCCGTCGCACCGGGAGCGCGACCGGCCACCTTGCCGGTCACCGCGCTGCCGTCGGCCAGTTCCCAACTCGGACCTGCATAGTGCCGACCGACGGTCTTGCCGTCGGCGATCAGCGCCGCAATCGGCTCGCGGAACTGCCAGACGAGCTTGCCACCGCTATCCGCCTTGCATTCGTAGATTTGGGCGCCCTCGGCGTGAACGGTCAACATCACCGCCTCACCGGACGCGGCGATCGCATCGGGCACCTGCGCGGCCAAGATCGAGGGGACCGACGCAGACAAGAGGCATGTAACGGCGATGACTGTGAGCGATGGGGGATTCATTGCTACTCTCCCTTTTCTCGGCTGTTTAGACTTCGATCTGGCTTACGACTTCCGCTTTGGCGCCGTAAGCAGTCTTCGGTTCGACGCTGGTCTAGGTCGCAGATGTGCCAAAAGGCGACCTGAGTGTCGCCTAGCGATCTTCAGTGGCTCGAGCTGATAAGGTGGTCAAGGCGCGTACTTGCGTCCCCAAGTGCGCATGGCACCGACAATCGGGCCGAGGTCGCGACCCTTGGCGGTAAGAACGTACTCGGCCCGCGGGGGACTCATCGAATAGAACCGCCGCTCCACTACGCCATTCTGCTCAAGCGACTTGAGACGCTCCGACAACGTCGTCGGTGCAATGCCGTCTAGCGAGTCCTGCAAGTCCTGAAAGCGCCTTGGGCCATGCAGGAGCAGGTCGCGCAGGATGAGGCAGGTCCAGCTCGATCCAATGACGTTCAGCGTGCGGGCCACCGGGCAGTCGGCGGTGTCTTGCTTCTGCATGGCCCCCCTTTATCCGGCCGTCGCTTCACTCGCAATCGAATTCGTAGTCACTATTATTTGATCATGTCATACCGTAATTGAAATTGACTTCATTAAATATAGTGACTAGTCGACTAAGGGTACCAATGAATGGAGTCACACCATGACACCGCACATCCCCGCATATCTCGTAGCGTTTGAGTCGACCCTCAGGCCCTTCGTGGCGGCCATTGCACTGGGCCTCATCTGGATGGGTGCCGCTCGCATGCAGGCGCCGGCGCAGTCGCGTTACACGACCGCTGGTGCGCTGTCTGTGGCCTTCGTCGGTTGGCTGGCGGTCGCTCAGTACCTCGGCTCAGCCAATGCATATTTTGCCACCACCGAAAACTCAGTGCCGACCGTGCTGCTCGGTTTGCTAATCCCGCTGATTACCGCTGCCATGGCCCTGTGGCTATCGGGTAGCATCGCAAGTCTCGTCTCCGCGATCCCGCTGCCTTGGATCGTGGCGGCGCAGGTCTTTCGCGTCGGGGGCGGCATATTCCTCGTGCTTTGGGCGGATGGACGCTTACCCTGGCAATTCGCGCTGCCCGCGGGCGTTGGGGACGTTACTACCGGCTGCTTTGCCGTCGTCGTGGCTGCGCTGTTAGCGCGAAGGTCGACTGGCGCTCGCAGAGCGGCCTACACTTGGTCCCTTTTTGGTATCGCCGACCTCGTCGTGGCGCTTACGATGGGGGCAATGACCTCTCCGGGGCGGGCGCATCTCCTTGCCCTCGAGGCGCCGAACCTCCTCATTTCATCCTATCCACTGGTGATGGTCCCCACCTTCGCCGTCCCGCTGGCCTTGATGCTCCATGGCCTCGTTCTGTGGCGGTTGAGGCCCAAGACCGCCTCGACAGGCCGGCTGGCCGTGACGTGATGCCTCTCGCCTAATCAACCGCGGGGAGGGCGACCAGGTGTTGCCCTCGCCCAATTCCCGATCACGACGTGCTCGACCCGCTGGACCGCGGCTTCTCTCAAACGGGTCATGATCGGCCCTACATCGCTAAGCCCATCAGCCCGCGTCAGCTCCTGGCGCGCTCGCCGAATGTCCGGATAGGGTCAAACCCGGTCCTCCGGTTGCTTCCGCTACACGTCCGCTCAGGCGCCAACAACGGAAGTGAGCAACCTTATTCGATCACCTCGTCCGCGCTCGCCAAGAGCGTCGTCGAAACGGTGAAGCCAAGCGCTATCGCGGTTTTGATATTAATGACCAGTTTGAATTTCGTCGGCTGCTCGACAGGGAGATCGGCGGGGTTTGCGCCTTTCAGTATTTTGTCAACATAGGCTACTGCGCGGCGGAAAAAATCGGGGAAGTCCTGCCCATACGACAGAAGGAGGCCGTGTGGGACCATCTCCGCGACAGCCGCCAACGTTGGCAACCTGTGTGCCAAAGCTGATGAACCAATACGAGCTCGCTCATTGAATAGCATACTTCCAGACCCTAAAACGACGCCTTCGGCGCGGTCTTGAGCAATTACGGAAAATGCAGGCTCAATATCATCGGGCGTCGGTACCTCGGCTGACCACAGCGAAATTCCCAAAGCTTCGGCCGCAGCCTGATTAGCTTTGATAGTACGTTGCGTGAATGGATCTGCCGGATCGACGAGAAGCGCGACACGAGACAGGTTCGGAACCGCTTCTTTCAATAGCGCCAGACGCTTCCCGCTCAAGTCGATTGACATGAGTGAGAGTCCGGTGGCATTGCCGCCTGGCCGTGCCAGACTTTCGACAAGCCCACCACCGACCGGATCCGCTACAACGACAAAGACAATCGGAATAGTGCTGGTGGCTCGTTTGGCCTCGATCGCACCCAGCACTGTCACAGCGATAATGGCGTCGACTTTTCTTTCGACAAGTTCTCGCGCGAACGTTCGGAACCGATCCGGTTGCTCAGCAGGAAAGCGATGTTCCAGTTCAATGTTCTTGCCCTCGACATAGCCGAGATCGTTGAATGCTTTCCGCAAGACACTCAAATAGATCTCTTCCTCCTCGGCGCTACCGGCATGCCAGAGGACACCAATTATCGGAATTTTTGCAACTTTCCCACTGCGCTGCGCGTGCACTACGAGCGGCCACGACGCCGCCGCGCCGCCGAGAAGGGTGATGAACTCGCGCCGCTTCATCTAGTCCTCCCCGCAGAGCTTCGGGATCACACCATTCGCCTCGAAATATAGCACGTATGGGCATGGCGGTATGGGGTGTTGGGACGGGTCAGAGGGCAATGACTGCAAGCACTTGTTCCAGCCCGAATGTCGCATATGGGTCAAACCCGGCCCTCGGGGCACTGTTGCGACACGTCCGCTTAGCTGCCGTAAGCAGCCTTCAATTAAACGTCGCCACAGGTCGCATAAGTGCCATGTGCGGACTCGTGCACCGCAGCAAACACAACATCTTTATTCAATCACCTCGTCAGCGCGGGCGAGCAGCGTGGCCGGGATAGTGAGGCCGAGTGCTTTGGCAGTCTTGAGATTGATGACCAACTCGAATTTGGTCGGCTGCTGGATCGGCAGATCGGCAGGTTTTGTGCCTCTGAGGATCTTGTCCACGTAACCCGCGGTGCGCCGTAACAGGTCGGACAGGCTCACCCCGTAGGCCATAAGGCCGCCGACCTCCACAAATTCTCGAACGCCGTGTATCGCCGGCAGTCGGTTTGTGGCTGCAAAGTCCATAATCTGTGTTCGATGGCTGCCAGTGAGAGGGTCTTCGACCGTGATCAGAGCCTCAGGATGTTGTAGTCTGACAGCCTCGAACACGCCATCAAAATCACCGGGGCCCCGCACCTCCAGGGACTGGACTTCAATCCCCAACTTCCGAGCCGCACCTTGCGTCTCCCTAAAGACTTGGGCGGGATACGGATTGGCGCCATTCCAGAGAACGGCCACGCGTGAGATTCCAGGAAGAAGCTCCTTAAGCAGCTCGAGCCGCTTCCCACCTATGTCCGGTACCATCATGCTCAGGCCGGTCACATTCCCGCCTGGGTGCGCCAAACCGGCAACAAGCCCGCTCCCCAGAGGATCGCCCGCAGCCGCCATGACGATGGGGATCGTCGTGGTGGCGCGCTTGGCAGCCAGCGGCGCCAGTGTTCCCACTCCAACGATGACATCGACCTTGAGGTGGACCAGCTCTGCCGCCAATTCGGGCAGCCGATCAAGACGATTCTCCGCGTATCGGTACTCAAAGACGAAGTTCTTTCCTTCGATCCAGCCCAACTCATGGAGCGACTCATGGAGGGCCTTAAGCATAACTCCGGCATCCGGCGCGGCCACCGGATCTGAGGTGCCTGCGCTGAAATAGGCAATACGGTACACCTTCCCGCTCTGCTGTGCTCGGGCAGCGAAGGGCCAGGCAAACACCGCGCCGCCGAGTAGCCTGATGAACTCGCGCCGCTTCATGGCTCCCCCTTCGGCCGACAGACGGCGCCCGCGGTGCAAGAGGAATCTGACTATCAGCGAAGCGTTCGGGTGCAGTCATGTATCCGGCCTTTGAGTGCGGCCGTTTTGACCGCTGGCCCTGATGTGATCCGCTGATCGGTCCCAATCAAAAGCACGCGTTCTTTCCTCGCGTGACCCAACCCGGGTTTTCCGATCGACGGTCTCGACCGTTTCGCATCAATGTCTTCATCACCCTTGCAGTTCATGGACGCACGGACGCAACCTCATCCTCCCATAGCCAGACCCTTACGCCACTGCCGCAAGCGCAGGCGCCCGATAGGTGCCGCCATGGGCCAACAGCGCCCAAGCCATGCGCGCCATCTTGTTGGCGAGCGCAACTGCCACGACCTTGAAGGGTCGTCGCGCCAGAAGCTGCGTGAGCCAGGGATATTTTTCGGGGTTCTGCTTCGCGTAGCGCAAGACCGCATGAGCGCCAACGACGAGAATGCGTCGCAAATAGCGATCGCCCTGCTTGGAGATCGGCCCGAGCTTCCGCTTGCCGCCGGTCGAATCTTGGCGCGGCACGAGCCCAATCCAGGCCGCGAAATCGCGCCCCGACCGGAATGCCGTCGGGTCCGTGACCGTCGCCGCGATCGCGGTCGCCCCGATGAAACCGATACCGGGGATGGTCTCCAGCCGCTTGCTTGCCTCGTTCCCCCGATGCTGCGCCATGATCCGTTTCTCGAGCGACCCGACCAGCGTCTGCATCGCCTGAAGCTCCGCCGCCAGCACGACGAGGCTCGCGTGCGCATCCACCGGCAGGCGTTCATCCGCATCGCTCGCAATGATCTTCAACAACTCCTTGAGCCCTGCGGTCCCTTGTGCAGCCGTAATGCCGAGCTCGGCCAAGTGCGCCCGCAGAGCATTGATCACCTGGGTCCGCTGACGCATCAGCAAATCGCGCACGCGATGCAGCATCAACCGGCCCTGTTGCTCGGCCGATTTGGTCTGCACGAAACGCATGGTCGGGCGTCGGACCGCCTCGCAGATCGCCTCGGCGTCGGCGGCATCGTTCTTGTTGCGCTTGACGTAGGCCTTCACGTCCTTCGCCGGCATCAGACGAACCCTGTGACCGAGCTTCGTCAGCTCGCGGGCCCAATAGTGCGCCGTGGCGCAGGCCTCCATGCCGATGAGGCAGGGCGGCAGTGCTTTGAAGAATGCCAGCACCTGGCTGCGCCGGAGTTGCTTCCGAACGACGACTTTCTCGGCCGCATCGATCCCGTGAACCTGAAACACGTTCTTGGCGATATCCAAACCGATCGTGGTAACTTGCATCTGGATGGCTCCCCTCATGTGATTCGTCTGCGACGATCACTCTATGGCACTTCGATGCCGGGAGCGGGCGCCGTCCACCACATCAAACCCGGTCCTCTGGGTGTTTCCGCTACACGTCCGCTTAGGGGCCGCAAGCGGAATTCCAAGCGGCACAGTATGATGTCGCAGTCGTGCCAACAGCGGTCATCGCGGTCGCATCACCGCTGGCCATAATACCCTCGCTCGCGGCCGCTAACAGAGTATTGGGACAGCAATGTTGTCCCCGCCCAGGAGGCGTCAGCAGCAGGCGGCCACGTGTCTTACTTTGGAGAACGGGGAGGCCGATACACCCTTGGTCAAAAGGGGGATTGCGGCGTTCGAGGGAGAGGAAAAACCCTCGCCAGTGCGGTACAATCCACAAGATTTGCGATTGGCAGCTCGACCGGTGCCTGCAAATGGCGCTGCGGGCACTCTGGAAGGATGCCCGGACGTCGATAACTGCTAATGCAAAGAGCTGTCTGCATTTATGACTGCTGGGATTCAATGGCGGCAATACCTGCGACCCGCTATGTCAAAAGCGATGACGTTCACATCGCTTACCAGATGCTAGGGGAAGGTTCGTTCGACCTCCTGCTCGTTCCAGGCTTTGTCTCGCACCTCGAGGCGATCTGGCAATCGGCAGGAAGAAGCGTGCTTTTACGGCGACTTGCATCTTTCTGCCGTCTTATCCTCTTCGACAAGCGTGGCCCCGGAATGTCCGATCGGGGCTCGCAGCACCGATCTTGGATCTTAACGGGCGATGATCGAACGCGCCGCGTGCTCGTCATCGGCACCATGATGGCGCTCGCCAAGTGGGACGAATTCCGCATGAATGCGCGGGCGGCTTTCGTCGAGGGCGGTTTCACTGCCGACGATGTCAAGGAGATCACCCTGCAGCAGGCGATCTATTGTGGCGTTCCGGCAGCAAACCATTCGTTCAAATTAGCCGCCGGCGTGTTGACCGAAATCGGCCAAGCGCCGGCCTGAACTCGGCAGGTGCACGATGGCGATGCGCACTCAGGTGGTGATCATCGGTTCGGGTCCCTCGGGCCTTCTGCTGGGCCAGCTGCTCCACAACCAGGGGATCGAGACGATCATCCTCGAACAACGGACGCAGGACTATGTGCTGAGCCGAATTCGGGCGGGCGTGCTCGAACAGGGAACGGTCGATCTGATCGAGGAGGTCGGCGTCGGCGCTCGCATGCGGCACGAAGGGCTCGTGCACGACGGTATCGAAATCGCCTTCGGCGGCAAGCGCCACCGCATCGATTTCAAGGAACGCACGGGCAAGACGGTAACGATCTACGGCCAGACGGAAGTCACCCGCGACCTCATGGACGCGCGCGCGGCTGCCGGCGCCCCGACGGTCTACGAGGCATTGGACGTCGGCATGAACGACATCGAGACCGCCCGCCCGAAGGTCCGCTACAGGAAAGAGGGCCGGGAAGTCGAGATCGCCTGCGACTTTGTCGCCGGTTGCGATGGATTTCACGGCGTGAGCCGTCAGACCATTCCCGAGCAGGCGATCCTCACCTATGAGCGCGTCTACCCGTTCGGATGGCTCGGTATTCTGGTCGACAAACCGCCGGTTTCGCCCGAACTGATCTATGTCAACCACGAACGGGGCTTTGCCCTGTGTTCGATGCGCTCCATCACGCGCAGCCGCTACTATCTTCAGTGCCGCCTGGACGACCGGATCGATGAATGGCCGGACGAGAAGTTCTGGGAAGAACTCGTCCGCCGTCTCGACCCGCAAGCTGCTTCCAACCTTCTGAGCGGCCCTGCGATCGAGAAGAGCATCGCTCCACTGCGCAGCTTCGTCGCCGAGCCGATGCGCTTCGGCCGGCTCTTCCTCGCCGGCGACGCGGCCCACATCGTTCCGCCGACTGGAGCGAAAGGGCTCAACTTGGCGGCCAGTGACGTCGCCTACCTCTCGCGCGCGCTCATAAGCTACTACAAGAACAAGACCATGCAGGGTCTTGATGCCTATCCGACGCTGGCGCTCGCGCGCGTCTGGAAGGCCGTGCGCTTCTCCTGGTGGATGACGCAGATCCTGCATCGTTTCCCGGAATCGAGTGGCTTCGATCAGAAGCTCCAAGCGGCCGAGCTGGAATACCTGTTTGGCTCCACAGCCGCCATGAGGGTGCTCGCCGAGAATTACGTCGGCTTGCCGTATTGACCTGCCAGTCCCTCCGCCACCAATTCGTCGTTCCGATAAACCGTGCCTTCATAGCCGTGCTCGCGCAAATACTTCAGCGGGCAGCGGATCGGGAGTATTTATGCGCAGGAACGCGCGGGCGGTCTCGAGGCCGATGCCGCGGGTACCTCCGGTGCCTCCGGTGATCAGCGCGCGCACTGGGCAAGGCAAACGCCCGATCGAACCTTCATCGCCCAGCGCGCAGCAGATGGGTCGGCGATCGCTCACCATGAGGTCCGAAATGGGTCAATCTCGTCGCTTTTACGATGTCCGCGTCGAGTCCGCTTTGCCCCTGATGGCGACCGGAATGCGGGCATCGCAGAAGTCCGAGTCGTGCCAACAGGAGAAGTTGGCGCGGGGTGCGATAGCGATCAGCGAATCGCAGCGTGACGGCGCACTCTGAGGGTTCGGCCTTCCTACGCCGTCGGCACTGCGGTCTCCGCTCATGGACGTGATCGTGCGCGCTAGTCTAGCCCTTCACTGCGCCGATCTGCGTGAGCAGTGTCAGCATGTCGAAGTAGTGCGTGAAGCTCTTGACCTTTCCGCCTTCGACCTGGAGGACCTGGCACGCCGGGAGCTCGATCGGCTTGTTCGACGCAGGAATGGTACCCGACGGTAACTGCAGCGATCCCTTGTGAACGCCCTTCCACACAACCTCGATCACGGCGGTGTCCCCGCTCGCAAACTCGCGCATAAACGTCGCTTTCGAGTCGGGGATGGCCGTGGCCCAGCCCTTCCAAGCGTCGATGATCTGCCCGACGCCCTGGATGCGGCGGCGCGTCCCCTTCTCGTCGTACACGGCGTCGGCGGCGAACGCCTCCTTCACCTTGCCCCAGTTCTTGTCGTTGTAAGCGATCGTTGCGGCCTTCGCGATCTCGGTGACGTTCGCCATGTCCACTCTCCCTTGTCGGTTAGAGCCCAAAGCAGAGTCCTTCCGGGTGTTGCTGTCAAATGCCGCCCCCGCAGCGCATCGCGAGGCTCAGATGCTCCCTCCGTTGGAGTACGTCGCGCCCGCCGCCCAGGCGCTCGCCGAGTTCGAGCGCTTCGGATCGGCTGAACCGCACCACCCCGGCAGAAGGGTCTTATCCTCAATGGCCCAAGGCTTCACCTTTGGCCACGGCATATGCTGATTTATCTTCCGGGTGGGCGAACTGCTTGACCAGGAGCGCAACCGCTGAGATCAGTCCTGGAACGGCTACGGTTGTGAAAATCTGGGTGAAGCTGAGGTTCCGCCGTGACAGCTCGGCGACGAGAAACGAACCGGCAATGCCGCCAAAGCGGCCCAAGCCCAGCATCCAAGCGACCCCCGTCGCGCGCCCGTGCGTCGGATAGAATGCGGCAGCGAGCGCGGGCAGCGACGACTGGGCTGTGTTCATAAGGGTACCGCTGACAAGCACGACCAGCATCAGTACGCCGAGTTGGCTGGTCGCCTGGCCGATCACGTAGACTCCTATGGCGGTCAGCCCGAAACAAACCGCTATGATGATGTTGGCGTTGAAGCGATCCATCAGCCAGCCGGAGAGGATCGCCCCGACCCCGCCGAGCGGGAACAGGGCGGCGATGAGCGCAGCGGTGCCCGGCGCCATCCCGGTGTCCCTGAACAGGATCGGCATCCAGTTGATGAGCGCGTAGAAAATTACCAGGCCCATGAAATAGGCCACCCAGAGCATCACCGAGCCCACCACGTAGGCGCGGGAGAGCACCACGCCGATGCTGCTCTTGCCTGGGGGCGTCGCCGACTTCTCGTGCATGACGAACGATGTTGCGTCAGGGACCATTGCGGAGATGCGGCGCAGTACGTTCCGGATGCGCTCCACGGGATAACTTTCGGCAACCATGTAGCGCACCGACTCCGGCAAGAAGAGGAACAGCAGTAACGCCAGAAGCAGCGGCACAATCCCGCCGAGCATGAAGACGCTGCGCCAGCCGAACTGCGGGATGATCCAAGCTGCCAGGAAACCGCCGAACGCTGCGCCCGTCGGAAAGCCGCAGAACATGCCGTTGGTCAGCGTCGCGCGTCGTCCATCCGGGCAGTACTCGCTCATCAAGGTGACGGCGTTGGGCATTGCGGCGCCAAGTCCGAGGCCGGTGACGAAGCGCCATATCACGAGCTGGGTCAGGCTGCCCGAGAACGCGGAAGCTAGACAGGCAACGCCGAAGATCAGCACCGAGCCAATCAGAACCGCCTTGCGGCCGAGGCGGTCGCCCAGTGGTCCCGCGGAGAGGGCGCCGAAGGCCAAGCCGAACAGCGCCGCGCTCAGGACCGGGCCCAGCGCTGGCCGCTCTACGCCCCATTCGGTGATCAACGATGGAGCGATGTACCCGATGGCGGCGGTGTCGAACCCGTCGAGCAGAACGATGCAAAAACAAAGCGCAAAGATCAGCCACTGGAAACTTGAAAACGGATGCTCGTTGAGAAATGTCTGGACGTCGATGCTGCGCGCCACCGGGATGATCTCCTCCTCTGACAACTGAAGTCCCGACTCTCCATCCCGACGGCGAGGATGACACCAGTTAAGAGGCGTTCGCACATCAGGAGCTTCTTCGCCCACCGCCCAAATGAATGACTTAAGCCCTGATTCGGTGAGTAGCCTCATAGCCGTCGAGCACCTCCCGGTAGCGGGGAGGATACCGGAGGCCCGCCGCCGTCCGGTCAGCCATATTTCTTAACCGCCGCCTCGAAGCTCGGTCCCGCCTTCGCCAGATCCTCTGGCCGCATCGCGGGGAACAACTCTACCTTGGCGTTGGCGGCGAGAAACCACGGTTCGGCAAGGGCCGGTATCTGCGACGCGTCAGTTATGTCCACAATCAAGATGCCGCCGCGCTTGCCGTCTTCCGCCGTGAAATATGCCGCTTCCGGCTTGGTATCGGCGAGGATCGACTGCACCGTTGAGGCGAGCTTGCCTTGGCGTGCGAGTGCATTGCCCGCTTCGACGTCCCACGAAACCTTCATCACGAATCGCATGGTGCCTCTCCCTGATTCCGGTTGATGTCCAAAGCGGCTACTCAGTTCAATCCCAACATTCCCCAGATGAACTCTGGAACGGCGTGGACGATAGCAGACGGCGGGGTTCCCGGTAAGCCATAGGTGGGCTGCGCAGTGCTTCCGGCGTTCCAGCGGTCCCCCGGCGCCCATCCCGCGATGTCCGAGATGGGTCATTCGCGTCGTTTGGGCCATGTCTGCCATACGTCCGGTTAGCGGGTAATTCCGGAAATACCGGTTTCCTGTTGAGGGCATCGCGCAGCATCGGGGTGTTCGACAGTTCTCACCCGCCGCCTTGGAAATCCAGCGCCAAATGCTGTCCCAGGCCTCGGAAACAGGCCCAGGACGGCGATCAGCACCCTTGCCCCTTCCCTATTCCCCCCGCGAGCAATTGGCGGGCTTTGGGGGCGTGGGTCAGGTGGACAACTCCCCGCAATTCAAGCAGTCGGCCGGAAGAAAAGCCCGAGCCGTTCCGGGGTGGGACCGCGTCGCCTGTTCGCCTGCCAGTCGCTGATCTTCCTGCCTGAGCTTGGACCTTGTAGATGCTAGATGCGGCTTGGTAGTTTCGTCATGAGTGCGGTTATGGTGATGCATTCGGAGCTATCTCCTTGTCTGGAGACAAGATTGCGGTGATCGTGTGCGGGCGCTGGCGATGGGTCGGGTGACGTTCATAACCGGATCATTCGATACATCATGTGATCGAACAGTTACCAATCCAGCAGCTTCTGCAGAAGTCACCAATCCCCACAGCAAATTCCTGCCCCGGCAATTAACATCTTGCTGAGGTCCTTGAGCACATCTGCTTGCAAGTGGTCCAGTTCGGCCATAGCTGCATAATGATATGCGGCACGGTATGCGGCTCGCGAGGAAGCTACCCGCTCAGACATGATGTCGCTCTGGCCGTGCGATGAGGGTGTACCAAGGTCGAGCGGTTGAATGCCACTGACTCATTTTTCGGTGACAGTTTTCGCAATACGCGCTCTCGCTATCGCGAATGGGCAATTGGGTATAGCGGACGGAATAAACTGCCCCGCAATGTGGGCAGTCAAAACCATCGCAATGGCTGAATTCCCAAGTCCTATGCATTCCGGGGCGCATCTCTTCGTTATAAGCTCGTTCCGAGGAATAGAATCACGGCTCCGAGAGCAATCCCGGACACCATGAAAAGTAGGTCGGCAGCATCGAGACCGAATACTCGCCGATCGTGAATAAGGTACGCCATGGCTCACTCACCCAAAAGGCTCGTCCTGCCTTGCCGCCAAAGCGTTTCGACGCGATCTTCAAGGCACGTTTCAGCGCACCCGTCTGTTAGAAGACAGTTCCCGACGCCTTTTGACGGCAGCTCGTTCATTGGCAAGGATGCGCTTGGGGGGCCAGGCGAGTCTGTGCAGAATAGAACACCCCA
>WNEZ01003102.1_pt1 | contig 14313 bp, 14 predicted proteins | sample 5400521 | NCBI WGS metagenome assembly WNEZ01 (sample SAMN13153339, study PRJNA577476) | soil metagenome | isolation source: 120 cm saprolite under Douglas fir tree site 2 hole 1 replicate 1 | place: USA:California | collected 2015-04-18
AAACATCCACGCACCCGCCACAAAGGATGCACTCGGTCCCTTCGGCTTCGTTACCTTCGAAGATCGTGTTGATCCAGCATTGCAGGCAGCGCGAGGCCTCGCGCCGCGCCTGCTCTTCCGTGAAGCCAATCTCGACTTCGGCGACGCCGGTGCGGCGCTCGAGGGGAATGACCGGCACGCCCAGGCGGGAATACTCGTCATACTGCTCGGCCATTTGGTGATGATCCAGAACGGTGATTTGCACGAACTGAGGCTTGGGCTTCCATTCGGGGCCACGAATGAATTTATCGATTTCTTCAGCGGCTTTCTTACCGTCGGCAACGGCATTGATGATCAGGCGTGGACCGAAGGCGATGTCTCCGGCAGCGAAAATTCCCGGCGCGGTGGTCATTAGTGTCGCCAGGTCAATTTTCAAGGTGCCCTGCCGCGTTATTTCGATGCCATCCGTGGGCTTGAGGAAGGACGTATCGGAAGCTTGCCCGATGGCAAGAATCACCGTGTCGCAAGGAATGATGGTTTCGGTTCCCGCTGCGAAAGTCGGGCTGAACCGGCGCTGCGCGTCGAAGACGGAAGTGCAGTCTATGACTTCGAGTCCGGTTAGTTTGCCATTCGTTCCGACGAACTGCTTAGGGCCGAGCGAAGGGTGCATCTTGATACCTTCGACCAGCCCTTCCTCAATTTCTTCCTCGGAAGCGGGCATCTCCGCGCGCGATTCGAGACAGACAAGATGCACTTCGCGAGCGCCCATGCGCAGTGCCTGGCGGGAAACGTCCATGAATTCTTTCATAGCGACGTCCATTTCGCTGGAAGTCAGTTCGTCTGGAAGTCCCACACTAGATTCTGTGCCTGCCGTGAGCTTCTGCTGTTCGCGCATGGCGGAGCGCGCCACGTCAATGGCTACATTGCCGCCACCGATGACCACGACTTGCTTGCCGATCGAGAAGCGGTAGCCAAGATTTACGTTCAAGAGAAAATCGATGCCTTTGACGACGCCGTCCAGTTCGTGCCCGGGGAGATTAAGGTCGCGGCTACGGTGCAGGCCAAACGCGAGCAGCACGGCTTTGTAGCCCTGTCGTGGGAGGTCTTCCAAGGAAAAGTCCTTTCCGAGCCGCATGTTCAGGCGAAGTTCCGGACCGAGGTCGAGAATTTCACGAATCTGCGCTTGCAGAACGTCACGGGGCAGGCGGTATTCCGGAATCCCGAGATGCATCATTCCACCTGGCACCGGCGCAGCTTCAAAGACAGTCACGGGATAACCGAGCAAGGCAAGATCGTGCGCCGCCGACATACCCGCCGGACCAGAGCCAATGATGGCGATCTTTTCAGGCCGGATGGGACGTGGAGTTCCGGCAAAAACATCGATGGGATTTCGTGATTCCGGCCCATGGCGCTCGGTGACAAAGCGCTTCAAGGCGCGGATGGAAATGGGCATGTCAAATTGGCCGCGGCGGCATGCGGGCTCGCAAGGATGCCCGCAGACGCGGCCACAGATGGAAGCAAATGGGTTGGGGACCCGAGCGTAGCGGTACGCTTCTTCGTACCTTCCCTCGGCGATCAGTGACACGTAACGTCCGGCCTGAGTGTGCACTGGACACGCCTGCATACAGGGAAAGTTTGATTCCAGCCATCCAAGGTCGACTAGTTTTGTCCGCGTGCTCACCTGGATGGCTCCCTCCGGGGTCCCCAATTTCTTACTTTTTGACTGTCAGGTCAACGGTGGCCGTTGCGCCACTGAGATCCACGGCTTGCGTAGTGGGCTTGCCGTCTTCGCTCCAGGTCTTCAGCGTATATTTTCCGGCTGGCACATTCTTGATTTCAAAATTGCCGTCTTTGTCGGTCACCGCAAAATACGGCGTTGGAACGACGACAACGTAGCCGGACATTTCGGGGTGAACGTTGCAAAGAAGAGAGGCCGTGCCGAGATCATTGAACTGGAAAGGCTTCTTGTCGCCCTTCGGCCAGGTGCCAAGATTGTGGGAGAGCTTCTTGTTTCCGCTGATCGATGGCCAGTAAACATTGTGGCCCACCGGATCGCTGTTCAGAAAATCCACCGTAGTTCCCTGCTGAACGGCCACGACGTGCGGAATGAACGCCATTTTCCGTTGGTCAATTACGACGTGGTCCTTCGGCGCGTCGAACTTTTTGTCCGCAATCACATCGACGTATACGGCGATGTTCTCGGCAGACTTGATGCCCTGCACGCTGACTTTGCCTTTGATTTCATTGGCCCAGCTTGCACCGGCCAGGGCCACCACTAAACCTGCTGCGACTGCTGCCTTTGCTGCGATTCTCGATAGATTCATGACATTCCTCTCGTATTTGGTGTGCGTGCGACTCAATTTTCGAGCCCGGTATTCCTAGAAAACGTAGTCAATGCCCGTCTGGAACGTATTTGGGCGGAAGAAAAGAGTATTTCCGGTTACGGGATCGGTGTACGGACGCCCAAAAGTGTATTGATATTCGCCGACAACCTTGATGTTGGCCCGCACCAACACCTGGAAGCCCGGACTGAACCGGTTCCGCGTTTGGTGCTCCGATGCCGGCATGCCATTCACGAAGTCCGCGCGGGAATTCACGGCGTCGTAATGAAGGGTTCCGATCAGCCAAGGATAGAACCAATAATTGGCACCCACGAAGCCACCAGAGAATTTCACGGCCGGAACGACAGCGATGGTAGAAGGCGTTCCAGCAGTGAACAGGTGATTGTCGTCATGGCCAAACATTCCAAGTCCGAAAAGCTCCAGCTTCCGGTACTTGAAACGCAGATCCCCACCGACGCGATAGAACGGTTCCTCGACAGTCGCCAAACCTGGGAAGAGTAGGCCGTCCTGGTTCTGTTGATTCTTGCCGTAGTAATACAAGAATCCAACGCGGATCGACGTGTGATCCCGTGGGCCAGTCGGGCCTGCTGCCTGGATGGCATTGCTGCTCTCCGGATCGCGCTCCAGGTTGAATTTCTGGGAAAGGCGAACGTAGACATCTTTGGTGCTCCGCGTTGCGGCGCCCACATTGCTGCCGTTCGTGATGGCGACCGCCCAATCGAAGTTGCCGTTGTTCGGCGTGCCGCCGAACTCGATGCCGCGCTGCGGCGAGCCAAAAATCGTCGCATTGTTTGCCGTCTGACATACGGTCGCGCCGGGAACGCAGGGGCCGCCTATCCCCACGGCTGTTTCGCTGTAAATGTCAAAGGGTGACAGGTAGATGCTCTTTGCCTGTGTGAAGGGCAGATCCAGTTCAAACTGTCCGAACCGGACGTTCAGGGCATTCTTGGGCAGCCCGATGCCGTGGCCCAGATCGCTGTATTTCAGCCAGCCGTCTCCCATGAAGCCGTTGGCATTGGCCGCTCCGACGGAAATGTCATCATCAATCCAGAACGACAAATTCTGCCCGAAGCTCCCCGCACTTATGATCGTGAAGGTGTTTGGAGCAAAAAGGTCCGTGCGCGGCGCGAATCCGTTCTGCGCGATGACCCCCGGGGGCTGCTTGCGATTCAGGGTGAAGTTCCCCTCGTAGCGGAAGGCGATGGGCAAGTACCCGGGAATCTCGCCGGGATAGACGGCACCAGGGAATGCCTCCTTCTGCGCTTTCGAACCCAACAGGACCGGTGGTTCCTTTACGAAGACCTCGTCGTCTTTCGGGAACTTGAATCCGTTCTTCTTGAAGGCCTCTCCGAAGTCGTTCAATTCCGGATAATTGTTGTGGCAGGTTGTGCAAGACGTCTGGTATTTGCGCGAAAATGCCGGAATTGCCGACGTCTTCGGCACCACCGCAAGCAACGCCCAAAATACGACCACCACCGCCCCCAAACTGCCGAAAATACTGGTGTTCCGCATAAGAGACTTCATTCGCCTACCCTCCAAGTCTTGAGTACTGAACTCCGCCCATGCTTCCCAACTAACCGATTAGAATTGAACAGTGACTATTGTCACTTCAGGGGAGACAGACATGCTGTGACGCTTGTCACTGATGGTTGTGACGACCATCACACGACCTGCCTGGAAGGAGAGAAATCTAACGAGGGAGGGACAGAGAGCTAAGCGCCCAAGACGCCTTCGAGCCCTGCTTTATTCTTGATGATAAGTGTCGAACCCTTTATTTGCAACAATTCTTTCTTCTTGAAGTCACTGAACAGCCGCGTCACCGTTTCGCGCGAAGCTCCAATCATCTGGGCGATTTCTTCGTGCGTCAGCGTAAGCGTAAGCTTTATTTCCCCTTTGCCAGCGTCATGGTCTGAGGAGAGATCGAGCAGGAAGCGCGCCAACTTTTCACCTGCGGAATGGGAGAGGCCAATCGTTCGCATTTCCGCGATCGCGGAATGATACGTTTCACCCAGCTGCTGCGCCACCCGCAATGCAGCCTCGCCGTGTTCGCGCAGAAAAGCTAGGAAATCCGTTCGCGAAATAAAATTGGCCTGGGCCGGCTCGATCACATCGGCGGTAAGTTCGTATGGTTTTCCGGTGACCGTGGCCGGTAAACCCAGGACCTCGCCAGACTCCGAAATCCTTAAGATTAGAGCTCGGCCGTCTGCGGAGGAGGTGGAAAGCTTGACCTTTCCATTGCACAAGATGAAAACCCCACGGGGTGATTGGCCTTCTACGAAGAGAGTGGCTCCCTTCGGGTAGACCGCCGCAGAGGTGATGGAGGCTAACTTTTGAACTGCAGCTGTAGGAAGGTTACAGAAGAGCTGATCCTCCCGGTGGGGGCAGGACATGCAACTCTCGATAATTTCCAGACCATAGGGAGCGCGCATGGGTTTACCACCACGGAGTATACCCCGCTCCCTGCGCGACACGAAACGAAAACCTGTTGGCATAGCAGGCGCCCGATCTAGCACTTACAATTCGACAACCTCTAATCTCTACGGCATTCTCTTCGCGGCTCGCTGTGATGGCCGTCACGCTTACTTGTGACGATGGTTACAGAAACCGATCCCAAATGAGCCCACATTCTTGATGGGTACGAGGTGCAATATGCGGAAAGACGAGCGCGATCTTTTGGAAGTTCTGAGATTTGAACTCCAGTTTCTGAAGGACGGAGGCTATGGCCGCTCGCCGAAGACACCTTGGCGGCCACAATATATTTTCGAGGACTCCCTGACTTGTATGAATTATGATTCCAAAGAGAACCCAGGTCCGTGCAGCGATTGTGTTTTGATGTACCTGGTGCCGCCCCAGGCGCGCACGGAGAAGATTCCCTGCCGACACATTCGATTGAATGATTCAGGTGAAACACTGGATTCGCTCTATCGTTACAGCAATCAAGCGGAAATTGAAGAGACCGTAGAAGAATGGCTCCAGAATACGATCCGGTTGTTGGAAGAACAGCGGCTGGCTTTGCGAACCGCTCACCATCAAAGCCCGACGCCGAGCGGCGAACACTTGAGGGGGACTCCGCTCTATCAAAAACAGCATCCGAAGTGTGCAAACCCGGCGTGTCCGACTGCTTTTCATTGGACTGGGGGTGGCAAGTTCTTCCGGTTTCGGCCCGATCCGGTTTCGGCAAGCATGAGTAATTCAACAGCTGATGTGCCGGGCGGAATCCACGGCGTAAGGCATTATTGGCTGTGCGAGCGCTGCTCACAAGCTTTCACTCTGGTATACGAGGAAGGTTACGGAGTCATGCTCAAGGTGCTCTGGTCGGAACTCCCCGCCGGAGAAACTCATGAGGAGCTGTCAGCAACCTAGCAGGTCTGGCGCTTCGCGACCACGCGGTGTTCGTCTGAACTCGGCACTCCATTCGTTGCCCTCATCCCGTGCATCCTGCTCAGCGCATAACATAATGGGCTTTGTTCTTATTTCTCTGCTGATCTTGGCAAATCCATATGTTCGCTCAGAGTTCACGGGCTAGGCCACCTGCTAGTTGTAATAGCCTGTTCAAATGTCCGGGGATAAGATTGAATTGTTGCCTCTACGATGAGAGGTTCTTGTCTTGCCAGTTCAGGAATCAGCGACTTCGATCCCACACAGGGAGGGTACTGATATGGCTTCACCGGCGTCCACAGGCTCAGCAAGGCTTCATGAATCCAAACAGCCTCTATCCGAGGAAGAGCTGCGCAAGATGCATGCTTACTGGCGTGCGGCGAACTACCTTTCCGTAGGGCAGATCTATCTCTATGCTAACCCGTTGCTTCACGAGCGGTTGAAGTTCGAGCACATCAAACCGCGATTGCTGGGTCACTGGGGGACGACTCCGGGATTAAATTTCATCTACGTTCATTTCAATCGGCTCATCAAGAAGCACGATCTGAACGTCATCTACGTAACGGGTCCCGGTCACGGCGGGCCCGGTTTGGTTGCCAACACCTACCTGGAGGGCACCTACAGCGAATTCTACTCAAACATTTCACAAGCCGAAGAGGGCCTGAAGAAGCTCTTCAAGCAGTTCTCGTTCCCAGGAGGTATTCCAAGTCACGTCGCCCCAGAGACGCCGGGCTCGATCCATGAAGGTGGTGAACTAGGATACTCGATTGCACACGCCTATGGAGCCGTCTTTGACAACCCAGACCTGCTGGTTTGCTGCGTCGTTGGTGACGGTGAAGCCGAGACGGGTCCACTCGCGGCCAGTTGGCATTCTAACAAGTTTCTGAACCCCGCTCGCGACGGCGCGGTTCTTCACATACTGCACCTGAACGGTTACAAAATCGCAAACCCAACCATACTCGGGCGCCTGAGTGACGCGGACTTGACTCAGCTTTTCACCGGCTATGGTTACAAGCCGCATTTTGTGGAAGGCCACGAGCCGGAGAACATGCACCAACTCATGGCACACACGCTCGACACGATTATCGAGGAAATTCACGCAATCCAGAATGACGCCCGTGCCGGACGGTCAGCTGGACTCCCGGTGTGGCCAATGATCATCCTGCGAACGCCGAAGGGGTGGACCGGGCCAAAGATCGTGGACGGAAAGCCGGTCGAAGATACATGGCGTGCGCACCAGGTCCCCGTCACGAATTTTGTGTCACACCCTGACCACGTAAAGATCTTGGAAGAATGGCTGAAGAGCTACAGGCCAGAAGAACTGTTCGATGGAAACGGCAGGTTGATTCCGGAACTGACGGAACTAGCGCCGAGTGGTACGCGTAGGATGGGCGCCAACCCGCACGCGAACGGCGGAACGTTGCTAAAGGACCTTGTGATGCCGGACTTCCGCGAATATGCGGTGAGAGTGACGAAACCGGGCACTGAGAGGGCGGAAGCAACTCGAGTCTTAGGAAATCTTCTGCGCGATATTATGAAACGGAACGCCGACTCGAAGAATTTCCGAGTATTTGGCCCCGATGAAACGGCGTCAAATCGGCTCGATGCCCTATACGAAGTCACTGATAAAGTTTTCATGGAGCCGGTTCTTGCTACGGACGAGCACCTCTCGAAAGATGGCCGTGTGATGGAGGTCCTGAGTGAGCATATGTGCCAGGGGTGGCTCGAAGGTTATTTGCTCACCGGCCGTCACGGCTTCTTCTCGTGTTACGAAGCCTTCATCCACATTGTGGACTCCATGTTCAACCAGCACGCAAAGTGGCTGAAAGTGACGCGAACCATTCCATGGCGCCGGCCGATAGCCTCTTTGAATTACCTGCTTACGTCACACGTCTGGCGCCAAGACCATAACGGCTTCACACACCAAGACCCTGGCTTCATCGACCATGTTGTGAACAAGAAGGCGGATATTGTCCGCGTGTACCTGCCTCCGGACGCAAACACCCTGCTTTCGGTGTCTGATCACTGCCTCCGCAGCAGAAACTACGTCAACGTCATCGTTGCTGGAAAGCAGCCGGCCCTGCAGTGGCTCGATATGGAATCTGCCATCGCGCATTGCACGAATGGAATCGGAATTTGGCAGTGGGCCTCTAACGACCAGGGAAGCGACCCGGATGTGGTGATGGCCTGTGCCGGAGATGTCCCGACACTGGAGACGCTTGCGGCCGTCGATCTGCTGCGCCAGCATTTTCCGGACATCAAGATCCGAGTCGTCAATGTGGTTGACTTGATGACCATCCAACCCTCAACGGAACATCCCCACGGCCTATCCGACCGTGAGTTCGACTCCATATTCACAATCGACAGACCGGTCATCTTTGCCTATCACGGCTATCCTTGGCTGATCCACCGTCTGACCTATCGGCGCACGAATCATGACAACTTCCACGTCCGCGGATACAAGGAGGAAGGAACAACGACAACTCCCTTCGATATGACGGTCCTAAACGATTTGGATCGGTTTCATCTCGCAGGCGACGTGGTCGACCGCGTCCCTCGCTTGCAACGCGTCGGCGCCCATTTCAAGCAGTTCCTACGCAACAAGCTCATCGAACACAAACAATACATCCGCGAGCATGGAGACGACTTGCCGGAAATCCGGGATTGGAAATGGCCCTCTTAGACCATGAAAATCCTTGTACTCAATTCGGGTTCCAGTAGCCAGAAGAGCTGCCTTTACGACATCGGAAACACCCTTCCGGAGCATCCGCCTACACCAGCCTGGGAAGGCAAGATCGAATGGGACGGCAGTCATGCGGACATCCAGGCGCAGAATTCACAGGGAGCACAGCTGAAAGGTCGCGTCCAGGTTGCGTCGCGCTCGGATGCGATCGACCGACTACTAGATACGTTATGGAATGGGAAGCTGCGCGTCGTTTCCGCGCCTTCAGAAATCGACGTAGTCGGTCATCGTATCGTGCACGGAGGCAAGGACCTCGATGATGCAACTGTCATCACACCGGAAGTGAAATCTGCAATCACGCGAATGTCCGTCTTTGCACCACTGCATAACCGCGCGGAGTTGGAAGGGATCGAGATCATCGAGAAACGCATTGGCGAGGTTCTCCAGGTGGCTGTGTTCGACACTGGCTTTCACAGCCGATTGCCGGAGCCTGCCGCTGTATACCCTGGCCCCTATGAATGGCTAGCACAGGGGATTCGTCGTTATGGATTTCACGGAATCAATCATCAGTATTGCGCCGAGCGCACCGCGCAGCTCCTCGGAAAGGATTTGCAGTCACTGAAACTCGTGACCTGCCACTTGGGAAATGGTTGCTCACTGGCGGCCATTCGCGACGGCCGAAGCGTGGATACGACCATGGGCTTTACCCCCCTGGAAGGGCTGATGATGGGCACACGATCAGGCTCTGTCGACCCTGGAATCCTCACCTACTTAATGCGACGAGGGCAGCTCACAGGGCAGCAGCTCGACGATTTGCTGAACACCAAATCAGGCCTGTTGGGAATCTCAGGGATCTCGGGCGACATGCGGCAGATTGTGGCCGCGATGAAAGACGGCCATTGGCGAGCTAAGCTGGCTTTTGAGATCTTCGTGCATCGCCTTCAGGCTGGTATCGGCGCGATGATTGCAGTGTTGGGCGGAATAGATGCTTTGGTCTTTACCGCAGGGATCGGAGAGAATTCACCGGAGGTGCGAGCCGCAGCTTGTGCCAACTTCAGATTTCTCGGCTTGAAACTCGACGTCGCAAAGAACGCGCAGTCATCTGCGGACCAAGAAATTTCGCTTTCCGATTCAGCCGTTCGCGTCTTAATCGTGCGCGCCCAAGAAGATTGGGCTATTGCGAGAGAGTGTTGGAGATTGGCGTCCACAAAAATCCGTGGCCGAGCAAGCGCGAACTAATCAAAATACCTTGTAGCCACTTTCCTGGGATCGACTTCATCTTCGCGCCACCAGAAGTGGCATCACGCCGAACACCCCAAGCATCACATAATAGACTATCGCTGCTACCGGGTCTCGGCCTGCAAGGTACTCCCTGATCGAAGAGCCACTAAGCCAGAGCACAAACGTAAACTCCGCAATGAGCATCAGGCCGAGTGCAATGCCGCCCATACCGAGTCGACTCGATGGTGTGGGCAGCACAGCGAGTCTCCGAATGATCCATCGTGCCGCCACAATTGTGACCACAAACATGATAGGCGTTTCCAAGAGTTCGGCCATTCTTGTGCCGAGTCGTGGGGCAACCCACAGTATGCGAACGGGTCCAAGCACGAAGCCCGCTCCGAAGACGACTGCGAAATAAAGCACACCAGCTTTCAAAATCTGCATTTCGGTTCGGCCCCTCCTGGTGCCAAGTCTCGCATGCACGCAAGAAGGAAAGCATCTGTGGGACAGACTTCGATGAACGCCGCCGCGCAAAGTGGATTTTCCTCGCGACCGATTACGGCTTGATCGCTACCTTGATCACACCTTCTCGCCGCTCGCCAAACAGCCGGTACGCCGCAGTGATGTTTTCCAGTGAAAACGTGTGCGTGAGAAGTGGCCTCAAGTCAAGCCGCCCGTGCCGGACCAACTCCATCAGCCGGCGCATGCGCTCTTTGCCTCCCGGGCAAAGTGTCGTGACGATCTTGTGGTCGCCAAGACCCGCAAATGGCTCTAAGGGCACGGAAAGTTTGCCAGAATACACCCCCCAGGCTGGATAGTGTTCCACCGGCGCGCAGCGCACGGAGCGCATTTTCAAACGTGCCCTGCGTCCCCAGCGCCTCAATCGCCACGTCTACGCCCTTTCCTTCCGTGAGGCGCTTGATCTCCGCGATCACATCTGTTTCCTTAAAATTAAGAACGACGTCAGCACCCATTTGCTTGGCCATTTGAGCGCGGACCGGATCCGATTCCACAGCGATGATCAGGCTCGCTCCCTTTAGTTTGGCTCCAGCCGTGGCGCAAAGTCCGATTGGTCCTTGGGCGAAGATTGCGACCGTATCCCCGATCTGCAAATCAGCACTTTCAGCTGCCGAGATCCCCGTCGACGCGATGTCCGCCAGCAAGACCACCTGCTCATCACGCAGGTCATCAGGAATCTTCGCTAGATTCGCCTGCGCGTTCGGCACCAAAAGATATTCCGCCTGCGCCCCATTGATCGTATTTCCAAATTTCCAGCCACCGATGGGTCCACCGCATTGCGACCAGTCGCCGCCCAGGCAGTAATTGCACTGACCGCAAGGGGTGATGGCACCCACGAGCACGCGCTCGCCAACCTTGTGTCCGCTCATCCCCACACCGAGTTCGTGGATGATCCCCACCGGTTCATGCCCGATGACCAACCCAGGCCTCACGGGATATTCGCCCTGAGGATGTGTAGGTCCGTGCCGCAAATCGTGGTCAGCGTAACGCGAATGACCGCTTCCCCCGGTCCCGGCTTTGGGATGGGGACATGTTCGATCGCGATCTGATTGGGGCCACGAAAAACGAGCGCCCTCATCGTTGAAGCAGCCTTTTTTTGTTCTTGCTGAAGTCCTTCCTGAAAAATCGTAGCCATGGCTATCTCCCTTTTCGATACCGCTTCTAATTTTGGAGTTCGCGGAAGGTGTGCGGACGGCGACACCGTCTCTAAACAGCTCCATTTATGGTGGAACTACCCTCGTCTACCCACCTCGGGTTGGAGCTCACGATTGTTGGAAAGCCTTACTCGTCGAGCTCCAACCCTGTAGCGGGCCACACGGTGAATGGAGGCATTACTGGGCCTGTCGACGTCCAGCCATGCTCAGCCACGAACCGTCAGGACTGGGCACGTCGCCTGTGACACAACCTTGTGGACCGTGCCCATGTTCAGATGCGTTGCAAGCCCCTTTGCCGGCCGGGCTCCCAGCACAATCAGATCAGTGGGCCGCCGTTTCGCGACGTCCAGGATTTTCTCTGCAGCTGGTCCCTGCTCGACGATGTAGGTGGGTTCGCACCACAATCCGGCTTGCTCCGTAACCAATTGCTGCAGTTTTCGTTCCTTCACATCCACCACCCTGTCCACCAGGTCTCCCGCTTTCGCATCCTCGATCACGTGCAGCAACACGAGATGCGCCTGGTTCTCCTGCGCCAGAGAGATAGCGTAGGGAGCCGCTATTGGAGTGTCGATTGCCAGGTCCGTGGCGTAGAGGATTTCACGCATCTTTGCGTATCCGTCGGACCACAGGTTCACGTGCGGGCCAACCGTTAAGACGGGGCACGGCGCTTGCCGAAGAATCTGTTCGGCAACCGAACCGAGTATCGTTTTTCCAAGTCCCGTGCGCCCGCGCGTCCCCAGTACGACCAGGTCAATCTCCTTCTCTTTGATCAGGTTGGATACCACTTCCCAAATGTTGCCTTCACCGATCACGACTTCGTGTTCGATGCCTTGGAGTTGTTCATTCAGGCGTCCGGCGTCTTCCTTGTTCTCTCTCTCCGCTGCCTCCGCGATCGCTGCCCAGGCATTGGGTGCAGCAGCCGTGTAGTCGTCGAATCGATTCACATGCACGCCATATACCTTTGCTTCATACCGCTGCGCGATCTGGAACGCAATCGGCGCAGCCGCGTTCGATGCCGCTGAAAAGTCCGTTGCGAACAAAATGTTCTTCACTGTAATTCTCGTTCTTGCTTGAACTGCTTGCATGGGCCACCTCCTTGCTTCTCATGAATACGGCGAGACAAGTCCGTCTGGCTGTGACCGCCATCACTTTTATTCGTGACTCGGGTCACACCGCCGCAAAGGCTCACTTGTTAGGCTTGAATGCACAGCGCGGGGTCAGAGTGGGATGCAGCTCCCGCTGTGAAGAGGAAAGGAGAACGAAATGGAAGCTCACCATGAATATCGAATCAACGCATTCGGCGCAGGCGGACGCAATGGCATCGTCCACGCCGAAGGAATCCAGCCCGCGATATCGTTTAGCCCACCCCCAGAGTTCCAGGGCGAGGCCGGGCGCTGGACCCCGGAGCATTTCCTGGTGGCCGCTGTGACCAGTTGCTTTGTCAGCACGTTCGAGGGCATGGCACAAAGTTCCCGCCTTGAAATTGGATCTTTACGTCTGGCTGCGGAGGGCGTGCTCGCCAATGAGAACGGCGGCTGGCGGTTTACCGAAATTCGATTGCGGCCGGTCGTGACTGTCCAGAAAGCAGAAGATCATGACCGGGCCGTTCGTCTTCTGGAGAAGGCCGAAAAATCGTGCCTCATCGCACGGTCTCTCCAGTGCAAAGTCGTTCTCTTCTCTGCCGTGAAGATTGAAGAGAAATTGTCTGTCCTGGCAAGTGTTTGAACGATTTGCGGCGCCAAGAGATCAGCGATCGTTGACTACAACAGCAGGAAAGCTACAATAACCGCCACTAGCGAATCTCCGTTCGCGAGCCAGAATTTGCCTCGTGCTCTTGCTTCCGGAGGATCAAATGATCGATGATCTCTATGATCTCATCGGTGGAAGCCAAACGGTTCGGGCTGCTACCGAAGCCTTTTATAGAAGAGTCTTCGCGGATGACACACTTAGCCCCTTTTTTAAGACTGCCGACTTGGCGCAACTATGCTCTCGGCAAAGCATGTTCATCTCCATGCTTCTCGGCGGACGAGTCGTGTATGCGGGAAAAGATATCCATGCCGCTCACGCGCCTGCCCGGGAGCAAGGGTTAAACGACGGGCATTTCGATAGGTTTCTTAGGCACTTTCGCGAAGCGCTGAAGGAAGTGGGCGTCGAAGCTCAAAAGGTGGAGAAGGTCGCGAATCTTCTTGAAACCAGACGCGACGCCGTCCTGAATCTCTGAGACTGGAACTACCGACCCGCGACCGCAGCCGAATAGCTATATTCAGGTAGGCCTGATTCTCGTTGCTGGTGCGCACCTTCCCCTTCGAGCCGCTGGATAGTCTTGCGAAGCCAGTCCGCCACATCGACCTCCAGTTCCTCCTGCGTGCCCAGGCGATAGTATGTGTCAATCGTGTAGCCTTCGACGTTGAGAGAGATGTGCCGGCATGGAATCCTTTCACCCTGGCAATCCTGCGGGACGAAGGCCATCAAGACACACTCGCTGCACGGGAGCAGCCTTTGCTTGCTGCCGTAATTCTGGCAGGTCGGTGAATCTTCAAAAATGAACTGTGGTCTCGGCTGCGTCCTTGGCGACGGCTTGTACCCGCCATTTTCCAGAAAATGCAGCTCAGATTTTAGTACCTCTAAGACATCGCGATTGTCCTCTGGCATACCCTCCCCCTTCCCTTGTGGTCTGAATTTCATTACCCAGAGAAGCTGTTTCTTCTATTTCAAAACGCTCATGCGCAGCGGGGTCTCGGATCGGTCCACCACCAATTCGGGATGTTCGCGCCGAAATGTTTGTGCAATGTGGCAGTTCCAGCAGACGGGCCAGTGTGTTCCCAAAACTTCCTGCAGCTTTTCAGCAGGGATCTCGTTCCATTCAACAGTTCTGCGCTCGGAATCCAGTAGCGCCGGCGGATGATCGTGCCAGTGGATTTCTCCGAACGGTTTGTGGCAATACACACACCTCTGTCCCTGATACCACCGGTTGATGATGGCCCATACCAGGCAGGCCTTTGGCGCTTCTTGGATTTGCGCCAGACATTCTTGCCCG
>WNEZ01005860.1_pt1 | contig 14311 bp, 16 predicted proteins | sample 5400521 | NCBI WGS metagenome assembly WNEZ01 (sample SAMN13153339, study PRJNA577476) | soil metagenome | isolation source: 120 cm saprolite under Douglas fir tree site 2 hole 1 replicate 1 | place: USA:California | collected 2015-04-18
ATTCGGTCCATAATGAATCTAGAAGAGCAGCCAACTTTTACGACAACCCCACGCAAGGATTCTAAAAAATTTAAAACAGCCCACTACCCAAGCGCATGGGCTTGGTGCAAAGGAATTCAAGATCAAACGCATTTTGAAAATTCAATGAGTCGGACGTCAACAAGTCGAACCTCAACAAATCGAACCAGGAGACGGACGGAGTCGCGATTTGTGGTCTGTATCAAGAACAAGGACTACCCCGCCGCGCTTGAACTGGGAAAGCTCTACCAGGTTGTCGCCGATCAGGCTGCTGCTAAACTGCGACAGATTCGTGTGATTGACGAGTCCGGAGAGGACTATCTCTACCCCCGGGCATACTTCATTCCTGTGCAACTCCCTGAATCCGCGGAAAGGGCGATCCGCCGTGCAGTTGGGCTCAGAGGGTAGAGCCGCAATACGGACCAAACTTTCAAAGATCGAAGTAGGCTTTATCTTCGACTTGCGTTTGGAGATCCCTTGGAACCAACGCTAAAATATATCCAATGCCCCGCGAACTGAATTTCGGACCCTACGTTGACGTGCACGACGGCAAGAAAGTCGTCAAAGACCTGACCTTTGGCAATCCCACGCCCGAGGGAGTGATCCTGACCACGCTCGATTCCGCGGTCAACTGGATGCGGAAAAGTTCAATCTGGCCCATGACCTTCGGCCTCGCCTGCTGCGCGATCGAAATGATGTCGATGGGCGCCGCGCGCTTCGATATCGCGCGCTTCGGAGCGGAAGTATTTCGTCCCTCGCCGAGGCAAAGCGACCTGATCATCATTGCCGGCCGCGTCTCGAACAAAATGGCGCCTGTGATCCGCCAGCTATGGGAGCAGATGCCGGAGCCGAAGTGGGTGATATCGATGGGCGCCTGCGCGACTTCCGGCGGCGTGTTCCAGAACTATGCCTTGGTGCAGAGCGTAAATCAGGTGATCCCTGTCGATGTCTATGTGCCCGGATGTCCGCCTCGCCCCGAGCAATTGATCTACGCGATTACGCTGCTGCAGGAAAAGATCCAACAAGAGCGCGGGACGATAAAGAAGAGCTTGAATCTGACGTGAGACGCGCTACGACCAGGTTTACGGTGCCTTGAAGATCACCGTAATTTGCTTCTGCACTGCGGTCGGCTTCCCATTCAGCAGCGCGGGACGATAACGCCACTGGCGAACGGCTTCGGTGGCCGCACGCACCAGGACGACCGGTCCGCCCACCACCTTCACGTCGCGCGTCGAGCCGTCTTCTCCGATGGTCAATTCCAGGATCACGGAACCTGCCAGGCGTTGATTACGGGCCTCCGGCGGATAGATCGGCTGAACCTTACGCACCAGAGTAGCTTCGCTCACTCCCTGAGATACGGAAATCTCGGGCTCTGGCAGCTTCGTCGGGGTAGATGCCAGTTTTGCCAGAGCTTCACTGGTGCTGGCCGACTCGACCGCTGGCATCGAGTCCGCGGCGCTGGGTGGTTCCGAGGTTCCCTGGGACGACGAATCGGATTGGCCGGCGACAAGGGTTGCACCCGCGACAGCGCCTTCCTGAGTCGTTGGTCGGCTGCTCTCGTTTTCAATGTCAGCAGCATTCTGTAGCGCGGGCTTCATCGAATCCCGGGTAAGTGGAACCTGGCTGGTTTGGGGTTGACTGGTTCGGAATGCTGGTCGTCCCGCAGTTGGTTTCCACGGGATCAGTGCCGGAGCGGTTGGGCTAGCAGTTTCGTCTGACACGCTCTGCGGCTGCGTGACCTGCTGAGAAGATGGAGTATCCTCGTCCGGCTCATGCCATGTTGTCCAAATTACGGCTGTAGTCAGAAGCAGGAATATCGTTGCCCCGGCAACCCAATAGCGTCGCGTGCTCGGCGGACGCTGGCCGAGCAACTCGGCCGTACTGTGCACCTCAGATGCGGTTACGGTAGCTGCCGCCAGCGTCTCAGCCGTAGCGGTCGAGAACAGTTCCCGAATTCGCGACAGGCTGCTGGGTTCACCTTGCGGTGCGGGCGAGGGCTCTTTCGTCCCACATTCAGCCTCATGGGCCGCTTGAGCGACCTCCGCCAAGCGCCTCAGAAGGCTCATCTGCTCGGCCCCGAAAGCATTGGGACGCGCGGCAAACGCCTCCAGAATCCCCACAGTTTCATCGCGTCCCCGCAAAGGCATCACCGCAATCGATCGGATGCCCAGATTCCTGCAAACCTCTGGGTCTACCCGGTCATCTGTTTGGGTGTCGTCGCAGCGGAGGGCCCTCGATGTGCGCAGGCATTCGCCTGAAATTCCCGAGCCTGCATTGACTTGGTCACCGATTTCGGGAGCGAGACTTCCGCTGCGCGCGCGACAAACGACTGCGGTGCCTGTACGCAGCGCGAGCGCGATGCCCTCGGCTCCAGTCAGAATCCGGGCGCTGTCGGTAATGGTGCGGAATATAGTATCCGGAGGCCGCGTCGTTGCGGACAGGGTTTCCCGGAGTGAAGCGATGACTGCAACAGGTTCCAATTGTGGGATCGGGGAACGTGGCGTTGGTGGTGGAACAGGAAGCTGGTGGCCCGGTCCTCTCGAGGCTGGAAGCGGCAAATGGCCCATGACCCTACTCACGTTGGCCAGAATCGAACAAGACGAAACATGTCAAGCTAAACGGCGCGCAGGCAAACTTGCGCTGAGTCTGGCTCAAATAGTTGAAGGTGTCAATGTGAAACAGCGGCCAACACGTACACGGAAGGGCACTTGGCGGAGACAAGACCACGGGTCCGGGCGAAGCCGTGCGCATTTTGCGTCCAGCGCTATAATGAAGCCAATTAGTGCTAGGTGGCTTATGGAGCGGTTCCACACAGGCTTTCTTCTTCTGCCTCTGCTTTTATCCCTGATCGCGCCCGCTCGGGGACAAATAGATCCTTCGGTTCGGCAGCCGTCGACCGCGCACCCGGCCCAGACTCCAGCATCGACGGCAGAGCAAAACCCAAGCCCGGCGCCGATTCCTGCCGATGCCCCGCGCATCTCCAAGCATAGCCGCTACGAAATGATTCGCGACTTCGAAACCCAGATTGTCTATGCCCGCTCGGTTTTTCCCATGGGAACGAAGGGATTGAAGCTGAAGGATGGCGTCATCACCCCGACTGCTGGCGAATTGCAACAGATGATGGCGATTTACGGGCCGGCAGTGAAGGTAGGCGACCCGGCTCACATCTCCTACGTGCAGGTCAAAGACGATCACATTCACCTTGAGATCAACGGCGGACCAGTTCGTCGCAAGAAGTGGTACCAGCACATCGAGATTTCCGGGGCAGGCGGGCCCGTAACCCCGGGGAACAATAACCCACAGGAAAATCCCCATGGGTCGTTTGTCGATGTGTACTTCGAGAAGTACGTGCCTGAATTGAGCGCCCAACAGCTGCGCGATCTGCTTTTCCCCGTCCTCGATTTCAACGCCAAGAACAAAGAACAGGCGTATCTGGATACGGTGCCCCCCAAGGTCAAGGAAGCCATCCAGAACCATCACGTGCTGGTGGGCATGAACCAGGAAATGGTCGTCCACGCCAAGGGCAGACCTCCGAAGAAAGTCCGCGAGAAGGACGGCGAAACCGACTTCGAAGAGTGGATCTATGGCGAGCCGCCCCAGGACGTGGACTTCGTCCGCATCGTCGCCGACGAAGTTGTCCGCGTAGAGACTATGAAAGTCGGCGGCGAGAAGATTGTGCGCACCGAGAAAGAAGTAGTGCTTCAGCAGCCTGACAAGGACAAGGAAGCGAAAGAAAATGAGCAAGAGCGTCCCGCCAACGCTCCCAGCCTGCGCCGCCCCGGCGAGGATGCTGACGACGTGCCTAAACCCGCCAACGGCCAGGCGCCGCTGCCTCCGCCGACCATGCCCACACCAACGTCTCCCGCACCCGGCAATGGACCCGGCGACATTGTACCCACCGGTCGATAAGGGCTGATGAATGAATGATCGCGGAGAGTGACGGCAGACGCCCTGTACCGCCGCAAGTCGCCGCAAGTGTTCGTTACTCCCCGCCTATCGCGCCGCGACAGAGCTCCCAGCATCCGCATCCGCGAACGAGAAAGCCAACGACACGTTCGGGTACTCCTGCCCGTCGAGCTCGACGTACGGATAGACGAAGTAGTTCAGAGGCTTGCCATCCTGCGTCGGATTGAGCCGCAAGTCGCGTCCCATGCTGAACTGCACCCGGTTTACATCGTGCGAGCCGAAGAAGTAGTCGCGCTTTTCCTGGTGCTTCCACGCTTCGGAGATGTCCACCGGAATCCAGCCCCTGCCGTCAGCATAGAACTCCGCCCAACAGTGATAACCGGCGATCTCGGACGAATGCTTGTCGGGTGGCAAGGGGAAGCCGATCTCGAAGCGCGCCGGGATGCCCTGCGATCGTGCCATGGCGATGAAGAGAGAATGAAAATCGGTGCAATTGCCTTTCTTCGCGTCGCAGGCGTAGAGCACGTCGCCACGTCCCCATCCGGTTCCCGTTTTGTCGTAGCGCATGGTGGTGAAAACGTAGTCGTAGATGGCGCGTGCTTTGTCCAGGTCTCCACTCTTGCCCTGTGTGACGTTGGCAGCAAGATCCGCGGGCAAGCCGGTAACAGGCACCAGGGCGTTGGGTTGAAGATATTGTTGGCGCTCCTTCTTAGCGAGTGACGCGGAAACCAGTTTGCCTCCGCTTTCCGCGAGGGCGGTGCGCTCGCGACGAACAACGTCATATTCGACCTCAAAATGCAGTTCGGGCTGAGTCGTACCCGCAGCTTCGGCGTAATACATCTCGTTGCCATATTTCGAATCGCTGGTTTTTTTCAGCGGCAGATCGCCCTTAGCGGAAACGGCCTTAACCTGCTGATAGGCGTCGGACTGGGCCGCGGGAATCCAGATGCGGACCTTCTTTCCAGCGGGCAGATTCTTCACGGTGAAGGCGTAGTGGAAAGTGAGATGGCGTGATTCCTGCGTGAATGCGCTATAACTCAGCAGGAACAGAGACAGTAACAAGCAGACCTTGCGCAGCATAGGCGGCTTCCTTTCAAGTTCTGACAACCAGGTGCTGTAAGGAGGATTTGGAAACGACACACGGGCGTCTTAGAGGGAACGCCGTCAAGTGAAGCCGCGCTTCAGGATGCGCATGGGGAAAAGATGCCGGGTCGAAGTCCGGCGATGCGGTATTTTAACAGGGGCGAAGTCGCGGGGGACACCGTTAGAATTAGCCAATGCCTGTCGCCATCCAATGCCGCGATCTGCGCAAAACCTACGACGGCAAAGTCGAAGCGGTGCGCGGCCTGAACCTCGAGATCCTGACCGGAGAATGTTTCGGCCTGCTCGGTCCCAACGGAGCAGGGAAGACCACAACCATCGAGATCCTCGAAGGGTTGCTGCAACCCACGTCGGGCGAAGTCTCGATTTTGGGCCACAGCTGGCGCCAAAACGAGCGGGAAATGCGCGAGTGGCTGGGAATTTCCCTGCAAGAGACACGCCTCTCCGAAAAGCTCAGCGTGCGCGAAACCGTCGAGTTGTTTGCCAGTTTCTACCGTGATCCTCGCTCGTCGGATGAGGTACTTGAGCAAATGCAGTTGACCGAGAAGGCGGATGCCTGGGTCGGCAAGCTCTCCGGCGGGCAGCGCCAGCGCCTGGCAGTGGCGACGGCGCTGGTATGCAATCCAAAGATTCTGTTTCTGGACGAGCCCACGACCGGTCTTGATCCGCAGAGCCGCCGCCAACTATGGGACATCATCCGCGCCTTCCAGCGCGACGGCGGCACGGTCCTCCTCACCACTCACTACATGGACGAAGCCGAACGCCTCTGCGATCGCCTGGCGATCGTCGACCACGGACAGATTATTGCCGAGGGCTCGCCGGACGACCTGATTGAGCGGCTCGGTGGACATCACGTGGTCGAGTTTGCCGTAAGTGGAAATTCGGACGGTGCGGCGTTGGAAGCCTGGCGCGGTCTGCCCAGCGTCGAGTCGGTCCGCGAAGATGACGGTATGGTCGCCCTGAATGTGAAAGAGCCGCATCTGACGATTCCCGCGCTGCTCGACGCGGTGGCGAATCAGGGCAGCAAACTGCAGCATCTAACCACGCGGCAGGCGAGTTTGGAGGACGTCTTTGTGCGGCTGACGGGAAGGCATCTGCGAGAGGATTAAGACACTGCAGCCATTGAGGAGCAAGACGTGAAATCTGGTCCCGGGTTCTATCTCGCGATCATCGGACTGGCGATATTAATAGCAGCGTCTAGGCCTTGTCGTGCGCAGGCGGATGGGAGTCACCAGGATGGCCCCGCCTCGAATTTCGCACCGCTTGAGGTCTGGAAGAACTCAGTTCTGACCGGCGATACCGCGGTACTCAAAATGCTCTACAGCAGCAATCCCCCTGCAGAGATCAAGTCTCCCGCCGGGAAGAACAACGCTGACGCCGATGTCGATTTCTGGATGGGCCTGAAGCCGAGAACTATAAAGCTAGACGTTGCAGAAACGAGTTCACCTCAGGAGGGAGTTCGTGTGATCCTGTTTCAGGCTGAAGTGTCCTCCGCGGCGCAGCCGAAACAGCAGGTCTATGTGAAGGTGAAACAAGTTTGGCAGAAGCAGGAAGACAATTGGCGATTGGCGACGGTCGAGCGCACCGATGCCTTGCACTTGAAACAAGTTTTCAAGAAGGACAAGGATCTCTATCCCGCGAGCGCCGATGCGCGTGCCGAGATCAAAGAAGCAGAAACAAAGGCTGCCAAAGATCACAAACGTGTGCTCCTGGTGTTTGGAGCGAACTGGTGTTACGACTGCCATGTCCTCGACCTGGCATTTCACCGCCCGGAGTTCACGACCGCGATGGCGAGCTACGAGGTCGTGCACGTAGATATTGGTTCGGACGGGAAGAAAAACGCGGATTTGGCGGAGCAATTCCAGGTGCCGCTCGATAAAGGCGTTCCCGCACTGGCGGTGCTGGAGAGCGATGGGAAGCTGATTGTGAGTCAGAAGAATGGCGAGTTTGAGAACGCCCGAGCGATGACGCCAGAGGTCTTGCTTGAATTCCTGACTAAGTGGAAGCTCGCGGGGTCATGAGGCATTTCCGTTATGAGCGTTGCACAAGAAACACCAGTAAGCACACCAAGGCTGCAACAAGGCCGGGTGCCGCAGCGCAACGGCCGCTGGTCGGGATACACGCACCTGCTCATGGCCCGGATGCTCGAGCTCAAGCGTGAGCCTGAGGTTGTCTTCTGGGTATTTGTGTTTCCGCTGCTACTGGCGCTGGGCCTGGGAATCGCTTTCCGCAACAAGCCCAGCGACGCGACACGGGTCGCAATTGTGTCCGGGGAGAACGCGCAACGTGTCGCTTCGCTGCTGCAAAATTCGGGGGAGCATGCTGCGATCCATGCCGATATCGTTGATCTTGCACGCGCCAAAGACGGTCTGCGCCTTGGAAAATACGATCTCATTGTCGAGCCGCCCCGTGAGGGACATATTCAATTTGACTTCGATCCCGCGCGGCCCGAGAGCGTTCTCTCTCGCGCCGAAGTGGACCGAGCACTGCAGTCCGCCCTTGGTCGAAGGGACGTGCTCATCGTGCACGCCGTTTCATCCTCAGAGCCCGGCTCGCGCTACATCGACTTCCTCATTCCCGGCCTGCTCGGCATGAACCTGATGAACTCTGGCATGTGGGGCATTGGCTTCGCCTTGGTTGACATGCGCCAGCGCAAATTGTTGAAGCGCTTCGTCGGCACGCCCATGCGTCGTGGCGATTTTCTGCTCGCGTTGATGTCGAGCCGCCTGATCCTGATGGTGATTGAAATCGGACTGCTGCTGGTCTTCGGAATGCTTGTCTTCCACATGCGGGTGTTGGGCTCGCTGTTCTCCATCACGCTGCTGGGGGCGCTGGGAGCGATTTCGTTCGGCTCGGTCGGACTGCTGACCGCCAGCCGGGCTCAGAAAATCGAAAGCGTGAGCGGCCTGATCAACCTTGTCATGATGCCGATGTGGATCTTCTCCGGAGTGTTCTTTTCCTACGAACGCTTTCCCGCTATGATCCAGCCGCTGATTAAAGCCTTACCTTTGACCGCACTCAATGACGCCCTCCGCGCCAGCATCCTCGAAGGGACGCCTCTGCTGCACCAATGGCCGCGCCTACTCGTACTGATCCTTTGGGGAGGAATTTCGTTTGTGCTGGCGGTAAAGTGGTTCCGCTGGACCTAGCATGCTGCTGAAAAACCTAGAGCGCGACTTAGTTTTGAAAGGGCGCGGCTTCGAGCCGCGCCGTAAGTCCACAAAATCAACCGCGGCTTTAGCCGCCGAGGTAGCGCTATACCATCGAAAAGAGTTTTTCAGCAGTCTGCTAGAGCCACCGATCCGTTAAGGGGCGCCATGGAGAGCACAGCCGACGCTGTGCCCTCCAAGATTGTTAAGGAAGCCGCTCTAGTATCGCCAGGCGGCACCGGGCGATGCGATTTGATCGAAAGGCACATTAGCCGGGATGTTGTACCGGGCCATGATGTCCTGCATGTGCCGCGTGTCTTTGTCGATATCATCGCGATCGTTCTTCCGCGTGTCGTCAACCCACTTGGCGTAGTACTTATCGAACTCACGCTGATCATCCGGCGATAACCTGGTCTGCCCATAGGCCGGATAAGCGCCACGACTCGCAAGCTGATCGAAAGGCACATTGGCGGGAATGTTGTAGCGAGCCATGATTTCCTGCATGTGGCCGGCATCCTCGGCGACGTCCTCTCGGTCATTGGAACGACTGTGTTCCACCCAGCGCGAATAGTACCGGTCGAACTCGCGCTGATCGTCCGGCGAGAGCCGTCCCTGCCATGGGCCGTTTGACGGATAGGCCGCCGCACCATTCGCATAGCCTGTACTGGCAACCTGATCGAAGGGCACATTGGGTGGAATGTTATTGCGACCCATAATTTCCTGCATATGGCGTTCGTCTTTGGCGATGTCGTCCCGATCGTTCTTCCGCCTGTCGTTTACCCATTTTGTGTAGTGCTTGCCGAACTCGCGCTGCTCATCTGGAGACAGCCTTGCCTGATAGCTACGGACCGGATACGCATTACCGCTGCTGGCGATCTGTTCATAGGGGACGTTAGCCGGAATGTTGTAGCGGGCCATAATTTCCTGCATTTTGCGGACGTCTTTCGCAATGTCATCCCGGTCATTTTTGCGCGTGTCGTTCACCCATTTTGTGTAGTGCTTATCGAATTCGCGCTGATCGTCGGCCGAGAGCCGGCCCGGTGCCTGAGCGAACGCCGCAAAAGAAAATGCAAGAAGTAACGCGAAAGGTACGAAAAGCTTTTTCATAGATTTGCCTCCCGAAGCAAATGATTGACCAACCAAGCGGCGCTTCTAGCTGTCTGAGCCCTAACAGCTTGCTGAAAAACTCGATTGCGGTACTGCTTTGAAGCGGTCTGCTTTGAAAGGGCGCGGCTTCCAGCCGCGCCGTAAGTGTCTTAAAATCACTCGCGGCTTTAGCCGCTGAGGTGATCCCCGTTGGGCAGAAAAATTTTTCAGCAAACAGCTAACTGTCAGATGACACAACGTTGCTCTCCTGTTGGCTGTCGATAATGGCGGAGGTCAGCTTCAAGAAAGCGTAAGTGGTCTGCAGTCAGCTCTTTCCACGGGGGCGGAGGAAAATCTCTTGAGAAACCAGAACTAGAAATGAAAACCTCGCCTATAAGTTCGGGGAGAAGTTATCGGCGAGGCTTACGGTGCTTGCGAAGGCACTCTACTTAGTTCACCTTACTTGGCCAGCTTGGCGGCCTTACGGACTTTCGCCCAGCGTAGCCGCTGTGCCGCGGCAATGCGTTGGCGAGCTTCCTTGCTCAAGGTACGTCCCGTCTTCTTGAGCTTCTTCCCACCCGCACGACCGAGAGCATTAAGCGCCTTCCCTACTCTCCCCATCTCAGACTCGAGACGGGAATATTCCTTCTGTAAGGAGGCCACTACTTTGTTCAGTGTGGTCATTCATACCCCCTGCCACGAAGGCTAACACGAGGGAGTAGTAAGTTGCAGTAAGAAGTATTACTCGGGATTAATGGTCCCTAAAAATCGCGGGGCCTGTCGAGCCTTCATAGTTTGCTCGAAGGCGTACGCGAGCCTGATTAACGTAGGTTCGCTCCAGGCGCGGCCAAAGAATGAGATTCCTACGGGTAGGCCCGAGATGAATCCCGCCGTAACGTTGATATTCGGGTAGCCCGCGACAGCGGCAGCGTTCGAGCTGCCTCCCGCGGAGTGGTCCCCGTTCACGAGATCGGTCAACCATGCCGGGCCGCCTGTCGGCGCAACCAACGCATCCAGGTGGTGCTTATCCATGACTGCATCGATGCCTTCAGTCCGGGCGAGTTGATGATTCTTTTCGATGGCGTCGAGATATGCCTTCTCTGTGAGCGGTCCTTTTGCCTCAGCCTTCACGAATAAGTCCTGGCCGAAGTAAGGCATCTCTCTTTGGCGATTCTTTTCGTTGAACTCAATGATCTCTTTCAGCGTGTGAACCGGAGCACTGGGGCCGAGTCGCGCCAGATAAGCATTGAGGTCGGCCTTGAGTTCGTACATGAAGATAAGCAGTTCGCTGTCGTCGAACTTTCCCAGAGTCTCGATGTCGGCAGGATCGACGAGGGTTGCTCCTTGCTTCTTCATCGCATCAAGAGATTGCTCCATCAGGGCATCCACAGCGTCATTGAACCCAAAGTATTTTCGGGCAACCCCGATACGCTCCCCCTTCAGTCCATTGGGATCGCAGAACTGAGAGTAGTCCGAGCTAGACCTGCCGGCGCTCGCTGCGGTGGCAGCATCGTCCGCATCGATTCCTGTCAATGCGCCAAGCAGGCCAGCGCGGCTGACCAGACCCACCGTCGGCTTGATTCCGGCGAGGCCGTTTGACGAGGAAGGGCACACGATCGACCCATCCGTTTCAGTACCAATCGCCACTGCGCACAAGTTCGCTGAAGTGGCCGCCCCTGACCCCGAACTTGAGCCACAGGGATTACGGTCGAGGGCGTACGGATTCCTGGTCAGCCCGCCGCGCCCGCTCCATCCACTTGTAGAATGACTGGAGCGAATGTTGGCCCACTCGCTCAAGTTAGTCTTGCCCAGGATTACTGCACCGGCCGCACGTAACTTCTGCGCCACGAAAGAGTCCTTCGGCGGCTTCGAACCCAGCAGCGCCAGCGACCCGGCAGTCGTCATCATCTTGTCGGCCGTGTCGATATTGTCCTTGATCAGCACCGGGATTCCGTGAAGCGGTCCGCGTGCGCCCTTCGCCTTCCGCTCACGATCCAGTTCCTCAGCGATCGCTAGAGCGTCGGGGTTCCGCTCGATGACACTGTTGATGGCTGGCCCGTGCTTGTCAATCTCGTCGATGCGAGCCGTGTATTTCTCTACCAGCGAGCGCGCCGTGAACTTACCGGAATTCATGCCATCCTGCAGCTCCGAGATCGTAGTCTCGTCGAGTTCAAACGCCTTTACTTCGGGAACAGGCGACGCGGATGAGGCCGTGGAAGAGAGGTCTCGCGCGGCGCCTAGGGCCGGATAGAGCGGCGTAAGCGTTACGGCAGCTCCGCCGATGAGGGTGTTCCCGAGGAACGAACGGCGGCTTGGAAGGGAAGACTTAGGCAATCTCGGCATGTATGTCCTCAAAAGCGCAGGGAGCCGCTCGAATGAAACGAAATATAGTAACCCATCAGCCCGGTAGGTTACTTCTTCATTGCCTCAAGCGCTTGCTCTAGATCGGCCTTGAGGTCATCAACGTCTTCGAGCCCAATATTCAGCCGTACGATGCGCGCGCCGTAATCCGGACGATTCTGCGTGGAATGAAAGTCGTAGGCGACCGCGAGACTGGTCACGCCCGCCCAGCTGTATCCGATCTTGAAGAGCTCCAGAGAATCCACGAAGGTTAGAACCTGCTGCTTCGTAAACTGTCGCTGAAACACAATCGAGAACAGGCCTGCCGATCCCGTAAAGTCACGCTTCCACAATTCGTGTCCAAGGCAGGAAGGAAGAGCTGGGTGCAGAACCAGTTCGATCTCCGGACACTCCGCCAGCCAGCGTGCCAATTCGAGCCCCGAAGCTTCGATCGCCTTCAGCCGAACCGCGAGAGTCTTCATGCCGCGCAGAGCCAGACTGCAGTCGTCAGGAGAAGCGGCGCAGCCCACAAGTTGATGCGTGGATCCGAGACGGTTGTACGCGGCGTCGTCTTTGACGGTAATCGAGCCGAGCAGTAAGTCGCTGTGTCCGCCGACGTATTTCGTGAGAGCCTGCATCGTGACATCGACGCCGTGCGCGAACGCGTCGAAATAGATTCCCGCAGACCAGGTATTATCGAGCACCACCATCGCTCCAATCTTGTGAGCCGCATCGGCAATCGCAGGTACGTCCTGGATTTCCATGGTGATCGAGCCCGGGCTTTCGCACCAGACCAAGCGTGTGTTATTGCGGAACAGCGATTGGATCCCCACTCCAATCGTCGGAGCATAAAATGTCACTTCGATGCCAAAACGCCGCATCACCTCAACCGCAAACTTCCGGTTAGGCGTGTAAATGCTCTCCGGCACGAGGATATGATCCCCGGCTTTCAAAAATGCAAGATTGATCAGCGCAATCGCGCCCTGTCCCCCTGGCGTGATGAATGTGCGAAAGCCTTTTTCCAGCTCGCAAACACGTGCGGCCAATTCAAGCGTCGTCGGCGTGCCATAGAGGCCGTAGGTGTAGCCAACTGCGTACTGATCCCAGGTGTCTTCGACTGCGGCAGCATCGGAGAACAGGACGGTCGAACCCCGATACGTGGGCGTCGCGAGGGATCGGAACCCTTCGGGAGCGTGGGCGTCCGGATGAATCAGTTTGGTCTTCCAGCTCTTGCGCATGAGGAAAGTGTACCGGGAAACTCGCAGGGATTTCCCTCAAGCCTTTGGGAACGGATCGGCCAATTCTCCGGAGAGGATTTCGTGTTTAAAGGCGTGCGAAGGCTCTATCAAATAAGAAGCGGCGTACGATGAGCCGAAGTAAGAGCGGAAGCCTAAGCGGCGTGAAATGGCTTGCGGGACTTCTGCCACCAGACCGCGGGGTCGTCCGGACGGTCAAGCATTTTCGCCAGTTCCTGCTTGATCTCCACCAGTCGGTTGGTGCGCAGTTCGCGAGCGGTCTGCTCAATTTCGGTATGCTGGCCGTGTTCGGAATAGCGAACGTTCATCTGTTTCAATTCCGTGATTTCCTGGCGCAGTCTGGAGAGTTGTTCCGCGATATAGGGCATCACAACGATCATACGCCCTTATTGGTGAAGGCACCCGATTAAATTGCAGCATTAAGTTGCACGGGGGGCGAAGGCACGTGACAGACGGCCTGTTGGGTGCATAGAATGTTCTCGCTATGAAGACAAAGATCTTGCTGGCGGGGGTGATGGGAATCATGCTCCTCGGGTTGGCCACAGGGGCGGCGGCGCAGAAGGATCCGGATGAACCGACAGCGCTGCTTACTTTCGTGGTGCTCAAGGAAGACAACGGCAAACCGGTGCGGAACGCAGCCGTTATCATGCATCCCGTGACCTCGCGCGGCAAGCAAGGTCATGGTGGGATGGAATTGAAGACCGACGCGGAAGGCAAGTCGAGCTTCGACGGAATCCCTTATGGAAGGCTGAGGGTGCAGGTGCTGGCGTCAGGATTCCAGACCTACGGCGAAGACTTCGATGTCGACCAGCCGAAGGTGAGTTTCACTATCAAGCTGAAACGGCCACAGGGCCAATACTCGATTTACGAAGACCACTCGAAGGATACAAAAAATTCGGGTCCGCCCAAGCAAGAAGCAGCACCCCCGCCCGACAAGTCCTCGGACAAGAAAAACGACAAGCCGAATTAGGATTGGTCTGCTTATGGACTACTTGTTGAAGACAGAGCCGTCGACATATTCGTTCGCAGACTTGCAGCGCGAGAAGACGACAGTCTGGGACGGCGTATCGAATCCCGTTGCCCTGAAATATCTGCGCGGCATGAAGCCCGGAGACCGGTTAGTTATCTATCACACCGGCGATGAGAAGAGCGCACTAGGAACCGCGACCGTTGTGTCGGTAGATGCCTCAGATGCCAAGAATCCCCAAGTAAAAATCAAGGCGGGCAAACCCATTGCCAAGCCCGTGTCGCTAGCCGAAGTAAAAGCCAGCAAAGTCTTCGCGGACTCCCCACTAGGGCGGCAGGGAAGGCTAAGCGTAGTTCCCCTCAACGAGCAGCAGTTCAAGCTCCTAACGGGAGAGTAGCGGCAAAGTCCCCGCAATTGTTTCGTAGCGCCGGCGTCCCGCCGGCTGCCGCGGGGGCGTCCCCCCATGAGCGCTAACTTAAGAGGGTTCC
>WNEZ01019990.1_pt1 | contig 14307 bp, 15 predicted proteins | sample 5400521 | NCBI WGS metagenome assembly WNEZ01 (sample SAMN13153339, study PRJNA577476) | soil metagenome | isolation source: 120 cm saprolite under Douglas fir tree site 2 hole 1 replicate 1 | place: USA:California | collected 2015-04-18
GTATCAAGCTCACGACATGGGGCGATAGGATTTGGAGCCAGCCATGACCGACCACCATTTTACGATATTCGATACCGCGATCGGCCGCTGCGGCATTGCGTGGGGCCCGCGCGGCATCAATGCGGTGCAACTGCCGATGGCAAGCGAGGACAAGACCCGCGCCCGCATCCGCCCGCGCTACGGCGACATCGCGGAGGCCCCGCCGCCAACTGAAGTACAAAGCGCGATCGACGGGATCGTCGAATTGCTGGCGGGCAAGCCCAACGATCTCACCGACGTCGTGCTCGATCTCGATGGCGTTCCCGAATTCCACCGCGGCGTCTACGACATCGCGCGCACCATCCCGCCTGGCAAGACCATGACCTATGGCGATATCGCCAAACGGCTCGGCGGCGTCGAGCTGTCGCGCGATGTCGGCCAGGCGCTCGGGCGCAATCCCTGTCCGATCGTGGTGCCGTGCCATCGCGTGCTCGCCGCCGGCGGCAAGCCCGGCGGATTTTCCGCCAATGGTGGCGTGGTGACAAAACTCAAGATGCTGGCGATCGAGGGCGCGGTCGTCAATCACACGCCGAATTTGTTCGACTGAATTGCGGTTGGTGTCGGCGGGTGCGACATGCTCAATGCCACAGGGAGAGGTGAGACCCCCAGCGGCGGATTTTTCCTGATGACGGCGAGGGGAAATGCGCGGTGCAACACAGCGTATCGGTGTCGCAATAGCGTTCCAGGAAGTTGCGTCGCGTCGCCGCGGCTTGCGCCTGATCGACATCGAATTTCGCCGACAGTTCGGGATAGCGCGCCTGTAGCGGCGAATGCATCAAATCGCCGCTGACGACCGCGACGTCCTTGCCGCGGCCGAAGGTGAACGCGACATGCCCCGGCGTATGGCCCGGCGTTGGCAGGATGCGCGCATGATCGCCGATCTCATAATCGTGGCGCACGATATCGGCCTGTTTGGCTTCGACGATGGGCAGCACGCTGTCGCCGAATGGCGGCACCGGCGCCTTCGCGTGTTGCTCGGTCCAGTAATCGAATTCGTTTCTCGCAAATACGTAGCGCGCGTTCGGAAACGTCGGCACCCAGCGGCCGTTCTCCAGCCGCGTGTTCCATCCGACGTGATCGACATGCAGATGCGTGCACATCACAAAATCGATGTCGCCGACGGAAAAGCCCGCCGCCGCCAGCGCGCGCATATAGATGCCGTCGGTCTTCATGTTCCATTTCGGGCGCAGCGGCCGCGGCTTGTCGTTGCCGATGCAGCTGTCGACCAGAATGGTGTGATGCGGGGTCTTCACGATATAGGACTGGAAACACAGGATCAGAACGCCCTCGGCATCGATCGCCGATGCTTCTTGCATCCACGGCATGTTCTTGGCCAGCAGATCCGGTGTCAGGCCGGGCAGCGCTTCCAGCGCCGGCAGGAAGGTGGTTTCCTGCTCGACGATGCGGTGGATGGTGAGATCGCCGACGGTGAATTTGAGGCTCATGGCAGCTCCCTGCGACCTAAGCCGGCGGCGGCACCGAGATTTTGACCGACGGCCGGGCGAGCATTTTTTCGTGGAAGGCGTCGAGCTTCGGATAGGCCTTGCGCCAGCCGCAATCGGCAAAGCGGAAATCGGCATAGCCGAGCACGCAGGTGAGCGCGATCTGCGCGATATCGAGCGGTCGCGACAGCGTGTCGGCCTGTTGCTCGAAGCGCGCCATGCCGTTCCATGCCCGCTTCCAGTGATCGTCCACCCACGCCTGCCATCGCAGCGGTTCCGGCCGCACCATTTTCTCGTAGCGGCACAGCAGCATCGAATCGAGCATGCCCTGCAGCAGCGAATGATCGCTTTTAACCTTCCATCTGGCAGCGCCGGACGCCGGAATCAGTTTACCGCCGCCGGCGAGCGCGTCGAGATATTCCACGATGACGTAGGAATCGACGATGACCTCGCCATTGTCCAGGATCAGCGCCGGCAGCTTTTTCACCGGGTTGATCTTGGAATATTCATCGTTGGGCTGACCCGGCACTACCGTGGCCGGGACGAATTCGATTTTGTCGATCAGGCCGAGCTCGATCGCGGCGATGCGCACCTTGCGCGCGAAAGGCGATGCCGGGGAAAATGTGAGTTTCATGTGATGTCCTGAACTTTGCTCAAACAAACACAACCGTCATCCTGAGGAGCGCGCACTTGGCGCGCGTCTCGAAGGATGGCTACGCGAAGCGTTATCTTGTCATCCTTCGAGGTTTGCCCGACGCCGCAGTCGCGCCGTCGGGCTCGCACCTCAGGATGACGAGTCAATCCGCTCACGCCGCGACGATTTCCTGCCGCTGCTCGCCGAGTCCCTCGATTCCAAGGGTGACCACGTCGCCGACGTTGAGGAATTTCGGCGGCTTCATGCCGGAGCCGACGCCCGGCGGTGTGCCCGTGGTGATGATGTCGCCGGGTAGCAGCGTCAGGAATTGCGAGACATAGGAAATACACTTCGCCATGGAGAAGATCATGGTCGAGGTCGATCCGGTCTGGCGGCGCTCGCCGTTGACGTCGAGCCAAAGCGACAATTTCTGCACGTCCGGTACCTCGTCCTTGGTCACCAGCCACGGGCCGAGCGGGCCGAAGGTGTCGTGCGACTTGCCCTTGGTCCATTGACCCAGACGCTCGATCTGGAAATTGCGCTCGGACACGTCGTTGCAGACGCAATAGCCGGCGACGTGATTGAGCGCGTCGGCCTCGGAGACGTATTTGGCGCGGGTGCCGATGATGGCGGCGATTTCGACTTCCCAGTCGAGTTTTGTGGAGCCGCGTGGCTTCTCGACCGCGTCGTTCGGGCCGCTCAGCGCCGTGTTGGCTTTCAGGAAGAAAATCGGTTCGGCCGGAATCGGGTTTCCGGTCTCCTTGGCATGGTCGATGTAGTTCAGCCCAATGGCGACGAATTTCGATATGCCGGTCACCGGCGCGCCGATCCGCGGCTTGCCGCTGACGGCCGGAAGCTTGGCGGGGTCGAGGGCGGCGAGCTTGGCCAGCGAGGCCGGCGCATAGGCCTCGCCATTGAGGTCCTTCACCTGCGCCGACAGATCGCGCAATTGACCCGATTTATCGATCAGGCCGGGCTTTTCCTGGCCTTTTGCCCCGTAACGAACAAGCTTCATTTCTTATCACTCCCTAAGGTGGCTTCGTTGCTTGGATGCTTCATGGAACAGCGCGGGGCGAAATTCAACTGCGGAGCCGCGTTGCAGGGCTGCTAAACGATGAATTTGAAGGCCTCGCCATCGCGCTGGATGTGGGCGGCGCTGAAATGTCCGCCGAGCACCAGCGTCGGGGTATCGGCAAAGCGCGAGAACAATTCGCGCCGCGTCACGGCCGACTGCACCGGATCGGAATCCGCCGTCGACGACCAGTCCAGATGCGCCATCTGGCAGGGGTGATGGGCGACGTCGCCGGTGAGCAGGCCCCGCTCGCCGTCCGATTGGATGAGAATGCTCATATGGCCCGGACTATGGCCAGGTGTCGGGATCAGGGTGATTTCCTCGCAAAGCCCGGCATCGCTGGCGACGAGATCGGCCTTGCCGGCATCGACGATCGGCTTCACCGAATCATTGAAAACAGCAAGCTTGTCGGGCTCGTTGCTGTGATCGCGCCAGTGCTCATATTCGGTTTTGCCGAACACGTAACGGGCGTTCGTGAACGCCGGCACCCATTTGCCGCCCGTGAGTTTTGTGTTCCAGCCGACGTGGTCGACATGGAGATGGGTGCAGAGCACGGTGTCGATGCTGTCGGGCGGAAAGCCCGTTTCCGTCATGGTTTCGAGGAAAGGCGTGTTCCGGTTATTCCAGGTCGGCACCGAGCGGCCTTCCTTGTCGTTGCCCAGCCCGGTATCGACCACGATCCGGCGCGTGGGCGTCTCCACCACCAGCGAGTGGATCGACATTTTGAGCCGGCCTTCCGCGGTGGCGAAATCGGGAATGAGCCAGGGCAATCTCCGGATTTCTTCATTGGTGGCCAGCGGTAAAATAAACCTTGTGCTGCCTATGGTCTCCAATTCGACGATTTTCGTGATTTTGACCTTGCCCACATTCCAGTGCATCCGGCGTTCCCCCAAGTCTTCGTTTCTTGGGCGCAAAGATGCTGGTTTCCGCTGATACGCGCAATGGATCATCTCACCCGCCAGCGCGTTGAAGGGGCACCCGGAGCTAAGGGAGGGCAGGATGCCAGAACTAGCAATTTCGGCCGACAAGGTCGGGTTTTTGATCGAGAAAACCCGTGAATTCGACGTCAAGGAGGGGGCGACCGATCCGGACTCCGGGTCGAACGGCGCCGATGACAATATGATCGATGTGCTCGAGGACGATGGCGGCGATCCGGTGGCGCGCGAGATCACCGGCTTCATCAATGCCATGACCGAAGACGAGCAGATCGATCTGATCGCGCTGATGCGTCTCGGGCGCGGCGACGGCACGATCGAGGAGTGGGACGAACTCCGGCGCGAGGCCGCGGACGGACGCGATCGCAATACCGCAAGCTATCTTCTGGGAGAACCCCTGGTCAGCGATTACCTGGCCGAGGGGCTGGATGCGTTCGGCCTGGACTGGACCGATGAGCGAACCACGCCGGTGCGATGATCAACGCGCGCAGTCGACAATGACGGTACCGAGCTTGTCGCCTTTTTCCACCGCGAGGTGAGCCTGTGCGGTCTCCGACAGCGCAAACTGCGCTGCGATATTGTGGATGCGCGGGCCGGCGGCAAGCCATTTCGAAATATCGGCCTGCGCCGCTGCCAGCAATGGCGGCGGCAGCGCGTACAGCACCAGCGTGCGCAACGCGATGCATTTCTCCATCAACTCGCGCATCGGAACAACGGGGTTGCGATTGCCGTTAGTGGCGAAGACGGCAATGGTCGAATTCATGGCCATCAGTTTCAGGGTTGTGGCGATGTTGCCGCCGAAGTCGACATCGACCACCCGGTCGACGCCGCGCTGGTCGGTGAACGCCATGGTCTTGGCGACGACATCCTCGGTCTTGTAGTCGATGACGAGATCGGCGCCGGCGAGGCGCGCCTGCTCCGCCTTCAACGACGAACTGACGGTTGCGATCACCCGCGCGCCGCCCCATTTCGCCAGTTGCACGGCATAGTGGCCGACCGCGCCGGCGCCGCCGGTGACCAGCACCGTCCGGCCCGCGATCGGTCCGTCGCCGAACAGGCAACACCACGCCGTCATGCAGGGAATGCCGAGCGTGGCGCCAGCGGCGAACGGCACATTGTCGGGCAGCGGCGTCACCAGACGCTCGGCCAGCGCTATATATTCGGCGGCGGTGCCGAAGGCGCGGCCGTTGCGCTGGCCGTTGTAAAGCCAGACGCGCTGGCCGAGGCCGAGCCGCGTGATGCCGTTACCGACCTGGTCGACAATGCCGGCGCCGTCGCTGTTGGGGATCACACGTGGAAATTCCATCGCGCGATAGCTGCCGGCGCGGCGGCCGACATCGGCGGGATTGACGCCGGACGCCTCCAGCCGGACCCGGACTTCGCCCGGGCCGGCCACAGGCGTCGGCATGTCGCCAAAGGTCAGCACATCGGGCGCAGCGCCCGTCCGCTCGTACCAGACAGCCTTCATTTACAGCGTGCCCGGGAAGGCGCCGCCATCGAGCAGGATGTTCTGGCCGGTGATGAAGCCGGCTTTCGCCCCGCACAGGAACGCGCATGCGAGGCCGAATTCCTCGGGATCGCCGAAGCGCCCCGCCGGATTGAGCTTGGCGCGTTCCACCATGACCTGGTCCGGCGTGATACCGCGCTTGTCGGCTTCGGCTTTGGCCGTGCCAATCAGTCGGTCGGTTTCGAACGGCCCCGGCAGCAGGCCGTTGATCGTGACATTGTTGATCACCGTCTTGCGCGACAGGCCGGCGACGAAGCCGGTCAGTCCGGTGACATTGTTGATCACGGTCTTGCGCGCAATGCCTGCGACAAAGCCGGTGAGGCCGGTGCGCGCGCCGTTCGACAATCCAAGCACCTCGATCGGTGCCTTCACCGCGGCCGAGGTGATGTTGACGATGCGGCCGAATTTGCGGGCCATCATGCCATCCACCGTCGCCTTGATCAGTTCGATCGGGGTCAGCATGTTGGCATCCAGCGCCTTGATCCAGTCGTCGCGGGTCCAGTTGCGGAAATCGCCCGGTGGCGGGCCGCCGGCGTTGTTGACCAGGATATCCGGGTCGGGGCAGGCTTTCAGCGTGGCCTCGCGGCCGGCCGGCGTGGTGATGTCGCCGGCAACTTCGGTCACCGTGACGCCCGGATTGGCCTTGCGTATCTCGGCTGCGGTTTTCGCCAGCGCTTCCGCGCCGCGCGCGGTCAGCGTGACGTGCACTCCTTCGTTAGCCAGCGCCATCGCGCAGGCGCGGCCCAAACCCTTGCTCGATGCGCAAACGATGGCGCGGCGGCCTTTGATGCCAAGATCCACTGTCTCACTCCCGTTATGTCAGGTGATTTTTTGCAGTCCGATTCCGTTACTGTAGCCAACCCTTGCGGCCCTGATAAGAGACCCGTTACCTTCGAAATGCATATCAGGGAGTGCCGGCGCGCCCGCGAAAGCTCGAGCCTGTCATATCCGGCGCTCTTTCTTCAGGCGGTCGATAGTGGCCGCGACCTCAGGCGGCAGGGATTTAAAGCCCTTTTGCCCGGCCGCTGACAATAGCGGCCGCAGTTGCGAACCGGCGAGGTATGCCGGCTGGCGATCTGACGGCACCAGGGAACCGAAAATCAGCACCAGCGTAATTGCGACCAGGCCGACGCGCACCGCGCCAAGTATCGCACCCCCAAGGCGATCTCCGAGACCGGCTTGCGTACCAATGGTTTCGTCGAGCGCCATTCGCATCAGTTTTCCGAGGACAATGCCGGCGACCAAAAAAATTCCGAAGAACAGCAGCGAATTCTGCGCCCATGGCGAGCCGAGTTTGCCGTCAACCCCTGAGGAAACCAGCGACATCACCCAGACCGTGATCGGCATCGCGATCAGATAGGCCAGAATCGTCACCGCGCTGCGCAGCAATCCGGCCTTGAAGCCGGTGACAACAGCGATAACCAATCCGACATAGACCACCGCATCGAAACTGTTCATGGACGATAATTCTCTGCCCGTCTCGTGCGTTCGGATTTCGTCAACAAATCGGGATTGCGATCCCTAAAATCGTCTGTATCAATCAATCCGCTATCCTCGCGGAGTTCGTCATGCCCGGTCTATTCGACGTCAGTAAAGAAATCATTCTCGTCACCGGCGCCTCGCAGGGGCTGGGCCGGCAGTTTGCGCGGGTGTTGTCCGCGCAAGGCGCCGCGGTCGCGCTTGCGGCGCGCCAGACCGCCAAGCTCAAGAGCCTGGAGGATGAAATCCTGGGCCAGGGCGGCCGCGCCGCCGCGGTGCAGATGGACGTAACCGATACGGCTTCGATCGCAAAGGCGATCGACAGCGCGGAAGCCGCGCTTGGCCCGGTCAGCGTGCTCATCAACAATGCCGGCATTGCCATTGAAAAGCCCGCGGTGGATCAGACCGAGGCGGATTGGGACGCCGTCATCAACGCCAATCTCAAGGGCGCGTATTTCGCCGCGACCGAAATGGCGCGGCGGATGATCGCGCGAAAACAGCAAGGCAATATCGTCAATGTCGCCTCGGTGCTGGGCCTAAGCGTGATGAAATTTCTCTCGCCCTACACGATCTCCAAGGCGGGGATCATCCAGGCCACCAAGGCGATGGCGCTGGAACTGGCCGGCAACCGAATCCGCGTCAATGCGCTCGCGCCCGGCTATATCGACACCGAGATGAACCATGATTTCTGGTCGACGCCCGCGGGCGAGAAGCTGACGAAACGGATTCCGCAGCGCCGGATAGGCGCCGAATCCGATCTCGACGGCGCGATCATGCTGATGGCCTCGAACGCCTCGCGCTATATGACCGGTAGCGTGGTGACGGTGGATGGCGGGTTTTTGCTGACGTGACCAAGCTCGTCATGGCCGGGCTTGTCCCGGCCATCCACTTTTTTTTCGCATGAAATTAAGAACGTGGATGCCCGGCATCGCAGACAAGTTTACGCAGTCTGCGCAAAGCAGACTGCTATCGCCGGGCATGACGAAGAAGATCAATTCGTCCGCAGCTCGGCCTTGATCATGTCGGCGGCCTTCTCGCCGATCATGATGGTCGGCGCGTTGGTATTGCCGCCGATCAAGGTCGGCATGATCGAGGCATCGACCACGCGCAAGCCCTCGAGCCCGTACACCTTCAATTTTGGATCGACCACCGCCAGAGGATCGTTGACGCCCATCTTGCAGGTGCCGACCGGGTGATAGACGGTATCGACGCGCTCGCGCAGCACTTTCCGGATATCGGCGTCGGTTTCGACGCCTTCGGTGAACACGTCAGAGGTCTGCAGCGCCTTCAGCGCGGGCGCGTCAAGCAGCCGTTTTGTCATTTTGAAGCCGGCGACCATGGTATCGACGTCAGCCTCCTCACTGAGGAAGTTCGGGTCGATCGCGGGCGCAGCAATGGGATCGGCACTGTGCAGCGAGACGCTGCCGCGGCTCTTCGGCCGCAACAGGCAGACGTGACAAGAGAAGCCGGTGCCCCAGCGCGGCTTGCGGCCGTGGTCGTTCACCATCGCCATGCAGAAATGCAGCTGGATATCGGGCACGTCGAGGTCGGCGCGGGTTTTCAGGAAGCCACCGCATTCGGCGATGTTCGACGTCATCGGTCCGCGCCGCTCACGCCGGTATTGCGCGATCCCCTTGAAGATTCGCGCGATGCCGCCGAACGACAAGCCGGCGAAGTAGGGCGCGTCGGAGGTAAAGCCGAATACGAAATCCGGATGATCCTGCAGGTTTTGCCCGACGCCGGGCAGATGATGCACCGCCGTGATGCCGTGCTTGGCGAGCGCAGCACTATCGCCGATTCCGGACAGCATCAGCAGTTGCGGCGTCTGGAACGCGCCGGAGGAAAGGATCACTTCGCGGCGGGCGCCAATTTGCCTGGTCTCCTTGCCTTGCCGGTACTCGACGCCCACAGCGCGCTTGCCTTGGAACAGGATGCGGGTGGCCTGCGCATTGGTCTCGACGCGCAGATTCGCGCGCGTCCCCATGTAGGGATGAATGTAGCCGCGCGCCGCGCTCCAGCGCTCGCCGTTCTTCTGCGTGACCTGGTAGGTGCCGAGGCCTTCCTGCTCCTCGGCGTTGAAGTCATCGCGGATACGGAATTGGGCCTCGCGCGCGGCCTGCAGATAGATATCCCGCACCGGATTGTCGGATCGCAACCCCGTGACATGGAGCGGGCCGCCCTTGCCGTGATACTCGCCATCGAGTTCGGAATTGTCCTCCGAACGCTTGAAGTAGGGCAGCACATCGGCATAGGACCAGCCGATGTTGCCAAGCGATGCCCACTGATCGTAATCGCTGCGGTGGCCGCGGATGTAGACCATCGCATTGATCGCAGACGAGCCGCCGAGCCCCTTGCCGCGCGGCTGATAGCCAATCCGGCCGTTGAGACCCGCTTGTGGCACCGTGTCGAACGCCCAGTTATTGACCTTGCCGCCGATCATGAGGATCATCGCGCCCGGTGAGGTCACGACCCAGTTGTCGTCCTTGCCGCCGGCTTCGAGCAGCGCCACCGAAATGTTGGGATCCTCGGAAAGACGGCTCGCGACCGCGCAGCCGCCGGAGCCGCCGCCCACCACCACAAAATCGAATGTATCCGTCACGCGTATCCCCCCAAACGTTTGTTGTTATGCCTGTCGTCATTGCGAGGAGCGAAGCGACGAAGCAATCCAGTTGCCGTAAATCGCGGTGGATTTCACTGGATTGCTTCGTCGCTTCGCTCCTCGCAATGACGATTTCAACCTGCCTATGTTTCCTGCCGTACCCAAAGCGCTACGACATGAATCGCAGCATCTTTTCCAGCCGCGCGATCTTGGCGCCATAGGGCGGATAGAGATCGGCGAGCCGGTTGAGGGCTGAGCGATAGAACACCGGCTTCAGCTTGGTTAAGTTGCGAAAACCCCATTCGCCGTGGTAGGCGCCGGTGCCGGATGCGCCGACGCCGCCCATCGGCTGATTGATCTGGGTGAAGTGAAACAGGCAATCGTTGACGGTGACGCCGCCGGAGATGGTGCGCGATAATACCTCATCGCGCGCGGCATCGTCCTTGCCGAACCAGTACAGCGCCAGCGGCCGGTCGTGCCTGTTGATATAGGCAACCGGCTCGCCTGCGTCCCTGTAGCCCATGATCGGCAGCAGCGGCCCGAAGATTTCTTCCTGCATGATAGTCATGTCAGATGTTGCGCCGACGACGATGGTCGGCGGAAATTTGCGCTTCGATTTCCACCTGGGGTCGCCGGGCTTCGCGGCCTGCATGACCGTTGCGCCCTTGGCGGCGGCGTCCGCCACCAGGCCTTCGAGCCGGGCGTAATGCCGGTCGGACACGATGGACGTGTAGTCCTTGTTGTCAGGATCGGTGCCGAACATGGTCAGCATATTGGCCTGCACGCGCTCGGCAAAATCCTGCACCTGACCTTGCGGCACCAGCGCATAGTCGGGCGCGATGCAGGTCTGTCCGGCATTGAGCAGTTTTGCATAGGCGATACGCTGCGCGGCTTGCCCGAGATCGGCGGAGCGGTCGACGATGACAGGCGATTTGCCGCCGAGTTCGAGCGTGATCGGCGTCAGGTTGCGCCCTGCCGCCTCCGCCACGAGACGGCCGACGCGGGTCGAGCCGGTGAAGATCAGATGGTCGAAGGGGAGCGAGGCGAAGGTTTTCGCGATATCGTCGTCGATGCCGGTCACGACAATTTCGGCGGCATCGAATTTGGCCGCGATCACTTCTTTCAGCAGCGCGGAAAACCGCGGCACCAGCTCGCTCGGCTTGATCATCACCCGGTTGCCCGCGGCGAGCGCGCCGACCGCCGGCGCCAGCGTCAGCTGCAGCGGATAATTCCAGGGCGCGATGATGCCGACGACGCCGAGCGGCTGCGGGATCAGCCGGTTCTTGGCCGGCATGAATTGCAGCGCGGTCGAAACCCGCCGCGGCGCCATCCATTTCTTCAGATGCTTCGTGGCGTGCTTGATCTCCCCCAGCACCAATAACGTCTCGGCGATCGCGGTCTCTGTGGTGCTGCGATGGCCGAAATCCGCCGAGATCGCCTGCTCGAAACGGGCTTCATTGTCCGCAACGGCCGCGCGCAGCCGTGCCAGCCGGTCGAGGCGCTGTTGGAGGGTCGCCGACGGCGTCGTCCGCGACAGCTCGAACATGGCATGGAAGGCGTCCTCCAGGGCGCTTTGCTCGGGGCTTTTCAGGGACTGGTCCATGGCGTTTCCCTTAGGAAGTTCCTTGGCCGGCAAGCTGGGCTTTTGCGCAAGTTCTGGCAAGAGCGCCCCCCTTAGGCTCATTTGGGTCCGCGATAGCGCGTTTCGACCGTCATAAAACCCCGAAAAGATCGCTCGCGGGCCTTTCCAAAGCGGTCTTGCGTTGGTACATAACGCTCGCACCCAGGGGCATTGCCCGGGTTGCCTTCTCAGGAAGCCTCCGGACGGGATCGATCGGCGCCTCAGGCGTTGGCCAGAGTGTTTCGGTTTTTTGCGAAGGCGCGCAATGGTTTATCGCGGGGTGGAGCAGCCCGGTAGCTCGTCAGGCTCATAACCTGAAGGTCACAGGTTCAAATCCTGTCCCCGCAACCAGATTTTTGCTGTCCGAATTTTGGCCGGGGATCTCACTTGTGGAAGCGTCGGGGAAGCAGCAGGAGGAAGACCTCAGCGTGAAATCAACCGCGCTAGGGCGCGGCAAAATGACTCAATGTGATCGATTGGCCGGTCAGGCTGCCAATCCTTATGCGCCAGATGTTGGTGGTCGTGGTCGGATGTCGCCGGGTCTCACGCCATAGGTGCTCTGAAAGGCCCGGTAGAAAGTCGAGAGATCATCGAACCCCCACGCGAATGCGATATCGGCGATGGAGCGGTCTGCGGCGGAGGGGTTGGCGAGAAGCGATTTGATCTCCTCGAGCCGGCGGCGCTTTACCCACAGGCCGAAGCTCACGCCCTTGAGCTCAAACAGAAGATGCAGCGCCCGCACCGACATTCCGAGCTTGACGGCGACCGCGGCTGGCGTCGTGAGGTCCGGCTCGGCGAGGTGGCAATCGATATAGCGTAGCACGCGCGCTAACTTGGCGTTGCGCAGCGCTTCGCGACCGTGTCCCTGCATTTCCGGTGCAATGCCGAGCGCAACAGCCACCAGCCGGCTGACGAACCGACCGGGTCTTCGTGCCGCAAACAGGTCATCACCAGTTGGCCGCTGTTCGCTCGCAACGGGTCGAGCATTCGGCGGGGCATACGCCAAATCCGAAAATTGAAGCTACCCAACGTACTCGTCAAAAAAGGAATGTTTGGATCGGCGATTACGATGTCGCCTGGTTCGGTGACGAACTCGCGCCCCGACTGGCTGAACCACGCCGAGTCCGCGAGCTGACAATAAATATAATACGTGTCGCTTGTCATGCGCGCGATATCCTCGCGTCGCCGGGCGACAAGATGGCCTTCGCATTCCAGCTCGATGACATCCAGTCCGCCGAACCTGCGCGCCAATATCTTGCCGCGGAAGTCTCTCCGGTTCTCGCGCTCGGGGGTCATGGCATAGACGTGTTGACAGACCGCCTCGCGCCACGAAGCGAACTGATTCCGTTCTGCAACGACGTCGCTCTGCCATACAACCGTCATGGCCTGAAATCCTAGGCGCGCCGTTGCTCGTCGTCAATCCAAGTCGCAATAACCGGCCCTATTGATGCAAGATTGCGCTCGCAGCAAATGTACGTTGCGCTGATTGCGAAGACAGCGGCCTCACCGCCGTCCCAATATGCCGACGATAGGATTGCCCGCAGCGGCGGCTTCAAGACGCCGGAAAATATTCCGAGCAACTCCGGCAGCGTTTGTCGGTGACGGATCACGTGTGTGAGGGAGATCAGGATGTCAGGACCTATCGTTGACCCGATCGTGCTCGAAAAAGTGCGGGGATGGCGCCCATATGTCGAGGCCAAATTGGGATTCCGGAACCACTGGTACCCGGCCATGTTCTCGCACGAGCTGGCGGAAGATCAACCCGTCGAGACCATGCTGCTGGGCGAAAGCATTCTCGTCAATCGTCTAGACGGCAGGCCGCATGCCATCAGAAACCGATGTCTGCACCGTGGCGTCAAGTTCTCGAAGCAAGTCGAATGCTACAAGAAGGGGACCATTACCTGCTGGTACCACGCCTGGACCTACAACTGGGATGACGGAAAACTTTGCGACATCATCACCAATCCCAACAGCTCGCTGATCGGCAAGCACCGGCTCAAGACTTATCCGATCCAGGAAGCCAAGGGCCTGATCTTCGTCTTTGTAGGTGACATCGATCCGCCTGATTTGTCATCAGACGTCCCGCCCGGCTTCCTCGACGAAGGAATGGCCATTCACGGCAAACGCCGGATGGTCAAGAGCAATTGGCGCCTGGGCGTCGAGAATGGTTTCGACGCGAGTCACATTTTCATTCACAAGCGCTCGAAGCTGGTAGCGGGCAACGATATCGCGTTGCCGCTCGGGTTCGCTCCGCTCGATGCCGGCGACAGCACGCGGGCCGTGATCGGCGATACCGGGCCGACCGGCCTCTACGATCTGCTCGGCGAGAAATCGATCCCGATATTCGAAGGCTCGCTCGATGGAGAACCGGTGATCGAAGGGCACTTTGGCGCCAAGAAGGTCGCCGACAACATCTCCATCTGGCTCCCGGGAGTGCTCAAGGTCGATCCGTGGCCGGAAGCCGGAATGAACCAGTTCGAATGGTACGTCCCGGTCGATGCCACCACTCATTGCTACCTTCAGGTCCTTGGTCGAATGACCGGGAACAAGGAGGAGGCGGATGCTTTCCGCGAGGAGGTAAATGACAAGTGGATCGCACTCGCCCTGGACGGATTCAACGACGACGACGTCTGGGCACGCGAGGCCACCGAGGAGTTCTACGGCGATAACGACCGCGGCTGGATCGAAGAGCGATTGTTCGAAACCGATATGGCGATCGTCGAGTGGCGAAAACTTGCGAGCCTGCGGAATCGCGGCATACAGCGCCGCGAAAATCTCTGAGGGGATATGTCATGGCTCGGTATGTTGTCCATAAGCTGATCCAAAGTCTATTCAAGGAGCCGGGATTGCTCGATCGGCTCAAGAGCGAACCCGACGCGGTCTATGACGCTTACGGTCTGACCGTGGTGGAGCGTGACGCTTTCTCGGTTGCCAGTCCCTCGGCGCTGGCATCGCTCGACGTGCACCCGATCCTGCAAA
>WNEZ01007246.1_pt1 | contig 14303 bp, 11 predicted proteins | sample 5400521 | NCBI WGS metagenome assembly WNEZ01 (sample SAMN13153339, study PRJNA577476) | soil metagenome | isolation source: 120 cm saprolite under Douglas fir tree site 2 hole 1 replicate 1 | place: USA:California | collected 2015-04-18
CCAACGCGAGCGCAGCGATAAGCGCCTTCATGATACGTCTCCATGTTTGGACCATCGTCGTCGACTTGTGCAGCGGCGCGGAGGCCGATCGGCCGGCGCCTGCAGTCGTGCGTCGCCTTCGGAGACCAGATCAGGGAAATGCAATGTTTATTCCCAGGCTCGCTCACATCGGATGCGGCATCGGCGGAACCGCACGACTCGTCAGATCGATCCAAGCGAATATCGTCCATGCTTTCAATCGACATGAGCTCGGCGAGCGGACCTGCGCGTACCGAAAACCTGGACTCTCACGGAATGGTGATTAGTCGGCCGAGGAGCGCATGCTTCCGATCCGGAGCTGGACGCGAGACCGGCGTCGGCGAACGAATCGCCGGACGGCCGGCGGCCTGTCACGGCCGCATTCGTCAGCCGATGCCGGACCCCGACCGCTTGAGCCGCGGATCCAGAATATCGCGCAGTCCGTCGCCGAGCAGGTTGATGCCGAGCACGGTGAAGAAGATGCACAGGCCGGGGAACAGCGCCAGCCACCACCGTCGGACAGCATGCTGCCCCACGTCGGAATCTCAGGCGGCACGCCGAGGCCGAGGAAACTCAGCGCCGCTTCCGAGATGATGGCGGACGCCATGGAGAATGTGCCGATCACCACCGCCGACGGGAACAGGTTCGGCATGATATGGCGGGTGATGATGCGCGTATGATTGGCGCCGAGCGACCTCGCAGCGTCGACGAATTCGCGCGTGCGCAGCGAGAGGGCCTGTCCCCGTGCGACCCGGCAGTAGGCGATCCATCGCTGGCTCACCAGCGCAAGGATGAGATTTTCGAGCCCCTGACCGAGGAACGCCATGATCGCGATCGCCAGCAGCAGCGGCGGGAACGCCCATACGACCTCGACGAGCTTTTGAATCAGAAAATCGGTGGTGCCGGCAAAGTAGCCGGAGATCGCGCCGAGCACGATGCCGACGACGCCGGAGATGATCACCACCAGAACGGCGATCACCAGCGAGACGCGCGCGCCATAGAACAGGCGCGAAAGGATGTCGCGCCCAACCGCATCGGTGCCGAGCATGTTCGATCCAAACAGCCAGTCGGGGGGCCGCAATGCGCGCGAGAGATTCTGGGCATTGGGATCGTAGGGCGCGATCAAGGGGGCCGACAGCCCGACCGCAATCAGGATCAGCACGATCACACCGCCGGCGATGATCTTCGGCGTCAACCGGGGACGAACGGCGGCGCGCAGCCGCAGGCTCCGCCGCGAGCGCGGCTCGGCGGCGACATCCGCTTCCAGGGCTGCGCTATTTTCCAAACCGGATCCTCGGATCGATCAAGGCATACAGAAAGTCGATGGCGAAATTGATGACGACGAACGCGATCGTGTAGGTGAGCACGGTGCCGGTGATCAGCGGATAATCCCGCGACTGGATCGCGGCGATCAACAACGAACCGCTGCCCGGCCACGCGAACACGGTCTCGACGATGATCGATCCGCTCAGCAGCGTGCCGAGCTCGAGGCCGACCACCGTGATGACGGGAACGAGGGCGTTGCGAAGCACGTGCCGCCACAGGACCGTGTTCTCGCCGAGGCCCTTCGCACGCGCGGTGCGCACATAGTCCTCGCTCATGATTTCGAGCACGGAGGAACGCGTCACTCGCATGACGAGCCCCATCATGCCCGTGCCCAAGGCAATGGCCGGCATGATGATGTATTTGACGCCGTCCCACGCGGCTTTCATGTTGCCCGAGAGCAGGCTGTGGAGGACGTAGAAACCGGTATCGTATCCCTTCGCCACGCCGTAGGTGCCCCGGCCGGAGGACGGCAGCCAATTGAAGTATCCCGAGATGATCAGGATCAGCATGATGCCCAGCCAGAAGCTCGGCATCGAAATGCCGAAGAAGCCGACCACCGAGCCGAGATTGTCGGCCCAGGAATTCGGTTTCGCGCCGGCCCAGACACCGAGTGGAATGCCGACGCCGAGCGCGATCAGCATCGATGCAATCGCGAGCTCGATGGTGGCCGGCAGCCGCTCGCCGATCAGACCGATCACGGGATCGGAGTATTTGAAGGATATGCCCATATCGCCGGAGGCGATATTGGCCAGGAAGCGGCCGTATTGGATGTAGATCGGCCGATCGAGGCCCCATCGCTGCCGTGCTTCGGCAATGTCCGCTGCCGATGCCTCGTCCGACAGGAGCAAGTCGGCCGGATCTCCCGGCGCCGCATGGATGAGCAGAAAAACCAGCACGGAGATCAGCACGACGACGGGAATCGTCGCTATGATCCGGCCGAGCAGGTATCGAGGCATCGGCTGAACTCGAGCTCTCGTGCGCGGGAGGGGACGAGCATCCCCTCCGTGCTGGCGCTACTGCTTGACGACGATCTCGGTGCCGAAGATGCGGCCCGCCGGGTTGGGCTTGTACTCGATACTCTTGGACTCGCCATAGAGCATGTGGTGCCGCCACATGAAACACCCCGGCGCCGCATCCTCGATTGCCTTGAACGCGAGGTTGAGGGCCTTCTTGCGCTCGGCTGGATCGAAAGTCACGCGCTCTGCGGCCAGTGCCTTGTCGATCTGCGGATCGGAAATGCCAATCCGCGGCGATCCGCCGGTCTCGAAATACTGCGACAGCGCGACCGATGGATCGACCACCGAGCCGCGGCCCATGTAGTAGAACGGCGTCTTGCCCTTCTGCACGTCGGCCCATAGCGTCGCCCATTCCGGAGTCCGCAGCTTGGCGTTGATGCCGACCGCGTTGAGCATCGGGATCATCGCCTCGGTCACTTCCTTGTCGTTGATGTAGCGCCCGACCGGCGTGTCGAGATAGATGGGCTCGTTGTTGTAGCCCGAAGCTTTGACAAGCTCGCGCGCCTTCGCCGGATCGTAGGCAATGACGAGATTTTTCCTGGTGTATTCGGCATCGTAGCCGTATTGACCCGGGCCGATCGGCCCATCGAGCCGGTCGGCTTGGCCCTGCAACACGTTCTTGATGATCAGATCGCGGTCGATGGCACGGCAAACCGCCTGGCGCAGCTTTGCGTTGTCCCACGGCTTGTACTTGGGGCTCATCGCCAGGAACATGATCTCGACCGAGCTCGCCGGGCGCAGCTCGACGTTCGATGCCCCTTTGACGCGTTCGGCGAGATGCGGCGGAATGAACTGCGCGATCTGGATCTCGTTGTTGAGCAGCGCAGTCACACGCTGCTCCGGCTCGCGCATGATGCTGAAAATCAGCGTGTCCGGGTTTTGCGGCTTGGCGTCCGGGTGGGCGCTGTCCTTCTCGAGCACGATGCGCTGGCCGATCACTATTTCCTTGAGCTTGTAGGGCCCCCATCCCCACGGATATTTCCGATCGACGTCGCGCGCGCCATGCTTGTCGTAGAGATCCTTTGCCGAGATCATCACCCGGTCGAATATGAACTCGAGCAACGACGCGGTCGGCTCCTTGGTGACGATCTTCACCGTGTACTTGTCGAGCGCGACGACTTCCTTGATCGGGCTGATATTCTGCTTCTGCTTGCTTTGCGGATCGGTGTTGATGCGATTGATCGAATGCACCACGTCTTCGGCGGTGAGCTCCTCGCCATCGTTCTGACGCTTGACACCGTGCTTGAGGTGGAACGTCCAGATGTTCCTGTCGGCCTTGTCGACCTCCCAGCGCTCGGCCAGCATGCCGACATAATCGCCTTTGTCGTAGTCGTAGATCCCGAGGCAGCCGTAGACCTGGCACCAGATGGCGTAGCCCATCGATATGCTGTCGGCATAAGGGTTGTAGCTGGCGATCGTCTCGGTCACGCCGATGGTGACCTGGCCTCCGGCCTCGGCGTCTCTTGCAAAGCCGCAAGCGGCTGTGCCGGCGATCGGCGCGATCAAGAGCAGTGCAAGGCGTCTTGTTGCGAGCTTCATCTTGATCTCCCCACGGCACGGTCATCCGACAGACACGTCGCGCGATCCTATACTCCGGGCAAGATCACCGGCAACGCCCCGAACCCTTGCCGGGGCCTTCGTCGGGCGCCGGCCGGGTGCGACAATTCGGCCTAATACCAACGGCACTGCCTCTCGACGCGTCATGCCCGGGCTTGAACCCGGGCATCCATCAGAAAAAAGGCTTTTTGATTCGGGATGATGGATTGCCGGGTCAAGCCCGGCAATGACGAGAGGAGAGTCAGGCTCCAGCGCCGTTGGTATAGCTACTTCTTCCCGCCCGGTCCGAAGACGTGACAGGCGACACCGTGCCCGCCGTCGAAAGCCAAGCGCGGCTCCTCCTCGGCGCAGCGCTTGAGCGCGAACGGGCAGCGCGGATGAAAGCTGCAACCGGAAGGCGGGTTGATCGGGCTCGGCACGTCGCCTTGCAGCACGGTGCGCGTGCCCTTGCGCGCGGGATCGGGCAAAGGCACGGCTGAGAGCAGCGCCCGCGTATAGGGGTGCTGGCTCAGGCCATGAAGCCTTCCGGCCGGGGCGATCTCGACTATCTTGCCGAGATACATCACCGCCACGCGGTCGCTGACGTGCTCGACCACCCGCAGATCGTGGGAGATGAACAGATAGGTGAGACCGAGCTCCTGCTGCAGATCGAGCAACATGTTCAAGATCTGGGCCTGGATCGATACGTCGAGCGCCGAAACCGCCTCGTCGGCGACGATGAACTTGGCATTAACCGCGAGCGCTCGGGCAATGCCGATGCGTTGGCGTTGCCCGCCCGAGAATTCATGCGGGTAGCGGCCGTAGTATTCGGCGCGCAATCCAACCCGCGCCAGCAATTCCAGGACCCGCAGCTTGAGATCGCGGCCCTCGGCCAGGCGGTGAATGCGCAAGCCTTCCCCGATGATCTCGCCGATCCGCATGCGCGGATTGAGCGACGCATAGGGATCCTGAAAGACCATCTGCATCTTCCGTCGCATCTCGCGCATCGCCGCCCCGGACAGGGCGGACAGTTCCCGGCCCTCGAAGGTGACGGTGCCGCCAGTCGGCTCGGTCAGCCGGACCAGGCAACGACCCAGGCTGGTCTTGCCGCAACCGGACTCGCCGACCAACCCGACGGTCTCGCCCTCCTCCACGTCGAGGCTTACGCCGTCGATCGCCTTGACGTGCTCCTGCCTGCGCCCCAGCAACCCGGCAGGCACCGGGAAGTATTTCTTCAGATCGCGGATTTCGAGCAGCGCCATCTTACGCAGCCATGAAACACGCAACGCGGTGGTGCGGCTCGATCTCGATCAGCGGCGGCGGCTGCGCCGCGCAACGCGCGTCAGCGCGCACGCAGCGGTCACGGAAACGGCAGCCCGTTGGCCAATCGAGCGGGCTCGGGACCATGCCGGGAATGGCGGCAAGGCGTTTTTTGCGGCTGCGCCGGCCCGGCAGCGAGTCCAGCAGCCCGACCGTGTAGGGATGCTTTGGGCGGGAGAAGATGACTTCGGGCTTTGCGCTTTGGACGATCTTGCCGGCGTACATGACGGCGACTTCGTCGGCGCGTTCCGCGACCACGCCGAGGTCGTGGGTGATGAGCAGGACGGCCATGCCGAGCCGCCCCTGGAGCTCGCCGATCAGCTCCAGGATTTGGGCCTGGATCGTCACGTCGAGCGCCGTGGTCGGCTCATCCGCAATCAGGAGCTTGGGCGTGCAGGCGAGCGCCATGGCGATCATCACGCGCTGGCGCTGGCCGCCGGAGAATTGGTGCGGATAATTGCCGACGCGTTTCTGCGGATCGGCGATCTTGACCAGGCGCAGCATCTCGATCGCGCGATTGCGCGCCTCGCTGCGGCTTGCGCCCTGATGCAGACGCACGGTTTCCGCGATCTGGTCGCCGACGGTCATGACCGGGTTGAGCGAGGTCATCGGCTCCTGGAAGATCATCGAGATCTCGTTGCCGCGGATGCGGCGCATCTCCTGCTCCGGCAGGCTGGCCAGATCCCTCGCCTGAAATCGGATTTCGCCGCCGACGATGCGGCCGGTGCCCATGGGCAAAAGTTGCACGATCGAGAGCGCGGTCACGCTCTTGCCGCAGCCGGACTCGCCGACCAAACCGACCGTCTTGCCGTCGCCGATGTCGAAGGTTACGCCGTCAACCGCGCGCACCTCGCCGTCGCTCGTGAAGAACGACGTGCGCAGGTTACTGACCCTGAGGAGCGGCGCCATTCTGGATCGGTAGCACAGCGGCGCAAGGGGTCACAACCGTGCGACCGCGCGCCCGCGTGCGTCGCGTGTGATGCAAGAGCTCGAGCACAGGCAACGCCAGCAGGAACCGAGGCCCTCCCTGCGTTCTTCCTACGGCAACGGCGGTTCGCCCCGATGCATCGCAGAGCATTGATTTTCGGCCTATGGTCGCGTCAGATATGCGCGAGTCCGCCGGACATCGGACCGAGATCGGAGGCAGCCATGGCGTCGGAAGAAGTGTTCGAGGATCATTGCTGGAAAGACGTCGTGTCGGCAGCCGACATGAAGCTCTACTCGCCGTATGCACGCGAGACCTTTGTCGGACCTTCGGTTGCATTTTTGGCCATCGATCTCTACAATCTTGTTTATCGCGGCGGGCCGGGGGCTCCCGTCGATCTCGATCCGCAGTATCCCAATAGCTGCGGCATCTATGCCCATCGCGCGATCGAGCCGACGAAGCGCTTGTTCGCCGCCGTTCGTCGCGCCGGCATTCCGGTTTTCTACTGCACCCAAGACCATCGGCCGCAAAACCGGCCCGACGGTGCGATCTCGACGCGGCGGAAAGAGAAGCCCGCCAATGCGGCAGATCACGGCATCTACCACGAGTTCACACCAGAGCCGGCTGACGTCATAATTTACAAGCAGCGCGCCAGCATCTTCCAGGGAACACCGGTCTTGTCCCACTTGAATCTACTCGGGATTCGCAGCCTGCTGGTCTGCGGCGAGAGCACTTCAGGCTGCGTTCGCGCCAGTACAGTGGACGCCTATTCGAACGGGTTTCACGTGTCGATCGTCGAGGAATGCACGTTCGACCGTTCGGAACTGATCCACAAAGTCAATCTTTTCGATCTTCATCACAAGTATGTCGATGTGATGCATCTCGATGAGGTCGAAGCGCATCTCGATCGACTCGCGGCTAGGCCATCCACGCAGCAAGCCGCGGAATAGTGAATGCGTAATCCGAACCAAGCCGGCCACCGATTCCGACGGAAGTCGGCCACCCATTCCGATCGAAGCCGACCACGCTGTTGAGGGTGGTCGAGACGCCCTCGCGGTCGGCGAACGAATCGCCGGACGACGCACTGTTTGATATGATGACCGGGCATTGGAGCCTGATCATACAAACAAAAACGGGAGGACGACGTGAAAAACTCACGCTTGAGCCGGTTCATGGCGCACGTCACGGCGGTCGGCGCCTTGCTGGCGTGCGTATCGGCTGCGGACGCGCAAACCACCGTCAAGATCGGGCTCGCCGTCCCCAATTACGGTCCGTTCGCGCCGGTCTACGCGGCCGAGGAGCTCGGCTACTACAAGGAAAACGGCGTGACGGCGGAGATCACCGCGTACCGCGGCGGACCCGCGGCGCAGGAGGCGCTCGCGGCCGGAGCCGCCGACATCATCAATTTCTTTCCGCCGGGCGTGGCGCTGGCGGTGAAGAAAGGCATCAAGGAAAAGGTCGTCGGCATCGGGTCGGCGAGGCCCGCCGGCTGGCACATCGTGGTGATGGCGAGCTCGCCCTTCCGCACGGTCGCAGACCTCGCCGGCAAGAAGATCGGCATCACCGCAAAAGGCGCCACCACCGACTTCTATGCGCTGTGGGCGGCAAAGAGGGCCGGCGTCCAGATCGACACCATACCGGTCGGCGCGCCGGCGCTGATTCCGACGCTCAAGTCGGGCCAGATCGACGTCGCGGTCCTCAACTCTCCGCTTTCGTTCCGCCTGATCGTCCCCGGCGAGGGCCGCTCGCTCGTCGACCTCGGCAAGGAGATGGAACCCACCCTCCCCGACGTGTGGGTCGCGACGCAATCGCTCATCGACGGGAATCCGAAGGCGGTCGAGGGGACGCTGCGCGCCATCTACAAGGCGACCGCGTACATGAAAAAGAACCGCGGCTACGGCGTCGACTATCTGCGCAAATTCACCGGCGAGAAGGACGACCGAGTGGTCGAGCTCGAATATGACGTCGTGCTCGCCGCGCGCCCGACCTCGGCGAAAATCGATCGGGCGTGGATCGAGGCGTCGCTCGCGCTCGCCGCCCTCGGAGGCATTACGGATCTTCCCGCGATTGCCGAGATCTTCACCGAGCGGTTCGGGGCCGTGAGCGGCGAATGACGGCGGTCGGAGGTCCGTGGCCCGGCCGAGCGCGCGCACCCATTGCACAGGGGCACAGGACGCCTCCCGACGATATTGCGCGTCCGGGGGCCGGCCCATGCTTCGAGACGCATCGCAGCGCGGACCGAGCCCGTGGATGGCGGCGTGCGACACCCGCGCTGCGATGCTCCTCAGCATGAGGCCGGAACAAAGATCAAGGCTTGCAGAGACGTGAGGCACTCGTGGAGACCTTCCATTTTCACGATGTCACAGCCCGTGCGCTAGTCCGCCCTCATCCTGAGGAGGCGCAGCGCAGGCAAGTTTGCCTGCGCTGCGCCGTCTCGAAGGATGAGGGCGGCCACTGACCGGTGGTGAGTCATCGTCAAATGCCATTGGTATAAGCTAACCCCATGAGACAACATCCGGCGATGGGGGCTTTGGCAGGCTACCTGACGTTTGCGGTCGTCCTCCTGGGCGGATGGGAGATCACGTCCCGGCTCGCCGTGGTCGACGCCGATCTGCTTCCGCCGCTGTCGGAGGTGTGCGCGATCCTCTGGCGATTTCTGCATGATCCGCGGTTCATCGCCGACCTCGGGCTCACCGCGAGCGAAGTCGCGGTCGCTTTCCTCATCGCCGCGCCGCTCGCCATCTCGACCGGTTTCCTCTTGGGCGAGCGACTTCATCTTGCCGAAGCATTCAACCCGGTCGTTCATTTCATCCTGGCCGTGCCGCAGTCGATCTTCCTGCCCGTGTTCATCCTGGCGTTCGGCATCGGCTTCGTCGAAAAAGTCCTGTTCGGCGTCACCCACGCCTATTTCGTGATCCTGGTGAACAGCTTCGCCGCCGTGCGCTCGATCCCGCGCCCGCTGGTCGCGGCCGCGCGCGTGTTCGGCGCGACGCGCGCGCAGATCTACACGCGCATCTACCTGCCGGCGATGCTGCCGCTGATCCTCACGGGGCTCCGCCTCGGCATGATTTTCTGCATCATCGGAGTTCTGCTCGCCGAGATGTACGCCTCGCGCCGCGGCATCGGCCGGCTCATCTTCACCTGGGGCGAGGGCTATCAGGTTCCGGAGCTGCTCGCCGGCATCCTGCTGGTCTCGGTCTTGACCATCGCAGTCAACGAGACGATGCGGCTCGCCGAGCTGCGCGTCGGCCGCTTCCGCGCCAGGGCTTCCTGATGCCGATCATCGAGGTCAGCAAGCTCGGAAAGGATTTCAGCGCCGGCCGCGCGCTCCTTCGCGCGCTTGCCGACGTCTCGTTCTCGGTCGAGGAAGGGCGGTTCGTCACGCTGGTCGGACCGAGCGGTTGCGGCAAGTCCACGCTGCTCCAGATCCTCGCCGGCTTGATCGCGGCGACGCGCGGGGAGGCGCGCATCGAAGGCCAACGCATTTGCGCACCCATGCCGGACAAGATCGGGATGGTGTTCCAGGACCCGACGCTGCTGCCGTGGAAAACCGCGCTCGCCAACGTGGAATTCCCGCTCGACCTGCGCGGGGTGGACCGCGCGGCGCGGCGCAAGCGTTGCTCGGCGTTGCTCGAGCTCGTGGGCTTGAGCGAATTTGCGGACCACTATCCGCACGAGCTGTCGGGCGGCATGCGGCAGCGCGTCGCCATCGCGCGCGGCCTCGCGCAAGACCCGCGTTTGATCCTGATGGACGAGCCCTTTGCGGCGCTCGACGAGCAGGCGCGCACCCGCATGGGGCACGACCTGCTCGACATCTGGGAAAAGACCGGCAAGACGGTATTCTTCATCACCCACAGCCTGACCGAGGCGATCTACCTCTCCGACACCGTGCTGGTGATGAGTCCGCGGCCCGGACGGATCATCGAGACGATCGCGATCGATTTCCCGCGGCCACGCGAGATCGACATCATCGGCAGCGAGGGCTTCGGTCGCATTCGCAACCGCATCTGGCGCCTGATCGCCGAGGCTCGTCAGTCCGATCATCCTGGCCGCGCCGAGCGATATCGTCCTGGCAGCGGCGACGGACGGCGGCGTGTTCCTGCGCGCCTTTGCAACCACGATGCTCGAGATCGGCGCGGCCATCGTCGTCGCCTGGACGCTCGGCATCGTCCTCGGCGTCGTTGTCGGCAGCTCGCACGCGCTGGCGATCGCGACGGCTCCGGTGCTGTCATCGATCTTTGCAATTCCGCTGATCATCCTCTATCCGCTGCTGATGGTATGGCTCGGCATCGGCCCGCTGTCGAAGGTCGTGTTCGGCGTTCTCTCGGGGTTCTTTCCGATCGCGCTCAATACCATCGACGGCGTGCGCGCCATCGACCGGCGGTACCTCGCGTTTGCGCGCTCGGTCGGCGCGACCAGGCTTCAGACCTACGCGCGCATCGTGTTTCCGCTGGCGCTGCCCGCGATCGTGTCGGGGCTGCGGGTCGGCACCGGCCTCGTCGTCATCGGCGTGGTCGTGACCGAGATGCTGGCATCGCTCGGCGGCGTCGGCTTCTGGATCTCATACCATCGCACCCTGTTCAATACCGGGCACGTCTACTTCGGCATGGTGCTCGCGCTGTTGATCGCCGTAGCGGTGAACATCGGGCTCACCCGGCTCGACCGCCGCATCGGTCTCTGGCGCATCCGCGAGCAAGCGGAGGGTTAGGACCTCGACACAGTGATCTTGACTGTTTGAACTTGTATCATTCTGCTGAGATTGAGCTCGCTTGGGGCCACAGACTCCAATCCCTCCCCGCGTAGCGGGGAGGGATGAACACCGCGATTCAGCGGGTCAAAATCACTGTGTCGAGGTACTAGGTTTCATGGCCGAGTGGATGGTGGGCGTCGACACCGGCGGAACATTCACGGACCTGGTCGCATTCGCGCCGGCCTCCGGCGAGCTGCGCACGATCAAGGTGCCGTCGGTGCCCACGGATCCGTCGAGCGCCGTGATCAACGCGCTCGACGAGCTGTTCCGCGGCGGGGCGGCGCCGCGCGAGATCGCTTTCCTCGTGCACGGGACGACGGTCGCCACCAACGCGGTGCTCGAATCCGCCGGCGTGCGCGCGGGCCTGCTGATCACGCGCGGTTTCCGCGCGGTCTACGAGGCGCGCGGCTGGGTGCGGCCCGACCCGGCCGAGCTGCTCGATACCTTCTTTCGCAAACCCCCCTTGCTCGTGCCGCAGTCGCGCACCGAGGAGATCCCCGAGCGCATGGACTACCAGGGGACCGTGCTCGAGCCGCTCGACGAGCAGGCCGTGCGGGACGCGGCGCGGCGGCTCAAGGCGAAGGGCGTCCAGGCCGTCGCGGTTTGCTATCTGTTCAGCTTCCGCAATCCCTCGCACGAGGAGCGCACCGCCGAGATTCTCGCCGAGCAGGAGCCGGCGTGGCGCATCTCGTTGTCGTCACGCGTCCTTCCCGTGATCCGCGAGTATCCGCGGCTGTCGACGACCGTGGTCGATGCCTACGTGGGACCGATCATGGAGCGCTATCTCGTCAACCTCGACCGCAGACTCAAAGAGCGCGGCGTCACGACGCCGCAGATTTTCCTGATGCAGTCGAACGGCGGCCTGATGCGCATCACCATGGGCGCCCGCTTCCCGAACCAGACCCTGACCTCCGGACCGGCGGCCGGCGTGGTCGCCGGCGCCGCGCTCGCCCGCGCGACCGGCCGCCGCAATTTCGTGACGCTGGACATCGGCGGCACCAGCACGGACATCAGCGTGATCGCCGACGGGCGCGCGAGCGAGACCTCGAGCGGCCGCATCGCCGGCCAGGACATCGGCACGCCGATGCTCGCCGTGCACACGCTCGGCGCGGGCGGCGGCACCGTTGCCTGGATCGGGCGCGACGGACTGATGAAGGTCGGCCCGCAGAGCGCGGGTGCCGTGCCCGGTCCGGCCTGCTACGGGCGCGGCGGCGACGCGCCGACCGTCACCGACGCGAACCTCGTCCTCGGCGCGCTCGGGGAGAAGAGCGTGCTCGGCGGCCGCATGGCGCTCGATCGCGCCCTGGCGGAGCGGGCGATCACGGACGCCGTCGCCCGGCCGCTCGGCCTCGACCTGGTGACGGCCGCCGCCGGCATTCTCAAGATCGTCAACACCAATATGGCGGTCGATCTGCGGCTCGCGTTCCAAAGCCGCGGCGAGGATCCGCGCCGCTTCGCGCTGCTCGCTTTCGGCGGCGCCGGGCCGCTGCACGCTGCCACCCTCGCGCGCGACCTCGGCATTCCCGAAGTGCTCGTGCCGCCGCATCCGGGACTCACCAGCGCCATGGGTCTCCTGCAGACCGACGTGCGGCATCTCTATCTGCGCTCCGCCGTCGGGCTGCTGTCCTCCTATCCGGTGGCCGAGATCAACCGCATTTTTGCCGAGCTGCGCCGCCAGGCCATGGAAGACGTCGCGCAAGAGGGCCTCGACATGAAGACGCTGCGCCTCAAGCAGCAGCTCGACCTGCGCTACCTGCACCAGGGCTACCACCTCACGGTGGACGGCCCCGACGGTGAGGTGACGGAGGCGCACAAGCATTCGATCAAGTCTGCCTTCGACGGCCTGCACCAGCGCACCTATGGCGCGAGCGCTCCCGAGGAGGATGCGGAGCTGGTGACGCTGCGGCTCGTCGCGGAAGTGCCGGTGCCGCATTTGCGGCTGCCGCGGGCTGCGCCCGGCCGCGGCGCGGATGCGCGCATCGGGCAGCGGCCGCTCTACGACCTGGCCCGTGCCGAATTCGCCGACGCGCGCGTCTATGACCGCACTCGTCTCGGCGCCAACGATCGCATCGCCGGCCCCGCCATCATCGAGCAGTACGATTCGACCACGGTGGTGCTCGCCGGCCAGGCCCTGACCGTGGACGAGCTCGGCAACCTCGTGATCGCCGGGGAGGCACAATGAGGCTCGACCCCATCACCACCGAGGTCGTCATCAACCGCATCCGCGAGACCACCGCGGCGATGGCGCACGCGCTCTTCCACAGCGGCTATTCGCCGATCCTACGCGAATCGCAGGACGGCACGGCGGGCCTCTGCGATGCGAATGGCCGCGTCATCATGGTGGGCGGCGGGCTGCAGTACCATTCGCTGCTCTACACGCGCGCCGTCGAGAGCGTGCGCGAGCGCTACCCGGTCGCCGAGATGCGCGACGGCGACAGCTTCATCTCGAACGATCCCTACAAGGCCGGCAACTCGCACGTGCCCGACGTGGTGGTGATCACGCCGGTCTTCTACGCCGGCCGAATCATCGCCTTCGGCGCCAGCGTCGCCCACAAGGCCGACGTCGGCGGCCTCGTGCCGGGATCGTCAGGCGCGGCGGCGCGGGAGATTTTCCACGACGGCGTGCTGATCCCGCCGGTCCGGTACTGGACCAAGGACGGCGTCAACCGCGAGGTTGAGGCGATCTTGCGCAACAACAGCCGCGTGCCCGAGGTCGTCATCGGCGACCTACGCGGCCAGGTCGGCAGCACGCGGCTCGGCGCGGAGCGCCTGTGCGCCTTGTGCGATGAGTACGGCGTTGAGACGATGCACCTGGCCATGGAAAGCCTGCTCGAGCGCACCGCCGCGCGCGTGCGCGGCGAGTTTGCGTGCTGGAGTGATGGCGAAAACGCCGCTGAGGCGCTGCTCGATCACGATGGGGCCGACCGCTCGAAGCCGGTCCGCATCAAGGTCACCGCACGCAAGGCCGGCGACCGACTGACGCTCGATTTCTCCGGCACCGACGCGCAGGCCAAGGGGCCGGTCAATACGCCCCGCCCGACCGCCCAGGCGGTGTCGCTGCTTGCCGTGATCGCCGCCTCCGACCCGACTATCCCCATGAATTCCGGCGTGCTCGATGCAGTCGATTTCGTCATGCCGCCGGGCACGTTGGTCAACCCACAATTCCCTGCATCGGTGAATCACTATTTTCCGACGTCGCATGTCGTCTACACCTGCGTGCTCGCGGCGCTCGGCAAGTTCAATCCCGCGCGCGCGGTGGCGCCCGCTGGTTTCGGGACCGGCGCCATCGCGATCGGATACACCAAGGGCCGCACTGGCAAGCCGACGGTGCAATACGAATTGATGGTGACGTCCCTCGGCGGCACGAGCACGCACGATGGAACTTCGATCGTGCTTGCCATGAACCATTTCA
>WNEZ01003110.1_pt1 | contig 14301 bp, 7 predicted proteins | sample 5400521 | NCBI WGS metagenome assembly WNEZ01 (sample SAMN13153339, study PRJNA577476) | soil metagenome | isolation source: 120 cm saprolite under Douglas fir tree site 2 hole 1 replicate 1 | place: USA:California | collected 2015-04-18
TTTCGGCACGAAGTCCTGCACATTCGGCGGCAGCAGCAGCGTCTGATCAATATTCCAGGGCCGAAAATACTTGCTCATGAGCCAAACTTGAATCAGACTCGCTCGGACTTGAACAGCCACTATTCGGACAGGCTCCTAGGTCTGATGGGTGCCGCGTTGTCCGAGCGCCTGATCGGCGCGAAGGTACCGGTGATCGGCTTCGATATTGAACCCGCCAAGTGCGAGAAGCTGCAGGCACTCGGTGGCCTGGTGGCAACGTCGGTGCACGAACTCGCCGACCGATCCCGAGCAATTGTCGTAGCCGTCTATAGTGGAGAACAGGTTGAAGCGCTGTTCGGCGAGCTTGGCAGCGGCGCAGGCTCTGCGTGCCCGACCGTCGTCTGCACGACATGTGCGCCTGACGAAATTGCCCGGCTCGCCCAGCGAGCAACTGGTCTTGGAATTCCTTTTGTAGAGGCGCCTATATCCGGCACCAGTGCGGAGGTACGAGAAGGCACCGCTACTGCACTGGTGGCAGGCGAAACCGGCGTCATCGATACTATTGGAACGCTCTTGAGTATTATCTGTCCCCGCAGCAAGTGCGTCGGAAGAATCGGAAATGCCAGCCGGATCAAACTCGCGATCAATCTTATCCTGCAGAACAATCGGGCTGCATTGGCCGAAGGAATTGTTTTGCCGAATGTTTGGGGCTCGATGGACAGACCTTCCTGAAGGCGGCCCGCGAATCCGCCGCGTACTCGAGAGTTATGGACAGCAAGGGCGACAAGATGCTGGCGCGGGATTTCCAGCCGCAATCCCATATTTCTCAAACTCTGAAAGATGCTGAATTGATTCTGAAAGAAGCACAGCGGCAAGACCTGCATCTGCCGATGACACTCACTCAGGCCGGCCTGTTGCGTACGGCCATTGCCCTAAAAGGCCCGAACAGCGACAGCGCGGCGGTGATCGAGGCGATTCGGCGACGAGCCGCTTCATCTGAGGTTTCTCAATGATCAACGCTGCAATCGTCGGCCTGGGGCGGTGGGGTCGGAATATTGTGGAGGCCTCGCTGAACCACGAGCGGTTCAAGATCACCCGTGCGGTCGAAACCGAGATCGACAGCGCCCGGGATTTTTGCACGGCTCATCATCTCGAATTATTCGACAACCTTGACGCCGTGCTCGCGGATTCTAATGTCGATGCCGTGTTGCTGGCGACACCACATTCGCTGCATCCGGCGCAGGTGATGGCCTGCGCGGCCGCGCGAAAGGACGTGTTCTGTGAAAAGCCTCTTGCGCTGCACCAAGCCGATGCTGCTCGTATGTTCGAAGCCAGCCGAAAAGCGGGTGTCACACTTGCCGTCGGGCACAATCGCCGCTTCTGGCCCGCGATGAACGCGCTGCGCAATGTGGTCGCGAGCGGCAAACTTGGCACCATGCTTCATATCGAAGGCCACAATAGCAACGAGAACTCAAACAGCGTCTTGTCGGGCTGGCGGCTGTCTCCGGAAGAGTCGCCGGGCGGCGGATTGACAGGTGCCGGATTGCATATCCTGGATGCTTTCGTCAGCATGCTAGGGCCGGTTCGCCGCGTTTACGCTCAAGTCAATTCGCATCGGCAGGGTCCCCCTCCCCTCGACACGGCGATAGTGATGCTGGACTTCGCCAACGGCGTGACAGGTACGTTGGCAACGGTGAGGGCAACCCCATTTCTACTGGCGCGTTCACGTCTTCGGAACGAAGGGCTCTGCCGAGGTATTGGATGAAGTTACCTTGATCTTGCGAACAACGGGCAACAAGCCGGAGCGGATCAGCTACCCGGCAATCAATGTCTTACGCACCGAGCTGGACGCGTTCGTCGATGCGATAGAAGGGAAACGCTCATTCCCGGTCCCGGAGGCGGAGGTATTGGCGACACTGTCAGCATTCGAGGCCGCGCTTCAGTCAATAGCATCTGGAAACCCGGTTGGATGCGGTGACAGCTAGGCGGGAACACGGAACACGGCTGGTCATCTCGCTGTCACAATGCACGGTCAGAGGAAACGCGCGATACCCTAAGAGGGTTAGCGAAGGTTCAAGTGACCCTCAAAGCAGCGCCTACTGGTTATCAAATCGAACTAGCGAATGTCCGCTTCGCGCCAGACATGGGGGTCGGACCCGCAAACGAGGAGGCCGCCAACTGGCGGCCCTTACTTTGAAAGCTCTCCGACAGATTTGGTCGCGTGCTGCTCATGAAGCGACTGCGACTGACAGAGGGGTAAGAGAAGTTCTGCGCCATGAAGTGCCAGCCGCGCCTCCCGGATTGACAGAATGGTCGGCATTCCGACCTTGATGGTCTTGGTTTGTGCGCGTCCTGCCCACGGCGTTGCGAGGGTGACTGCACTGGCGCCCATAAGCGCCAGATTAGCGGCTCAGCGCGCCGTTTCCGGCCTCGTTTCCTCCCTGCTGAATTCGGACTCGTATTTATCTATGGCTTGACGTCACCCCCTTTGCTCTGAAATCCTGATCGCATGCATTTAGGAATTTTCGAGTGCCTGATTCTGACCTTTATGACGTGATCGTCGTTGGAGGCGGTCCAGCGGGCTCCACGATGGCGTGGTCGCTGGCCCGGCGCGGTGTGCGTGTGGCAGTTATCGAGCGTGCCATCTTTCCGCGCGAAAAGGTCTGCGGCGATTTCGTCGAACCCGCAGGCCTGCGAATCTTAGAGGCCATGGGAGTTCGAGAGGCACTGCAGGCGTCATCGCCCTTGCCGATAACATCCACCCGCATCTACTTTGGTCCCCGCCTCGGCTTTCGCGGCGCCATCCCTTACTACCAAGCCGAGCAAGGGCTGCCGCCTCATGGCTTTGTCGTGCCGCGCCATATTCTCGACCACCATCTTTTGGAGCGAGCCCGAGCGGTCTCGGCCAAAGTATATGACGGCTGCGCTGCGCGCGGGATCAGGCGCGAAGATGGTTGGATTCACGTCGATGTGCGCGGCGGAGAAATCGACTTCTCACTCAGATCTCGGCTGATCGTAGGTGCGGATGGCGCGGAGTCCCTCGTTGCGAGGTCGTTCAACCTCGAAATGGGCGACCGCGCTCACATCTCGATTGCCCAGCGGGCCTATGTCGAAGGCGTTTCGGTGCAGGATGGCGAGGCGACCGTCTGGTTCGACGAAGACATCGTTCCAGGATATGGCTGGATGTTCCCTATGTCCGGTGGCAGGGCGAATGTTGGGATCGGTACCTGAGCGAAACCTGCCACCGGCACGACCATTCGGTGCCGAAGGATTTCGTAGCGACGATCGAGAGGCTCAAGATCCGGCATCCCGGCTGCGCGCGGATCAAGCTGGTAAGTAAACCGATCGGTGGTGTCGTCAAGATGTATGGTGGCGTGGGTCCGAACTATTTCGACGGCGGGGTTTTGATTGGCGATGCCGGCTCGTTCGCTGATCCGATGACTGGCGAAGGAATCACTCAAGGCATGGAATCGGCTTTGATTGCCTCATCGACCTTGCTGAAGGCCCTTGAGCTCGGAAGATTTGACGCCGCATTCCTGGCGAATTTCGAGCGGGATTTCCGCAGCTATTTTGACCCTGGCATGCTCTTCCTGGGTTTCTGCGCCGCGGCGATGCGCAATTGGCACTTCCGTGAATTCTGGATGAGGTCGGCGCTGCGCGGCTGCGAACGGGCGATGGCCGACGGGGATTTTGCCCGTATCGCCGGAGCAGGCTTCGGAGGGTTGAACGTCCACCCTTTGGGAATCCTGCGACAGATCGGAGCAAGCATCCTGCGCTACCTGGGCGAAGGCACGATGAACACCCTTCGAAACTTCATCATCGGAACACCGATCGGCGGGGAAGCAATGCTTGGGGACCTTGTCGCTTGGCAGAGCGCATGGAAACGATCCGTCAGCGCGGACCCGGACTGGCACGCAGCCTGGCTGGCCGATGTCGTGAAAAAAGCCGCGCAACTCGGGCCATCATTGCTGACTCAAGAGAACCCGAGGGTCCGGGGATTGTTGGTCTGACCATCAAATTTTTCGAGGAGCACGCACGTGACCTCTAGCGCATCTCAACCCAAAACATCCAAACCGCCGATGCCAGCCGAAAAGGAGGTCGCGATCATAGGCGCGGGAATCGCGGGGCTTACATGCGCACTACGCCTGTCGAAGCGCGGGTACAAGGTGACGCTGTATGAGAAGGATGGGATGCTGGGAGGCGACCTCTCCTCCAAACACAGCAACGGCATGTACCAGGACGTCTATACCCATCTGTTCTGCGACTGGTATGTGAATTTCTGGCGCATCGTTGAGGACGATCTCAAGATCAAGCGAGATGACGCTTTCGAGCCGCGATTGAGCGTCAAGCTTCTTGATCCTTCGAGTAGCCCCCGGCACTCGACGGACAACACACCAAGCTACACGGAGTTGAAGAACCCCAACACGCTGAAGAACGTTTTGGACAACCTCCGGTCGAGAGCATTGCCCCCGCCCGACATGTTCCTCGTCGGCTTCACCCTGCTTGACCTGGCCTCGCAGCCGTTTCACCGGTCGAATCTTCTGGAACAGCAGACGGTGAACGGGTTCCTGTACTCGCGTCCCTACGCCACGCTAGACTGCGCCGATCTGCACAACACGATTCTGAATGAAATCTGGTGCATCTCAAGCAGCGACACATCTGCTGCCGCTTACAAGGACTTCACCAAGCACATGCTCGGCAGCCGCGGCTTGCCCTTCGCCTGGCTGTTACGGGGAAGCCTTGAGGAGATGCTGATCAGGCCCTGGCAGGAGAGCCTGAAGAACGATTGTAATATCAGCGCGTCTGTTGAGGTCACCGCCATCGAGGTCGGCGATGACGATAAGGTGCAGCTCACACTGAGCGACAATACGAAGGCAACGCACGCCAATGTCGTCCTGGCAGTGCCCGCCCCCGAACTGGCAAAGCTCGTGATGACTGGCAGCCCTGGACGGTGTCTCGTCGAGCGCCTCCCGGCACTCTCGGAACTGCAACGCCTGCGCACGGCAAGTATCCTGGTCGTTACCGTATTCTTCAAGGAGAAGCTTCCGAACATACCTCGTGAGCATGTCGGACTGGCCCGGTCGCAGGGTTACCTGACGTTCATCGACATTTCACAACTCTGGACCAGCTTGAGCAACATCAAGGAGCAGCACACCGTTCTGATCCTGGCCGCCTCTGACGCCTATGCGTACCCGTCCGCGAGGGACGAGGAATGGGCGCATTTGATGATACAGGAACTGGCCGGCTACCTGCCCGCGGTGAAGCCCGGTGACAGGTGGGGAGACTCCGAAAGCAATATCGATTATTCGAAGTCGTTTCCTCAAAACAACCGTTCCCACACGCTCTTCCTTAACGACATGAATTCCGAGCAAGTGCAGCTTGAACCGTGCTATCCTGATCTGCAGAGCGTGTTCTTCGCCGGCGATTTCTGTCGCAACGAAGTGAAGATGGCGACGGTCGAAGCGGCTGTTTTGAGCGGGCTCCACGCGGCGCGTGCGGTGCAGATGAAAGCAGAGGGGAAGTCCGACATCACGGTCGAGCCAGGCGTCATTCCCAGCTCCGGGGAATTCTCGGCCGCGAAGCTCGCATTGCTTCCCCTCGCCTATGGTGCCACGGCCTGGGCAGCGGTGAATGTTGCGCTGCGTGATCTAGCGAACGGACAGACCGAGACCCCGGAAGGGGCCCTGGCACCCGTGACGACACTCGCGTTGATCCCTCTGAGATACGTAGCCGATTGGGTGGCGAGCCTCGAGACTCTAGGAGTTGCTTTGCTTTCCCCCGGTGGCGAACCAGACAGTTCAAGCTCCACGCTTCAGCAGGGATTGCGGGCAACCGCCCAGGGTATGCTGGCGGCAAGCGAGCGTTTGTGTAATCTCGCCTCTGAGAGATCGGCCGACAAACTACGCGGTCTTACTTCCCTGCTGACAGATGTGTTGAAGGCAGTGAGTACCGCCGCGAGTGAACCTCCGACGGCGCGGCCTGCGATGGCTGACCAGACTCTGCGAACCGCACTTGCCGAGGGCAGCGGGCTGCTGCGCGGCTCAGGGCGCTACCGGCCAAGGTTTGAATATGTTCGCAGGCATCGCGCGAAGCTTTGACCTGACGGGGACGACTGGCTCCCTCCGGGGGCGTGGGCGGCAGTCGAGGGACTTGGGGAAGTCGCGATGTCAAAGGCAACGACAGAAAGTATCATAGCGCAGCTTGGCTTCACGGAGGAGATGCAGCAACTTCGCGAAATCCTTGACAACTGGATTCGCAGCGCTAACGGGCAGATCAGGCCCCTGCTTGAATGGCAGTTCATCACGAGTTCCAAATATTTCAGACCCCTCACTGTATTCAGCATCTATCGGGCCACGACGGACGAGCCGATTCCGAATCGACTGATCTATTCCGCGGCCGTGATCGAGATGATGCACAACATGACGCTGATCATCGACGACATCGTCGATGGATCCGAAACGCGGCGAGGCAGACCCACCCTGCACTGCCAGTTTGGGCTTCTGCAAGCCCTCATGGCGTCCGGCTATATCGTGGCTGACGGCTTCCGGATGACGGCCGGAGACCGGATCGATATCCGTCTGATCTCCGATCTGATCAAGCGTCTCGGGGCTGCCGAATGCCTGCAGTGGAACCTGCGACGCCAGCCGCTCGGTGTCGAGGACTGGCTGAACATCGCCGGCGAGGATACAGGGTCGATGTTCGAGACCTGTGCATGTGTCGCCACCAGGGACGATCTGCTTCGCAAATTCGGCGGACTTCTCGGCGTGCTATATCACGGGTGCGACGACGTGGGCGATGTCAAGGGACTGGAATCGCTCGGCGGCGGCGGCGAAGAGGATTTGAGGGATGGGATCCTCACGCTGCCCGCCTCGATTGCCATCAAAGACCCGGTGATCGCAGAACTGTTCTGCAAGCCGGTGCGATCGGATGACGAGCTGGCGCAAATCTCTCGGGCGGTCAGGGCGGCGGTACCGGCCGCCGAGGAACGACTCGACCAATTGGCGGCCGAGGCCAAGTGGGAGGCGCATCTGCATACTGCCAATCCGGCGCTTCTGTACGCGCTTGTCGACCATACCAGGGAGCTGTCGCGCCGTTAGGTCAAGTCGCGGGTAGATGATGCGCCATCTCCACCAAGAGCAATCTGGCTTCCTGCAGGTCGGGCGTCTCGAAACCTTCGCCGAAGCTGGAATAGACAGGCACGAGACTTCCCCGCGCGGCGCGGAGATCGCCGCGTCGCATCAGCAACCGTGCAAGGCTTGTCGCAGCACGGAGCTGCCAGGCTTTGTGCTCGAGTGATCGCGACAGTTCGATCGCGTCGCGGAAATCAGCCTCGGCCATTGCCGGCTGCCCCAGTTTGAGCCGCAGCTCCCCGCGGCATGTCAGGGTATATGCGCGCCAAATCAATTCCTGAGGATTCGCGGCGAGGGCTTCCTCGACAGTGCGGAGGCCTGATTCGGCGTCGCCGGCACACGCCTGTGCCTGCGCCAGAATCGTGAGAAAATAGGTAATAGCCACTTTCGCGCCTGCCTGGGCGAAGCCGGCCAAGGCCTGCTTGATCAATTCCACGCCTTCAGCGGCGTGACCGAGTTCTGATTTGGCCCAGCCAAGTAGCACGCGCGCCAGGTCCGAGGCATAGCCGAGCCCGTGTTCCTCCGACAGGGACAACAGCCGATTAGCAATATCCTCGACCCGCCGCGGCGCCTTGAGGCACCAGTGCAGATTACCCTCGAAGTGCAGCGCCATCGCGATTGCATAGGGGTCCTGACTCTTCCTGGCCAGATCCATCGCGCGAGACATCCGCTCGCGCGCGACATCGACACGGCCCTGCTGCCACGCGGTACGGCTCGCGACCCCGATCGAAACGATGAGGTCGGCTGCAGCGGCAATCGACATAGTGTCGAGCAACGGAGAGAGCTTCGCAAAGTGATCTTCAACTCCGGCAAGGTCCCCTGCGTAGAATCGCGCCTGCACTTGGGCGTTGTGTGCGAAAAACAGGTGGCTGGAATTCGGGCTTTCGGTCAAAGCAATTTCGAGGATTTGCTCGGCAAGGGAGGCGGCGGCCGCGTAGTCTCCCGTGAAGAAGATGGAGGCCCAGGTTCGGGCGCCCTGGCGAAAGAGCTGCGCGAGGTCGCCGAGCCGTTCCGCGAGCACCCGTGCACGCGCCCCAAGCTGCATCGTCTCCGGCGCGGAATAGCCCTTGGTCACCTGGAGCACGCGCACGAGCGCGCTGCAAAGGTCCAGCTCGCCCCTGTCGCGCGTTTCCGACGGCGGCAGCCGATTGAGCGACGCGCTTGCCTGACGATAGGCCTCCTCCGCTTCCTTGAACGCGCACCGCGCAAGCGCCGCCTGCCCCGCATTCTTCCAGGCGGCGATGGCTGGCTCGGCTTCGGCTGCTTCAGTCCAATGCCGGGCCAGGAGCACCGGCTGCGCCGCAGCCAACGCCGGAAATTGTTCAGCTATCGTGCGCGCAACGCGGGCATGGAGCTCGCGGCGTTCGCTCTTGAGTAAGCCTTCGTAGGCAGCGTCGCGGATCAATGCGTGCTTGAATTGGTAGGTCGCCTTGGGCGGCCTGCCTTGCGTGTAAATCAAATCCGCCCGGATGAGTGCGTTGAGCGCTGACTGCACGTCCTCGTCCGAGCCCGGCACGACCGCCCTAAACAGCGGATAGTCGAATTCGCGCCCGAGTACGGCCGCGACCTGCGCCACCCTGCGCGCCGGCCCAAGGCGGTCCAAGCGCGCGGTCAACGAATCGAGCAGGGTCGTGGGAATATTATTGGCCGTCGGGTCTCCCTCGCCTTCCAATACGAACGACAGCAACTCTTCGGCGAAAATCGGAACACCATCGGAGCGCTTGACGACTCCGGCTACGACCTCCTCGGTCAGACCATCGATATCCGAGGAACCGGCGATCATCTCGCCGATCTCGTCATTGCTCAGTCGCCCGAGGACGATCGATTTGTCGGTCGCTCGCGATTCCCAGGACGGGTGATACTCCGGCCTCGCCGTGGCCATCAGCATCAGCGGGACGTCGGTACTCTGCTCGATCAGCATCCCTATCAGTTCGACGCTAGAGGGATCGACCCAATGCAGATCCTCTATGGCGAGGATCAGCGGCTGAAGTTTCGCAAGGTTCAGCACCCACTCCGCCAAGCCCGCCAGCAGGCGACCCCTGGCCTGCTCCGGCGCGACTTGGGGTGGAGGATACTCCCGTGATGGCGGAAGTTTCAGCATCTCTGCGATGAGAGGCATCATTTCCGAAAGATCGAGTCCACTCAATCTCAGCGCACGCTTGAGCTGAAGTATCCGCCCTTCGGCGCTTTCTTCTTTCTCCCAGCCCAAGGCTTGTTCAAGCAATTTGATGACCGCATGGAACGGAGTGCTCTCGGAGAAGCGTTCACCGGCGCACTCCATCCAAATGTGGGCATCCTTGATTCTCGAGCGGAATTCCTCGACCAGACGCGACTTTCCAATTCCCGGCTCGCCCGTCGCGTAAACGTATTGCCCGGCGCCGTTGCGCGCACTGAGCCAACTCGACCACAACACATCGAACTCGCGCTTACGGTTGACAAACGGGGTTGGCCCGCGGACGCCAACGCGCCGCCAGCTCCGACGGACGCCGCTCGGCGCGATGGCCCGGTAAAGCTGGACTTGGCGCTCGATGCCTGCGAGCGGATGTGCGCCACAATCCTCAACGATGAACTGACCCGCGACAAGATCGTGCACAGCACCGGTCATCAAAACGGAATTGGGGGCGCACCTTGCCTGAACGCGCGACGCGATGTTCGGCGTATCGCCGAAGACCTCGACTTTGTTGGTGCCCAACTCGTCAATGACCACCCATCCACTGTGGATTCCCACACGAACCGCGAGCTCAGAACCTGTTTTTCCTGTAAGCCGCCGGTTTAGCGTCACGATGGCCTTGACGATCGTCAAGCCGGCACGGACCGCACGTTCTGCATCATCTTCGCTTGCGGTGGGCCATCCGAAATAGGCAAGCACACCATCGCCCATGTATCGGGCGACGTAGCCGCCCAGATCCTTGATCGCATCCCCGGCTGCCTCCAGACACTCGGTCGCGATGTCGCGCCATTCTTCAGGATCACGCTCGGCCGCGAGGCGGGTCGAATTGACCAGGTCACCAAAAAGCACGGTCAGGTGACGTCGCTCGCTCTGAATGCGTTCGGTTGGGGCGACGGTGCCGGAACCGGCGACGCTACGCGGGGCTGGCTCAGACAGAACGACAGCCAACATTGCCGCGCCGCAGTCGGCGCAAAAGCGCTTGCCTTCTTGGCTTGTCGCACCGCACTTCGCACATCGCATGGCGCGCTCGCAATATTCCATACATCCGCGACCGGCGGACGACTGCATCATTTAGGTGAGGCTGACCGTTACGCTCCCGCCCGGGATGGCCCTGTCTAGCAACACGAAATTCAATAAAAGTACTTGCCTAGGAAATCCTACCATCGATCCAACCTATTGAGCAAAGTAGATTTCTGATAGTCGAAAGCGATCGCTGAAGAGACGGGACTGGGAGACGCCTGCAAAGGGTGATCGGGGGCGTTTCTTCGAATTCGGGCCGGAGTGACCAGAGAAAGGAACGCGTGGCCCCTCCTAAGACGACGCCTCCTGACGTTCTTGAAGCGGAGCGAAATGCCACCAAGGTCGGTTGGTGGCGTCCACGACAAAAAGGAATGCGAAGCGCGTCGCTGTATCAATGTCCTCAAATGTCGCGCATCCCTTGATGTACCAGACGGCTGAAACGGCTGCGACCTCGATCGGGATCGAACTGATCGCCGCGGTGGCGAGGAAGGAAGCAGACTTGGACGGTGCCTTCGCATCAATTGCAGAGGCGAAATGCGACGCTCTGATAGTGTTCTCCGATCCGCCGCGGCCCAGGATTGTAGCCTTGGCAAATCTGCGAAGCCGTCACCAGGGCTAACATGCGGCTCGTCGAGACCAAGACGCCCGAGCAGCAAAGCTGCCTGATGCTCCATCGCACGCGCCACCTGTTCGTTCGTCAACAGACTGCCGTAATCAATTCGATCCGCGCTCATCTTGCTGAGTTCGGGATCGTCGCGCCGGTCGGACGCAACGGCGTCGAGGAACTGCTCAACGTCCTTGCGGATAGGAGCGACAAACGAATACCCGAGGTGGCACGCGCATGCCTTGCCGCTCTCGGGCCCAACTGCAGATGCTCAATACCCAGATTCTTCAGTTCGACCGTCTGATCATGGCCTGGTAGCGTCAAATGAGGTGAGCGAGCGGCTCGATGGCCAGGGGCGAGCATGACAAGGAACCCATCGCGCTCGCGCGCTGACGAGATCGCGTCGGATGTCCGGCGTGATGTGAAGGTTGGGAGGACGAACAGCACTGTTCTTGCACTCGACTCTTGCACTCGACGACGACCCCCGCTGGAGACAGACTTTTGCTGCCATGTCCGATTATCTCCGTTCAGGCGGTGCAGAGCTTCCCCATATGGCGGGCTCCCCGTGTACAGGCGTGTGCTACAATCGCGATCGGACGCCCCAGTCGAAACCGGTTAGTTACACAAATTCAATGAGTTATGGCACCGCTGGCTGGGGCGGGAGGATTCGAACCTCCGCATGGTGGAATCAAAATCCACTGCCTTACCACTTGGCGACGCCCCAATAAGCTCTCTGGAAAGCGGCGGGACCAGCCTTCCGCGGAATCCCTCCGGCAACGCCGGTCTATAGGGGGAGTTGAGCCATTTCAACAGGCTAGAGCCAGAAATTCCGGTTGAACCCGATCCAGGGTCTTGTCGCTTGCCAAATAAGGTGTTTCTGCACGCGAGCCGAAGCTCCCAATGGCCTGAAAATACGCAACCTCCGGCGCCGCACGGCTCGATTCCACCCCATCGGAGAGTTGAGAGCGCAGCGGTTTCGTGGGAAGACGACAGCCTGCGGCTCCCGTCCCCGAGCGAGGCACTGATATGACATACCGCGCGCCGATCAACGACATGCTGCTCGCCCTCAATCATGGCGCCGGCCTGCAAGCTGCGGTGAAAGCCGGCCATTACGGCGATTTCGACGCCGACATCACCGCCGCCGTGCTAGAGGAAGCCGGACGCTTTGCCTCCGACGTGCTGGCGCCGCTCAATCGGGTGGGCGACGAAAACGGCATCAGGCTCGAGGCTGGCAAGGTGACCACCGCGCCGGGCTGGCCCGATGCCTACCAGCGCTGGTCGGCGGCGGGGTGGAACGCGGTGTCCGGTCCGGAAGCGTTTGGCGGCCAGGGCCTGCCGCTGGCGATCAATGCGGCCTGCACCGAGATCTGGAGCGCCTCGAACATCGCGTTCGGCCTCTGCCCACTGCTGACGCTGAGTGCGATCGAGGCGCTCGATGCCCATGGCAGCATTGAGCTGAAAAAGATCTATCTCGAAAAGCTGGTGTCCGGCGAGTGGCCTGGCACCATGCAGCTCACCGAGCCGCAGGCGGGATCGGATGTCGGCGCGCTGCGCACCCGCGCCGAGCGCGCTGCCGACGGCAGCTATCGCATCACCGGCACCAAGATTTTCATCACCTATGGCGATCACGACATGACCGATAACATCGTGCATTTCGTGCTGGCGCGATTGCCGGATGCGCCTGCGGGCACCAAGGGCATTTCGCTGTTCCTGATTCCAAAATTCCTGGTCAACGCCGATGGCTCGCTCGGCGCGCGCAACGACATCCACGCCAGCGGCATCGAGCACAAGCTCGGCATGCATGCCGCGCCAACCTGCACCATGACGATGGGCGACAAGGGCGGCGCGGTCGGTTACCTGATCGGCGAGGAAAACCGCGGCATGCAATGCATGTTCACGATGATGAACCAGGCCCGGCTCGGTGTCGGGCTCGAGGGCGTCGGCATCGCCGACCGCGCCTATCAGCAGGCCTTGGCCTTCGCGCAGGAACGCCGCCAGGGCCGCGCCATCGGCAAGAAGGGCGACGGCTCCGACCCCATCATCGTGCATCCCGACGTCAAGCGGATGCTGATGCAGATGCGCGCCCTGACCGCGGCGGCACGCACGATCTGCTACGCCACCGCGGTCGCGCTCGACGTTTCCGTACGGGCCACGGACGCGAAGGTGCGCGGTGACGCCACGGCCCGCGGCGCGCTGCTGACGCCAATTGCAAAAGCGTTCTCCACCGACATCGGCAATGAAGTCTCCTCGCTTGGCGTGCAGATCCATGGCGGCATGGGATTCATCGAGGAAACCGGCGCCGCGCAGCATCTTCGCGATGCGCGCATTACTCCGATCTATGAGGGCACCAACGGCATCCAGTCGATCGATCTGGTGACCCGAAAACTCGCTGCCAATGGCGGCGCGTCGGTCTGGGCCTTGCTCGACGAGTTGTCCGGCATCGTCGAACAGGTCGAGGCCTCCAACGATCCCGCGTTCGGCACCACCGGCGCCAAACTGCGCGATGCGCTGGGATCGCTCGACCGCAGCAGCCGATGGCTGCTGGAGCGCGTCACCTCGGCGCCGAACGACGCCTTGGCCGGCGCGACCCCCTATCTCAGGCTGTTCGGATCGACGCTTGGCGGCTGCATGCTCGCCGGTGAAGCGCTGGCCGCCCGCGACCTCGGCGAGGGCGCCGGCGATCCAAAGCGCTATGTCACGCTGGCGCGGTTCTTCGCCGAAAATATTTCCGTGCAGGCGGGCTCGCTGGAACGCACCGTGATCGACAGCGCCGAGGCCGTGAACGGCGCGGATGCGGTGTTGCTGGGGTAGGCGGTTGTCGCACAGCGCCGTGCTAGTGCTTCTCGCTGACTGCGATCCTAACGTCATTCCTGATTCAATTTTCAAACAGCCAACTTTAGATACGACTTCGTGTCCCGGACGCGGTGCAGCGTTCTTCACGCTGCTCCGCAGAGCCGGGACCCAAGACGGTGCGCTGTGCAAAACGGACCCCGGATCAGCAGCGCACCACGCCGCGAGAGCGGCGCGTCGAAGACGCGCGTGAACGCGCTGATGGCGCTGCGCAGCATCCGGGGCACGCATCCCCATCCTTGCTCCAACTTAAAACACACGTTCGCGCCTCGCCGCGCAATGCGCCCGAGCCGTTGATGAATCTTCCGCCCCAAGGAGGGCGTGGGGAATGCCGGGTGCCCACTGCACCCGCGGCCTCGTGTGCACTTTGTATTGGTAGAAAGCACACGAGTAACAACGAGTACACCGGAACGCCCGGCATTCCCGCACGCAATGGTTTTAACGGTAGAGTAGGAGTGTGGCGCAGTGAACGTTAGGCCCGGCGTATCTGTTTCCGCCCCTTTCGTCTGGCGGTGCCTGAGCGGCCGAGCCGTGGTCCCTGTTTCCAC
>WNEZ01003112.1_pt1 | contig 14301 bp, 14 predicted proteins | sample 5400521 | NCBI WGS metagenome assembly WNEZ01 (sample SAMN13153339, study PRJNA577476) | soil metagenome | isolation source: 120 cm saprolite under Douglas fir tree site 2 hole 1 replicate 1 | place: USA:California | collected 2015-04-18
AAGTGAGTGCACCGAAGAACAAAAAAAATGCGCCCGCCGGAGAATCAGGAAATCAAAGGCCCAAGCGCAGGAAAGATAAATTGATTCGTCTGGATGACCTGATTCCAAAACAGGACGTTAAAGGCGGGCATCAATTGCTATTCGGTGTCACTGACACAACACAAACAACAAACAACCCAACAAAGGAAAACTAAAAATGAGAGACAAGAAAAAGAAAAACATCAAAGTCCGTGACCTGAAGCCAGTAAAAGACGCCAAAGGCGGCGTGAAAGTTGCGGACGCACACCGGATTCAAGGCAACACACGCAACCGGTAACAATAAGTTTGAGAGCTGCACCGTGGTTCGATCCCGCGGTGCGGTTTTGTTTATTTATCCATTCCGCAACTTCTCAACAAAACCAACCCAACGAACCAAAAAGGGCGGCGGTTCTCCCCCAGTCATGGTGAGCGGCTCTGGTGAGAAGGGCGGCATCGGGAATCTAATAGGCGTAAAAAACCGCAGCGTGGTTCAATCCGCAGTGCGGTTTTCATGTACGCGTTCGGCACCTGCCGGCTTTCAGTTGTTGTGGCTAACGTGCACGCTAATCGGAAGAGGCAAGTTGCGGAATCATGCTAAAGGAGGCGCGCAGCTCCTCGCCGCGTAAAATGGTTTTGAATGCCTTTCTTGTCTTCAAATGCGCGCTGTTCGTGATGATCCGTCAGACCCCAGCAAGGTTCGATGCAGAGAAGTGGCCCGCCATCGGACCAGAGAGTTAGATAAGGCACGCCGTTTAGATCTACAATCACCCAGCATCCGCTTGGCGGCTCGACATAGCAAAATTCTCGCGCCGGCACATCAACAAGCTCTAGGATGCAGGATCCTGGCAATTCATTTCTGGGGAATGGCATTTCCCCACCGGAAAAATCGAAGTCCCGCATTTCGCCAGAGAGATAATTGCCGGTGCGAAAAATATCGGCGATAACAGCCCGACGGCATTTGCAAACGAAAGCTTTCGAACGAAGCCGCACCGAATCCCGGATGCAATCCAAATGCGACATGCGCGGTTAGTTCAGGCTCCTCGTTCCGAAAATCGAATAGGACGCTCACTTTATTCCTGTCGATTCGTAGACTAGATTCGCGATCCTGCCGGTTATCTTCGCGCTGCGAAGCCTTCATCGCGGTTCATGGGAACAAACCGCGCATCTGTTTGGCTTTGATGACGCGCTCGACGCCGATAGCCATGGCCGCGGTGCGATGCGAAATCTTGTGTTCTTTCGCTCGCCTGATTACTTGCGCAAACGAGTGCTCGAGAATGCGGAAGAGCTTGTCGGTCACTTCCGATTCGGTCCAAAGGAAGCTTTGCAAGCCTTGGACCCATTCGAAATAGGAAACGATTACACCGCCGGCGTTGCAAAGAATGTCTGGAATGACAAATACCTCATCCTGGTGCTGTTCCAGAATTAAGTCCGCTTCCGGCGTCGTCGGGCCGTTGGCGGCTTCGGCAAGGATGCGACATTTGAGTTGGCCTGCATTCCTTCCGTGTATTACCCGATCAACCGCCGCCGGAATAAGCACATCGCACGGCAGGGTGAGGAATTCGTTTGGATTGACGTGATCGCCCTGGGCAAACGCCCGCAGGTTTCCTTTCTTAAGAACGTGCTGCTCGGCAGCTTTGACATCAATTCCTTTTGGATTGTAGATCGTGGCCGTGTGATCGCCAATGCCCACAAGTTTAACGCCGCTTTTGTATGCGAGCGAAAGTGCCGTCACCGAGCCGACGTTGCCAAAACCTTGCACAATGGCCGTGCACTTTTCCGGATCGATCTTCAACATGTTCATCGCGCGCTCGACCAAGTAAACGACACCGCGTCCAGTCGCTTCGCGGCGGCCTTCAGTCCCGCCAATGGCGACCGGTTTGCCGGTAACGATTTCGTTCACGGCGTAGCCCATGTACACCGAGTAGGTATCCATGAACCAAGCCATGATCTGTTCGTTGGTGCCCATATCCGGACCCATGATGTCAGTGTGTGGACCCACGAACGGAATCATTTCCTGCATGTAACGGCGCGAGACGGCTTCGAGCTCCGTGTGCGATAATCTCGTCGGATCAATAGCGACGCCACCCTTGGCGCCGCCATAGGGCAGGTTGGCCAGTGCGCATTTCCAGCTCATCCACATCGCCAGCGCGGCGGTTTCGCCCATCGATAACGAAGGGGCGAAACGCGTGCCGCCCTTGGTCGGGCCGAGCGCGATGTGATGCTGGACGCGATAACCCTGGAAGGCTTTTGTGCTGCCGTCATCCATGTGGACCGGCAGGGTCACTGCCACGGCGCGCTTGGGATATGTCGCCCATTCGCGGTCGTTCTGGTCGATGTTCAAGTAGTCGGCGATGACCAGGAACTGGTCGCAGGCCATCTTGAAAATTTCGTCGTCGTAAATCGTCATGGGAACGCCCCAATCGAGCGCAAGTACAGGCTTGCTATTTGCGCTCGGCAGATAGAGCCGTCAAATCGAAACCATTGCGCAAGATCGACAATCACATTCGGAATCCTTAGCGTCTCTTTTCATAAATCAATGAAAATGAAAATTGAAACGCTGGCAGTCCACGCAGGACACACTATTGATCCCGCGACGGGAGCGGTTGCAACGCCGATCCATCTTTCCACGACCTTCGAGCGCGACGTCGAAGGCACTTACTCACGCGGATTCATGTACACGCGCAACAACAATCCGAATCGGCAGGCACTGGAGCGCGGAGTCAGCATGCTCGAAGGCGGCGAGACCGCGGCGGCTTTTGGCAGTGGCACGGCTGCAGCGATGGCTTTGTTTCAAACGCTCGCGCCGGGAGATCATGTTCTGGCTCACGTTGACGCTTATTATGGTACAACGCGATTGCTCCGTGAAATTTTCCTGCGCTGGGGCCTGGACGTGAACTTCATCGATATGAGCGATCTGAGCGCAGTAAAAAATGCGTTGCGCCCAAAAACAAAGCTGGCATGGATGGAGACACCCTCGAATCCGCTATTAAAAATTGTCGATCTTGCGGCGGTCGCCGAAATCGTTCACGAGAAGGGCGCACTTTGCGTTTGCGACAACACGTGGGCGCCAATCATTCAGCGACCATTCGATCTGGGTGCCGACCTGATCCTGCATTCGACGACAAAATATTTCGGCGGCCATTGTGACGTTCTTGGAGGAATTATTGCTGCCAAAGTTGAGAACGATTTTTTTCAACGTATCCGTAGCATTCAATACGAGGGCGGAGCAGTCCCCTCGCCCTTCGATTGCTGGCTGGTCTTGCGCGGAATGCGCACCCTTCCCTGGCGGATGCGCGCGCATTCGGAAAATGCAATGAAAGTTGCAAATTTTCTCGCGCAACATCGAAAAGTGAACGACGTGCATTATCCGGGGTTGTCTTCTCATCCCGGACATGAAATCGCCGCGCACCAGATGTCGATGTTCGGCGGAATGCTATCGTTTGAAGTAAGGAATGGGCGCGACGCAGCGATGTCGGTCGCGGCGAAAACAAAAATCTTTACGCGTGCGACCAGTCTCGGCGGCGTGGAAAGCTTGATCGAGCATCGAGCATCGATTGAGGGAGCAGGAACAACTTCACCCGAAGGCCTCTTGCGATTGTCGATCGGCCTCGAAAACGCGGACGACTTGATCGAGGATCTCGATCAAGCGCTGGGGTAGACGTTTGACACAAACGCCTCTACACCGCGCCGCGAAATTTGCTACGAAAAAGATCGACGATGTCCTGCACTTCGCTCACGCGCAGCAAGAAAGCACCAGTAAAAAATACCATCGCACCAAACGCAATCGCAACCAGCAACTCGCATAACTTTGGAAAAAAGCGCAGGCCCGCCCATGCATCAAGCCACCAGTAATTTGCCGCCCAGCAGACCAACACCAGCAGGGCGCCAGCGAGACACATTTTTCCAAGGCCGATTAGCATCTGGCGCGTTTCCAGCCTGCGTACATGACGTCGCATCAAAGCGTAAAGCAACAGGAAGTTGATTGTCGCAACGAGGCTAGTCGAAAACGCAAGGCCGCGATGCCCCCACCCAAGCCGAAATGTAAAAAGCCAGTTCAGAAAAAGATTCGCACCGATCGCGAGAAAACTCACCAGCATCGGTGTGTTGCGTTGACCGATCGCGTAAAACGCGGGCGTTAACACCTTCAATACTGCGTACGAAACGAGCCCGACCGCGTAAAATTGCAATGCTCCGGCAGTCTCGCGCGTCATTTCGGCATTAAACCGGCCGTGCTGATAGATCACGCTGATAATGGGCGACGCAAGCATCGCGAGCCCGATCGCCGACGGAATAGTGAGCAAAAATGCGAGCCGTATTCCCCGAGCGAGGATCGCGCGGAACTCGTCCATGTTTCCAACTGCCGCGCTTTTCGATACCAACGGAAGGGTAACTGTGCCAATCGCGACCCCGAAAATTCCCAATGGCAACTGCATCAGTCGAAATGCAATGTTCAACCAACTGACCGGGCCGTTGCCAAGGCTCGCCGCAAATCCGCTGTTGATGAGCACATTCACCTGTACAGCGCTGGCGGCAATCACGGCAGGTCCCATCAACGTCAGCACCGTGCGCACGCCTTCGTCGCGCCAGTGAAAATCGGCGCGATACTTGTAGCCAACGCCCCGCAAGGAAGGGAATTGCCCCGTTCATTGCCACGCGCCGCCGATGAGCGTCCCAATTGCCAGGCCCACGAGCGAACGCGCCCCGAAATGCGGATCGAGCCACCAGCCGATTGCCACGCCGCCAATAATCGAACCGAGATTAAAATAACTCGACGCCATGGCCGGCGGCCCAAAAACGTGTTTCGCATTGAGTATTCCCATCACGAGCGCTGCAAGCGACACGAGCAGCATGAAAGGCCACATGATTCGCGTGAGGAAAATCGTCAGTGCCGTTTTATCCGGCGACCAACTCCCCCATGTCAAAAGATCGACAAGCTGCGGCGCGAATACGATGCCGAGCAACGTCACTGCGCTCATGAAAACGGCCGTCAGCGTCGCAACTTTGTTCGCCAGTCGCCACGCCGATTGATCGCCATCAACTGCAATCTTTTTTGAAAACGTCGTGATGAAGGCCGTTGAAAGCGCGCCCTCAGCAAACAAGTCACGGAGCAAATTCGGGAGGCGAAATGCCATTAAGAACGCATCGAGATTTCTTCCCGCGCCAAACAGACCTGCAAACACCATTTCGCGAATTAAACCGAGCACGCGACTGCACAGAATCGCTATGCCGACGATTCCCGTCGCGCGCGTGCTCACCCGCCGATCTTCTGCCGCAGCCATCGGCGAACAAAGAACAGCGCCCCGCGATTTACGAAAGAAAAAACTTCGGAACAATCCGCTCCAAGCTATTTCAAAAACAGATTCATATTGTCGAGATCGATGATGCCATGATAGATGTAAAGCGTATCGATCCCCAGTATCCCGCTGATCCTGCTGCTCCCTTGCTGCAACGCAAAATGAGGCAATGCAGCCACGCCGAATTTGGCTGAGGGCACTTTGAAATCGCCGATCCTGAGGTCATTGATCTGGGCGGCACTAATTTGCCTCGCCGTTCCACTAGCGAAACGCGCAGATACATGTGTGGGCTGCAGCCCGATCCCAAGCGATTTGAGGACAGCTTCAGTGAAAGTCGTAACAAATGCTCCCGTGTCGACTAAGAGGCGCCCGCTTTGGCCGTGAATCAGACACGACACAGTTAAGGCGCCATTTTCCTCCCGCCGCAAAGGCACTCTCGTGAATTTTTCCGCCGAAGCGACGGAACCAAGATGCACTTCTCGTGACTGATCGACTTTAAAGAAAATAAATTTCGTCCGGCAGTTAATTACGGCTTTATACCGCATGAGAATGTCCAGACCAAGAACGCCATCAACGCCGGCATTCCGAGCACCCGGGCGGTTTGAATTCCGCAACGTCACCGGGCTGCTGCCAAAATTCATACTGCCGGCCATGATACTCTGCGCAAAGCCCACGGGGAGTATCTGGCCATTAATTTCCGTGAACCGGATATAGCGCAGGCCACGTTGCGATGGTCGTACGCCGAATGACTCAGCTGCGTCCGCGTCCAGGATGACTTGGTTGGCACCGGTATCGACGAGCAAATTCGCCGGCTGTCCATTGATGCGGACGGACATTATCATCTTGTTTAAAGGCCCGTAGCGGACCGGCACTGCCTTGTATCCAGGTAATTGCGTTGGCGAAACGCTTCTGGCCGCGGCAAAAATCGAGATCGGCACAATCGCGACAAAGCTAAACAGGACTGCAGCGCGCCAAATACGCCGTGCCACGGTCGCACCCGTCACATTCCCGTTGGGCAATCGATGAATGTGCATGGAACCTTAAACCGTTTGGACAAATGCGCGGCCACCGCTTTTACGCCGAAGACTTCGGTGGCGTAATGTCCGCCGAGCAGGAGATTCATTCCAAGTTCGTCGGCAGCCACTGCCGACCAATGCGGCGCTTCCCCCGTGATAAACGTGTCGACCCCCTCCCGGGCGACCTTGTAAATTTCCGAACCGGCGCCGCCGGTAATGATCCCGATTGCCCCGGTTTTCTTGGGACCAAACATGAAAGTTTTTACTGGGCCACCCAATGCCTTTCGCAACTTGCGATCAAGTTCTTCGCGCAGCCACGAAGTGCGCGCCTTGAGCCCAATCATCTGACCCTTTTCTTCGAAGAACGGCTGGTTCGACTTAAGTCCGAGCGCCGCTGCGAGCTGTGCGTTGTTGCCAACTTGCGGATGGAGATCGAGTGGCAGATGCGCACTGTAAAGCGCGATGTTGTTTTCGAACGCGACGTTTAGTTGCCGACGCAATATACCGGTCACCGGTTGGAGGCCAGGCCAGAACAACCCGTGATGCACGATCAAGAGATCGACATCTTGTTTTGCGGCCGCTTCCAATACTCGTGTCGAGACGTCCACGGCTGCTCCGATTTTAGTAACGCGCCCCGAGTTTTCGATCTGCAGACCATTGAGCGCGTTGTCCCAATCGCCCACCTCCCGAATGCGCAGAAAATCATTCGTATAGCTAACAATGTCCGAAAGCGACGCCATGATCACGTTTCGCATCGCACGGCGAAGATCGGCAATCGCCCATCGATACCGCGCACTTCCTGCGGTGGCAGCTCCTCGAAGCTGAACGAATCATCTGCACGATCTCGCACTGCCGCCGTGACAAGCAGTGGTCTCCCCGTCGCCTTCGTCAGCCCTTCCACGCGTGAAGCGATATTCACAGTATTTCCAATGGCGGTAAACTCCAGTCGTTGCGGCGAGCCGATGCTGCCTACAATCGCCGGACCGCAATGGATTCCAATTCCGATTTGGATCGGTGCGCGACCCTTTGCCGCAAGATCCTCATTCAACTTTTTCACAGCAGTCAGAATTTCTCGACCAGCCGCAACAGCATCGCCGGCATGATTGGAACCGGAGTCGCCTGCGCCAAAAATCGCCATAAACCCGTCGCCCAAATATTTGTTTACCATGCCGCGATGTTTTTCCTCGACTACACGCACGGTTACGCGAAAAAAATCATTCATCACTTCCACAACGTCGCCTGGAGTGGATGCGCTCGCCCGCGCGGTCCACGAACGCATGTCCACAAACATGACGGTGATCTCTTCTTCGACGCCGCTCAATCCCGGATCGCGCGCCAGAATTTGTTCGGCTGCGCGCCTGCCTACATGCAAGCCGAATGTCTGGCGCAATTTCTCCTTATCTCTGAGTTCGTGAACCATGTGATCGAATTCGCCGAGCAACCGGCCAAATTCATCTGCCCGTCCAGCAGCTGCCGGACCGAGTTCGACATCCAAATCCCCACGTGACACCGCATCCGATGCGGCACGCAGTTGATCAATCGGTTTAGCAACCAGCCAGCTCATCATTAGAGCGGTGAAAATCCCAAACGCGATGCCGATTAGCCCCACGGAAACGGCGAGCCACTCTGCATTAATAGCTGGCGATCGCGGCGCGAACATCAATAGCAAGAGCGAAGCGATCGGACAGATAGACGCGGAAACGGCCCACAAGATTCCGCGGCCGCGCAACGAAAGCGTGAAGACGCCCGGGGTGAGATCGGCGCGCTCGCCCCGAAAGAAAACGGGAAACAGTCCCCAGTGACTGGCCAGTTCGACCAGAAAAAATGAATGTGTGACTGCGATGAAACCGGAAACGCAGAATGAAATCGGCAAATGCCAGAGCAACCGCGGATCAAGTGGATTTTGAACTTGCAGAAGCGCGCCAATAAAGACAGGAATGCACAAAAACCAGGCAACACCGCAAATCGCAGCTGCAAACCATGGCAGGTGAATCAGTCGGCGGCGCGCTCTTGCGAGTGACGCAGAATCGATAGCTGATGCCGCGCAACGACGATGGAACAATCCGCGAAACGAGAAAATTCGTCTGAGCCACAGCAAAACGCCGACTGGATAGACCACGGTATTATAAACCACTACCGTGTCGAAAAAACGTTGCTTCAAGGAGGGAGAAACGAGTAACGGCTGAATAACCGTGGCGTTATACCAGATATTGAACGCGCTCCCGATAATTTGCGGAACCACTGGCCCGAGCGCTGTGAGCAGAAGGCCGTAACGTTCGCGCGCCGCAGTCACCTTGGTCCGATCGATTGACATAGGAGACTGAAATTGCCACCGGCCCAGCCACATGTCATCCCGAGCAAAGCGAGGGACCTCCCGATCTAAGTGAGCCTCACACTCACGAGAAGGAATGTCAGCTCGTTCTTGTAATATCTTTCGCGCTGTTCAGCAAAGCAGGGAGGGACGGCGCAGCGTCCCTACCATGTTCGCGTCACTTTGGGCGTTGGGATCTGGAGCTTGCTGCGGCGGGCAGTGTCCATGGCCGAAAATATTCCAGCAGGATTAAGCGGCCACGATTCGCTCGTTCGCAGTCGCGCCGCACCCGCGAAAAATCCGTAAGCGGCCCAAATTGAAATCCGCCGGCCAACGGCCGAAAGAAATTGTCTTGGTGACTTGGCAAAATGTAGCGTGGCTCCAAACGTTCGAGCGCGCCAGGCAGTCGTGCACGTGAATCTGGCAATGCCACGCCCAGAATTGCAAGATCGACCCGCTCATGGGGCGGCAACTGCGCAGGTGTTCCACCAGAATCGATATAAATACGCTGTTCACCGACTTCGATGAGAAAAGCAAGCGGGTCGCCGCAAATCCAATCGGGGGCACGTTGTGGCCTGCCAAGGCCGCGCATTTCATGTTGATCAAACGGCACCTTACCAAAAAGCCGATCGTGCGTAGCTGGCAACACGCGGATTTTCCATGGCCCAATCCGCCGCACGTCTCCTGCTGTCACGGCCTCGCCGAATGAAGCGCCCGCACGTTTCGCAAGATCAACAGCCGAAGCCGAAGCAATGAGACGGGCCTGAGTCTTCGACATTAGAATTGGAACATCGAGCACATGGTCAAAATGCCCGTGCGTGACCAGGATCGCGTCCGGCTTCGGCGCCAGATGTCGCATTCCTTCAGCAACGCGAGAAATGTCCGGTTGAATGCGCGACCCGAGCGCGACGTTCAAAAGGTTCACCCGCGAGAAATAAGGATCGACAAGCAGGGCGTGGCCCTTGAATTCGAATTGATAGCCGTTTGTGCCGAGATAAGTCACGCGCACCCCGTCGCGTGGCGTTGCGCCAGAATCCTTAACAATCAGGTCAGCATGGGAACTTAGCCCCGCGCTAAGAGCTTGCGTGGAGAATCCGAGGAAAAGAAGGAGCGCGCCTTTCAATCTTTTACGATCGATTCTATCGAACCGCTGCATTGCGGCCAACCGCAAGTTTGCTTGACGAATTCCGCGCGCGTTGTGACCTTCAATGATTGAAATGAGCGTGGAGTACACGGATGCACCGACCGCTCGGTCCGAACCGAGCGCGGGAGATAAAATGCCGTGTCCATACTGCGGACACGTCTTGCCGAAGGATGCCGATAGCTGCGACCGCTGTGATTGGACGCGTGGCACGACTGAAACTGCGGAAGGCAAAGCGAGCGACGCAGTGGCGGTTATACTAAGTGTGATTCCCGGGTTGGGACACATTTACAAGGGACACAAGCTGGCAGGCTTTTTGTGGATGGCTGGCGCCATTCCCGTAGGAATTTTCGTGCTTCTGGCCGCCATCGCGTCCGCGGGATTCGGGATCGGTCTCTTTTTCTTTTACCTCATCGCGGTCATGCTTCATGCCTACGCAGTTGATGATCGCGTCGTGGCGCCCAGAGAAGATGAGGGCGAAGAGTACTGAGAGCGTTAGAGCGTTGAAGCGTGTCGGGCAGCGCGCGCCTTGCGTGATCGGGTCTTGGCGAGCAGGGACTCTTCCTGTGCTCGGCGCTGTCTAGAAGATGGTGAGTGTTGTAGAGACTGTTTCAGCGCGACGACGAAACCAGCACGCGAGACGCGCGTGCTACCCGATCATCCATGTCACATTTCCAGTACTTGGGTTCACTCGCGAAGCTGGAAATTGTGGCTCACCTTTCAGCACACGCTCAATCAACCGTGCGTTTTTCGTCGCGCCCACCAGGAAACATATGTGCCGTGCCTGATTGATGAGCGGAAACGTGAATGTCAATCGCCAGGCGTTCAACTTGGGAACGAAATTTGCGACTACCCACCGTATTGTTTCCTCTAATGCAACAGTTCCAGGAAAAAGCGACGCGGTGTGACCATCGTCGCCCAGGCCCAGCAGAATCAGGTCGTGCCGGTAAGTCGGTTCACCGCACTGTGTCGCCAAAAGATCGAGATCGTCCTGGTATTCCTGCGCCGCGATTTGCGGATCGATTTCACCGCGCATACGCATAATTGATTTTTCAGGAACCGCGGCGGGCGCCAAAAGAGTTTCACGCGCCATTCTGAAGTTGCTCTCTGGATCATCCGGCGGTACGCAACGCTCGTCTCCGAACGTGATTCGAGTCAACTCCCACGGCAGAGCGTGCGCGATCGCGGCAAGCCGGGTGTAAACCGGGACCGGAGTATTCCCGCCCGAGAGCGCAATCCGGAACTCGTTGCGTTCGCCAAGAGCCTTGTGCGCCTGGTCAAGAATGAAGTCCGCAGCGTCGTCAGCGAGATTCTTCGTTCGAATAACTTGAGGCTCCGCTTTCACGGGTGAAATACGCTACTTATTTACGCTAGCCGAGGGCATAGTCAGCCGATTGGTTCGCCTCTCCCTTTTAAGAGAGACGGTAGGGTGAGGGTTCAGCATTGCACCGCGCGCACCCCTCACCTCAATCCTCTCCCCTCAAAGGGGGAAAAGGCGGAATCACGCAGACTGCGGAAAGGGCGAGCATCAAATCGTGCAGTGCGACTGGCCGCGCTTTTGTAGATAACGCTGATGATATTCTTCCGCCCGCCAGAACGTCGGCGCCGGTTCAATTTGCGTTACCACCGGTCGGCGAAAACGTCCGCTCGTGTCGATCTTTTTCCTGGACGTTTCCGCCGCCGACTTTTGCGCGGGCGAATGATAAAATATCACCGAGCGATATTGCGTCCCAACATCGGGACCCTGCCGGTTCAAGGTCGTCGGGTTGTGGTTCGACCAGAAAACGTCCAAAAGTTCGTCGTACGTGATCTGTGACGGATCGAATTCCACTTCCACCACCTCAGCGTGCCCGGTCTTGTCCGTGCAAACGTCTTCATACGTCGGATTATCTCTGGTTCCGCCCGCGTAGCCGACCCCTGTGGACAAAACACCCTTCAAATTGCGGAAAGTTTCTTCCACGCCCCAAAAACAGCCCGCGCCGAATGTGCCTTTCTCCGGTTGCATACAAGGACGATGGAACGATTGCGCCTAGGGTGCAACCGTCCTTCGCGTTCCGTTCCATTGCTTGACGGCTGATGCTGGCGGCGCTGGTATTGGCCTAAAGTCCTAGTAGCCAGCTGCCGCCAAATCTGGCACAACATCAGCTAAACCTTTTTCCTCAAATGAATCCTTTCGCCACTACCCTCGATCAGACTCGCCCAGTCTTGCCGTTACGGCTTCTCAATGGCTGCGGCGCGTTGCTGGAGAAAACCCGAATTCCACGCTCGCCCCTTCGTGCGGTTGATTTAGTCGAGACGGCGAAGCGCCGCTGCAACCTCGATGATTTTGGTGGAGGAGACTTTTTCGAGGGTCTCTCGCGATTGCTCGACTCTTGCCACCGCGAGTCTCGACTTAACCTGATCGGGAAGATAGCTCTTCGGACCGATCTTATGCGCACATTGCGTTCACGCTTGTTTATGCACCGGGATCGGCAGCTTTATCCAGACATTGCGCGGCAGGAAATTCGCGAACCGCTCTTTATCGTCGGCCTGCCCCGTAGCGGTACCACGCTCTTGCATACGTTGCTCGCGGCGGACCCCGAACATCGAGCTCCGCTCACTTGGGAAGTCATGACGCCATCCCCGCCTACTCGCGACAATGAGAAACGACGAATTCAGCGCGCAACGCAAAGTTGTAACTGCCTCAATTGGCTGGCGCCCACGTTCCGCCACGTGCACGCCGTTGGTGCGGAGCTTCCGCAAGAATGTGTCGGCCTGATGACGCCCACGTTTATGAGTGATCAGTTTGATACGATGTATTATGTCCCATCGTATCGAGCCTGGTTCTTTTGTCAGGATTTGCTGCCCGCATACGAGTATCACCGCCGTTTCCTTCAGCATCTGCAATTCCGACAGAGCGCGCGCCGTTGGGTACTGAAAGCGCCTACGCACATGTTTGCCTTGCCAGCGCTGCTTTCCGTTTATCCCGATGCGCTCTTCGTCCAAACCCACCGGGCACCTCTCGATGCAATGGCTTCGGTATCGAGTCTCATAACGATCCTTCGCCGCGTGTTTAGCGATGCAGTGGATCCGCTTATAGTTTGCCACGAGGCGATCCACTACTGGTCGGAAACGTTGAACAGATTCTTGCAAGAACGCGATCGATTGGCGGACTACCGCGTTTGCGACGTGAACTACGGTCAGATCCGTCGCGACCCAATCGCTGCCGTCCGGCGCATTTATGAGCATTTTGGCGGGTTGCTGTCGCAGAAAGCAGAGCAACGAATGCGCCTCGTAGTTGCAAGCCAGGCGCACGAACAATCTGGGTTGCATCGCTACGATCTCTCGCAGTTTGGCCTCGACCCAGCCGAGGGAGCGGAAGCATTTGCGGCCTATTGCGAACGTTTCGATCTATCCGCGCAGGCGGTTGACAGACCAAGCCACTGCGTGAAAAGGCTTGTTTTAAAGTAGCATCGAGGATTGCTGCTCCGATTTTCTTAGCAGCTGCAGACCGCCTTGCATCACCCCACGGTCACACAAGGAACCTGAACGACGCACCTACTCCGCGCGGCAGTCGTTAGGCGGCTGGCTCGCCGAGTTGCTGGATCTGGCGGGATGAGCGAAAAGTCATCAGATGAACTTTGAAGTTCACCGTACAATCGACGCTGATCATCCCAGCTTGCTCGGGCATTTCCCCGGCGCGCCTGTTGTACCGGGTGTAGTGATCCTGGACGAAATCGTCGCAGCTTTGACCGAGTGGCGCGAAGATTCTCGCCTTACCGCCATGCGCGCGGTCAAGTTTCTCGCGCCCTTGAAGCCTGATCAGCCGTTCACTATCTGTCTTTCCGGAGCCCATAACGCTGACGGCGAAGTCCATTTTTGGTGTCGTGTTGAAGACCGCGTGATAGTTGAAGGTCGACTTCAGGTCCGTTGCGGGACAAGCTGACCTCGTGAACGCGGCAACACCTGATGCGCCTCTGTTTAAAGCTCCGCCGCGTCTGGCGCATTGGCTCAGGGATTACCCGCCGCCGGTGTTCAGCGAACACTTGTATCAAAGCATCGAACTAATGGAGCGATATAGCATCGAACTGGCTATCGATCTGTTGCGTCGATTGGATTTGATTGATCAACTCGATGAGTGGCGATCGGCGGATGAACTTTGTCATTTGCTCTCTTTTCAGCCCCGTTTCAGTTTCGCTTTAGATTGGATTTTGCAGCGCCTGGTCGAGACCGGCTGCATGGAGGCACGAATCGAGCGTGACACTCGCTCTTATCATCTGCGACATGCGCCGTGGCAACCCGAGCTCGAGCGCTTGCGTGGAGTGGGGCTTGATATCGATCCTACCAATGCGGCGACTTTGGATTTGTTAGATCATGCAGCAAGCTTCTATCCAGCCGTCGCGCGCGGCGAGCAGAGCGGCGATCACAGCTTGTTCGGACCGCAAGGAATATCGCTGTGGCTAAATTATTTTGACAACGGCAATTTAACTTACGCGGTTAACAACTGGGTCAGTGCGATGCTCGCCGTTAACCGCATGTCCA
>WNEZ01003742.1_pt1 | contig 14300 bp, 12 predicted proteins | sample 5400521 | NCBI WGS metagenome assembly WNEZ01 (sample SAMN13153339, study PRJNA577476) | soil metagenome | isolation source: 120 cm saprolite under Douglas fir tree site 2 hole 1 replicate 1 | place: USA:California | collected 2015-04-18
TTTTGAATAGCCCTGTCTCTTAAAGGTGCAAATGGGGGCAAGGAAAGGTATTTCCTATCTTCCAGGCAGGCTCAAACAGGTCGAAGGCGTTGTCTCACAACTCGCGTGCTCATCGTTTGCAAAAAGCTGTGGCACACCCATTGGATCACACTTTGTAACGCATTTTGCCCGATCGTCAGTTCGTTTAGCTAACACCCGCGTTGCCATTGTTTGGCAGAAGTGAGAACATGGCTTGTCGGTTGAGATACGGTTAAGATGGGTGTGTGTAGAGGTCGGGCAATGGCTCCCACCTCGTCCGGCCTCCACAGCCATTTCCGTCGATCCGGTGCCATCAATCGCTAAGGCATGGTTCAAATGAACTTGACACTTCTATGCTCGTATCAGGCAAACATTGTCAAGCAGAGTTGTCCTCATTTGAACCATCCCTAACACCAGAAATGCTCAATCAAGGTCTGCGAGAGACCGCTTGATGCCTGGCTCCCCACCGCCCAGGCCTCATTTGCGCGTGCATCGACACCTGCTAATGAACTCTGGGATGTTCCAGTACTAGGAGTAGATACAACACTCCAGCTTGTACCATCCCACTGCTCGATCAATGCCTGGAAGGTAGAGACCGTACCGGCAAGCCCGACGGCCCAGATATGATTGGTGTCCGGGATAAGCGCCACCGCACGCACTGCATTATTGGTCGGGCCAGGGTTGGGCGTAGAAACCACACTCCAAGTTGATCCGTCCCAGTGCAAGGCCAGCACAAACACTGAATTACCAAAGGAGCCGTATGAACCAAGCGCCCAGACATCGTTGGACGCCGCCGCCGCCGCGCCGAGTAAAACATTGAATTGCGGTGAGTTGACGTTGGGGCTAGGAACGATGCTCCAACTCGTACCGTCAAAATGCAACGTGAGGGTGTTGGGTTGCGCAAAGCCCACGGCCCACAGCTCATTCGTCTCCGGAACCTGGGTAATCGCTTGTAAGCCAGCCGCTACTGGCGTGACCGGGCTGGGATAGAGGCTCCAACTCACCCCATCCCAGTGTTCGATTAACGTCTGGGTCGAGGGGGAATTCCCCACCGCCCAGGCATCGCTTTTGGAGAGGGCCACGACATCATTCAGGACATTGTTTGCCGTGCCAATATTGGGACTGGGAACAATGCTCCAACTCGTACCGTCAAAATGCTCGATTAGCGTTTGCTGTGGACCACTGGAATTCCCCGAAACTCCCACCGCCCACAGTTCCTTTGTACCCGGAATAGGGGCCACCTTTTGCAGAATATTCAAGGACGACCCGGCATCCGGGCTGGGAACCACACTCCAGGAGGAGCCATCCCAGTGTTCGGTCAAGGTGTGGATGACTGGAGTGCTGGCATCCGTATAGTCACCCACCGCCCAGGCATCTTTTTTGTGGCGGATCGCGACGCCAAGAAGCTCGTTGTTGGCGGTGGAAGCATTTGGACTTGGGACGATACTCCATCCCCCACAGGGCAACGCGGCGCTTGCCCCGGCAGCATGCGCCAGGGTAACCTTTGGTGCTCCGCTGCCGACCAGGACAATGGCCAGCGCGACCACAGCCAGGACAAGCTTTGACCTGAAAAAACCTTTCATGAATGTTTCTCCTAACTACTTGAAATACACAACAACAAAATCGCCTGAGAAAGAGGTGCCATAGAATGAAAAGCCCGATTGAATGGATAAATGTTTGTTGAGCCTTTCCAATTGAACCATGTAGCGGTTACGAGGGGGTTATGAATTGGTTAAGTTAAGGTTATGAATAGATCAATGTGGCTAAGATTTCTTAACCTCTTTACACAAGCAAAGCAAGCAGGAAATTTTTACCTGCAATAATTTTACAGCGAAGTAGAGTTAGATTGTTAACAACGTATCCAAAAAGGAGTCGGCAGATACGTTGTACACTCTCTGATCACTATGAAAAGTGCATCGAGATAAGCTTGTTTATAAACTCTTTTGCGCCTCGAATGATTAGATGAGTCTCCACAGTCGTGCGCGCTCCGTAATAACCATAAGAAGTCAAACAGGTTCAAGAAAAGAAAAGAGACACAATTATGTTACATCAAGAACAGGATGACATAAAACCGCCGGAGACAGCGCGACGGCCTCTCCCGAAACTGTGGTTTCGGATGTCGATCGTGACAGGAAATATTGTCCAACTTATGGGCCTGGTGATAGGGGCCATCCTTCTCTATCTGGCCGCACATCTCTCCATTGCCACTGCTGCGCGAGTCATACTGATGCTGCTAGGGTGGTTTGTCATCTACATCTGTTGCCATGCGCTTGCCCACTGGGCTGTTGGCAGGTTAGTAGGCATCCGCTTTCGTGGCTACGGAGTCAGAGGGACCGATCACCCAGAAAATTATCCTCCTGGCCTGCGGCAGGTGATGAGTGTAATGCCATTCTTTACTGCCATGACCGAGAAAGCGAGCATGCAGAAAGCAAGCGCAGCAGCAAAAGCTGCCATGTTCAGCGCAGGAGAAACATCGACGACCGTCTGTTCTCTCCTGGCGGCAGGGTACGCCTGGCTTAGTGGGACACCAGGTGGGTTCACCTTGTTCGTCGTCACAGTTTGCTGGGATATCGGATCAACTATTGTGACATCCATCGTTCCACGTGGAGACTATGCCAAAGCAATACGTGTGTTGCGAGAAGCTTCGCGAGCGTAAGGCTATCCTTTGTTCAGACCGAGTGCCGCGTGGGCGATCCGACGCACTATGGGTGCGACTTCCTCAACGGTGCGTGTGGGACCGGCGAGGGTATCGAAGCTCTCGAAGCTGAGGAGAGTGTAGAGAACGTCTACCGTCTCGTCGAATGCCCCGGAGGTAGGTTGTCCGTGCTTCTCGACGAGCCGCCCGACGATGACACGCAGGCCTTGCCGCCGCCATTCGTCTCGTGCCCGCACCACCTGCTCGAAGTCCGAATCGAGTGCAGCCAGAGCTCGCAGTCGGCGCGTTACGAGCCGATCAGAGTCCCAGAAGCGACTGAAGACAGATATGTATTCGTCCAGTGCATCGAACGGTTCCGGTCGACGGAAGGTGTTGGCCAATTGCTCCATTCCACCGTGGGCTGCAAGGGAGTCACTCAGGGCTTCGAGGAGCCCAATTTTGGAGCCGAACTGGTGGTAGACGGTCATGCGGGCGACGTCGGCTTTGCGAGCAACGGCGTCAATGCTGAAGCCGGAGAAGCCATCGCTGGCCACGAGCAACTCACGGGCAGCAGCGATAATGCGGGCGCGCGTCTGTTCGGTGGTGACTTGACGCTGACCGAGTCGATAGGGGCGTGGGCTCATAGCAGACTTGACACCTCCCAAATTTCGTTGTATAATCTGTCTATCCAAGATAATTGTATAGCCTGTCTATATAATAGACTCTTTTGAAGCCGCTGTAAAGGAGGGTTTTTTCATGACTATTACAGTACGCATCTTCCTGTGGATAACTGGTCTCGCCGGGCTTGGAGCGCTGGCGCTTGGCCTGTTGGATTGGATCGCTAACATTAGCTTCATCAATGTGCATATGCTGTTTGGCCTCACAGTGACCCTCGCTCTGCTGGTACTCAGCATCCTGATGCTTTTCATTAGAGGGATGAGGATCTGGGGAGCAGTGGGCACAGTGTACGCACTCATCATCCCTGTCTTCGGATTGACGCAAGCCACGCTTCTTGTTGGCGACTTCCACTGGCTGATCAGGACCGCTCACTTGCTGGTCGGCATCGGTGCCTTGGCGCTTGCAGGGATTATGGCCCAGCGTTACACGCGTCTCAAGGCGCAGAGCCGGATCGCTGTGCGATCTGGCTCTGCGCCGATGCGGCGTCCTATGTGACGGGCGTGACCTTGCCGGTTGATGGTGGGTATATAGTACCATAGTGTTGATCGACAATGAGAGGAGAATCACCTATATGCATCGACCATTTCGTTTTGGCGTGGTTTCGAGCCATGCCCCATCGCATACTGCATGGATCACGACCGCTCGCAGAGTCGAGGAACTCGGCTACGCGACCCTGCTAGTCGTGGACCGCATAGGCATGGGCCTTGCACCCTTCACAGCCCTCGCAGTGGCAGCCGAGGCAACAACGTCGCTGCGCGTTGGCACTTTTGTATTCTGTAATGATTTCCGCCATCCGGCTGTGCTGGCTAAGGAAGCCGCTACTCTGGACCTGTTGTCCGAAGGACGCTTTGAACTCGGGCTTGGTGCGGGCGTCGGACCGTCCGATTACAACCAGATGGGCATTCCATTCGAGAGCGCTGGCACACGCGTCAGCCGCCTTGAAGAGTCCCTTCAGATCATCAAACAATTGTTCACGGAGGAGATCGTGAATTTCTCCGGGAAGTACTATACGATTAACGGGATGAAAGGTGTGCCCAGGCCAGTCCAGCAGCCACATCCGCCCATTTTACTTGGCAGTTCGGGCAAACGGATGCTTTCGATTGCTGCCAGGCAAGCCGATATCATTACCATCATGCCCGGCTGGGACCTACAAGGGGCAGATGCGGTGCACAAGGATATCCAGCAAAAGATTGCCTGGGTGCAAGAAAACGCGGGAGAGCGCTTCGCTCATCTGCAATTCTGTCAGACAATCTATAACATCAAGGTCACTGATAACCAGGTCCCAGTCTCCACGCCTCCGGGTATGCCACCCATGCAAATACTGTCGATGAGTACAGAGCAAGCGGTCGAGCATCTGCTCGGGCTGCGCGAACGCTACGGGTATACCTACTTCCAGATCTACGATGGACAAATGGAGAACTTTGCCCCGGTAGTTGCGCGGCTCGCGGGACAATGAGAGCATCACGCTGATCGTCAATGGAACCTGGGTGCACCGCAGGTCAAGGACGTGCAGATCAACGACTACAGTTCGAGGACCATTGGTCCCTGAACTGCAGCCGGAGCTCACGCGTCAGGGATATAGGGGATCAAGCCTTTGCGGAACGCTTGCTCCTGGATCTCCCGCGGCGCATGGCGCACATCGATGATCAGCCCATTGACCTCAAGCATCCAGATCAGGGGGTTCTGGTCGATCATGGATGGGATCGTCCAGTCCGGGTCCATCTGATACATGTCCAGGACATCACGGATCTGCTTGGATTTCGCCTGCATTGTACTCGAACTAAGACCGAAGTAGCTCCAGATCTGGCTCGCCGGGACATGGGGCTTCTGCGAGGAGTCGAAGAGAAAATTGACCGTGCCCAGGGCATGGATGATGCCACACGCCCAGGTAGCGGCCTTGCCCTGGCTCAGCGGCGAAGGACGTTTCCGACAGAGCGTTGCCGTCAACTGACGGCAAAGGTCTGCATACTCATCATTCAAGTATGCCTGACTGAAGGCATCAGTGAGTTGCGTGATTTCGTCGAACCGCGCCTGCATGTCTTTGGGGACGTTCTGCGATGCACTGCGTTTGGACATAAATACCTCCTTTTCTGGCTTACGATAATGAATAGTATAGTACAAAAATATCTTTAGAGATTAGAGAGTAATTATAGCACATACGAATAGTGATGATTTACTAATGACAGGTTATGGCTCCTGGTTGGCATGCAATGGAACTTACTGTTGGCTCTTCATCTCCCAAGGGGTTCCTTTTATACTGGTACTATCTTTCCTTCTCGATGAGGGGAATGATGCTGTTAGCGAAATGGGCCTTGCCCCTACCATAGACGAATTGGTCACTGAAGGTCGTGTATGGTAGGGGCGGGGCTTGCCCCCGCCCTGGGAGCGGCGCGGGGTGCGGCTACGACGTTGTTATGAAGGAGTTCACGATGGAACAGGTGCTGCTCGAAACACTCGCCAGCTACGAAGAGGATCTCATTGCCTTTACCAAAGCGTTAATTGCGATTCCCAGCGAAAATCCTCCAGGTGTCGCTTATCAGGCCTGCGCCGATCTGCTTACCCAGAAACTTGCTGAGATTGGGCTAGAATACACCCTCCTGGAATCCTCTGCCACGACAGCTCCGTCCTCACAGTCTTCAGAGCCTGGGTACTGCTTGCTGAGCTCATACGGAACTGGAGAGAACATCCTATATTTTCATGGGCACTATGATGTGGTTCCTGCTTCCGATCCCGCCCAATTTCAGCCCTATGTCAAAGGGAGCAATTTGTTTGGACGCGGCTCATCGGATATGAAGAGCGGACTTGCGGCCATGATTGGTGCAATCCAGGCCATCAAAACCTCTGGCATCACGTTACGAGGCAAAATCGGCCTCACCATTGTTCCCGATGAGGAAACAGGAGGCCAGCGCGGGTCACAGTATCTAGCGGAGCATGGGCTCTTGGGTCGTCAGGGCATTGGGATGCTGACGGCTGAACCCACGGGTGGAGTCGTGTGGAACGCCAATCGTGGGGCCATCTCCCTGCGGGTGCGAGTGAAGGGGAAACCAGCGCATGTGGGGCTTCACTATCAAGGGGTCAACGCCTTCGAGCAGATGGTGACGGTAGCAAATACCCTGCTGGACTACAAGCGTGAGATTAGCACGAGGCAAACACAGTTCCACATCGAGCCAGAAGCGGCACGTGCATCGATTTTGATGATGGGAGGGCAATGTTGCTCCGGGACCAATTTTAACCTGGTTCCTCCCGAGTGTACTTTTACCGTGGATCGCCGCATCAATCCAGAGGAGGACCTCGCGGTAGAGAAGCAGCGCTTATTAGATCTGTTTGAGCGACTCAAGCGACAAGGGATCGACCTGGAGGTGGAGATTTTTCAAGAGGCTCCTTCGTCAGGAGTGAGCGAAACTCACCCGGTTGCTCAGGCCCTCGCCCGCAACATTGAGCGGGTGACGGGAAAAGCAGCCGTCTTTGAGATGTGCCCGGGACTGCTGGAGATACGCTGGTACGCCCGGCAGGGTATACCAGCCTTCGCCTATGGTCCCGGTCTGCTATCGGTTTCGCATGGACCCCATGAATTTGTGCCAATCGAGAATATCACGAAGGTCGCGTTGATCTATGCGCTTACAGCAGTGCAGTTGTTAGGGTATGACTAATGCTACGTTCCTTACGCTTTCATTACGCTGCTCTTCACGCTTTCATTACGCTTCCTCCTTATACTAAGATAAGAACTTTGCCCAACACCTTTGTTGGTTTGTTCCTTTGAGAGTTTGTGCACAACCTAACAAGCTCTCCTAATTCAGAAAGTGAGAAAAGTATGCGAAGGTCTACCCCTTTCAAGTTGGGATTTCTAGGCGTTGTTTTCAGTTTAACGCTCGTGTTCGGTATGGCAATCTCTACCGGGACGGCATCAGCTCACACGGCATCAGCACAGGGGGCAAGCTGGGGCTGTGGTTTCGGCGATTGCGGAGGCGGCTTCGGATTTGACAGCGGCTTCGGTTTTGACGGCGGCTTCGGTTTTGACCAGTGCGGTAATTTCGAGTTTAGCGGCTGTGGGTTTGGCGGAGGGTTTAACGACTGTTTCGATTGTGGAGGCGACTTCGGGTTTAACAACTTTGACAACTTCGGGTTTAACAACTTTGACAACTTCGGGTCTAACGACTGTTTCGATTGTGGCGGGTTTAACAACTTTGACAACTTCGGGTCTAACGACTGTTTCGATTGTGGAGGCTCCTTCTCCTTCCACCACCACCACCACCACCACCACCACCACTTCTTCCATCACAGGCATCACCACCGCTTTTGATTCTGATAGTGAGCATCCTGGTCGAAGCAGCCACCGTCACCACGGTGACTAGATGAACTTCTGGCTTGGCCTAAACGCCTGGCGAGACAAAGTACCAGTGAAGGGACTCCCTTCACTGGTATTTTTTGTTGACAGGTGAAAGTGCGCATCGCTCTTCGCTCCTGGGTGATCGCAGAGAGTATGACTCACTCCCCTTGCCAGAGGTACGCCTGAAATGTGCAATACTCGCGGAACCCCCAGGCGACGATAGAGGTTGAGACCCGTTGGCGTCGATTGCAAGGTGCCGATCCGGTAGCCCCATGCCCGTGCCTCCAGCATACGCTCCTGTGCTTGTTTAGCGCGGCAGGTGTTGGACAGCCTTATCGGCCTGCACAGCAGCGACAAACGCGGCATGATCGCGTTCGGTTTGGTCCACGTACTTCTCAGCGAAAGCTGCAATCGCGCGGTCAAACGTATCGCTTTTACCCAGGTAGCCGCTGATGGGCGCAGGATCGCCTGAGCGTGCATGGGCACGAGCAAGAGCCCATCCACAGAATCGGCAATACTCGATGAAGCCATCTGGGATCAGCGTCTCGAGATTCACCGTTAACTTCATGTCTCGCAGTTGGCGTAGATAATAGTCGGTAGTGCCCAGTCGTGTCCACCCAAGAAAGAGGTCACTGGCCGCCTGCATGAGACGTTGCCCGCACACAACTCGCTGGGCATGATTGGGAAAGGCACTCGGGCCCAGGTGTCGTTCGAGCACCGAGGCCTGAGCTTCCTTGATCTGCAAGAGCAGCGGGTCGTTGCTGTCGTTCCCCAGCAATAAGATGACATAACACCGCGTGCCGACGCTACCCACACCAACAACTTTCTGAGCGACATCCACACAGTGGTATTTGCTGAGCAGCACCCGTCGATCCTCCTGCACCGTTGGCCGGTAGGCTTCCACCAGCCCTCTCAACTGGTGGGTGAGTACTTCGTCATCGAGGTGCGCGATCAGCGGTGGGTCATCTTTGAGTCGGTACTGGCCATCGACTTGCATCGTGAGTTTGGGAAACGCCTGCAGGCTTGAGCGCTGGCGCGATTTTTCGCGCTGTTTCTCGATGTACCAGCGAAACGTGCGCCGCACGAATTGGAGCGAACTCTCGTAGTCAATACGCGAGTACCAGACATCGATATGGCGCATTTCGCTGTACTTCCATATGTGCTCGCGATACGATTGGACACCATTCAAAACCGCCCGCCTGTTCGTCGCGGCAGGGAAGCCGTTCGTCCGACCGGCGGCCACGATGCTAGCGGCAAATCGCTTGATATCCCATTCCCAGGGACCCGGCAGTGTCTCGTCAAAATCATTGACATCGAAGACTTGATTACGTTCCGGGGTGGCGTAGATGCCAAAGTTGTTGAGATGCGCATCGCCACAAATCTGCACCTGGACCCCGCTGACTGGAGTTGCAGCGAGATCCTCTGCCATGACGACCGCCGACCCACGAAGAAAGGTAAAAGGCGAAGCGGCCATCCGTGTATAGCGAAGCGGCACCAGATGTAGCAATCGGGAGCGGTTCTGTTCCTCCAGCAGGCTCAGCGGGTCAGGACGATCAGCAGCCGGGGTCCACTCGGCATGACTGGAACGAGGCACTTTAGTACGAAGCTCCCTGCCAGCAGCGCGACGATCGGCCAGTGTTCGGGCATCCTGCTCTGCTCGTAAAAAACCGTGTAATTCATCCATCATCTGCCTCCTTCAATTCAACGGTCGTCCTCTCGCAGCTCTTAAACTAGTGCTTACACCCCCTCCTCTATGAGGACTCGGCCTGTAAACTGACTGTTGTACAGGTCGGCGTAGAAGCCGCGTTTCGCAAGAAGCTCCGCGTGGGTGCCCTTTTCTATGATGCTGCCGTGATCCATGACAAGGATCAAATCTGCGTCCCGAATGGTGGAGAGTCTGTGGGCAATGACAAAGCTTGTTCTGCCTTTCATTAGCTCACTCATCGCCTTTTGGATGAGAATCTCTGTTCTGGTATCGACGCTGCTGGTCGCTTCATCGAGAATCAGAATCTCTGGATCGGCCAGGAAGGCACGAGCAATGGTCAGCAGCTGCTTTTGTCCCTGCGAGATGTTGGTCGCATCCTCGTTCAGAACGGTGTTATAGCCCTCCGGCAGCGTCCGAATAAAGTGGTCGGCGTTGGCCGCCCTGGCTGCGCGGATGATCTCTTCATCCGTGGCATCTTCACGGCCATAGGCAATATTGTCGCGTATCGTCCCGTTGAAGAGCCAGGTATCCTGGAGCACCATGCCGAACGTGCGGCGCAACTTCCCACGTTTGATCTCTGTAATGTCCACGCCATCCACCAGGATGCGACCGCCGTTGACTTCATAGAAACGCATCAGCAAATTGACCAGGGTTGTCTTGCCTGCACCCGTCGGACCGACAATCGCGATCATCTGGCCCGGCTGCACATCGATATTCATATCCTCCATCAGCACGGCGTCTTCTTTGTATCCAAATCTGACATGCTGGAACTCGACCGCGCCCCGCGGAGCCTCAATGACCTTGGCATCAACAGCCTCTGGTACCTCTTCCTGCTCATCAAGCAGTTCAAAGATACGCTCAGCCGAGGCCATCGTCGATTGAATCACGTTGGCGAAATTCGCCAGCTGGGTGATTGGCTGGGTAAATTGCTGTGCGTACTGGATGAACGCCTGCACATCCCCAATGGCAATAGCTCCTTTGGTGACCATGATGCCGCCGACCACGGCCACGAAGACATAGCCGAGGTTGCCAATAAACCGCATCAGCGGCATAATCATGCCCGAAGCGAACTGCGCCCGCCACCCTGCATTATAGAGCTGCTCGTTTAACTCCGTAAATTTGGCGATGGACCTGCCTTCTTGCCCAAAGGCTTTGATGATCTTATGACCAGTATACATCTCCTCGACGTGGCCGTTGAGGTGTCCAAGTGACCTTTGCTGTGTCCTGAAGTAGTTTTGCGAGCGCTTTGCAATCCCTATTGTGACGATCAGGCTCAGGGGCAGTGTGAGCACCACCACCAGGCTCAGCAGTGGGCTGATGGTCAGCATCAACACGATCACACCAAGCAGCGTGACCGCGGATGTGATCAACTGCGTGAGGCTCTGCTGCAAGGTGGTACTGATGTTATCCATGTCGTTGACGATGCGGCTCAGGATTTCCCCGTGCGTGCGCGAGTCAAAAAACTTCAGCGGCAAGCGCGACAGTTTCTCATCCACTTCTTTGCGCAGCCGGTACACCGTTTGCTGTGCCACTCCCGCCATCACATATTGTTGGATATACATGAAGACGGCACTGATGATATACAGCCCGAGCAGGATTAGCAGGACAGTCGCAATATAATGGAAATCAATCCCAGGAGCCGGCTGGTGCCTCTGAAACGCCTGGTATTTCGCTATAAGGCCCTCGAAGAGCTTGGTGGTCGCCAATCCTAGGATCTTCGGGCCCACAACGTTGAACACCGTACCTAGGATGGCTGCACCGAGCACGATCAGCAAGCTGTACTTCTGCGGCATAAAGTAGCCGAGCAGCCGCATCAACGTCTTCTGGAAATCCTTCGGCTTTTCGACCGGCCTGCCCATAGCGCCCCATCCGCCTCTCCCCATAGGACCGCCCTGCATGTCGCCGGATCGTTGTACTCTACGCTCTTCACTCATGCGATTCCCTCCGCGATTTCCTCCATTGATAGCTGTGAGGTGACTATTTCACGATAGACCTCGCAGCTCCTCATCAATTCTCGATGCGTGCCGATGCCGGCCACGCGCCCCTCATCTAAGACGATAATCTGATCCGCGTCCATGACGGTGCTGACCCGCTGGGCCACAATGAATACAGTAGCATCGTATGTCTCTTTTTTGAGCGCGGCTCGCAGCCTGGCGTCGGTCTTAAAATCCAGCGCCGAGAAGCTGTCGTCAAACACATAGATTTCCGGCTTTCTCACCAGCGCGCGTGCAATTGAGAGACGCTGCTTCTGCCCACCCGAGACGTTCGTGCCGCCCTGGGCGACCACCGAATCAAAGCCGTCTTTCATGTCCGAAATGAATTCAATCGCCTGCGCAACCTCAGCTGCGTGCCTCACTTCTTCTTCGGAAGCATCTTCTTTGCCAAAGTGGATATTCTCAACAATCGTGCCTGAGAAGAGCACAGCCTTTTGCGGCACAAAGCCGATTTTCGCTCGCAGATTCTCCTGTGACATCTCACGGACGTCAACGCCGTCAACCAGGATATGACCACTGTCGATATCGTAGAAGCGCGGAATCAGGCTGACCAGCGTCGATTTGCCCGCACCTGTGCCACCGATGATCGCCGTGACCTCGCCTGGTTTGGCCCTGAAGGAAATGTTTGTGAGGGCGGGCTCTTCCGCGCCTGGATAGCTGAAGGTGACATCCTGGAACTCGACATACCCCCTCTTCTCATCGGCCCGTTTCAGCTGCTCGGCATCTTTGATCTCAGGTTCCATCGCCAGCACTTCATTAATGCGGTCAGCAGAGGCCGCGGCGCGTGGAAGCATGACAAACATCATCGAGACCATCAGCAGCCCGAACAGAATCTGCATGGCGTATTGCAGGAAGGCTATGAGCGAGCCGACCTGCATTTCTCCATTATTGATGCGGATGGCACCGAACCAGAGAATAGCGACGCTTGAAACGTTCAGGACCAGCATCATCATCGGCATGAGCGAGGCAATGAGCCTGTTGACCCTAATCGCCACGTCGGTCAGATCGAGGTTGGCCTCGTCGAAGCGCCTCTCCTCGTACTTCGTGCGGTCGAACGCACGGATGACGCGTACCCCGGTCAGGCCCTCGTCCAAAATGAGATTGAGTTTATCAAGTTTCACCTGCATAACGCGGAAGAGCGGAATGGCCTTGCTCATGAGCAGAATTATGGCACCCGCCAGCACCGGAATGATCACCACCAGAATCCATGAGAGCGCGGCATCCTGGGCAACCGCCAAAATAATGCCACCTATCATCATCAAGGGCGCGGTAATCATGATGCCCAGGATAATGACCCAGAGCTGCTGCACCTGCGTCGTATCGTTGGTCGTGCGAGTAATCAGCGAAGCCGTGCTCATCGTATCAAACTCGTGCAGCGAAAAATGTTCCACGCGGTTGAAAATTTGAGCGCGGATGATTTTGCCAAAGCCGGTCGCAACTCTGGCGGCGAAGAAACTGCCGATGATCGCAGCGATGACGCCTCCGATGGTCACCAGCAACATCAGAGCACCGGTGCTCCAGATGTATCCGGTGTCGCCTTTCACAATCCCGTTATCCACAATATCTGCCATCATCCTTGGCAGATAGAGATTAGCCATGGATTGCACAAAGGCAAGCACCAGAACAAGAATAAGTGCCATTCGATACGGTTTCATAAACCGCAGCAATTTAATCATACTTCTTCATTTCCATTCAAGTAGGGGCGTGATTATGAATTTTAGGCATGGTTCAAATGAACTTGACAGTTCCTCCTCAACAGAACGGTCCCGTCCTGTCATCCTGACATTCTGTGACGGTTCCAACGGTCAAGGACTCTTCTTCACAATTGAACCTTGCCTTAACAAAATACTCTGGACACCACAAACGGCGACGGCACGCCGTAGGGGCCGATTTATCGCGCCCACCGCCGATTTATCGGCCCCCGGAAACCCATCCGCATGTCCATATTAAAAAGTTAAACCTCATCATCACTCCCGTACGCGTTGCCTGCTTTTTCGTTAAAGTAGCGAAACACCTTGGGTAGAAGTTCGGCAAGTTGATTGCTTTGTTCCTCTCCCAGGTACTCAATCAATCCATGAAGAGAGGTTGAAAAGACCTCCCATGCCCGCTGGACCACCATTTCGCCTTTCTCCGTCAACCTGACGTCAACAGAACGCCGGTCTGCCGGGTCGATGTGCCGTTCGACTAACCCGTTCGCTTCAAGACCTTTCAGCAATTGGGTAATGGTCGGCGAGGTCACGTGAAGAGCTTTGCTGATCTCCGATACCTTCATTGTGTGGGTATCGGGCTTTGCTCCCTTTTTGATACAGAACAACACCCTGATCTCGCTCGGTTTACAACCAGCGACCGTCCGGTGATGCCATTCGGCCCTGGCGAATTGGTCAAGGGCCCCTAAAAGCTTCTGCGCAGTTGCATTGGTATTACGATCCACTTGCTTACCTCCGAGTGAGATAGGTTGGCAATTAATTTGGTATTTAATTTAGTTGGCAACCTAATTATAATTCGGGGAGAGGGAATTGTCAAATGACAGCTAACTCTTGATTTCCGCATTGTGGTATGGTAAGCTCGTACTGGAATTAACGATTTGCGGAGGTGAAACATATGTCACGAACTGCCTTTCCTTCTGTCTCCACACGGTGTGGTACTCCTCTTTGAGGCTAGCTGGCCTGTGACATTCTATGAGGTGATGCTCTGGACCCGTTGTGTTCGCTACGCTGTTTGAGCGTACGAGCCCGGGAGCCCGGTGTTTCTCTTGTTTTACTGCGAGCATTGGTAAGCGGCTCGTGGTTCCTCCCGTGATGTTCAGCCTGTAACTTGCTCCGACCAGATATGGCTTCTACAGCGCTCTTCAGAAAGATTGAGCCTATAAACTAGGCATTGCTTTCGTGTAAAGGCGAGTAGCCGCAATGACCGAACCAGCCGTGAGCATCCTGGGGGGTCACC
>WNEZ01003114.1_pt1 | contig 14299 bp, 13 predicted proteins | sample 5400521 | NCBI WGS metagenome assembly WNEZ01 (sample SAMN13153339, study PRJNA577476) | soil metagenome | isolation source: 120 cm saprolite under Douglas fir tree site 2 hole 1 replicate 1 | place: USA:California | collected 2015-04-18
CGGATCAGCGAGACCGGCGCCTTACCGCGCCGGAATCCCGGAACGTTCGCGACGCGCGCAAATTCCTTGGCCACACTTTCGATTTTTTTCGAAACCTCTTCCGCGGGAATTTCCAATTCCAGCTCGCGGCGGCAGGTTGCTTCAGCCATGCAACAGTCCTTTCCTGGGACAATAATCCGTTTGATCAAGAATCTCTAGCTGCTCTCGACGGCATGCGCCCCAGTGCTGGGAAACGGACAAGCCAGGCTTGTCGGCCGCTTCGCGGCCGCACTTGAAATCGCGGAGGCCAGACAGGTGAGAACTCACCCTGCAACTCGAATTCTCAGTATAGGCGACGCTTCCCACAGCGTCAATTCATCCGGCTTCACATCCGCCAAAGTTGAGTAGAATGTTCACGGGGATCAGGAGATCGGTTTTGAAAAATAGCGCCATTCTCTTGGTGCAGTGTCCGGACCGCAGGGGACTCGATGCGGCCATCGCTGATTTCATCTATCAGCATAACGGCAACATTCTTCATTTTGAGGAGCACCAGGTTGGCGATAAAGGATTCTATCTCGCGCGTGTGGAATGGGACCTCAACGGGTTTCAACTGGATGTGAAGGAGTTCCCGCAGAAGTTTGCTCCCCTCGCGGAAAAATTTGCGATGTCCTGGCGATTAGCGCTCGGTAGCTATCGCCCGCGAGTCGCGATTTTTGTTTCAAAATATGATCACTGTCTGGTGGATCTTCTTTACCGGCAGAGAAACGGCGAACTCGCGTGCGAGATCCCGCTGATTATCAGCAATCACCCCGATGCGAAACGCCACGCCGATTTTCATGCCATTCCGTATCACGTCATCCCGGTGACCAAGGAGAACAAGCCGGAAGCCGAGCAGCAGGGACTCGCACTGCTGCGCAAGAACAGCATCGATCTGATCGTCCTGGCCCGCTACATGCAAATCCTTTCAACGGATTTCATCCGGCATTTCCCGCAGCAGATCATTAATATTCATCATTCCTTCTTGCCCGCCTTTGTGGGCGCCAAGCCGCATCATCAGGCCTTCGAGCGGGGCGTAAAACTCATCGGCGCCACCGCGCACTACGTCACCGAAGTCCTCGATGATGGACCGATCATCGAGCAGGGCGTCGCTCGCATCTCGCACCGGGACACGCTGGAGGACCTGGTCGAAAAGGGCCGGGACATGGAACGCGTCGTATTGTCCCGCGCGGTGCGCTGGCACATTGAGAATCGCATTCTTCTTTACGGCAACAAGACGGTCATTTTCGAGTAGTACTTTTTCGGCCGGCTCTTCTCTAGTGCCGTTCCAACTTGTTCGAGCAAGTCCCTTCGAGGATGCTCTTTCCATTTTTCACTGCCGATCCTTGGACCATCGTTTGGACCAACTAGTTGGAACGCGCTAGTCCGCCGCGGCGGGACGGTTCGCAACGCCCGTCAGGTCCGCATGGAGCAATCGATGGAAAAGATGCTCCCCGGCTTCGCGGCGCACGGAGAGGCGCCCCGCCACATAGGCGCGTGAACCGAGCCCCCGTTGCACGGCGTCGCAGATGGCCTCATCTTCCTCCTGCACTTTCTCGCTCACCTTGATACTTGCTTGATTTTTCTTCAGCGCTTTCTTGCTGGTGTCCGCGAAGTAGTAATCGAAGAGCACGGCGCATTTGTCCACGCCCTGGGGCAAAACAAGATTTGTGTCCATCACGCCTTCGTAGGCGTTAATCATGAAATTCGGATAGATCCAAAGATAAAACGCGCGTCCCTGCCGGGTAGCCGCAACCCCCGATTCCTTCTTGGAGCTCGAGGAAAGCGGGCTGGATTGCAAACACGCGCGCTCGAAATTCTCGATCGTGTATTTTGTGTATTCGATGACGGTGCTCAATCCTTTATGCGCGTGGGGAACGTGATAACCGCCGTCGAGATAGTTGTCCACGTACACCTTCCAGTTGCAGTGCAGCGTGTAAACGCGGCGGGCGAAATATTTCATCTTCTTCGTGAGCTGGAGCGGCGCCACAATTTCCGGAATCGCGCCAAGAAAATCCCGCAGCGGCGCCGCGCGGCCATCTAGGTTGACGAAAACAAAATTTTCCCAGATATCCACCTTGACTGGCACTAGCCCGTTTTTCGCGCGGTCGAAATTGCACACGCCCTCGAATTCAACCATGCCCTTCAGCGCGCCATCGTTTCCGTAAGTCCAGCCGTGATAGGGACAGCGGAACTGCTTCGCGCAGCCTTGCGCTTCGGTGACCACCGCCGCGGCATGATGCCGGCAAACGTTATAGAAGGCGCGCAACTGCGCGTCATCGCCCCGCGCGACGACGATGGGCTCTCCCGCGAGGTCCGCGGTGAAAAAACTTCCCTTCTCGCGCACCTGATCGGCGCGGCCCACAACCAGCCACGTTTTCGCGAACACACTCTGTTGTTCGAGTTCGTGGATGCCGGGATCGAAGTACCACGGCGAAGGAATCGTCCAGGCATGATCCAGGGGATCATTCGGGCTGTATAAATTAAGCAGGTCGCGTACGTTTCGCTCCATGAAATGCTCCTCGGGCCACCAGGCCGCGCACTCAGACAGATGGATTGCCTCGCTCACTTCATACCTCGAATTGCGTTGGGAGAAAAGGGCAAAGGACGGGTTTGGAAGCTGGGTGAAAGCGAATCGTCCGTAAAGTCATCAAACCAGAATCGAGGGAGTGGGAAAAGAGCCCTTCGACCCGCCGCGCTCGCTCAGGGCAAAATTTCCTCGGAGGAAATTTTGGTGCGGAAGGAGGGAGTTGAACCCCCACGGCCTTTCGGCCACAAGATCCTAAGTCTTGCGCGTCTGCCAGTTCCGCCACTCCCGCAGTGGTGCGTCTATTCTACAAGCTTGAGAAGTGCCGCTCCACTGCAATTTTGCGCGGCATTTTCAATGGAATTGCCGGCCGCGCGAAGGCGCAGGCGATGGTGCTGGATTCAGAGTGGAGGTTGGGAGCATAATACGGTTGTTAAGAAGAGAGTTTCTTGGCTCGTGTCCCCCGCCAAGACCTAAGCGCCTATCCCAGGAGGCGCGTGTGGGTGTCGCTGCTCACGAGGGCAGCGCCATGATCATTCAAGAGCACGGCGATCATCTGATCGTGATTCGCCAGACGGACCATGCGGTTCTGTCGGGGTATTTTGCGCGCGAATCCGGCAATGAAAACTTTGCCCGGCCCGAACCTCTGGAATCGTTCCAACTCGCCGCCTCGGAACACGACAACGGCTGGAACGAGTGGGAACTCCAGCCGCGCATCGACCCCGCCACGTTCTTGCCGTACAGCTTCATGTCGCTTCCTACGCAGGAGCACATCGACCTCTACCAGCGGGGAATCGAACGTGTTGTGAGAGTGGACCGCTACGCCGGTCTCCTCGTCAGCATGCACTGCCTGGGCCTCTACGATCGAACACGCGCCACCATGCCGGGATTTTCCGCCAAGTACGTGAAGTCCCATGAAACGCCCCTGGTCACTGATTTCCTGCAAAGACTGCGTCTGCAGCAGTTGCGGCTGAAAGTGGACCTTCGCGGGGATCCCGCGACACAAAATTTTGCGGACGAAAAATGGTTGCAGGCCAACGCGCAGCGCCTCGAAGCGCTGGACCGCCTTTCCCTGTATTTTTGCCTCAGCCCGCGCGGACCCGCCACGATCGACGCCGTGCCGGCCGACTACCAGGGCACTGAAGTGGATTGGGATCTGCAACCGGAGGAAAACAACGGCGCCACGCTGGAGCCCTATCCTTTCCGCCGCGACCCGCTGGAAATCAGCATTCTGGCGCGGCGAATTCCAAAGCGCCGTTATGCGGATGATCTCGACCTTCAGAAAGCGCTGGCGCAGGCGCCCTATTTCGGACAAAAATTCACGTTGCGGGCCGGAGGAACACGGACACGGGCCCGGGTTGCCGGCGTCTGAGTAAGTCAACTGACGCGCCGGGCGTCCCCAATGCGGCTTCGCTGTTAGTTTCCGGTACGGGTGGCGCGCTCTATACCTTCCGCGATTCGATTGATGAGCAACGCCAACTCGAGGAGCAAGCGGGTGACCAGAATCCCCACGAAGAGAGACACGATTCCTGCGACGAGATTGATCAGTCCGTCTGCGGGTGATTGTTGATAACCGAGCACCACGCGAGCGACGACCGCGATGCCACCGAAGACGATGGCGAGCACGTACAGCAACTTTACAAGGCGGCGAAGCAGCGAATGATTGAAAGAGAAATCAAAAAGACCCGTAAAGAAATTCTTTTCTTCGGGCATGCGGCCTCCTGGGCACCCAAATCGATTATGATTGCCGGGGTAATACAGTTAGTAAAGCTATTCTGTGCTGGAAGTCAAGTAGTGTGAACCAGCCGCAGCGTTCTATTCACGCACCTCTAGCGGGTAAAGCACAAACATCCCCAAGCCAACGGTGACAGCCCTTTCTTCTTGACAATCCCGCCGCCCACGTACATCTTGGTTGGCTTCGTGGCCCTTCGCGTCGAGCACTTTGGAGGCGAGGAGGCGAATTCGCTCACTTATGACCAAGGTCCGGCTCTGCTTTCACGATCGCTGCTTTGATGGCAGTGCTTCCGCTGCTCTCTTTTACCGCTTTTATCGCGAACGCTTCGACCAGAACGCCGAGTTCGTCTTCACGGGAATGACGCACCGCGCCGCGCAGCCGTGGGAGGCAGGACTCTTCGACGGCGACGAAAACGTCATTGTGGACTTCAAGTTTTCCAATTCACCGAAAGTGACCTGGTGGTTCGACCATCACCAGAGCGCGTTTCTCACGCCCGCCGACGCCGAACAATTCCGCAAGCAGCCCGGCCCGCACATGTTTTACCAGCCGGAGTACAAGTCGTGCACCAAGCTCATTGCGACGATTGCCAGGGAAAAGTTCGGCTTCGATACCAATCCGCTCGCCGACTTGATTCATTGGGGCGACATCATCGATGGGGCGCAGTATGCGACGCCGCAGTCGGCCGTCGAGCTTGCCGAGCCGGCGACGCAACTCGCCCTGGTGATTGAAGCGGCGCCGGAAAATGGGTTGCCGGCACGAATCATTCCAGAGCTGGCGTACCGCCCGCTGAATGAAATGCTGAAGCTGCCGCTGGTGGCCAAGCATCTTGGTCCGCTCCTCGAACGCCACCGCCGATCGATCGAAATTCTGCGCGAACGGAGCGAGGCTCGCGACGGCGTTATTTTCTTCGACGTCAGCGACATGGATCTCGAAGGCTACAACAAGTTTATTCCCTACCTGCTGCACCCGGAATGCGTTTATTCGGTGAGCGTCAGCGCTTCCGCGGTGCGCGCGAAAGTTTCGCTGGGCACGAACCCGTGGAATCAGGCCAATGCGAATCAGAACCTGGCTTCACTCGCGGAAAAATTTGGCGGCGGCGGCCATTCGCGCGTCTCTGCCATCTCCTTCGAGCCCGGTGATTTGCCCCGTGCGCGTGAAGTTGCGCGCGGCCTGGCGGCGACACTGCGCGAAAAATAAGGAGCATTTTCCGGGTTACCCTGGATTCCCTCTGTTCGACAAAATTGTTTGTCCCGTGTAAAATTCTAAAATCAACCTGTGGACCGGTAGCTCAATGGTAGAGCAGCTGACTCTTAATCAGCGGGTTGGAGGTTCGAGTCCTCCCCGGTTCACCAAATTTCTGGCCTAAATACTTCAAACAAGACTGGAGAAACTCAGGGATTCGGAGAAGCCACGCGGGCCGCAAGCCGACCTTCATCGGAGGCTATGGATTGGGCGAGCGCCGGGCGTGGAGCTCGCAACAAGAGGAATAGTTCACCGGCCCAAAGTAAAATATCCAGCAAGCGTCCGCGCTGCAGATTGCTCAGGTTTTTGGACTGCAGGCTGACATCGAGCGCTTTTCGCGAGCATTCCTCGATAAACGCTCGCATGGAGGCCAGGTCGGCGGGTTCCGCGCTGGACCGGCGCCCGCGTGGATCAAGGCGCTCAAGCTTGTCATAACAACGCAGCAGGAAGTGGTTCAGGCAGAGAGCCTGGTGATCAAGAGTAGTAATCGCGGCCCCGCTACAAGAACCCACCCTGCAGTTTCGTTTCCGAGACATCGTATCCATTCCACCCAGACCCATTGATTTAACTCTACGACCGGTCTCATTCTGATTCGGATCTTCCTATATAAGATGCGTTATGCCACACAAGCGGTTTCATCTTCGGAAAGAAGGTCCGGCGTCATCGAAGACTCACCGGCGGCATTCTTTTCGGAGCGAATTCTCGGCAACACTGGAACGTACGCAACCATGGTTTGTACCCGCAGGCAGCGGTCGAGATAGGGCGCCAGCAGCGCATACACCCAGCGGACGTTTTGGCTGCAGCGTTTCACGCGGTCATCTCCAGCCCAGAGAGTGACGACAGTGACGAGCCGCGTTTCCTGATCTGAAATCATCACCAGGCATCCGCCAAATCCGGTTACATCCTTTAGCGCACCGGCGATGGCGGTCGGAATCGTGGCTTCCACGCGGTGCGATTCCTGGGGCTTGGCCACAAATTCGATGCTCAGAGCAGTCACAGAAGGAGCACCTGATGGTCCCTTCACACGCGGTTGTGGTTTCAATGCGGCGGCTTGGAGGAATGGATGACCGACATTTTTTGTCATATTTGAGTAACCCACTGGATTTGTCATATTTCCTCCAATGATTTGGCCCACCCTTGGGAGAAGGGAGGCGCATCCTCGCCCGTTCAGGGCGGGCCAGAATGCGCCCACTGGGGCCCATGGGGACCGGGGAGGGTTTCCCACGGATAAGGACTCCCGAGCGTGCGGGGGTTCCTACGCACGAGTAGTGCCGCTGCCCCCGATTCCGTTACAACGTTTGGCTGATGAACTAGAAGTCTCATTGCCCTCAGAAGGGGGCGAGGCTATACTCCTCCCCCAAGAATCAGAGGCTAGCGTGGAGTTCTTCACTTTTGACCGAGCGTATGTGGAACGGCTGCGGAAGGGGGACCCTTCGACCGAGCAGCACTTTGTCGCTTATTTTGAGCAACTTCTGCGGATCAAGCTGCGCTCCCGGACGCTGACATCCGACAAAGTGGAGGACTTACGGCAGGAGACTTTTATTCGAGTCATCGCTGCTCTACACAGAGAAGGCGGGGTGCGCCAGCCGGAGCGTTTTGGAGCTTTCGTTAACTCCATTTGTAACAATGTCTTACTGGAGCACTGGCGAGCCAGCGCCAAGAATCGGCCCGTCGAAGACATCCTTGTGGAAATCCAGGATAAAGTATTGGATCTGGACGGTATGCTCGTCACCAGGGAATCCGCGGAGCAAGTGCGCCGGATCCTCGACGGAATGCCAAAACGGGACCGCGAACTTCTGCGCGCTATCTTCCTGGAAGAAAAGGAAAAAGACAGCGTGTGCCGGGAATTGGGGGTCGATCGCGAATACCTGAGAGTGCTGGTCTACCGCGCCAAGGATAAGTTCAAGGCCCTGTATGAGAGAGGCCGGATGGGGATTGCCCGGCGGGCAACTGGCTTGGGAAACCAGTGAAACGATTTTGCGTCGCCGGGCACTACCTTTCGGATGGCACAAATGGACCATAACGAAGCAATACAACTGCAAGCGGCAGTAAAGTATGTGCTTGGCGAACTCTCCCCGGTCCAGCGGGAGGAGTATGAAGAGCATTATTTCGATTGCGCGCAATGCGCCACCGAGCTGAAGGCGGCGGCTGCTTTTGTGGATACGAGCCGGGAAGTCTTCAAGGCGGACAAGGGGGGAGCGGCGGAGAGAGAAGCTGCTCCTGTCCGTGGCGGATGGTTCGGCTGGCTGCGGCCGATCGTGGCGGTGCCGGCGCTTGCAGCGCTCTTGCTCGTCGTCACCTATCAGAACGTCATCACGATTCCGCGCGCGAAGGAAGAAGCCACTCAGGGCGCCGGGCAAGTATTCACATCCTCCTTCTCTCTGCAAATGAGCAACACCCGTGGCGGGGAGGAAGTGAAAGTACAGGTCCACCCGAAGGAAAACTTTGCGCTCAATTTTGACTTTACGCCCTCGCGGACCTTTGAAAGCTACGTCTGCCAGCTCCAGGACGAAGCAGGCCGCTCGGTGTTGCAGGTGAGTCTCCCAGGCTCCAGCGCCAACAAGGAAGCGCATTTGGTTGTTCCGGGTGGACTCGTTCGGCCCGGTAAGTACAGCTTGGTGTTTTTCGGCGCCCCCGGTTCGCAGGGCCAACTAACAAGGGACGAAGTCCTGCGCCTCAACTTTGCTATTGAATTCCTCCAGTAAATGAATTAAGTAGTAGACCAAAATTCGGTAATAGAGGAGTGCCCATGTCCAAGTACGAGCCGATCCGCTACCATTTCCACGCCGCGGGCCATGCTTTAAGCGCGCATTTTCTCCGCCCGGTGGATATTTCGATACCGGCGCAGGCCTCGGTTTCATTGCCGAGCGAAGGCGGCCACGCCCACTCGCGCGTGGACAATTTTGATGTCCCTCGGATTGCATCCTTCAAGTCCGCTTACTCGCACGTTTCCGGGAGCTGGCAAGACGAAAATACCGCCACGACGAGCACAACCGTGGTTGTAGAAGGGCTGAAAATCCTGGATTTCCTGTCGGTAGATAGCATGGTTACGCGCGTAACTTCCGAGTACAAATTTGGTACGAAAAGCAGGGAAAGCCACATCATCGCCGTCGGGAGCCACTTCGACAATCTGCGCCTCGGGGGCTATGAGGTGCAGGTCACTCTCCGTCACGGCTTGCTTCTCAAGTCCAAGACCTTTGAAGATCTAAAGAATAATGTTAAGAACGACCCGAAATCCGGGAAAATAGCCATTGTGGGTGACGGGGTGGCGCTTTGCTCGCTGGTAGAAAAGATCGAGTCCGATCTGCAGAACGTGCCGGAGGTGGAGATCGAAGGGCACGTTGTGCGCATTCCTCACTATGGAGAGATCGCCCTTGCCGAGATTCTTGCGGGCCCCGGAATCCGGACACTGACCATGCTGCGGTTCAAGCTGGGGTCACCGGATGGAGGCGGTGGTTCTTTGGGCGGAGGTTCCACCAACGGGATACCTCCCAAGTAGGATTGCTGTTCCTTCTTGCTTTCTTGCTCTCTGCCTGCGGTCGCTTGGCCGGACCTCAAAGTGTTTATGAAGACACGCGGATGAAATTGAGGCGCGGCGAAACCAGCCTGGCTCTCGAAGAAGCAGACAGAGCATTACAGCGGTTTTCCTCCGAAAAGACAGTGTGGCACTGGCGATTTAGGGTCCTCAAAGCAGACATTCTCCATTGGCAGGACATGGACCGCCAAGCGCTAACCCTCTTGCAAGCAGAACCCCCGCGTTCGCTTGCAACAAGCGACGCGGCAGTCCAGCGCAAGCTCGTACAGGGAGTCGCGAGTGCCTTCACACAGCATTTGCCAGACGCAGAACGATTTCTAGGGGAGGCGGAAGTCCTGGCAGCAGCATATCATCCAGAGCTCATGGGTGAAGTTTCCCTGAGAAGGGGAACTGTCTGTTTTTGGGGGAGCGACACGCTGGGGGCTGAAACTGCCTACCGGAAAGCACTGGGGATCGCACGCGAACAGAAAGAGCCATTCCTGGAAGGGTCCGCGCTCGGCGGTCTGGGTGCCGTGGCGACAAAGAAAGGGCACTACGACGAAGCCATCGATTGGAACCGCGCCGCGTTGCAATTGTTACGGTCGGTGGGTGCTGGAGCCTCCTTGGGAAACACCCTCGGGAATATGGGCTGGAGCTACGCCGAGTTGGGGGATTTCGAAAACGCGCTGACCTTCTACAAACAAGCGGAGGAAGCATCGTCCAAGAGCGGAATGTTCGCTGACCAGGCCTACTGGCTTTCGAGCATTGCTTACGTCCACCAGGGACTGCACGACGATGGCTCCGCCGAAACCATCCTGAAACAAGCGCTGCAGTTGGCCCGCGCTCACGACAACAAAGAAACGCTCGCTCAATGCCTGACTCAGCTGTCATTGATAGCCTTGAGAACGGGAAGGAATGATGTGGCGGCGGCCTACAATCAGGAGGCTTCTGATCTTAAGGGACAGGGACTGGGACCGCGGTTAGTGATTGACACATGGTTCCTGCGTGGCCTGATCGCTTCCAGCAAGCGCGATTATGCCGAGGCTGAGAAATCCTTGCAAGAAGTTATTCGGGATCCCCAGGCGGCAAAGCTTCAGCAATGTAAAGGACAAGCCGAGCTGGCCAAAGTTTACGCTGCTGAGGGGCTGAACGCGAAAGCAGAAAAGGAGTTTCGCCGTTCTCTGGAAACCATCGAGAGTGTTCGCACCTCAATGCCGGAAGAATTACGGCTTTCCTTTCTGTTCAATACCATCGCGTTCTTCAGCGATTACGTCGAGTTCCTAATTTCGCAGCATCGAATCGAGGACGCGCTCCAGGTGGCCGAGTTGAGCCGCGCCAGAACGCTGGCGGAAGGGTTGGGGGCAGCGCACAAGGCAATCTCCTTTCCTTTACCTGATTTTTATCCTCAAAAGATCGCGCAACGTTCGAATGCGATTCTACTTTTCTATTGGCTCGCAGCGAAAAACTCTTATCTCTGGGTTATCGCTCCTCAGAAGACCACGCTACTGACGTTGCCTCCGGATTCGGAGATCGATCCGCTGATCAAATCGTATCGGAAAGCGGTTCTGGGAATGCGCGATGCGCAGGACGCCGGCAGTTTGGATGGAAAACAGTTATACACCATGCTGGTGGAGCCGGCGAAAAAGCTGATTCCCAAAGGCTCGCGCGTCATTTTGCTCCCGGCGGAAAGACTATACGGGCTGAATTTCGAGACCTTGATCGTGCCTGCGCCGCAGCCGCACTTTTGGATCGAAGATGTGACTTTGACAACGGCGAGCTCGCTGACGTTGCTCGGCTCTTCGGCCATGCGCCCCGCAACAAAGGAAAAGAGCCTCCTCCTTGTCGGCAACACGGAGCAGCCCAACCCCGACTTTCCTGCGCTGGCGCAGGCGCCCGCGGAAATGAACAATATCGAGCACTACTTTCCGGACCCGAATCGCAAAGTGCTGGAAGGAAAGCAGGCGACACCCACGGCGTATCTCAGCAGCAACCCGGAACGGTTTGCCTATCTCCACTTCGTCACGCACGGCACGGCCAGCCGCACCCGTCCTCTCGAATCGGCGGTGATCCTGAGCCCGGAAGGCGATTCGTACAAACTTTATGCGCGCGACATCGTTCACCATCGGCTGAACGCCAACCTCGTGACGATATCGGCTTGCAATGGCTCGGGCACGCGCGCCTATTCGGGCGAGGGCCTGGTCGGCCTCTCCTGGGCCTTCCTGCGTGCTGGCGCGCACAACGTCATCGGAGCGCTTTGGGAAGTCAGCGACATGTCCACGCCGCAATTGATGGATTCACTCTACCGCGAATTGAGCCAGGGCAAAGACCCCGCCACCGCCCTCCGCAACGCCAAGCTGTTTCTCCTACATTCCGCTGACCCGAACTCCGTCTTCAAGAAGCCCTTCTACTGGGCCCCGTTCCAGCTTTACGCCGGCTCGTAGCTGAGGCACGGCCACTCTCAAAACGCAGTTGGATTGCGCAGGCTGTTGGGGCGGTCACTCTCCGTGTAACGATTTCGCGGGCTCGATCACTACTTGTTAGGGAACTGCTGTCCCCGGAAAGTTACGCACCATGAATCTGAACGACAATGCAGCGCAGCCACTAGATAGCAATCTTGTTTCTTCGCGGGATCTTCCCGAGGAGACTCATTCGGGCCTGCGCGTCGAACCGTGCGAATTCGAAAGCCTTCTGCAGCGCGCCATGGAAATCCTGAGCGCGCGGGCGCGAGGCGCAATGGCATCCAGCTCTTAAGTGGCGGACTCGGCGGCCATCGCTCGTGCGTCTTCGGCCGAATAGCCCAGGCCCTGCAGAATTTCGCCCGTGTGTTCACCGAGCAACGGCGGCGGCAAACGGTAGCTCACCGGCGTGTTTGAAAACCGAATGGGATTCGCGATGCTCTTCGCGGTGCCGATCGCCGGATGTTCGAGCTGCACAATCAAGCCGCGCGCGCGCGTCTGCCGGTCCTCGATTGCTTCCGCAACCGTGTTGATCGGCCCGGCTGGGATGTTCGCCTCTGCAAATTTCTCCAGCCAAGTTACTGCCGGCTTCTGCTTAAAGATGTTTTGCAACAGCGGCACGAGAATTTCCCGATTCTTGATTCTTAGCGCATTGGTTGCGAATCGTTCATCTCTTCCAATGTCGCCTTGCATGTTCAGCACCTGCACGAATCTCTTCCACAACGCGTCGGTCCCTACTCCGACGACAAAATACTTGCCGTCGCTGCCGCGGTACGCTTCGTACGGCACGATATCCGGATGGGCATTTCCCCAGCGCTTCGGAGACACATTCGCGTTCAGATAACTGCTCCCCGCGTTCGCCAGCCACGTCAGTTGCGAATCGAACAGCGCCATGTCGATGAATTGTCCGCGCCCGGTTTTTTTCCTGGCAAGGAGCGCCGCGAGAATCCCCATCGCCGCATACATCCCGCAAGTCATGTCCGCGATCGCGATCGGATAACGCAGCGGTCCGCCATCCGGCTCGCCCGTGAAACTCATCACGCCGGCCTCGGCTTGCGCGAGAATGTCGTAACTCGGCATGCCCGCTTTCGGGCCCGTGAATCCGTAGCCGGTGATGCTGCAATAAATGAGCGGCGGATATTTCGCGCACATCGAATCCGGATCGATGCCGCGCTTTTGCAGCGATGCCAGTGAAGGCTGGTTGGCAATGAAAACGTCGGCGCTCGCGAGGAGTTTCTGCAAAGCTTCTGTGCCGCGCGGATGATCGTAGTTGAGCGTGATGGAGCGCTTGTTGCGATTCGCGGCGAGATAGTAAGCGGATTCGCTGCCCACAAACGGCGGACCCCAGCCGCGTGACTGGTCGCCGCTTCCCGGCCGCTCCACCTTGATGACGTCCGCGCCGAAATCGCCGAGCAGCATGGCGCAATACGGCCCGGCCAGCGCCTCCGTCATTTCGACGACGCGAATCGAATCGAGAATTGCTTCCACGGGCGGCGATTATACCTGACCTCTTTCCTTTTCGGGGCTACGGTGGAACACCGGAATGGGACCAATGGACACATGCCGCTGCCGCAGCACTTGCTTGCGCGCCGCGAATCCCTGACAATCTAAGGTTTAAACATGCGCGTTTTTCCGAACGGTAGCGGTTGCCGCGCCCAAAAGAGAAGCGAGGGAAATGGCAATTCAGTCCAATTCCATAAAGCGGATCGTCGCTTACTTTTCAATGGAGATTGCGTTGGAGAACGCCATGCCGAGCTACAGCGGCGGGCTGGGTGTTCTTGCAGGAGACACGATTCGCGCCGCCGCGGATCTGCGCCTGCCCATGGTGGCCGTCTCCCTGCTTTACCGCAAGGGATTCTTCACCCAGCGCCTCGCCGAAGACGGCTCGCAAACCGAAGAACCGGTCGAGTGGCGCGTGGAGGATTTCTTGACGGAGGAGCCCGCCCGAGCCACTGTCTCGATTGAAAACCGCCGCGTTGAACTCCGGGGCTGGCGATATTCCGCAAAAGGGGTGCGCGGTTTTGAAGTGCCCATCTATTTTCTCGATGCCGACCTCCCATCCAACGCCGACGCCGACCGCAATCTAACCGGCGCGCTGTATGGCGGTGATGCTTACTACCGTTTGTGCCAGGAAGTCGTGCTGGGAATCGGAGGCGTGCGCATTCTCCGCGCGCTCGGCTATGACGACCTCACGCGCTATCACATGAACGAAGGCCACGCGGCGCTCCTGGCGCTGCAATTGCTCGACGATGAAGCGGCGAAGGCCGGGCGCGACTCCATCCGCAGCGAGGACATCGAAAAGGTCCGCAGCAAGTGCGTCTTCACCACCCATACTCCGGTGCCCGCGGGGCACGACCGTTTCCCGATGGAATACCTCACGCGGGTGTTTCCCGAGCGGAGGGAGTTTCTCGATTTGAAAGATGCTTCTTCCGCGAATTTGATGAAGCGTGTTTTGCAGGCGGAACAGAATTTCCCGGGCTTGCAGGAAGCGGCGCGCCACGGCGCGTCAGTCAACATGACGCAACTGGCGCTGAGCCTGAGCACCTACGTCAACGGCGTTGCCAAGCAGCACGGCGAAACTTCGCGCCAGATGTTTCCGGAAGCAGCCATCGAGGCCATCACCAACGGCGTGCACGCCGGGACCTGGACATCGCCTTCGTTTCAGCAACTCTTTGACCGCTACATTCCCTCGTGGCGCGAAGACAACTACAGTTTGCGGAGCGCGCTGGGCCTGCCTGCCGAGGAGGTCTGGGCGGCGCATCTGATCGCCAAGCACGACTTGCTCGAGACCGTTCGCAAAAAGACCGGCC